>Ga0164241_10005482_pt1 | contig 11868 bp, 11 predicted proteins | sample OricomyardsoilBY_FD_108780 | JGI IMG/M metagenome (GOLD analysis project Ga0164241, IMG submission 108780) | Backyard soil microbial communities from Emeryville, California, USA - Original compost - Back yard soil (BY) | ecosystem: Environmental > Terrestrial > Soil > Unclassified | place: USA... | reverse complement strand
GCTGCTGAGCCTGCCGGAGGAGACCGAGGTCTGGCCCGGGCACCTCGGCGGCTCGCTCTGCGGCAGCTCCGGGATCGACCTCAAGACCTCCTCGACGATCGGCTTCGAGCGCCGCCACAACCGCGCCCTGGAGTTCGAGAGCGAGGCCGAGTTCATCGAGGACGCCGTCGCGACGATCGGCGGCAAGCCGCCCAACGTCAGCCACATCGTCGCGCTCAACCGCGGCCCGCTGGTCGAAGCGATCGGCTCGCCGACGCAGCTCACCCCGCACGGCTTCGAGGCGGCGATAGCCGCTGGCGCCCTGGCGATCGACTCGCGCACCAACGAGCAGTTCGACGAGGCCCACATCCCCGGTTCGATCAGCGCCTCGGGCTACGACACCGGCTTCGCCACCAAGGTGGCGGAGATGGTCCCGGTCGACGCCGAGCTGCTCGTCGTCGCCGCCTCCGACGGCAACGAGCTCGAGGCCGCCGAGCTGCTCGCCGCGGTCGGCCTGCAGGTGCGCGGCTTCCTCGGCGGCGGCATGACCGCCTGGCGGGCCGAGGACCGCCCGGTCGAGCGCATCGAGGCGATCGATCTGGCCGAGTTGGCACGCCGCCTCGACGGATCCAGCGGTCCCCAGGTCCTCGACGTACGCGGCAACGCCGAGTACGAGCAGGGTCATGTCCCGGGCTCGATCCACATCCCCTTCGCCGAGCTGCGCGATCGGCTCGACGAGCTGCCGCGCGAGCAACCGATCGCGACGATCTGCAAGGCCGGCAAGCGCAGCGGCTTGGCTGCCTCGATCCTGCAACGTGAAGGGTTCGAGGGGGTCATCCACGTCAGCCGCGGTAATGCGGCGCTCTGGTCACAGGCCGTGGGTGCCGAGTCCCTGTCCCGGTAGGGGTTTCGCTTAACTTTTTCGAGAGGCGTGGGATTGCTGACGCCCGAGGAAGCGGCCGCGAAAAAGTACAAGACGCTTCACCCCTACCGGGACAGGGACTCCTACCGGAATGGAGACTTAGAACGAGGGGGCGGGGGAGCTCAGAAGCCTGGCGGGTGGCGGGCTATGAAGCCTTCTGTGGAGCTGACGGGGGATGTGTGCCAGCGGGGGCCGGCGCCACCGGAGGTGTCGAAGGCGAGGCCGGCGATGATCATCCAGGCGTGGCCGGCGTTGCCGTAGACGGTGATCCAGCGACCCGGGCCCGGTTCGCCCCAGGTCGAGAGGCCGGTCGAGTCGAGCGGGCTGGAGAGGAAGCCGCCGCCGTTGAGCGCGAAGCTGACCGCTCCCGAGCAGTCGTAGCCGGAAGATTCGAAGGAGCCGTGGCCGCCACCCCAGATGTAAGGAGTGGTGGCGATCGAGTTGGCGGCTTCGATCGCCGCCGCGACCTCGGGCGGCGCGGCGCTGGGCACGCTGGCCTGGCTTTCGGAGATGTAGTTGGCACTCTCGCCCGGAGTTAGCGGCGCCGGCGTGCCGGTCGGCGCCGGGGCGCCCGTCGCCGTGATCTGTTCTGAGATCACGGCGAGGTTGTCGTTCAGCGCCGCTTCGCGCGACTGCAGCGCGTCGAGTGCCGCCTGGCGCTCGGCCTTGGCCGACTTCAGTTCAGAGAAGCGCGCCTCGGCCTCCTGGCGGGCGGAGGCGACTTCGCGCTCCTTGACGGCGATCGAGTCGCGGGCCGCCTTGATCCGCAGGCGTACGGCGGTCATCCGCTCCACCGCGGCGCGGGCTTCGTCGCGCAGCCCCTTGACGCGGGCGGCGACGGAGTCGTCGTAGTCCTGGATCTGACTCAGGTAGTCGGCGCGCGTGCTGACTTCCGACCAGCTGGCCGAGTCGAGGACGACGTCGAGCATGTCCGGGCTGCCCGCCTCGTAGATCGCGACGAGGCGCTCGCGCAGCACCTCGAGCGCCCGCTGCAGGCGCTCGCGAACGCGAGCCAGGTGACGCTTGTCGGCCTCCAGCTCGGCGGTGGCCTCATCGAGCTCGCCCTGCTTGGCGGCGAGTTCGGACTCGACCGCGGCCTGGCGCTGGCGCAGCGCCGAGACTTCGCCGATCATCGAGTCGATCGCCTGATTCTGTTCGGCGATCGTCGCCGCGACAGCTTCCTGGCTGTCGCGCACGTCGCTGAGCTTGCCCTGCGTGTCGTGCAGCTTCTCTTCGAGCGTCTCGGCGGGGGCCGAGGCAACCGCGCAGAGGGCCACGAGGAGAGCAACAGCGGGCAGCAGCAGCCGCCAAGAGTTACCGCGAAGAGGAACGCGCATCGGCGGCGCACGGTAGCGAAGTCGCCGAAAGATTGTTAGGAGTTGCTAATAACCTGCAACTTCCCTTGCAAATTTGCCTGCAAGCAGGAGAAATCCCGTCAGTGCTGAGGCTGGACTTCGCCGCAGTTCGGCAGGCTAGCCGAATAAGGCGGATCCATGAAGCGAGTACTAGGATCGATTCAGCATCCCAGGGGACGCCCAGTCGACAATCTCCTGAATCTTTCCACTAGTTCGCACGGGTGCTCGGCGGTGCATTCATGCCCGGGGCCGTCAATGGCCAAGATCGTGACACCCATCGAGCACACGGTCTTCGGCTTTACCCACATCCGCCCTGAAACCGTGGCGGAACCTTTAGCGCGAAGCCGGCAGGCAATCCCTTCCCTGGCCCGTTCGCAACGCCCAAAGGGGTGCACAACACTGGTGCCCCCAATTTCCGGCCTGCGGCGCAGGCCTACGATGCCGGGCGCGCCAGACTCGCCCTGCAGCCGATATCGACCGACGGAGAAGCCGATCTGTTGCTCGCTTTTCGCCGCATGGCACTTCACCATGAAGTCAATCGCGCCGCTGATAGCCGCCCGAGAAACCCTTGCGCTCGTGCAGGTCGAGCCCAGGCTTGTCGATACCGGTGACCGACCATTCGCCTTCGGTCGGCTGGAGCGTTCTGAGCTAGTTGGCTCCTCTTCCCTCAAGAGGGGCATCATCGTAGCGCTGTGGGTAGCGGAGTCATTACTTCCGCAAGCCGCTACCAACAGTGAGGACGCAATAGCGGCACTTATCAGCGCCCTACTCCATACAGACATCAAAACGGTCCCTCTCTATCTCGAAGCACTTCCACGTCAAGTGGGTTCTCGATGCCCCCAGGAAAAGTATGCCTTGGAAATGGCAACAAGGGGGTGAATACATAAAGCGACAGGATTGCTCGCCGAACTGCCCCCGCTCGCGACTCGTTCCGCCACGGAGAAGACCAGAGCCGGGTCGAACACCTCAACGCCTGGACGTCAAGCCACGCGCGCCAGATAGTGATCGTCGTCGCGACGACGATGGGGTTTACCTGATCGCGCGTGGCCTGATCGCGGTGCCCTAGGCGAGGAGTTTGGCCTTGGCCTTATCGAACTCCTCCGAAGAGAGCGCGCCCTTTTCCTTCAGCTCGTTGAGCTTGTGCAGTTCGTCGGCGGGCGAGCCAGCGTGGGCCTGCTCGCGGACGTAGGAGTCGAAATGCTGTTTCGCCTCGGCCTGCGCCTTGATCGTACGTTCGCGCATTCCGTTGCCACGGGCGATCAGGTAGATCAGCGCCGTGATGAAGGGGATGAAGACCAGGAAGAGCACCCAGGCCGCCTTCACCCAGCCGGAGGTCTCGTGGTCACGGAAGAGGTCGCTGAGGATGGTGATCAGGATCCAGATCCAGATCACGAAGAAGAAGACCTCGAAGGCGATCAGGAGGGCTTCTCCAAAGTCGATGTCGGCAAACGGCACGGCGCGTCCTTTCGTTGACAAATCTGACTGGCGGCCAAACGCCGCGCTTGCAGCAGCTTAGAGTTTTTGGGCAAACCTTTTAAAGGCGCTGTGCGAAGAGCACCGCGGAGACCGTGGTGGCGAGGTTGAGACTGGAGACGCCTGCGCGCATCGGGATCGCCAGGCGGGTGTCGGCGCGGTCGAGCAGCTCGTCGCTGAGCCCGTAGCGCTCGGTGCCGAAAGCGAGGATGGCGCGGGGTGAGAGAGCGCGGGGGTCGAGCTCCTCGCCCTCGGGATCGATCGCGACCAGGGGGCGGTTGCCGTCGTCGGGCAGCCGCTCGACGGCCGCGACGGGGAGAGCGAAGTGGAGGCCGGCGGCGCCGCGCACCGCCTCGGGATGCCACGGGTCGTTGCTGCCGGTGGCGAGCACCGCGGCCGCGTCGGCTGCGGCCGCAACACGCACGCAGGCGCCCATGTTGCCCATCGTGCGCGGGTCCTCGAGCAGGACGACCGGCGCCGGGCGCTCGTCGGCCAGCATCCCCCCCACGTCGACCGGCGGTCGCCGGGCTATCGCCACCACACCGGTGCGAGGCGCGTGGGGAACCATCTGGGCGAGCACCTCGGCCTCCACCGGCGTGACCCGCTCGGCCAGCGAACCGGCCAGGTCGGGGGCGAGCTCAGCGGCCAGACGATCGAGCTCCTCGGGCTGCGAGGCAACCGCCTCGACGACCTCGGCGCCGAAGCGCAGCGAGTGCTTGAGGGCATGAAAGCCCTCCAGGACGACCAGCTCACGATCGCGGCGGGCGGCTCGGTAACGCTGCACGAGGGGCTCGTTCACCGCCCCATCATGACCAGACTCAATCGCTCTGGGATGCGCTCATCTCGGTTGGTTTCCCCGCTTACGCAGGGTCGCGACCACCTCGTGGTCGGAGACCTGGGCGAAATCGCGGTACCACTGCCCCACCCCGCAGAGGTTTGGCGGCACGACCAGGCAGACGATCGCGTCGGTCTCCTCGCAGAGCCGCGCGGCCGAATCGGGCGCGCAAACCGGCACGGCGAGGATCAGCCGTGCCGGCTTCTGGTGGCGGATCGCGCGCAGGGCAGCGGTGTCGGTGACACCGGTCGCCACGCCGTCGTCGACGACGACCACGGTGCGGCCCTGCAACCGCATCGGCGCCCGGTCGCGGCGGTAGGCGGCGACACGGCGACGCAGCTCCACGGTCTCCCGCGCGACGATCGATTCCAGCGCTCCTCCGTCGATCCCCAGCGTCGACAGCGCCTCGGCGTCGAAAACGCGGGTGCCGTCCTCGGCGATCGCGCCGATCCCGTACTCGGGGTTGTGAGGGGCGCCGAGCTTGCGCACGGCGAGGATCTCCAGGGGAGCATCGAGCGCCGAAGCGACCTCGTCGGCTACGGGCACGCCGCCGCGCGGCAGGCCGACCACGATCGGATTCTCATCGCTCAGCGGCAACAGCTGCTCGGCAAGCTGCCGCCCCGCATCGCGACGGTCGGCAAGCCGGGTATGCGGGGAATCCCCCTCCCCCAAGGACATCGTCAGGCCGATTCTCCATCCAGCCCGCCCTGAAGTCATCGGGGTAATACCCGGTCCATCTTCGGCTTTTCCCGGATACCAAGCCCAGAAACGGTTTGGCGGCTGCCTGTTGCTTGGGCGGCCGGTCTGGGTAGCTGATCCAAATGCCACAGCTAGTCCTCGGCCCGCTGCTTCGCTATGTCTCGGAAACTGAGGCGACAATCTGGGTCGAGACGAACGAGCCCTGCGAGGTCGAGATCCTCGGCCGGCGCGAGCCGACCTTCGGGGTGGCGGGTCACCACTACGCGCTGGTGCGAATCGAAGATCTCGAGCCCGGCGGCTTCTACGAGTACGAGGTAGAGCTCGACCGCGAGCGCCACTGGCCGCCCGGGGATCGCGATCTCCCGCCCAGCGCGATCCGCACCCTCGAACCCGGCAAGCCGCTCGACATTTGCTTTGGGTCCTGCCGGGTGGCGGTGCCGCACGAGAAGCCCTACACCCTGAGCCAGGACGAGGATCCCAACGGCCACGAGCTCGACGCCCTGCACGTGCTGGCCACGCAGATGACGCGTTCGGAGCGCGACGAGTGGCCGGAGCTGCTCTTCCTGCTCGGCGACCAGATCTACGTCGACGAGGGCTCACCCCGCGCACGCGAGAAGATCCGCGCCAAGCGCGACATCAACCAGCCGCCCGGCGAAGACGTGCTCGACTTCGAGGAGTACACCTGGCTCTACGAAGAGTCCTGGCACGACCCGTTGATCCGCTGGCTCTTCTCGACGGTTTCGGTCTCGATGGCCTGGGACGACCACGACATGAGCGACGACTGGAACATCTCGCGCTCGTGGCACGAGGACATGGAAGCCAAGGAGTGGTGGCACGAGCGCGCCGTCGACGGCATCGCCAGCTACTGGATCTACCAGCACCTCGGCAACCTCTCGCCGCGCGAGCTGGACGACAACGAGCTCTACGCCAAGGTGCGGGGCAACCGCGATGCGACCGACGTACTGCGCGATTGGGCTCGGGGTATCGAATCGACAGCCTCGGGCACGCGCTGGAGCTACTGCCGCGACCTCGACGGCTCGCGGGCGATCTTCTTGGACTCGCGCGCCTCCCGGGTGCTCACCGACGAGCGCCGCTCGATGTTCGACGACCGCGTCTGGGAGTGGATCGTCGACCACGCCAGCGGCGACTTCGACCACCTGGTGCTGGCGACCACGGTCCCCTACCTGCTCTCCCCCGGCTTCCACCATCTCGAGGCCTGGAACGAGCGGCTCTGTGATGGCGTCTGGGGCAGCGCTATCGCGCGCGGCAGCGAGGGGCTGCGGCGTGCCCTCGACTTCGACCACTGGGCCGCATTCCAGTTCTCCTTCCAGCGACTGCGCAAGCTGCTCGAAGAGGTCGGCTCCGGCAAGCGCGGCAAGCCGCCGGCCTCGATCGTGCTGCTCTCCGGCGACGTCCACCACGCCTACCTCTGCGACGTCGCCTTCCGGCCCGAGGCGGGAGTGCAGAGCGCCGTCTATCAAGCTGTCTGCTCGCCCTATCGCAACCCGCTCGACGCGAAAGAGCGCCAGGTCATCCGGGCCGGCTTCTCCAGCCCTTTCCGCGCCGCCGCCCGCAGCCTTGCCCGGCTCTCCGGTGCTCCGGATCCCGGCATCCGCTGGCGCCTGCTCGAGGGTCCCTACTTCGACAACCAGGTCGGCACCCTGCGCCTCGACGGCCGCAAGGCGATCGCGCGCCTCGACAAGACGATCGCCGGCGACGACGAAGAGCAGGCGCTCGAGAAGACCTTCGAGCGCCGCATCGCCTAGCTCAGGGGCCGCGGAGCTGGAAGCGCCCCGGGCGCGGCAGCGACTCGCCGAGGATCAGGCGGGCGCGGTAATGGAGAGCTTCGAAGGTCTGGGTATCGAGCTCGTCGACGTCCTTCCTCTCACGTCCAGGCTGGGTGCTGCTGCCTTCGGCCGGCCCCCCTCCGATCGGTTGACGCAGGACGCCGTTCAACCTGCCGCGAGAGACAAACGTGGTGTGGCTGGGCTCAGGGCTCACTCGCTCTCTCCTTTCTTGGGTTTATTGACCATCTAACTCAAGAATACCAGGTCAGAAAATCGACCCGGGCCTCGACCTACCATGCTTCTTAGCGGTCAGCGCATGGATGGTGGTTGGGACGGGGCACTACCCGGCAAGAGAGCGCCCCGTCCCGTTACCCCTTCAAGCGGCTGCAGATACCTCTGCGTCGTCGCCGCCGTCTTGGCGCTGGGGAGTCGAGGCCCCATCACCATCGGGCGGCGGGACATCGCCGCTGAAGCTCTTGGTCTGCCCGGGCCGCAGGTAGACGATCTGGCTCTCGCGCAGCTCCAGCTTCTGGAGCTCGGCGCGGGTCAGCTGGGCCCAGACCTCGGTGCCGTCGCCGAGCACGAACTCGACCCGGATCTCGAAGCCGAGGGCGACGATGCGCTGCACCATCGCCTCCTCGGCCCCGTCGTCGCGGTCGAGCGCGACGGACATGTCGTGCGGGCGCACGAAGTGCTCGCCGAGCCGGTTGACCTCGCCGACGAAGCTCATCACGAACTCGGTCGCCGGCTGCTCGTAGAGATCGTCGGCGCTGCCGGACTGTTCGACCCGGCCCTCGTTCATCACGACCAGCTGGCCGGCGACGTCCATCGCCTCCTCCTGGTCGTGGGTGACGAAGATCGTCGTCACGTGCATCTCGTCGTGAAGGCGGCGCAGCCAGGTGCGCAGGTCCTTGCGCACCTTGGCGTCGAGGGCGCCGAAGGGCTCGTCGAGCAGCAGCACCTGCGGCTCGACCGCCAGCGCCCGGGCCAGGGCCATGCGCTGGCGCTGGCCACCGGAGAGCTGGTCGGGATAGCGCTCGGCCAGCCCGTCGAGCTGGACCAGGCGCAGCAGCTCGTGCACGCGGTCGTTGATCTGGGCCTTGCTCCACTTGCGGATCTTCAGCCCGAAGGCGACGTTGCCGAACACGGTCATGTGCTTGAAGGCGGCGTAGTGCTGGAAGACGAAGCCGACCTCGCGCTTCTGAGCGGGCTTGGCAGTAGCGTCCTCGCCACTGATCGTCACCGTGCCGGCGTCGAGCGTCTCCAGCCCGGCGATCGCCCGCAGCAGGGTCGACTTGCCGCTGCCGCTCGGCCCCAGCAGGGCGGTGAGCGAGCCATCGGGCACGTCTATCGAGACGTCGTCAAGAGCCTGAAAGTCACCGAAGCGCTTTCGCGCTCCCTCGACTGTGATTCCCATCAGGAACCCTCCTTCGTGTTTGAGGTTGAGATGGCGGTGTCGCCTGTGATCGGGATCGGCCCGCCCTGGGCCTTGGCCTTGCGGCCGCCGACGCTCATCAAGAGCAGCGTGGTCAGGGCGAGCAGGGCGAGCACGATCGCGCCCGCGTAAGCGGCTTCCTCGTTGAACTGCTCGAAGGCCTTGGCGACGAAGAGCGGCAGGGTCTCGGTCTCACCCGAGATCGAGCCCGAGACGATCGTCACCGCGCCGAACTCGCCGAGAACCCGCGCCGTCGTCAACACGATCCCGTAGGCGACGCCCCAGCGGATTGCCGGCAAGGTGACGCGCCAGAAGGTCTGCCAGACGTTGGCGCCTAGAGTCGAGGCGGCCTGCTCCTGCTCGGTGCCGATCTCCTGCAGAACCGGGACGGTCTCGCGCACCACGAACGGCAGCGAGACGAAGACGCTGGCGAGGATCATCCCGGGGGTCGAGAAGAGGACCTGGATGCCCCATTCGGAGAGCGTCGGCCCGAACCAGCCGTCGTTGCCGTAGAGCAGGAACAGCGAGAGGCCGACGACGATCGGCGAGATCGCGAAGGGCAGATTGATGATCCCGTCGATCAGCGCGTTGCCCTTCCACTTATGGCGGACGAGCAGCAGCGCGCAGCCGACCCCGAAGACGGTGTTGAGGGGGACGGCAACGGCGACCATCAGCAGGGTCAGCCAGATCGCGTGCAGTGCGTCGGGCGAGGTCATCGCCTCGATCGGCGGGCCGAGGCCGTGCTCGAAGGTCTTGTAGAAGATCATCGCCACCGGGGCGAGCAGCAGCAGGCCCAGGTAGCCGAGGGCGAGGCTGCGCAGACCCCACTTGGCGGGCGTGGACGAAGTCACGGGCCGCCTCCGATCTGACTGCGGGCGATGACGCGGTTGACGGTCCGGGAAAGAATTCCAGGCTCGCGACCGCGGTCCCCCATCCTCGCGAAGAAGCTGACCCCGATCAGCAGTGCCAGCGCGATCGCCAGCAGCACAACCGAGACCGCCGAAGCGCCGGCGACGTTGCCGGACTCGATCTGGCTGCGGATGAAGACCGAGGAGACCTCGGTGTCGAAGGGGATGTTGCCCGAGATCAGGATCAGCGAGCCGTACTCGCCGAGCGCTCGCGCGAAGGCGAGCATGACGCCGGCGATGATGCCCGGCAGCAGGTTGGGGAAGATGATTCGCCGGAAGACGGTGAAGCCGCCGGCGCCGAGCGAGGTCGCCGCCTCCTCCATCTGCTGATCCATCTCCATCAGCAGTGGCTGCACCGCGCGGGTGACGAAGGGCAGGGTGATGAAACAGAGCGCCACCACGATCGCCACCCTGGTGAAGGCGATGTCGAGCCCGAACGGGCTATCCGCGCCGTAGAGCGTCAGCAGCGTCAGGCCGGCGACGATCGTAGGCAGCGCGAAGGGCAGGTCGATCAGCGCGTTGACCGCCCCCTTGCCGGGGAACTCGTCGCGGACCAGGACCCAGGCGATGATCGTGCCGAAGACGGCGTTGATCGCGACGACGATCAGCGAGCAGATCACGGTCAGCTTCAGCGCCGCCATCGACTGGGCACCGGTGACCGAGTCCCAGAAGGCGCCGACCCCGCCGCTGAGTGACTCGTCGAGCACCGCCGCGAGCGGCAGCATCACCATCAGCGAGAGGTAGAGCACGACCATGCCCCTGCCGAGGCCGACGCCGAGCCCGGGCAGGCGGATGCCTGCCCGGGGTGCTGCGGATACAGGTGGGACGCTTGCCGGGTGAGCGTCCATCAGCCGCTCGTCGAGACTCCGAGTTCCTTCTCGATATCGGCGACCTTGCCGGTTTCATCGTCGAAGAACTCGTCGTTGACTTTGTCCCAGCCGCCGAACTGATCGATCGTGAACAGGTCCTCGGGGGTCGGGAACTGCTTCGGGTCGATCAGGTCGGGGTTGACCGGGCGGTAGCCGTTCTCGGCCCACAGTTCCTGGCCGGCGTCCGACCAGATGTAGTCGAGGAACTTCTGGGCCGCCTCGGGCGCGCCTTTGGTGACCGCGATCGGGGTCTCGATCAGGATCGTGCTGGGCGGGATCACGTAGTCGACGTCCTCGCCCTCGTCCTGGGCCTTGATCGCCTCGTTCTCGTAGCCGAGCAGCACGTCGCCCTCGCCCTGGGTGAAAGCGGCGAGCGCGTCGCGGGCGCTGCCGGGCTGGACCACGGTCTTCTCGAGCAGCGCCTTGACGGAGGCAAGCGCCTCGGTTTCGGACTTGCCCTTGTTCAGTTCGGTGCCGTAGAGCGCCATGATGTTCCAGCGCGCCGATCCGGAGCTGAACGGGTTGGGGGTGATCACGTCGACGTCCTTGCTGAGCACGTCGTCGAAGGACTCGATGCCCTCCGGGTTCCCTTTGCGGACCATGATCACGACGACCGAGTCCTGGGCGATGCCGTCGTATTTCTGCTTGTCCCAATCGCTGGCGACGACGCCCGCTTCGACGACGCGGCTCATGTCACCGCCCTGGGCGAAGTGGACGACGGAGGCCGGCTGGCCCGCCTCGACCGCGCGGCTCTGGTCACCGGAGGCGCCGAAGGAGTTACTGAAGCTGACGTCCGCCCCCTCCGGAGTGGCCTCGAAGCCAGGCTCGAGCGCTTCCTCGTAGACGGCCTCGGGGGTCGAGTAGCCGACCACGTCGAGCTTGCCACCCGAAGCTGAGCCGGTGGCCGAGCTGTCGTCGCTGCTTCCACAGCCGGCGATCACAAAAGCGATCAGTGCCAGCGATGCGAGAACTGCGATGCCGGGGTGACGCCACCGGGACGCCCTACGAGCGTTGCGCATGTACCGAATCCCTTCTTTCTTGAGTCAGATACTTTTCTGACTGACTTAGTCCTAAATAAACGAGGGCGGCACCGTAGCACAATGTTGATCCGGAAAGTCGGAAAACCCCGAAATCCCATCCGAATTCGCCGACTTCGCCCTCATGGGCGCATATGGACGCCTAAAGGCGAAGTCAGCGAGAGGCGCTAGTGGATCAGCCCGGGCTGGCGATGCCGCCGCCGGTCGGCGGTGGCGAGGAGGGCGCCGGAGTCGCTTCGGGTGCTGCTTCGGGGGCCGGAGCCGGTTCCGCTTCGGGCGTCGCTTCCTGATCCCCGCCCTGGTCTTTCCCGGCGGGCTCTTCAGGCGCTTCTTCTTCGTATTCGTAGTCGTATTCGTCGTATTCGTATTCGCCCGACGAAGAAGACGAGGTGTTGTCGCTGTCGAGCCCGGAGAGTTCCGGAAGGCTGGACGGTTCGGGGAATTCCGGGCAGTCACCGGCCGCCGCGGCTTCCATGTAGGAGCGCCAGATCGGCCCGGCCGTCGGACCGCCGTAGCCGGTTTCTTCGCGGGACTGCGGGTGGCCGACCCAAACGGCGGTCGAATAGAGC
>Ga0164241_10005481_pt1 | contig 11870 bp, 11 predicted proteins | sample OricomyardsoilBY_FD_108780 | JGI IMG/M metagenome (GOLD analysis project Ga0164241, IMG submission 108780) | Backyard soil microbial communities from Emeryville, California, USA - Original compost - Back yard soil (BY) | ecosystem: Environmental > Terrestrial > Soil > Unclassified | place: USA... | reverse complement strand
GGCGGCAGCGCGTCGAGCAGGTTGGGCTCGCCGGCGTTCTGGCCGATGTTCACCCGGCGGATCGCCACGGTGACGATCTGCGCGGCCGCGGCTTCGGTCGCCAGGCGGGTTTCTTCGAGGTCCTTGAACTTGCCGGTGCCGGTCAGCAGGCGCGAGGCATAGGGCTTGCCGGCGATGACCAGCGGGTCGTGCGGGGCTGGGGGAGTCATCGCGGGATTATCGCCGATGGCATCGCCGCATGTCGCAGGCGGGGCCGTCAGGCATTCGCGAACGCCCGGGCCTCGCCTGCGGAGTCAGCCGCCGCCCAGCGCATGCACGATCTCGACCTTGTCGCCATCGTGCAAGGGATGTTCGCCATGCCGGCCGCGCGGGACGATCTCGCCATTGACCTCCACTGCCACCCGGCGCCGGCCCAGGCCTTCGGCATCCAGCAGGGAGGCGATGGTGGTGCCGGAATCGAGGACGCGCGGCGCGCCGTTCAGATGGATGTGCATGGCGCATTTTCGCCGGTTCGGCGCCGGTGCGGGTGCGGCGCTGCAACTTGTGACCGTTACATTTTCGTGAAACCATCGCGGCCATTCGCTGTCGTATTGTCGGCGCACACCCCCAGAGGATTCCCGATGAAAGCCATGTTCCGCCGTTCCCTGCTGGTCGCTTCGCTTGCATTGTGCGCGGCACCCGCCCTCGCGCAGAACGCGAATTCGCCGTTCACACAGACGGTGTTCTTTGGCGACAGCCTGACCGATTCGGGGTTCTACCGGCCGTTCCTGGTTCAGGTTCAAGGGCCGCAGGCCGCCCTCGTCGGGCAGTTCACCGCCAATCCCGGCTATGTCTGGTCGCAGTACCTGGCGGATTTCTATGGCACCGATGCCAGCCCGGCTTGGGGCCTGACCACCACCGGCATCGCCCCGGGCACCGGGACGAATTACGCGGCAGGCGGGGCCACCTTCAGTGCCCGGCCGGGCTTCCCGCCCAGCGTGCCGACCCAGTACGCGCCTACCATCGGAACCCAGATCAGCGCGTATCTTTCGGCAAACGGCGGGCATGCCGATCCCGATGCGCTGTACACGGTGTGGGGCGGTGCCAACGACTTGTTCTATACCATCACGCCGGGGCTGGGGCCGCTGAACCTCACGCAGGCGCAGTTCCTCGGTGCGGCGACGACGCAAATCGGGCTGGTCGGCACGCTGGCCACTGCCGGTGCGCAATACATCCTGGTGCCGACCATGCCCGATGTCGGCCGCACGCCGTTCGGTTTGAGCCAGGGGCCGACTGGCTCGGCGCAAATCACCGCGCTGGTGAACGCCTACAACGCGACGTTGTTCGGTGGGCTGGCCGCGTCCAACCTGCGCGTGATCCCGCTCGACACCTTCCATTTCATCCGCGAGATTTCGGATGCGCCGGCGCAGTACGGGTTTTCCGATGTCACCCATCCGGCCTGCGGTGCGACCAGCTCGCTGATTTGCAGCCCGTTGAACCTGGTGAACCCGGGCGCGGCCGGTTCCTTCGCCTTCGCCGATGGCGTGCATCCCACGCCGGCGGCGCATCGGCTGTTGGCCGAATACGCCATTTCGGTGGTCGAAGGCCCGCGCCAGGTCGCGATCCTGCCGCATTCGGAAGCCATGGTCGGCCGCGCACGCGCGCAGATGGTCGATGGCGCGATCGCCGGCTTCGAGAAGGAAGACGGCATGCGCTGGTGGGCGGACGTGCGCGGCGACCAGCAGCGTTACGGCGCGCCGTTCCATTACGACGGCATCGGCCCGGCCGCTTCGTTCGGCATCGGCTGGACCAGCGGCGACCTGGTGTACGGCGCCTTCGCCGGCTACGGCAAGCAGGACAACGACTTCGGCCAGCGCCGCGGCGAGTTCACCCAGACCGACGCCGGCCTGGGTGGTTTCATCGGCTGGCGCGGCGACGCCCTGTGGGCGAACGCGCAGCTGGGCTGGACCAAGGTCAGCTACGAAGTGGACCGCGCCGTGAACCTCGGCCCCGCCATCCGCGTCCACAGCGGCTCGCCGGACGCCGACAACCTGAGCATCGGCGCCAGCGCGGGCTGGAACTTCGAGCATGGCGCGCTGAACCACGGCCCGGTGCTGTCGGTGCTGTCGCAGAAGATCTCGGTCGACGGCTATGCCGAAACCGACCCGGCCCTGTCCACTTCGCTGGCCTATCCGCAGCAGGACTTCGACTCGCTGGTCGGCAGCGTCGGCTGGCAGGCCAGCTACGCGATCAACGACCACGTGCAGCCCTACGCCAAGCTCACCTACGACCGCGAGTTCGAGGATGCGCCGGCGCAGGCCTGGGCGCAGGCGCAGTCGATCCCGGGTTCGCTGCCGTACGCGGTGCCGGGCCTGGCCTTCGACCAGACCTACGGGACGATGGCGTTCGGCGTGCGCAGCAAGCTGATGGGCCTGGACGCCAATGCCGGCGCCAGCGTCACCGTGGGCCAGAAGGGCGGCAACGATGCCACGTTCTTCCTGAGCATCGGCAGCAAGTTCTGACCGGACCGGCCTGAACCCCCGGCGCATGCCGGGCGGCATGCGTTGCGCCGCCGGCGCCGTGCGGCATAGACTGCCGGCGCGCGGTTCCAGAACTGCGGGTGTAGTTCAATGGTAGAACTGCAGCTTCCCAAGCTGCTAGCGTGGGTTCGATTCCCATCACCCGCTCCATGCATGCAAGCGACGCAAGCCAACGGCGGTCTTCCAAGCGGATGCCGCCGTTGTTGTTTTCCCGGCAAGGAGCACGGATGACGACGGTCGCGGTCGGTTGGCGCGAATGGGCGGCCCTGCCGGAACTTGGCTTGCCGAAACTGCGGGCCAAGATCGACACCGGCGCGCGCAGTTCCGCCCTGCACGTGGAACGGCAATGGCGCTTCGTCGAGGCTGGTGCGCAGTGGGTCGGCTTCGCGCTGGTGCCGCGGCCGCATGCGGGCGAGGTCGAGGCCGCGGCGGCGATCGTCGACGAAAGGATGGTGACCGATTCCGGCGGGCACCGGACCTTGCGCGTGTTCGTGCGCACCAGGCTGCGGCTGGCCGGGATCGAACGCGAAATCGAAATGAACCTGGCGGATCGCTGCGGGATGCGGTTCCCGCTGCTGCTCGGCCGGACTGCGCTGGCGGGCGCGTTCGCGGTCGATCCCGCGGGTTCGTTCCTGCACCGGCGCCGGCGCGCGCGGCCTGCCGGCGCGCCGCGCGACGTTTGAAGCAGCACATCGAGAAGGCATCCATGGGAACCCCCCGAATGAAGCTGGCGATCCTGTCCCGCAACGGCAAGCTGTATTCGACCCGGCGCCTGGTCGAGGCCGCGCGCGAGCGCGGCCACAGCGTGCGCGTGCTCGACCCGCTGCGTTGCTACATGCGGATCAGCACCGAGGGCTTCGAGATGCACTACAAGGGCGCGCACATCGCCGGCTACCACTCGGTGGTGCCGCGCATCGGCGCATCCGTCACCCGCTACGGGTGCGCGGTGCTGCGCCAGTTCGAACTGATGGGCAGCTACACCCCGAACAGCGCGGCGGCGATCGCGCGCGCGCGCGACAAGCTGCGTTGCCACCAGCTGCTGGCGGCGCAGGGCATCGGCCTGCCGGTCACCGTGTTCGGCGACAACCCGGACGACACCAGCGACCTGTTGTCGATGCTCGGTCCGCCGCCGCATGTGATCAAACTCAACGAAGGCACCCAGGGCGCGGGAGTGATGTTGACCGAGAAGCTCTCGGCCTCGCGCGGGGTGATCGAGACCCTGCGCGGGCTGTACGCGCATTTCCTGGTGCAGGAGTTCATCGCCGAGGCGAAGGGCGCGGACCTGCGCTGCTTCGTGGTCGGCAACCAGGTGGTCGCGGCGATGCGCCGGCAGGCGCCGAAGGGCGATTTCCGTTCCAACCTGCACCGCGGCGGCACCGCCAGGGCGGTGAAGGCCAGCAAGGCCGAGATCGAGACCGCGGTGCGCGCGGCCACGGTGCTGGGCCTGGGCGTGGCCGGCGTGGACCTGATCCGCAGCAAGCGCGGGCCATTGGTGCTGGAGGTCAATTCCTCGCCGGGGCTCGAGGGCATAGAGGAGGCGACCGGTATCGATGTCGCCGGCCGCATCATCGAACACGTGGCTGCAGGCGGCGCGCCAGTGCGCAAACATCCGCGAAACGGGGATTTGACGGATTCTTAATCGCAGCCCGCGTAGCTTGGTCGTGCGGCCACGCTTGCTTCCCCGGGCGTCGCTGCGCAGGGCAGCAGTGATCATTGTCAGACTTGTACGGCCCAGGCGTCCCCCCGCCTGGGCCTTTGTTTGTCCACGGCCAGGCGCAGGACGCATGAACCGTCACCGGTTCCGCCGGCGCCGCTGTGCCAGAATCGTGGAACCATGAACGGGGCGCGCCGGTCACAGCCGGAACGCCGCCGCCAAGCCAAGGAAGAACGCATGCGCATCCTGGTGATCGAAGACAATCCGGACATCGCCGCCAACCTCGGCGACTACCTCGAGGACCGCGGCCATACCGTGGATTTCGCCGCCGACGGCGTGACCGGCCTGCATCTCGCCGTGGTCCACGACTTCGATGCCATCGTGCTCGACCTCAACCTGCCCGGCATGGACGGTCTGGAGGTCTGCCGCAAGCTGCGCAACGAGGCGCGCAAGCAGACTCCGGTGCTGATGCTGACCGCGCGCGATTCGCTGGAGAACAAGCTGGCCGGCTTCGATTCCGGCGCCGACGATTACCTGATCAAGCCGTTCGCGCTGCAGGAGGTGGACGTGCGGCTCAATGCGCTCGGCCGCCGCGGTCGCGGCCCGCAGGCGCGCGTGCTCAACGTCGGCGAACTGGAATTCAACCTCGACACGCTGGAAGTGCGCCGCGAGGGCAAGCTGCTGCAGCTCAATCCGACCGCGCTGAAGATCCTGCAGGCCTTGATGGAAGCCGCGCCGGCGGTGGTGACGCGGCAGGAACTCGAAACCCGCGTATGGGGCGAGGAGCTGCCGGATTCCGCTTCGCTGCGCGTGCACATCCACGGCCTGCGTTCGGTGGTGGACAAGCCGTTCGCCACCCCGATGATCCAGACTCGCCACGGCATCGGCTACCGGATCGCGCCGCCCGATGGCGACGGCTGACGTTCCGCCCGAAACGCCTCGCGCCGTTCCGCGCCGCGCCCCGCGCGCGCGCAGGCGGCTGCGCACCCGCATCATCCTGTCGTTCTTCCTGCTCGGCCTGGGCCTGACCCTGCTGCTCGCGTATTCGACCAACCTGGTCCGCGGCCGGGTGGAGGAGGACATGGTCGAAGACGTGATGAACCGCAACATCAATGCGTACGCGGAACGCTACTACGCCAGCGGCGGCACGGACATCGGCCTGCCGGTGCAGCTGATGTACGGACGCGTGGTCGGCAAGGACAAGTACGAACTGCTGAAGCAGGACCAGCCGGAGTGGTACCGCCTGGGCGACGGCATCCACACCCTCACCGGGCGCAACGAGGACGGCACGCCGTTCACCTACCTGCTGGCGGTGCGCAAGACGCCGGAACAATGGTTCTTCCTCGCCTACGACATGCAGGAGAGCGTGCGCCGCACCGAGAAGTTCGAGCGCGCGCTGTACCTCGTGGTGCTGGTGTTCACCCTGCTCTCGCTGCTGCTCGGCTGGTGGTCGGCTTCGCGGGTGATGGCGCCGGTGTCCGAACTTGCGCGCCGGCTGCGCCATAGCGGCACCAGCTCGGACCCGCAGCCGCTGGCGCCGCATTTCGCCGAAGACGAGGTGGGCGAACTGGCGAAGGCGCTGGACGACTACTCGGATCGCCTGACCGAGGTGGTGCAGCGCGACCGCGAATTCAACGCCGACGTCAGCCACGAATTGCGCACGCCGCTGGCGGTGATCCGGGGCGCGGTGGAGTTGCTGCTGTCGAAGCCGGAGCTGGACGAACGCACGCGCACCCGCCTGCTGCGCATCCAGCGTTCCGAGCAGCAATGCGCCGACCTGATCAGCGCCCTGCTGCTGCTGTCGCGCAACGAGCGCGCGATCGGCGAATGCGACGTGGCGAAGGTGGCGCAGCAATTGCTCCACAACCATCGCGCCCAACTCGGCGGCAAGCCGCTGGAATTGCGGCTGGATGGCAAGCCGAGGCTGGTCGTCGACGCGCCGGAATCGGCGGTGTCGGTGGCGCTGGGCAACCTGGTCGGCAACGCGGTGAAGTACACGCAAAGCGGCGAGGTGATCGTGCACCTGCACGACCATGCGGTGGACGTGATCGATTCCGGCCCCGGCCTCAGCGCGGAAGACGCGGCGAAGCTGTTCGAACGCGGCTATCGCGGGACCCATGCCGGGCATTCGCAGGGCGGCGGCATCGGCCTGTCGATCGTGCGCCGGTTGTGCGCGCTGTACGGCTGGGACGTGCAGGTTCGGCCCGGCGAAACGCATGGCGTGGTCGCGACCCTCACGTTCCGCTGAGGGCGCCCGCGACAACGCCAGCGGCATCGACGGCATAATGCGCGGGCAATGTTTCCGAAGGATTCCGCATGAATGCCTCCACCGCGCCGCTGGCCTACCGGGTCGCGCTTTCCGACCACGCCCGCAGCGCCGGGGAACGCGCGGCGCTGCTTGCCGGCGAACTGGGCTTCGGCAGGCATTTCACCGACCACATGGTCGCCATCCAGTGGGACAAGGCGAAGGGCTGGCACGACGCGCAGGTCCACGCTTACGGCCCGCTGGCGCTGGATCCGGCCGCGTCGGTGCTGCATTACGGCCAGGAAATCTTCGAAGGCATCAAGGCCTATCGCCATGCCGACGACTCGATCTGGACCTTCCGTCCCGAGGCCAACGGCGCGCGCCTGCAGCGTTCCGCCGCGCGCCTGACCTTGCCGCAACTGCCGGTGGCCGAATTCGTCGAATCGTTGCGCCAGTTGATCGCCGTCGACCACGCATGGGTGCCGTCGGCGCCGGAAAGCAGCCTGTACTTCCGTCCCTTCATGATCGCCACCGAAGCCTTCCTCGGCATGCGGCCCGCGCAGGCGGCGGCCTACTACGTCATCGCCAGCCCGGCTGGTGCGTATTTCGCCAAGGGCGTGGCGCCGGTGTCGATCTGGCTGTCCGAAGACTATGCGCGCGCGGCCAAGGGCGGCACCGGTGCGGCCAAATGCGGCGGCAATTACGCCGCTTCGCTGCTGCCGCAGGTGGAGGCCCAAGCGCGGGGCTGCTCGCAGGTGCTGTTCCTCGATCCGGTCGAGGGCAACTACCTGGAGGAACTCGGCGGCATGAACGTGTTCCTGGTCCACAAAGACGGCCGCATCGTCACCCCGGAACTGTCCGGCAGCATCCTCGAGGGCATCACCCGCGACAGCATCCTGCAACTGGCGCGCGACCGGGGCCTGGAGGTCCAGGAACGCAAGGTGTCCATCGACGAATGGAAGCAGGGCGTGGCCTCCGGCGAGATAACGGAGGTGTTCGCCTGCGGCACCGCCGCGGTGGTCACCCCGATCGGAGAGCTGAAGGGCAAGGATTTCGCGGTCGGCGACATCGACGCCCCGGCCGGCGAGGTCACCATGGCGATCCGCAAGGAACTGACCGACATTCAGCACGGCCGCGCGCCCGACCGTCACGGCTGGATGGTCAAGTTGCGCTAGCCGTCATGGCGGCGCCGCTTAAAGGCGTACCCACCAGCAACCAAGGTGCTGGCGCAGGCCGAACACGGTGCGCGCGGGCGTGCTGCCGTTGCCCAGGGTCTGCTCCACGCGCAGGCCGACCAGACGCGGTTTGCGGGGCGGCTTGCTGACCACTTCCCCGCTGTCCTCGTCGAATTCGACCACGTCGTAGCCGTATTCGTTGGTGCCGCCGGCGTACATCGGCTGCACGTCCACCAGCGGGCGCCTGGCGATGCCCTCGAGCCGCGCCATCAGGCGATAGGCATTGGAGGTGGACATCCCGGCCCAGTCGTATACCCCGGCGATCTGGTTGGCATCGCCTGACTGGATCGCATTGCCCAGCGAATACACCAGGTCCTGCACGCTGCGCGCGCAGCCGCCACGGTACGGGCTTGCGTTGCCGATGCCGGTTGATGCGGATGCCGCCGGGCGTTCGTGGCCGCCGATGTCCTCGCATTTGCGGTCGGTGTAGACCAGCGCGCCATCGCCGCCGATGCACTGGCGCACCTGCGCATCGGCAGGCGCCGACCAACATGCACCGGCGAACGCGAGCAATGCGAGGAGGGCGAGACGCGGCATGCGCGCAGCCTACGCGCGCCGCGTCGATCCGGATAGTCCGTGCCTGCGCGCGTTCAGGCGTAGCGCAGGAAATAGCAGCCGCTGTCGAGGCTGACCTCGAAGGCATCTACCCGGGTGGCTCCGTCGTTTTCGAAGGTGACTTGCATCAGCCCGGCTTCGTCCGCGGTGCCGAGCTCGGCATCGAAGAATTCCGCATCGACCAATGCTTCGCGCGTGGCCAGGCGGCCAAGCTGGTCCATGACCGCTTGCGCCTGCGCGTTTCGCATGCCGGCCCAGTCGAAGCTTTCGGCGACGCGGTTGACGTCGCGCAGCGCGAGCGAGGCCTGCAGGTCCAGCGCGAGTTGTTGCGGGTCGCGCGCGCAACCGTTGGCGACGGCGCGTCGCGGGCCGGCTTGCGCCATCCGCGGCGCGCCGTCGGCGAGGGCGAGCATGTGTCCGGGCAATCCGGTCAGGCGGGCCTCGTAGCGTCGTTCGCGGGCGATGCGATCCAGCACTTCCGCCGGCAGCGGAACTGCCTTGCCACCGAGATCGCCGCAGGCCTTGTTGGTGTAGAGGCTGGTGCCATCGGGCAACTGGCAGCGCAATACCCCGGCTGAGGCGTCCGCGCGTTGCGGAATGGAAGGCAGCGCGGCGAGCAGGAGGGTGGCGGCGAGGGCGGAGGTGAACGGGCGCATGGCGGTTCGGATCGAGGCGTGCCCCTGCGGCACGCGCCAAGCATTCGACCGTCGCCGTCAATTCCCCGTGCGAAAATGCCGAACCTGCACTGAATTCACGCGATCCTAGCGAGCACGTTCAGAGTCGGTTTCGCGAGGTTGAGGGTATAGAAATGCAGCGCCGGCGCGCCGCCCGCGACCAGCCGTTCGCATAGTTGGGCCACGAAGTCGGCGGCGAATTCGCGGATGCTCTCGGCATCGTCGCCATACGCGCGCATGCGCTGGCCGATCCAGCGCGGGATCTCGGCGCCGCAGGCTTCCGAGAAGCGCTTGAGCTGGCTGAAGTTCGAGATCGGCATGATGCCCGGCACGATCGGCACCTCGATGCCCAGCGCGCGCGCGTCGTCCACGAAGCGGAAGTAGGCGTCGGTGTTGTAGAAATACTGGGTGATCGCGCCGTTGGCGCCGGCATCGACCTTGGTCTTGAAGTTGCGCAGGTCGACGTGCGCGTCCTCGGCCTGCGGATGGGTTTCCGGGTAGGCCGCGACCTCGATGTGGAAATGGTCGCCATGTTCGCTGCGGATCAGTTCGACCAGTTCGCTGGCGTAGCGCAGGTCGCCGCTGCGCACCATGCCCGAGGGCGTGTCGCCGCGCAGCGCGACCACGCGGTCGCAGCCCAGCGCGCGATAGAGCTTGAGCAGGGAGCGGATTTCCTCGCGGTTGCCGCCGACGCAGGTGATGTGCGGCACGCCGGCCACGCCGTGTTCGCTGCGCAGGCGCTGCACGGTTTCCGGCGTGTGGCTGAGCGTGGAGCCCCCGGCGCCGAAGGTCACCGACATGAATTGCGGCGCGTGCGCCTTCAGCTTCTGCACGCTGCGGTCGAGCTGCGCGCGCTGTTCGTCGGTCTTGGGCGGGTAGAACTCGAAACTGATCGGCAGCATGCGGATGACCACGGGATCGGTACCGGCATTCTATCCATCTCTTTATCCGGATGAAAGAATTTGCTCCTTGCGGCGATCGGCCGCCTTGACCTAGCAGATACCGTGCCGCATGGTGCGGCGAGGGGGAATATCGGATGGGTGAAACCGCGGACACCGCGCCGGCCGCGCCACTGGCCGCGCCGCGCCTGCTGCAGGAACTGGGCGAAACCTTGCAGCGCCTGCGCCTGGGCGGGCCGTTCTACGTGCTGTTGTGGCTGCTGGCCGGCACCGCGAGCGGTTTGTGGGAACGCGCGCGCTGGCCGTTCCTGCTGGTCGCGTTCGCGTTCGTGGCGATGACCGTGGTGCGCTTCCGCATCCGCGGCTTGCCGGACGGTTCCAGCGACGTCGCGGTGCGTTCCCTGCTGAACCGGATCTGGGCGTTGCTGCTGGCCAACGCGGCGTTGTGGGGCGCTGGCGTAGCCTGGCTGCTGATGACCGCGCCGAGCGAAAGCGCGCGCACCGTCGCCTCGATCAGTTCCTATGCCTTCGCCACCGCGTTCGCGCACAATTTCCCGATGCGCCTGCGCTCCGCCTTCCTCGCGCTGGGCCTGTTGTACCTGTCGACGCTGGTTGCGTTGATCGCCAACGGTTCGCGCTTCGAACTCATCGCGGTGAGCGTGCTGTACCTGCTGTACGTTTCGCTGGCGCTGCGCCGCAGCCATGCCGAATACCTGCAGCGCCTGGATCTCGAGGATGAATTGCGCGAACAGCGCGACCTGTTCGAACAGCAGAGCCGCCGCGATGGCCTGACCGGGCTGGCCAACCGCCGCCGTTTCACCGCGGTACTGGACGACTGGGCGATGAAGGCGCGTGGCGGCGATGCGCGGCTGGCCCTGCTGATCCTCGATCTCGACCATTTCAAGGCGATCAACGATCGCCATGGGCATGCCGCCGGCGATGCCTGCCTGCGTGCGTTCGCCAAGCAATTGCAGCACGCATTCCCGGCTCCGGACGAACTGGTGGCGCGGCTGGGCGGCGAGGAATTCGGCGTACTGCTGCTCGATGGCGCGCCGGACGAGGCCGTGCGCCGTGCCGATGCGTTCCGCGGACAATTCGCCGAGTGCGCGCTGGTGGTGGAGGACGGCGAGCTGCGTTGCAGCGTCAGCATCGGCGTGGCCGCGTTCGACCCGCATCGCGATGCCGATGGCGACGCGCTCTACCACGCCGCCGATGCCGCGCTGTACCGCGCGAAAGCGGCTGGCCGCAATACGGTGCAGGTCGCGGAAAGCGCTTGACCGGTCCTTTGAAGCAAAACGGGCGCCCTGCGGCGCCCGTTTCGTATCGCGATGCGGCGATCGCGATCAGTAGCGGTAGTGCTCCGGCTTGAACGGGCCTTCGACCGACACGCCGAGGTAGTCGGCCTGTTCCTTGGTCAGCCTGGTCAGCTTCACGCCGATCTTCTCCAGGTGCAGGCGCGCCACTTCCTCGTCCAGCTGCTTGGGCAGGCGGTACACGGTCTTCTCGTACGCGTCCTTGTTCGCCCACAGGTCGATCTGCGCCAGGGTCTGGTTGGAGAACGAATTCGACATCACGAAGCTCGGGTGGCCGGTGGCGCAGCCGAGGTTCACCAGGCGGCCTTCGGCCAGCAGGAAGATGCTGTTGCCGCCGGCGAAGGTGAACTTGTCCACCTGCGGCTTGATGTTGGTCTTCACCGCGCCCGAGGCGTACAGCGCATCCACCTGGATCTCGTTGTCGAAGTGGCCGATGTTGCAGACGATGGCCTGGTCCTTCATCGCCGACATGTGGGCGAGGGTGATCACGTCCTTGTTGCCGGTGGTGGTGACGTAGATGTCGGCCTTGCCGAGGCTGTCCTCGACGGTGCCGACCTCGAAGCCTTCCATCGCCGCCTGCAGCGCGCAGATCGGATCGATCTCGGTGACGATCACGCGCGCGCCGTACGCGCGCAGCGAATGCGCCGAACCCTTGCCGACGTCGCCGTAGCCGCAGACCGCCGCGACCTTGCAGGCCAGCATCCCCTCCATCGCGCGCTCCCGCCCGTCGCCCCGCGATCCGCGGCAGCCGTACAGGTTGTCGCACTTCGACTTGG
>Ga0164241_10005480_pt1 | contig 11873 bp, 14 predicted proteins | sample OricomyardsoilBY_FD_108780 | JGI IMG/M metagenome (GOLD analysis project Ga0164241, IMG submission 108780) | Backyard soil microbial communities from Emeryville, California, USA - Original compost - Back yard soil (BY) | ecosystem: Environmental > Terrestrial > Soil > Unclassified | place: USA... | reverse complement strand
GTCAGGCAGGGAGAGGGACTCGCCAGGTCAGGCGGGTGCCCGACTCCGGGCCCGGCGCCACCAGGAGTGAGCCGCCGAACTTGGCCGCGCGGCCTTCCAGGCCCAGCAGTCCCGAGCGGGCCACGCCCGGCGGGAACCCGACGCCGTCGTCCACCACGTCGATGACCAGGTCCACGCCCGCCTCCACGGTGACCTGGATCGAGCCGGCGCGGGCGTGGCGGACCGCGTTGCTGACCGCCTCGCGCAGCACCGCCGTCGCGTGCGCGCCCAGTTCCTCGTTCACCAGCGTGTCGATCGCACCCGAGATCCGCACCGACGGCGACCACTCGACGTCCGCCGACAGCTCGTCGACGATGTCCAGCAGCTGCCGTCGCAGGCTCGCGTCCGACGCGGTGCCCGCGGTGTGCAGGTCGAAGATCGACGTGCGGACCTCGCGGACCGTCTCGTCCAGCTGCTCGACCGCGCGCGTCACCCTCCCCCGCACCTGCGGGTCCACGATCCGCCGCACCGTCCCCTGCAGACTCATGCCCGTCGCGAACAGCCGCTGGATCACGTGGTCGTGCAGGTCACCGGCGATCCGGTCGCGATCGGCCAGCACGTCCAGCTGCCGCTGCGCCCGGTGCTTCTCCGCCAGCTCCATCGCGAACGCCGCCTGGTCGGCGAACGACGCCAGCAGCGGCACCTCGTTGCGCACGTACTGCGCCGCGCCCTTCTCACGCATCGCCAGCAGCACACCGCGCACCACGTTGCCCGCCCCGAACGGCACCGCCACCGCCGGCCCGAAGTCGAGGCCCGGCGCCCAGCCGTCCGGCTGGACGTTCGCCAGGTTCGGGATGATCTCCGACATCCGGCTGCGGAACACGCCCGCCACCAGCGGCTCCGCCGCGTTGACCCGCACCCCGGCCAGCGCGCCGCCCAACTCCCCGGCACCGGCGCGCGCCATCACGTGACCGGTCAGGTCCGCCAGCAGGATCAGTGCACAGTCCGAACGTGACAGCTCACGCGTCTTCTCCGCGATCATGTCCAGCGCGTCCTGCCCGGACGCCCCGCCCAGCAGCAGCGCGTTGACCTCGCGCGACGCGTCCATCCACCGCTCGCGCGCCCGCGACTCCTCGAACAGCCGGGCGTTCTCGATCGCCACGCCGGCCGCGGCGGCCAGGCCCTGCAGCACCACCTCGTCGTCGGCGGTGAACTCGCCCGCGCCGCGCTTCCCGGTCAGATACAGGTTCCCGAATATCTCGTCCCGGACACGAATCGGCGCGCCAAGGAAGCTGCGCATCGCCGGATGGTGGGGCGGAAAACCGACGGATGCCGGGTGCTCGGTGAGGTCGGCGACCCGGATCGGATGCGGGTTCTCGATCAGCACGCCGAGCAGGCCGCGCCCCTCGGGCAGCTCGCCCATCAGTTCTCTGGTCTCGTCGTCCACACCGACGTGCACGAACTCCGAGAGCCGCTCGCGCTCGTCCGTGCTCAGCACGCCCAGTGCGCCGTACCTGGCGTCCACCAGCTCGACCGCCGTGCGCACGATCCGGTCCAGCGTGCCCTCGAGCTCGAGACCTGCGCCGACGGCAACCACCGCGTCGAGCAGACCCTGCAGCCGGTCCCGCGTGCGGACGATCTCCTCGAGCCGACTCTGCAGATCGCCGAGCAATCCGTCCAGGATGAGCCCGTCCGGCTGCGCGCCGTCACCCTCGCGAGGTGACGACCGAGCCTGCTGCTCCGGCATGGCGATCCCGACTGTCCAGGGATGCGGTGGCGGCAGCGCAGCCACCGGCGAAGGAGGTCCTTCGGCACACCGGCTATCGACAGTGGTCAACACAGCGTTACCAAAATCACGAAACGTGATCACCTATTCCGTGTTCCGTCGCGCCCTCTCCCCCGTGCGGGGCAGTGGGCTGTTCTCCCGCACCGGTCACGTAACGCCAGGGCCGAAGGTCACGACTGGCACGGTGTACTTGTGCCCTGGTGCGCATACTGAATCCCGCCCATGCTTCACCAGCCGCGGACAACGGAAAAGGGAGGTGACCGGTTGCGCAGCGAGCCGCTCATGCTGGCGGACCTGTCGCGCCCGGAATGCCTCCGCCTGCTGGATCGGGCACCGTTCGGGCGCATCGTCTACACGGTGCGTGCGCTCCCGGCGATCGTGCCGGTGACCCATCTGGTCGACAACGGAATGGTCGTCGTGCGTACGCACGTGGGCGCCGAGTGCGCCGGCTCGGTGGTCGCCTACGAGGCGGACGACCTCACCGCCGACGAGCGATGGACCGTGACGGTGACCGGGGTGGCCCGCCGCGTGCTCGATCCCGACGAGCTCGCAGGCTACGAGGGGCGACTCACCCCGCTCGTCGCCGCGGGCGAGCTGGAGACGATCCGGATCTACCCGGAGATCGTGACCGGATACCGGCTGCTGGGTGCGACTCCCGCCGTTTGACGGTTACGGGCGCAGCCGAGATCACGTTACGTTCCGACGCATGCGTCGTCAGGCTCTGGCCGCCGTGGCCGCGGTCACCGCCGTCGTGGCCACCGTGATCATCACGTCCTCGCCGTCGGCCGCGCCCCAGGAGCGCGCCGCGGCGCCGACGGACGTGATCGTGCATCTCTTCGAGTGGCCGTGGGCGTCGGTCGCGTCCGAGTGCACGGATGTGCTGGGCCCCAAGGGGTTCGCCGCGGTGCAGGTGTCACCACCACAGGAACACGTTGTCGTGCAGGGATTTCCGTGGTGGCAGGATTACCAGCCGGTGAGCTACCAGCTGAACTCGCGGCGCGGTGACCGGGCGGCGTTCGCGTCGATGGTGCAGTCGTGTCACGCGGCGGGCGTGAAGATCTACGTCGACGCGATCGTCAACCACATGGCGGGCGGCACGTCGACCGGGCCGGGCAGCGGCGGGTCGACGTTCTCGCAGTACGGCTACCCGGCCGTGCCGTTCGGCGACGGGGATTTCCACCACTGCGGACGCAACGGCAACGACGACATCGTGAACTGGGGCGACCGGTGGGAGGTGCAGAACTGCGAGCTGGTCGACCTGTCGGACCTGAAGACCGAGTCGCAGTACGTGCGGGACAAGCTCGCCGGGTACCTCAACGACCTGCTGTCGCTCGGCGTGGACGGGTTCAGGGTGGACGCGGCCAAGCACGTGCCGGCCGCGGACCTGCAGGCGCTGTACGGGATGCTGAACGGGAATCCCTATATATATCAGGAAGTCATCGAGGGCGGGCCAGGTGAGATCAGCCCGACGGAGTACACCGGCATCGGCGACGTGACCGAGTTCCGGTACGGCGAGCAGGTGAGCGCGGCATTCCGCGACGGCAACCTGCCGCGCGCCGCGTCGGTCGCTGACTCGATGCTGCTGGGCAGCGACGACGCGATCGCGTTCATCGACAACCACGACACGCAGCGCAACGGCAAGCCCGTGCTGACCTATAAGGACGGTGCGACCTACGCGCTCGCGGAGGCGTTCATGCTGGCGTGGCCGTTCGGGCACGCGCAGGTGATGTCGAGCTTCTCGTTCAGCGGCACGGACCAGGGCCCGCCGGCGGACGCGTCCGGCCGGACGAACGCGGTGTCGTGCGGCAACGGCTGGGAGTGCGAGCACCGGTGGCGGACCACCGCGAACCTGGTCGGCTTCCGCAACGAGGTGTTCGGCACGTCGGTCACGAACTTCTGGACCAACGGCGGCGACCAACTCGCTTTCGGGCGCGGCGACAAGGGTTTCGTGGTGTTCAACAAGTCCGGCGCGCCGCTGTCGCAGACGTTCCAGACGAGCCTGCCGGCGGGCACCTATTGCGACGTCGCGGCGGGCGACCCGGGGCCTTCGTGCCCGACGGTGCAGGTGGGAGCGGACGGTCGCGTCACGGCGACCGTGGCCGCGAACAGCATGCTGGCGTTGCACACAGGCGCCCGCTCGTAGCCCAGTTTCCGTCGGTGCGCGTTGGTAGGCTGGAAATCGGGGGACCCCCTCGGGGTTATCCACAACCCGTCCGGTTGTCCACAGATTCGCCTGCGTGGCCCGGAATTGTCGGTGCGCGCCGGTAGAGTGGAAGCCGGGGGGACCCCCGGCGAGTTGTCCACAGCTGGACCGGCTGTCCACAGACTTCCTTGCGCGGTCCGCAATTGTCGGTGCCGCACGGTAGGCCGCCAATCGGGGATCTCCAGGCGAGTTGTCCACAACGAGTCGGCTGTCCACAGATTTCCTTGCGGGGCACGGAATTGTCGGTGTCGCGCGGTAGGCTGGAAATCAGGGGGACCCCCTGGCGGTTATCCACAACTCGCTTGTTTGTCCACAGATTTGGTTGCGCGGAGCGGGAACGTCGGTGGCCGCCGGTAAGCTGGATGATCGGGGCCGGAGGCCGCTACCCGCGCAGTCCGGCGAAAATCACGCCCAGTGTCCGGTTCCGTAGGTCGTCGCTCCAGCCGCCGTGCAGCGCGCCCTGTGCCGTGGCCGTCAGAAGCGCCATCACCTCGTCCAGCCGCACCTCCGCGCGCACCGCGCCCGCCGACTGCGCACGTTCCAGCAGCACGCCGATCGCCTCGCGCAGGCCGCGGACCGGGTCCGCGACGCCGACCTGCACGCCGTTTTGCGCCAGCAGCTCGACGACCGCCTTCTTCGCCGCCGCCTGTTCCACCACGCGGGTGAAGAAGTCGAACAACGCCGTCGCCGGGTCGCCGTCCGCGAGTTCGGTCACCTCGGCGGTCAGGCGCGCAAGCAGGTCCTTCACGATCGCCGACAGCAGGTCCTGCTTGGTCGGGAAATGCCGGAACACCGTGCCGATCGCGACCCCCGCCAGCGCGGCGACGTCCTCAGTGGACGCCGCGGCGCCGCGGCGCGCGAAGACCTCCTCGGCGGCGGCGAGGATCCGTTCCCGGTTGCGCCGGGCGTCGGCGCGCAGCGGCTTGCTTGACAAAATGAGTCTCCACTCATAAACCTTAACGTGAGCGCTCACTCATCTTACCCTTGCGACGACGGGAGTGATCGATGACGGACGAGGTGCTCAAGCGGATCGAGGACTACTTCCTGGGACGCCGGCCCGAGCCGATGCTGGCGCCGGACGCGGTGATCGAGGACCCGTTCGCGCGGCGGCGGTACGAGAGCGCGGCTGAGTTCGAGGAAGCTACGCGCGAGGAGCGGGCCGCGCTGCCGGTGCGGTTCGAGACGTTCCGCTACACGGCCGTGCACGAGACAGCGGACCCCGAAGTCACCGTGCTGGAGTACGAGCTCGGCGGCACGGTTCTGACCACCGGCCGAAAGGCGTCGGCGCCGTTCATCGCGGTGATGCGGGTTCGGGACGGCCAGATCGTGCTGTGGCGCGAGTACCAGGACAAGCAGGCGATCGCCGACGCCCTCCGGAGCCCCTAGCCGACAGCACCAGCCACACCGAAACCGCGCACGCGACCACGCCCACGAGACCGGGCCAGCCGACCCGCTCGCCGAACATCGCCAGCGCCCACAGCATCGTGGTCGGCGGCGTCAGGAACAGCAACGTGCTGGCCCGGGTCGCGCCGAACGTGCGCAGCGCGAGCAGGTAACAGCCGTAGCCGCCGAACGTCGACAGCACGACCACCCACGCGACCGCCCACCAGAACCCCGCGGTGGCGGGCGGCGCGAGCCGGCCGGCCACCGCCGCGGACGCCACGAACACGCCTGCCGACACCAGGCAGTGGATCGTCAACGCGTCGAACAGCGGCGTCGCGAGCCGCCAGCGCCGCTCCAGCAGCGTGCCCGCCGACAGCGCCAGCATGCCGCCGACGACGAGGGCGTAGCCCAACGGCGGTCCGCCGACGGCCGCGTCGCCCGCGACGACCAGTCCCACGCCGACGAGCCCGGCCCCGAGGCCGAGCCACTGCCGCGCGCGGACGGGTTCGCCCAGTACCGGGCCGGCCAGCGCGCCGACGACCAGCGGCTGCAGCACCGCGATCAGCGCCGCGACGCCGGCCGGCACGCCCAGCCCGACGCCGGTGACCACGCCCGCCAGGTACAGGCTCTGGCAGAGCAGGCCGAGCAACGCCTGGCGGGCCAGTGTCCGGCGCACAGCGGCCCTGCCAGACGGCGCGCTTTTCGGCAACGCTCCGCGGGACGGCGCCTCGCGCGCGAGCGGCCGACGCACCGCGACGTCCCCGGCCGACGCACCACCGGACAACACCTCATCCGGCAGCGCCCCGCCAGACGGCACGCCATTTGGCGACGCCCCGGCAGACGGCGCACCTTTCGGCAACGTTCCGCCGGACGGCGCCTCGCGCACCAGCGTCCGGCGCACCGCGACGTCCCCGGCCGACGCACCACCGGACAACACCTCATTCAGCGACGCCCCGCCAAACGACACGCCATTCGGCAACACTCCGCCGGACAGCGCCTCGCGCACCAGCGTCCGCCGCGCCGCGGTGTCCCCGGCCGACGCACCACCGGACAACGCCTCATCCGGCAACGCCCCACCCGACGGCGCCTCGCGAGGCGGCCCGGCACGCCACCGCCTCCCGGCCCCGCGCACGACGAAGATCGCGACGAGGATGGCCGCCGCGGCCAGGTAACGCCAGGCCAGCAGCGTGTCGGCGGGTGCCTCGGCGGTGCCCAGCCGGGCACCGACGAACCCGGAACTCCACATCACGACCAGCCCGACGGCGGCTATCACTGCTGTCATGCGGCCAGGTAAACACACCGGTCGGTATACTGTCAGTGGAGGTGGGACCGTGACGATGACGCCGGCCGCGGAGCGGCTGCTCGTGGCGGCGAGCGATCTGTTCTACACGCGCGGCATCCACGCGGTGGGTGTCGATCTGATCGCCGAGACCGCCGGCACCACGAAGAAGACGTTGTACGACCGGTTCGGGTCGAAGGACCGCCTGGTCGCGCTCTACCTGCAACGGCGGTTCGAGCGGTGGCGCGCGTTCGTCGAGGCGTGGCTGGCCGAGCACGGGCGCGAGGCCTTGCAGGTGCTGCACGCGCTCGAGGCGTGGCTGACGGACAACACGTGCGGGTGCGCGTTCGTCAACGCGCACGCGGAGATCGGCCGCGCCGACCACCCGGCGATCGGCGTGGTGCGCGCGGAGAAGCAGTGGATGCGGGAGCTGTACGAGGATTTGGCGCCCGGCCGCGGCGCGGCGCTGCACCTGCTCCACGAGGGGGCGATCATCGCGCGGTCGGTGGGCGCGCAGGCGGACGCGCTGGACAACGCGCGGGCGGCGGCGCGCGATCTACTGCGGTAGCCGTGATCTTCGCGGTATAAACGGCTCGTGGAGTACGTGCGGCTGGGCAGGTCCGGGCTGAAGGTGTCGCCGATCTGTCTGGGGACGATGAGCTTCGGCGACCCGGACCGGCGGCCCTGGTTCCTCACCGAGGAGCAGGGCGAGCCGATCGTGCGTCGCGCGGTCGACGCGGGGGTCAACTTCTTCGACACGGCGGACATGTACTCGGCCGGTCGGACGGAGGAGATCACCGGCCGGCTGCTGGGCAAACTGTTCGCCGACCGTGACGATTACGTCCTCGCGACCAAGCTGTTCTACCCGACCGGGCAGGGCCCGAACGACCGCGGCTTGTCCCGCAAGCACGTGATGTCGGCGATCGACGGTTCGCTGCGCAGGCTCGGCACCGATCACGTCGACCTGTACCAGATTCACCGCTGGGATGTGGAGACTCCGGTCGAGGAGACGATGCAGGCGCTGCACGACGTGGTGCAGTCGGGGAAGGTGCGCTACCTCGGCGCGTCGACGATGCCGGCGTGGCGGTTCGCGAAGGCGCAGTACACGGCGCGGGCGCACGGGTGGACGCCGTTCGTGTCGATGCAGAACTACTACAACCTGCTCTACCGCGAGGAGGAGCGGGAAATGGTCCCGCTGTGCCTCGACGAGGGTGTCGGGCTGGTGCCGTGGAGCCCGCTGGCGCGCGGGATGCTGGCCGGCAACCGGGAGCGCGGCGGGGTACGGAACACGGCGCGGGCGGGGAGCGACCAGTTCGCCGAGGAGCTGTACTCCGACGACGACTTCGACGTGGTGGACGCCGTGCGTTCGGTGGCCGCTTCGCGGGGGGTGGCCGCGGCGCAGGTGTCGCTGGCGTGGCTGCTCGGCAACCCGGCGGTGACGGCACCGATCATCGGCGCGACGAAACCGCACCATGTGGACGACGCCGTCGCGGCGACCGAACTGACGCTGGACGACGAGGAGCGAGCGCAGCTCGAGGCGCCCTACCGGCCGCACACCGTCCGGCCGAAGATGGAGTGACTAGCGGATCTCGTCCACGTGCTTGATGTTGGCCACGTCGTCGGGTTCTTCGCTCGCTGTGCCGGCGAACCAGCCGTCCAGGATCTCTGTCAGCAGGGGGGCGCTGGTCAGGCGCAGGGACAACGCAAGGACGTTCGCGTCGTTCCAGCGGCGGGCGCCGCGCGCCGTCTCCGCGTCCGCGCACAATGCCGCTCGTGCGCCGGGGACCTTGTTCGCGGCTATCGACGCGCCCGTGCCCGTCCAGCACGCCACCACCGCCTGCTCGGCGCGGCCCGCGGCCACGTCGCGAGCCGCTGCCTCGCTTGCCCAGGCCCAGTCGTCGCGTTCGGTCGGAGACAGGGCGCCGTGTGCGACCACCGAATGGCCTCGGGCCTCCAGTTCCGACACCAGCAGCGAAGCCACGCCCACCTGCTCGTCGGCGGACACCGAAATCCTCATGGTCACAGTTTGCGGTACATGATGTGCAGGCCGACATAGCCCTTCGCCGGGTGGTGGAACGCTTCCGGCAGGGTGGTCATGATCTCGAAGCCCAGGGATTGCCACAGGGACACAGCTGCGGTGTTCGTCTCCACCACTGCGTTGAACTGCATCGCACGGAAGCCGTCGGCGCGAGACAGGGCCAGCACGTGTTCGCCCAGGGCCCGGCCAACGCCCCGGCCGCGAGCGCCAGGCGCGACCATGAAGCTCGCCGTCGCGATGTGGGACGCCGGGCCCATGTGGTTGGCACCCGTCTTCGCCGTCCCCAAAACCGTGGAGCCGTCCACCGCCACCACCGTGTGCGCCGGCGGCGGCGCCATCCATGTCGCCTTCGCGCGCTCGTTCGAGATGTCGCGGTCGTACGCGTAGGTCTCGCCGGCGGCGACTATCTCGGCGAAGAACGGCCAGATCTTCGCCCAGTCCTCGTCGGTGGCCTCCCGAATCTCCATGGCACCAGCATGCACCCGCCGGTACACGATCGGGCGTTACCGGCCGGTCAGGGTGCACCGCCGCAGAAGAGGGGTCCACTGTGGAGATATGGGGAAAGTCCAGATCGTCTTGCTCGCCACCGTGGCCCTGCTCACCACCGTTCTGTCCGGCAGCGCGAGCGCAGGGCCGCGAACAAACCTCACCCTCACCGCCGGGCACACGACGGTTCGCCTGCTGTGCCAGCCCGCCGGCGGCTCGCATCCCGACGCCAAGAGTGCCTGCCGCGCCATCAAGACCGCCCACGGCGACTTCGACGAACTGCCCGACTCGCCGACCTTCGCCGCCTGCACCATGGAGTACCGGCCCGTCGTCGCGTCCGCGCGCGGCACCTGGCACGGCCACCACGTGCGCTGGAAGCACAAGTACGCCAACCCGTGCACCCTGCACACCGACACCGGCGTCGTCTTCGCCTTCTAAGCCACGTGCAGGCCTCCGTCGTGCACGAAGCCCACGTCGCCGGTGCGCAGGAAGTTGTCGGTCGACCCCTGTAACCGCGCGCAGAACCGGCGCTCGCTGACGTCCGGCCGCCCCAGGTAGCCGACCGCCACGTTCGGGCCCGACACCCAGATCTCCCCCGCCGTGCCATCGGGACAACGGGTCGCCGTCAGCGGGTCCACGATCGCTACCTCGAGTTCGTCGGCCGGCCTGCCGCGGTTGAGCAGCGGGGTGCCCTCCGCGCGCGGCTTGGGCAGCCGTCCCGGCGCGAGCGTGTCCACGTCGAACGGGGTGATCACCGGGCCGCGGCGGCCTGCGACGAGCGCGGTGGCCTCCGGCAGCCAGTAGCACGGGAAGAACGACGTGCGACGGAAACCGTTGCGCACGAAGCGATCCGCGAACGCGTCCATCGTGGCCGTCGAGCCGTTCGTGAACGCGATGTCCCAAGTGGACAGATCGACGTCCTCGAGGCCGTCGGCGACCGCGGCGTGCGCGAAGGCCCGCTCGGTGCCGCCGCTCACCCGCGCACCCCGCTCGGCGATCGCGCGCAGCCATTCGCCGGGGGTCGCCGCGACCGGCAGCAGCGTCGCGCGGGCACCGGCGAGGATCGGGTGCAGCACGCCGGTGACCAGCCCACGGTAGGCGCCGAGCCGGGACACCACGGTGGAGTCGGCGCCCGCGCCGAAGATCCGCCCGACCTGCCGCGCGCCCGCGACGAGGTTGGCGTGCGACACCATCACGCCGTGCGCGCCCGAGTAGTTCAGCAGGGCCAGCGAGTCCGGGCCGATGTCCGGCCGCCGCCACCCGTCGGCGGGTTTGGTCAGCTCGTCGAGCGACAACGACGCGACACCGGCCAGCGGCATGCCCGGCGGCACGATCGCGGCCGCCGGGTCGGCGTCGTCGACCACGAACGACAGCTCGCGGTCCGGCCGCGGCACCGCCACCGCACCCGCGTACCAGCAGCCCAGCACGGCCGCCACGAAGTCCAGGTCCGGCGGCAGCAGGACGAGGATCCGGGTGCCCGCCAGCCCCTGCGCGACCAGCGACGCGCCGATCGAGCGCGCCCGCTCGTCCAGTTCCGCGTAGCCGAGCTGCACCTGCCCGGAACGGTCGACGAACTCGAAGGCCGGGCCGGCCGCCGCGGCAGCCCGTTCCCCCAGCACGTCGACGAACGTCGGTCCCATGTCCGCACCTCCAGGTCGAGTCGAGAATCGCTCGACCATGACATCGCGGCCCTCTCGAACCGGACTCGAGACCGGCTCAGCTCACCTGGACGATCCGCGCGGACACCAGCTCGCCCCCGGCAACATCCAGCAGGCCGAGGGTGCCGTGCGGCTGGCGGCGCCGGTCGGTCGGCGAGCCAGGGTTGAAGATCCGCACGCCGTCGCCGGTCTCGTCGAGCGGGATGTGCGAGTGACCGAACACCACCAGGTCGACGTCGGGGAACCGGCGGCACAGCCGGGCCGTGCGGCCGGTCTTCTGGCCGCTGTCGTGGATCATGCCGACCCGCAGGCCGTCGAGGTCCAGCAGCTGCGTCTCCGGCGCGCCCCACGCCACCACGTCCGGGCCGTCGTTGTTGCCGGCCACCACGTGCACCGGCGCGAACTCCGCCAGCTCGTCGAGCACGGACGGCACGCACACATCTCCCGCGTGCAGGATCACGTCCGCGCCGGCCAGGTGCTCGGCCACCCGCGGCGGGCAGGTCCGCCACCGGCGCGGCGCGTGGGTGTCCGCGAGGACAACGACTCGCACGAAGCCTCCTTATATAAGGCACGACTGTTACATTGGTCGGGTGCACGCCTTCGACATCCTCGGGGACCCGGTCCGCCGGCGGATCCTCGAGCTGCTCGCCGACGGTGAGCAGGCGGCGGGCCAGGTCTCCGCGGTCGTGCAGGAGGAGTTCGGGATCACCCAGCCCGCGGTCTCCCAGCACCTGAAGGTACTCCGGGAGAACGGGTTCGCCCGGGTGCGCGCCGAGGGCACGCGGCGGCTCTACGCGGTCGAGCCCGAGCCCCTGCGCGAGGCCGACCGGTGGTTCGAGACGCACTTCCGCCGCTTCTGGACACCGCACCTGGACGCGCTGGCCACCGAGCTGGCGCGTGGTAAGAAGCGGCGGCGCGAGACGTGACGTGCGGGCCCGCACCCCCAGGTGCGGGCCCGCACGGCGGCCTCGCTCAATGGGCGGGCTCGTCCCCCTGCTGGTCCACCACGCCGTATCGCACTGCCGTGTCCACGATGACCTCGTCCGCCGCCACCCCGGCTT
>Ga0164241_10005479_pt1 | contig 11875 bp, 5 predicted proteins | sample OricomyardsoilBY_FD_108780 | JGI IMG/M metagenome (GOLD analysis project Ga0164241, IMG submission 108780) | Backyard soil microbial communities from Emeryville, California, USA - Original compost - Back yard soil (BY) | ecosystem: Environmental > Terrestrial > Soil > Unclassified | place: USA... | reverse complement strand
CGCGGCCGTTTGCGTCGCGCGCGTAACTGGTGGTCTGCGAGAGCGGGTCGGTGACGCTCTCGAGCAGGCCGTCGACTCCGTAGCTCCTCGTGGTGACACGGCTTCCCTGGCTCGTCGTGACGAGCCTGCCCTGCGCGTCGTAGCCGAGCGCGATCGGAAAGGTGTCGGGGTAGGTCATCTCGATCACGCGTCCGTGGTCATCGTAGCTCATTTGGCTGACTCGACCGGTCGGGCTGGTGCGGGTCTCGATTCGCTGCACGGCGTCGTAGATGCGCGTCGCGGCAGGTCTGCCGGAGACGGCGCTCGTCTCTGTGGTTTGCAGCAGGCTCGCTGGATCCGAGGGATCTTGCAGCACGACGCTGCGCTGGACGTCGACGGTGCGCGTGAGCCCGCTGGGCAGGCGCGTCTTCCGTTGCGTGACGTAGGGGGCCTGCATTTTCCAGCGCGGATCGCCGGCGACACGGGCTGTCTGCACGGTGCCGTCGGGCGCATGCACGGTGCGCGTGCCGTCGGTGCCCTTCGTGCTCGTGACGGCGATGCCGGTCGGGGCCGTCACGACCCGGCGCTCGACCCCATCTTTGCGGAGGTCGCGTTGGTAACTGCGCAGGCGCCCCAGGGGGCTCTCGATGCTGACCTCGCTGCCTCCGAATACCGATGTCCGCGCTAGGCTGATGGTGCCCGCCGCGGCGTCCGTATGTCCGACGAGCCGTCCCATGGCGTCGTAGTCGAAGGCGGTCGTGTGCCCGTTTCGGTCGGTCCACGTCTGCATGAGCCCGCCCGCGTCGTAGCTCGCGAGCCACTCCGCGCCGCTTGGGTCGCGAATGGCCGAGAGGTAGCCCTCGCTGCCGACGACGAGCTCGGTGCGCTGTCCGTGCGGTCCGACGATGGCGAGCGGCGCGTCGTCGGTGCCCCGCTCGACATAGGTCGTCAGACCATCTTGGTCTGTCACCGAGTCGAGGAGGCCCGAGGGTGTGTACGTCATCTGCTCGAGCACGACGTTGCGCTCGGCGTCGTACGTCGCCAGATGCCGGCCGACTGCGTCGAAGTTGTAGAGCAGTCCGCTCTTCGGATCCGCGACCGTGAAGTTGCCGCCGTCGAAGACTGGCAGGTTGGGCTGGATGCGGTAGATGGCCTCTGCGCCCCAGGTGTATATTTCACCGTGGTCGCCCAGCTTGAAACCCGCCTGACCATATTCCGCCGCGACCGCCGAACCGCCGATGCCACAGGTCGTGGCGGTGCCAGGGCCGTTCGGGCAAGCGCTACCTCGGCCGCTGAGGACATGAGCGATGCCGTCCGGGGTGACGCTGAAGATGCCGCCAAGCCGGGGCCCGGCGTACCAATCGAACGGAAAGATGCCGAATCGAGCCCCAACGTAGAGGACGCCATTCCTATCGACCCCGAATGCGTACGTATTGTCGAATCCTCGAGCGGCCGTCGGCGTGCCCGCGATGGGTTGGCCATCTTGTGGCGGGTTCGCCTGCGTGGCTCCGCCCGGCGCAATCGTATGGATGATTCCGTCGGGGGTGACGCGGTGAATGGTGTCCACGGCGTTGCTGCTACCAATGAATACGCTGCCGTCGTTGGCGACGGCAACGTGGAAGCAATTCCAGAGCTTCGCTAGCGCTGCCGGCTGACCGTCGACGGGAATTCCTACAATACCGGTGCCGACAAGCGTGTCGATCCTGCCACCTGGGTCGATACGCCGCACGCGAGTGTCCGACGCCAGATACAAGGTATCGTCCGGAGCCACGGCGAGATCGCTCACCTGAATGTTGGCCGAAGCCGCAGGTCCACCATCGCCAGAGTAGCCCTCGGCCGTGGGGTTGCCGGCTAGAAAGTGTACCCGCCCGTCTACTCCGAGTCGGACGAGCAGACTTCGACCCACGTTCGCGACGATGTCGCCGGACTTGAGCCACGACATGTGCGAAAGCGACTGGCCGTAACAAGAATTCGCCAACAGCGCGCCATTGGCAGACGAGCAGGGCTGATTGAAGATCGGGCTCAGCTGGGTCCGCGTCCCGTCGCGATCGACACGCACGAAGCCGCTACGTGCCCCGCTGACGTAGTACCCGCCCTCCGGTCTGGGTAGAACCGAACTGATCGAGTCGTATGCCCCCACCGGCTCGAGCTGCTCAATCGTGCCCACCACTGGATCGGCGCGAAGGAATGTCCCGTCGCCACGATAGAGGGTGCGGCCGGAAACGTTGTAGCGGTGCACGGAGCTCAGCGAGTAACCGCCGAGGCCGTAGACGCCGTTGTCGATGCCGAGGGTCGCGGTCGTGACCGACGGCAGCTCGTTGAAACTCGCCATCGGGACCGACATGTTGACCCTCGTCGTCGCGTAGAGCGCAAAGTGACTCTCTGCGCCAGCCGCGACGACCGGGTTCACGGAATACGCCCCGAAGGGGTACTCATAGAGCACCTCGACGAGGGCGTTCTGCCCAGAGGCGCGACGGCCGAAGGCGTCGAGGCCATCCCACACGAGCGTCGCCGAGTCGTTCACCGCGCAGGGACAAGTCTCGTGGGTCTCGATCGTGCGCCCCGCGACGGTCAAACGGGCGCGTATGCCAACCAGCGAGGCCGGCAGAGACGGTCCCGATATCGGCACGGTCACGCTGCGGTTCGGGCCAAAACCAGAGACGCGGCTCGTTCGGTAGTGGAGCGCCTCGTCGGTGCCAAAGACAGGCACATCTTCACCCAGGACCTGGTTCGAGCACTCGATGACCGAGCCCGCTTGCGTGCAGGTGTGGGGGTCGGCTGCCTCACACGAGAACGGCGGATCGGACGCGTCGCAAGCCAACGGGTAGCAAGCGTCGGGCGGAAACTCCTGCCCCAAGTTGGGATCGTACGAGGAGAAGTGAGCGAGCTCGAGGTGCCACAGGGAATCTCCGACGACGTGGGCGTCGAGCAGCGCCGCACGCTCCTCGACCGAGATGCCAATTCCGCCCAGAAACGCGTCACTCTCGGCGACGCCGTCGCCGTCGACATCCAGGCTGGCGACCCCGCCGACGTCGCCGACGATGCCGATCACTTGCCCGTCGATTTCGCCCACCCACGCCCCGGCCGCGCGATCATACGAGCCGAGGGGGATGCTCGTGCCGACCTCGAGATCGAGGAAGTTGTCGGCGAAGACGGTGACGGGCGTGTCCCAGTCCACTCGAGTCGCGCCCGCCGCGATGGCCTCATCGAGCGAAGCCTCGAACGCGTAGGTGTACGCGCTCGTCGGCGGCAGCGTGCCGGGCATGCGCTCTGGGCCCGCGTCGCCGACCGTATACTCGGTGAAGCGGACGGTCGCCGTGGAGATGGGCGACGTCGAGCCGTCGGGCAGGACCAGGTGTCCGGTCGTGCCGGGCTCGACGTACGCGCTCAGCGTGCGTTCGCCGCGAGCGTCGCTCGTGGTCGAGCCCGTTGCGACCGCGACATCGGCGAGGGTCGTGAGATCGATGGTCGTCGCGACAGGATCGAGCGGCAGGAGCTCGATGTCGGCCGTCGTCGACCACTCTTGGGTCGCCGCGGCGACCGTGCGCTGCGCCTCGAGGTAGCCCTCTGCGACGACATCGACGGTGAGCGTGCCGCCACCGTTCACGAGCAACCTGTAGTGTCCCATCGCGTCGGTCTGCGTGAAGCCGAGCTCTGGATGCCCGACCACGCGAACGCTCGCCCCCGGCAGCGGCGCGCCGCCTGGGCCGCGCACGTCCCCCTGAATCGCCGCCGCGCTCACGTCGTCGATGTCGGCCGGATCCAGCCCAACTTGGACCGGCGGATCGGCCTCGTAGAGAAACGCGAGCGCGACCTTCATCGGGCTCGAGATGCCTGGCGGCAGCGCGTTGCAGATCGAGTGCGTGACGACGCCCGTCAGCGGATCGCACTGGTCGACGGTGCACGCGATGCCATCGTCGAACGGCTCGGAGCACGTCGCGCCGCCCGCGCCGGTCGAGCCCCCGGAGCTCGTGCCGCCAGAGCCGGTGGCGCCGCCCGCGTTGTTCGCGCCGCCCGCGCCGCCGAACCCGCCCGCGCCCGTCGTCGCGGCGACGCTCGTGACGATGGCGCCGCCAACGCCGCTCGTGGTCGCAGTCGTGTTTGCCCCGCCCACACCCACGCTCGCCGCTGCGTCCGTCGTGCTCGTGGTCGAGCTTGCCGTGCTCGAGGTGCTCGTGCCTGAGGTCGTCGACGCCCCAGTAGTGACGCCCGTCGTCGCACCAGAGGTCGCGCCCCCACTCGCGCTCGCGCCCCCACTCGCCGCGCCGCCCGCGCCACCGCCCCCGTTCCCCGCGCACGGTGCGACCTCTTGGAGATCGATCTCCGCTCGCGTGATGGGCACCTTGTTGTCGCCGTCGATCGTCAGCTCGAGGTGGTCTGCGCTGACGACGTCGCCCACGGTCGGCGGAGGCGGCGGCCCGTGGTGGCCGTGATCGTCGTGGCCGTGACCGTGGTCGTCATGGCCGTGGTCGTCGTGGCCATGGTCGTCGTGGCCATAATCGTCATGGCCGTGGTCGTCGTGCCCGTGCCCGTGATCGTCATCGCAATCTTCGTCGTCGTTGCTGCCGCTCGTGGTGCAATTCTCGAAGAGGTAGTGGCTCGCGGCGGCGAGCTCGGCGGCCGTGTGGGGGTGCGGCACGCCCGGGCTTCGGTAGCGACACTTGGTCTCGACCTGCCCGAGAGAGAAGGAGAGGACGGCGTGTTGGTTGCCCGCGTTGCCCTGCGTGACTGGAATTTCCGCCGGAATTTCAAATCCGAGCGGGGGCGTCACGTCGACGCTGGCGTCGTAGTGGTGCGTCGGCTTACTGGTGACGCTGGCAATGAGCGCGACCGTCCGGCAGCTCAAGGCCTGGGAAGACCGGCCGACTTCCTCTGATTCGGGGCCGCTGCAAGCCACCAGCACCACGGCGATCCCCAAGCCACGACCGATTCGATGTCCCAACATGCATGCCCTCCCGGCGCGAGACTTTGGCAGTGTCGAGGGCTCGGCCCCGACGGAGACATTTAATTTCTAGGAGTCGTGAAATTGAGTCGTACCGGGTGCGCAGACGCGCACGTTTCAGCCATCCGCGGCGCACTCCCCCACCATCACGCGGCCCGCGAGTCGACGTTCGGCGTCGTCACCGCCTCGCCCGGCAACGCCGCGAGCGCCGGGGCGATCGCGACGAACGCCGCCTCGCCCACGATCGGATCGAAAGCCCAAGGCGCCGGCGTCACATCGCTTCCGACTGCCGGCCCAGGCACCTCTGCGCGAAACGGCGCGTTGTTCGACTTCGTGTTCTCGTTCGTGATGTTCGCCTTGGAGGCCATGACCCACTCCCTGAAGAGAGCGCGCGCTCCGCGGCCCAGCGGGCCTATCCCGCTCGGCCGACAGCTCGCGTCGCCCACAGCCGGTGGAGTCGCGAGCCCGCCGCCGCGGAGGACAGCCAATCGACCTCGAGCGCGACGAAAGTTCTCCGCGCCCGACCCCGAGCCCTGAAATTCCCGCCGAAACGCTCTCGAGAGCGTCGCTGCAGGGGCCAACCCCCCTCGCGATCGCTCGCAGAGCGGCGCTGCAGGGGTCCGACCCCATCGAGGACGCTCGAAAGAGCGAAATGGCAGGGGTCTGACCCCATCGAAATCGCTCGAACGGGCGACGCGTCGGGGGTCTGACCCCATCGAAATCGCTCTCCAGAGCGACGCGTCAGGGGTCCGACCCCTGCACGCGCGCTCTCAGAGCGATCGTGCAGGCCTAGACCCCAATTTTGTTGCCATTTGTGCGACCGGGGAGCCCGTCGACCCTGCCCAAAACGCTCGAAAGAGCGACTCCGCGGGGGTTGGACCCTGCCCGAAACGCTCTCGAGAGCGAGACGGACGCGCTCGGAGGCCTGCAGCGACGACCGCAGCGCAACTCGGGGGGGTTCGACCCCCTCCCGACCGCTCTCGAGAGCGATCGGCCGGGGGTTGGGGCGGGTGGAAACGCTCTCGAGAGCGATGGGGCGGGGGCGCGGATGGGGGCCTGCGGCGGGCACCGGAGAGCAACTCGTGGCAGGGCTGGCCACCAAGCACTTACGCTCGGTGGTTCTTGGTCCGCGACGCCCACCCGCGGGGAGGCGTCAGGTTCTTGCAGCCCAGGTCGGCCCTGTCGTTCTTAGGAGGGCCGCCAGTTGAGGCCGCCCGCCCCCACGTCTACACACAGTTTCTTACTGCTTCGCCTTTTGGACCTGAGGAGTCGGGTGCTCACTCCAAATTGCGCGCAAAACATGTAACTTCGCTCCGTAAGAGCATGATGACGCCCCTCCAATTCCGCCAAACTCGCCTAACCAAGAACACGGCACTCACCTTCCTCTGGGCTGTCACCGCCGCCGTGGTGCTCGCGCTCGGGGGCTGCATCGCAGAGGACTCCTCGACTGAGAGCGGCCCGATCGGAATTGGGGGCGGCCGCGCGGAGACCGACGAATCCGACGCGCATGTCGCAGCGAAACAGGGTTCTCTCGTCTTGCACTCTCACGGACTTGAGTTGACGACCTTGCCGACGGCCCGCGACACGGTAAGCATCGGCCTCTCTCCCTCCGCATCGGTCCACTTGCGGAGCGAACGGCCAGCGGGACTCGGAGAGTTCGAAGTCCGCGACGGACAACTGGTTCGCGCCAACTCCGAGGGTTGCAAGGAGATCTGGGAAGCGGTGCCCCAGGGCCTTCGCCAGTCTTGGTACTTCCCGACAGATCCTGAGCCGGGCGAGGACTTGGTCGTTCGTGTCGCGCTGGAGAACGGCACAGCCAGCGCACGCACCGACCAGGGCATCATCATCAAGCCAGACGCTGGAGGTCCGCTCGCGTATGGCCGTGCGACATGGATTGACTCGGCCGGTCATCAGACCTCGATCGGTGCGGCCTACGGCCGGGCTTTCATCGACCTCGTCGTCCCGGCCGCGGTGCTCGCTTCGACCACCTTCCCAGCCACGCTCGATCCCGTCATATCGGGCAGCCTCGACCCGTTTACCCCGGTTCCGACACTAGCGACCCCCTACGTACCGTCGGTGGCTTGCACTTCCTCCGCGTGCCGAGTGGGCTTCTACGTATACGCAAGCTCGAAGAGCGAAGGTCGCGCCGCCCAGGTGAACACGAGCGGTGTTCTTCAAACCCCCGTGTCCGAGGATGTTGGCCCCCCAAGCGGTCCAAACGCCGTCGCCAGCCTCGGCGGAACTTTCATGCATGTCTGGGAGGATTCCCACACGATCCGCGCACAACTATTCTCGAGCGCAGGGGCTCCCCTCAGCGCACCCCTCAACATCGGCTCTGGCTACGTACCGGTCGTGACAGCCAGCAACAACGCATTCATGGTCGCGTGGGTCTCGAGCGCCACTATTGATAGCGTCTCAACACGCCTCGTCAGCGCTTCAGGTACGCTCCTAACGCCAACCAAGTCGTTCGTGCTGACCACGGGATCGAACGTGACAAGCGCCGGCGTCGACCAGCTGGCAGCATCGAGCAACGGGACCGACTTCGCCGTAGCGTACAGCTGGGGCCAGGAGCTCGACTATGACTGGGGGAACGCCAAGACCTTCTTTTCTCTCTTGCGACTCGATTCATCTCTAGGCCAGATCGGCACGACGATCGGACTCGGTGGCGGGCCCTTCGCCAACGTAGGGACTGCAATCGACGTTGCCTCCGACGGGGTCCGTGACGTCGTTGTGTTCGCGAACACGCCGACCACGAGCAAAATTGGTGGCTACGCGCCCCCCGGCTACCCCTTGACGACCCAGACGATCCCGGGCGCTACTGGGGCACGGATTCGATGCACCACAGACGACTGTCTCGTAGTTTACCATTCCGGAACCACTCTGGCTGCGCTGCCGCTGCTTCAAGGCGTCGGGACGGCACCGTTCACGCTCGCTGGCTACGCAGGGTTCGGAATTAGCACAGTGTCGAGCACGAACTACATCATAGCTACTTCCAGCAACACCCTCGTGTTCGCATCAGCGAACGGCCTCGAGCCGCCGCTCAACAGCGGGCCCTATTCATACATCGGCGACTCGAACAGCGGCGTCGCCATAGCAACGCCCACAGGCACGCTCGTCTACGGAAGGAGCGGCAACGGCAATTCCTGCTTCGGCACATTCGTTAGCGAATTCGGCGTTCCGGGCGCACAATTCCCGATGGACTGCTTCGGCAGCATTTTCTACGGAGACGGGAACTACTTCCAGTCAACTACGGGAAATGGCCAAATCCTCGATTCCACGTTCACTCCCTCGGCGCCTGCCGTGGACGTCACGGCGTCGGGGGAGCTCTTCTCGACCGCCTTTCGTCGCGACGGCGAGTTCAAGATCCTCGTGACCTCCTCGGCAGGGATCGGTCTCGAGCGGTTCTCCGACGCGGGCACGCTTATCGGAAGCGCGACAGTCTTCCCTGGAAGCTCACCGAGCGCTACGGCCACCCCGGCAGGCAGCCTGGTATCGGCAATTCAGAGCGGGAGCGTAATCGTTCGCCCTCTCGACGCCACCGATACGCCGGGCGCAGCGACCACGTTCGGGTCAGCGTCCGAAGCCCGCATTGCGTGGGGCGAAACGAACGCGGGTCTCACTTGGTCGACCACCGCCGGCTCCTACTTCCGACTTACGTCGGAGACGGGCGTTGGCGTCGGCCCGGCTGCATACTCGCTCGGCAGTAACCGCAAGACTCCTCGCGTCGCTTTCGATGGATCCGGCTACGTCATACTGATGCGTGGCACGACCGCCCCATATCTACCGCGCGTGCGTCGCATTCGCGCGGATGGAACGCTGGATGGCGCTGAGGCCGCCCTGCCCCTTCAGAACGAAGACAATCCGAACCTCGGAGTCGTCCGCGTCGACTCGGCTAGCCAGTCGAAGGCAGTCGCGTACGGCAACGGCTACACCGCCTCGCTGAGCGCGCCACGTGTGCTGTTGGTCTACGTCGGAAGCGACGCCCATGACGGAGTAACCTGCAGCGTGAACACTGATTGTCTTTCCGGGTTCTGCGTCGACGGGGTCTGCTGCGAGTCGAGTTGCGGAGGCGGGGCCCCGGACTGTCAGGCTTGCAGCGTTTCGGCGGGCGGCCAAACGGATGGCACGTGTACGCCCCTCGTGAGCGCTGCCTCGGTTCAGTGTCGTGCTGCCGCGGCTGTCTGCGATGCGCCGGAATTTTGCGACCCCGGTTCGATGATATGTCCCGCCGACGTTTTCTTGCCATCCGGAGCAGAGTGCCGAGCCGCGAACGGGCCCTGTGATGTGGCCGAAGCCTGTACCGGTCTGACAGCCGGGTGTCCGATCGATCAGTTCTTGCCCGCGGGGAACCTCTGCCGGGCTGCGGCTGGCGACTGCGATGCAGCCGAAGCCTGCACTGGCGCCAGCGCCGCCTGCCCTTCCGACCTGGCGGCGCCGGCGGGAACGACATGCCGTGCTGTGGCTGGGCCTTGCGACCAGGAAGAACAGTGCGACGGAACAGGGATGGAGTGCCCGCCGGATTCGTTCGTTCCCGCATCAGCCATGACGGAATGCCGCGCCGCCGCGGGCGCCTGCGACGTCGCGGATATGTGCGACGGCAGTGGAAGCCAATGCCCCGCGGATGGCGTCGCTCCGTCAGGCGTGGAGTGTCGCGCCGCGAGCGACCTCTGTGATCTGGCCGAGCAATGCGACGGCATCAACACCGCCTGCCCGCCCGATCTTCTCGCGTCCCAGGGAACGCCCTGCCGTGCTGCTACCTCCGAGTGCGACGTGGACGACTTCTGCGATGGTTCAACTGCGATCTGCACCGACACCGGCAAGCCGAAGGAGACGCCCTGCGGCGCGGCACAACTGCTGGGCCCCTGCGACCAGCAGGACACTTGTTCGGGTGGCCCTGGGGCGTCCAACAAGTGCACGGATTGGATCTCAACGGAGACGCTGGTGTGTCGACCTGCCGCCGGCGAATGCGACGCGGAGGAGCATTGCAACGCAAAGGACTATGCCTGCCCCGCGGATGACGTCGTGGCGGATGGCACCGCATGCGACGAAGGCGTCTGCAATGCGGGCAGCTGTGTCGCGCCCCCGGGAACTGGCGACACCGGCGACACCAGCAGCTCGTCGTCTGGAGGTGACGACGGTTCGACCGAGGGGGGTTGCTCTTGTCAGACCGCGGGATCGTCATCTACTTCGGACCCTCCGCGATTCGCGGCGCTGATATTGTTGGGCCTTGTGATCGCCGGACGCAGATCCAGGCGTAAGCACGGAGGAACGCGAGCGTGACGCACGGCGGTCTCGCTATCGAGCGCACCCGGGGGCCCGATGCCGCCCCCGCGAGTCCTCCGTAATCGTACGGAGCGTGTCCCTATGCGCAGACAACGAACCAAACTGCGTCCGGAACAAGATCGCCAGCATGGTCCCTGGTGCGACCGTACGGTGTGACGGAGCTCCTCGGGCAGGGTGAAGGCCACCGCTCGGGCCTCCGCGTGGCCCTGCCTCTGGCGCTCGCAGGTGAACGCCAGTAGCTTCGCCAGACGAGCGAATGTCGACCGACGGGGAGAGAGTGACGCTGCGCATCCAGGTGCGGCCTTCACCTGAGACGAACGATCACGAGGTGCTGCTCTTCGGCGATGACCAGGACCTCGTCGAGCGCTTTGGCGACGAGTCGATCGGGCTGGACCCTGAAGATATTCTTATACAGCCGTGTCCACTCCTCCTTCGGGGCGCCCACGAATGCCTAATCGGGCGCTGTGAGTGCGGTGTCATCGGTTGCGCAGATGTCCGAGTGCAGGTTTCCGTCGGTGAGGAGGTCGTGCGGTGGGCCGCCGTCGACGGGCCCCGTGAGCCGCTACGCTTTGACCTCGATGCGTATACGTCGGAAGTCCTGCGTGCGCTCAGCGATCACTCCTGGGAGACACCCGATCGAACCGCCTCGCGTCTAGTTCGTCAGGCGGTTGACAAATTACTCCTGCGTCGCCTCGGTTTCACACTCTCGTGGGCTTCCGGACAAGCTGATCAGCACCTGATGACCATCGCGCTGCGGCTCGAGCGTGGCCCGTATCAAGTGCTCGTTCGAGTGGCGTGGCGCGAAACTGACAGCCCCGGAGCTATCGCAGACGCCGTGGCGGCGCTTCTTAAGCAGCCGCCGACGTCCTGGCCCGACGTGGTGTGGTTCCCTCAGGCAGCGGCATCGGGCCCTCCCGCCCTGGCTGGCGCAGGATGGCGACGTTACCAAAATGCGTGATGCGCGCGCCCATGCGCCCGCTCCAGCCGCTCGGCATCACGACGGTCCGTCTTGATTCGATCACCAGACTTCGTCGGCACGAGCGAGGGAGCGACGACTTCGCACTGGATCCCCATCGCCATCAGCTGCCAATAGATCGCGTAGCCCGTGCGACCGGCTTCGTAGCAGACCCGAAGGTCCTTCTTCGGGCCCAGCGTGCCGAGGATCCGCCGGATGGCCTCCGGCGTGTTCGGCACGATGCCGAGCGAGCGCACGACATCTCGTCCTTGAACGACGGCGATCGTCTCGGCGTGGACGTCGAGACCGACAAAGGCAGACTGCTTGCTCATGGGTACTCCTGGTGTCGCGGTGCTGCGGTTGCCGCGGCGAGAGCCTCACCGCGCACTTGGAGCGTATCGCCGGCCTGCTGCGGCGCTCGCCCTCGAGCCGCCAGCTCGAGCTCGAGTTGCGGGCGCCGTGACAGGCTCTCCCGTAGCTTCGAAGCTCGCACCGATTCCAATTGCGCTATCCTTGCTCGCGACCGGCTCTCTTCTCCATGCGGCTCTGCACCGCGCGAAAGCTCGGCGTAACCCGCGACACGGTGAATGCGAGCCTGGGCGACGTCAACTACATGCACCCTTCAACGACAATTACACCTCCCCACCGACCTCCTGGTTTGAACGAGCGTCGTTTGTAGTTGTCGTCGGGGTAGTTGTCGTCGGTTCACCTCGCTT
>Ga0164241_10005478_pt1 | contig 11880 bp, 8 predicted proteins | sample OricomyardsoilBY_FD_108780 | JGI IMG/M metagenome (GOLD analysis project Ga0164241, IMG submission 108780) | Backyard soil microbial communities from Emeryville, California, USA - Original compost - Back yard soil (BY) | ecosystem: Environmental > Terrestrial > Soil > Unclassified | place: USA... | reverse complement strand
TAATCCGGACGACCCAAAGATTATTTGCATGGGCAACAATCCGCAGAAAATACAGATTTATGGAGCCGTACTTTCACTGTATGTAACTCGCCTTGTTAAACAAGTAAATAAAAAAGGAAAACTGAAAAGCAGCCTTGTATTTGACGAGTTTCCGACGATCTATTTGAATAACATGGACAGCCTTATAGCTACTGCAAGAAGCAATAAGGTTGCTACCTGTTTGGGCATCCAGGATTTTAGTCAGCTTCGCAAAGATTATGGCCGGGAGCAGGCAGATGTAATCTTAAATATTACCGGAAATATTGTAAGCGGCCAGGTTACAGGCGATACCGCTAAACAACTTTCCGAACGCTTCGGGAAAATCATGCAGGACAGGGAAAGTTATTCTATTAACAGTGGTGATACTTCAATAAGCCGTTCCAAACAGTTGGAGGCAGCAATACCTCCTTCAAAAATATCTGCGCTTAGTTCCGGCGAATTTGTTGGTATGGTAGCCGATGACCCGGATAATAAAATAGACTTGAAAGCCTTCCACTGTAAAATTATTAATGACCATAATGCACTTAAAAGAGAGGAAGAAAACTATAAGAATATAGAGGTAATCCGGAAGCTTGATAATAGCATGGTACAACGCAATTACCTTCAGATAAAACAGGATATTCAGGACATTATTCAATCAGAAATGGGACGGTTGCTTAATGACCCAGGGCTGACGCATTTGGTGGTGAGGAAGGGTTAAACTACTATTCACTGAAGTTTGTAGATTTTTAAGACGGTTGTTAATAAAAACCTTTATCCGTCCTACATTTTGGGTTATTACTAAATGCAAACAAAGTAATTTTTTTAAATTCACGATAATTCTCAGCTTTGAAGACTGAAACTATGGATGTAAATTTTATGACACTCTATTCTTCAAGTCTTTGTCTATGTTGGATTTAAAATTCCTGGCTTAAAAAAAATATGGAAACGTCAGAATATTCAAAAGACAAGTTGTCTGTATATTTCATCTGTATTACAATTGTTGTCAAGTCCAAAATGTAAAATTATATCATGTCAGGTGAAGTACCCATGCCTTAGTTTCCCGTTTTAAAAAGTGAACAGAGAATTTTAACTTTTCCATTATCTTTTCATCTTCATTAATAAAGATGCTTCTTAATGTACTATTATCATCTGTAAAATAAAGGTTGTAATGGGAATTTGGATTGCGATTTCTGTTTCGCAAAATGTGGGCAATACACTCTTTCGTAGGAAGATTATATTTGTTTTCACCATTTGCTGTTATGACATAGTTGTTACAGTCTATAAGTTCGTAAAGTTCGTTGCTGTTGTTCCCACTGCTTCCGTGATGTGACACTTTAACGCAATCACAAATAATCGGATTTTTTTGCGAGTAGCCCAGGTTTCGCAATGATTGACTAACTAGGCCTGGAAAAGCATCTGCCAACCAAAGCGATTTTTTACTGCCTACTTCAATAAGTAACGAAATACTACTTCCGTTTTCAACCGACAGATCTTCTTGCCAGCTTTCAAGGTTAAACTCTTCTAATTTAAAATGGTAATCGTTCTGAACTTTCCCTTTTGCTTCACTAATTGTGTCATCCTCAATTCTCTCCAAAGGATTTTTGCTGCCGAAAGGGTATTTTTCCCGCAAACTTGCAAGACTGGCACTGTTAGGAGACAGTACCGATATTTTCATACCCCGTATGTTAAGAGTAGGTGAATCGTTCGTTATATCGTTTGGACAAAGTTTCCCAATAGATAAGAGATAAGCTGCCAAAGCATCGCCTTGTCCAATACTTACAGCTTGGCTTGCGTTCAATATGATCTCTTCACTTATAGGAGTTCTGGGTATATTGTAATACCACCCCCTAACAATATCTTTAAATTCACCCGATTTAATGGCATTTAGATAACCAATAATACCGCCAATATGATCGGAATGAATATGCGAGATTACCCACAAATCAATCGCTTCGTCGGCGATCATAATTGATCGAATCTCCTCAGCAAGGACTGAACGAAAAGTTCGCTCAAACCCGCTATCAATAAATACATTATGAGTTTGTCCATCGCTTCCTATATAACGTATTCTTGCAGCATCCGCGCAACCAGCCTTGAAAAATTTTAATTCGGTCATAGTTCGTTACTCCCTATTTGCTAATATTAAACTCCCTGTTACTGAGTTTGCTTTTATAGTATAGACGCCATTTATGACGTTAAAATATTCGTCCTCTTGATTGGCAAAACTGCCTTTAAGAGCATTTTTTTCTCCAAGGATTGTCCAAACTATATCTAAATTATTTACGTCCAAAAATCTGACCAGGCAATCCTTGCGGATCATAATACCCCGTTTATCTGGGTTCATAGCAACCGTTTCACCCCCGCCGTTTATAAATGAGCCATCTTCTTTCCCGTAGTGTAGCATCATTCCTTCAAAAAGTAGTTTACAAGGCATTTCATATCGAAAATGTGCCCCAGATTTATCTTGGCTCATTTCTCCTACAGCTTCAGTTGTTGTAACCATTACTTTGATGTTAGTACCTTCGAGGGTACTCCACTTTTCTGTGTCATTTTCTTTTGAAGCTTGTGACCAGTAATTCTCCCTATTGATGAGGCTCAAATGGGCATCATGACTTTCCGGTAGCCATCTTCCCCAAAAGTTTTTACCTGTTAACCAGTCAACAGTTTTTTGTTTGTCTTTTTTTTTGACAAGGTAGGCTTGCAATAAATACCAAATTTCTTTTCGCGGTATTCTATATCGGTCTTTACCTATTTGTTTCGGCTCACTCCAATGAATGCTCGCCTGTAAATACACCCACTCCTGTCCCGTTGGATCTTTCCTTAGGATTACGGCAGCTGGATTTGGTAAATCTTCTATGGAAGTTACCCATTCAAAAGCAGGACGGTTCCAATAACCATATTGTTCATCAATCCACCACTTTCTTTCTGGTTCTGCAATGAAGGAATTGTGTTCGTACTCATTTTCTTCATCCTTGTTTCTTGTCGTGAACGCAGGATCAATATCCCTTAGATGACCATGCCAAGGGCCCGTATAAATCCGAAGCTTTGTTTTTTTTGACCACCGCTCTTCTTTCACTTTAAAATTGTCAGCAACCATCGCTACCATTTCATGCAGCGCAATCCATTGGTATTTTTTTCCAATGCGTTCAATTCTGTTACCCATTCGATCATTGTGGCCTGATACGGAACGGTCATAGTTACCATGCAATTCAACGTTGTAACCTAGTTCAAAAACCCGCTGAACAATCCAGCGCTTTATCGGCTCTGTATCAAATTCACGAAACGATCCTGATTTTTGTCGCTGTAAATTTTCAATATGAGGACGGACTTTAGTATAAAAAAACCGGTATTCGTCGTCGGACAGCAAAGCTTCTATCGTTTTTGCCCAATGTACTAATTGCATGGCAACACTGTCAATCGTATCGTTGTAGAATTCTTCTCCCTTGTGATAAATAATCTTCCCTTTCTGCTTTTTGTAAAGAGCCTCGTGTTCCATGTAAAAGCGAAGGAACTTTACAGCCTCCCTTTTGTTTTTAGTTAAGTTTTTCAGAAAAGATTTATATTCATCTTCAGCTGTAAAACTTACAGCACTAAAATCCCCGAAAGCAGGCTCAATAATATAGCGGCCAAAATCCCAGCTCATTACTGAGAATTTGATCTGATTATGGTAGTGGCCATTGGTTTCATTAAAGCCCGGCGTTTCTCGATTTAATTCAAAATCATCCATTTCCTCTGCACTTGGAATATTCGTTGGCATTGAACTGTGATAAGGCGGCTGTATAAGTGATAAATCGCCTTTTACCCTTAATCCTTTATATGTTGCGTAGTCCACAATGTTTTTTGCATAGTCGCGTAGTAATACATGCGTTGGGGGATGTCCTTTTTTGAAAACGGTATTGAAAACATATTGTACAATCTTTAAAACAGCACTTTCTTTTGCCGTTCGTAATGCACAACCAAAAGCTACAGCATATAGTCGTTCTATAATATAGTAATCGTCAACTTCACGGAAAGCCTGTAAAATAGCAATCAATGCTTCTGGTTGCTCTTCTAATAAATTTACCAGTGCCTTTGTTGCTTCGTCCCGAAGTGCAATATGTGAGGTAGATAACACCCAAGAAAGCGTCTGGCCCGCAAGTTTTGCAGTTTCCGTGTCAACTATTTTTGATATGCCTTGCTGCCACGCCCAATCAATTAGCCGCCTTATTGGATAACCATTACCTTGATCATCTTTTCCGGAATAATACCTCAAATACGACAGCCAGAAAGAATCTCTTTCTGGCATCTTATATCTGGACAAAATTTTATGCAGGCGGTTACTGTTAAAGGAATGGTTAGGTTGAGCTGTGAGCTCAATTAACGTATTAAACCAAGTATGCTCGTCCAAATAAATTCTTCCACTTTTTAGCCATTTGGTAATTTTTTTATTGTCTATACTTTCCGGCGTTCTCCACTTTAAACTGTCAAGAAGGAAAATGTTTAACCAAGTTTCGATATTACCCAAAAGGTTTTCATGTTCTTTGCCAAATACCCAATCATACACTTCGGTAATTTCTAATTGAAACCGTTCGGGTAACAGTACCGATATAATCTCCATTATTCCACGATTGCTCCAAACTGCTTCTTCGATGATTTTTCCCAATCTATTCTGCGGCAGAAATGCTTCTTTAACTTCTACCGGCGTGGAGTAAGGCTTTAGTAATTGATCGGACATATAATAATCACCCAGTCGCTCATAAGCAAAGTAAACTACCTCTACATCCCTGTCGTTTTCATAATCCCGTAAGACATTTTGAATAAATACATTTTCAAGTAACAAGTCATCTAACAGATGGCGATAGAGAGGAAATTCTTTGTCAAACAGGTCAATTGTGTCCTGCAAAGGGATTGTTCGTGTGTGCTCTTGCCTAAAGCAAGCTTCGGCCATTTTATAGACTGCGGATTTTATTACATAATCTCTAAGTCTATACTCCTCTCTTTTACGAATAAGATTGTTGATAATTGCCTTAAGATACCGGTCGAAAAGAGCACTAATCCCTTGGAAACCTTGAGGAAATTTTTTTAACCCCGCATCTTTTATTCCCTGACAAATTAATTGAAGGAAAAGAGGGTTGGAAAATTCCGGAGCAAGTATCGGGAAATTAGGCTGTTCTAAGCCGTAATGCTCTGCAAACAAACGCAAGGCAGCGTATTCATTTCCTTTAAATCCTTCGTGTGTAGTATGTATTATGCTTTTGTCGGTCCTTATTTGTTCCGGTACGACAATTTGATAATAGGTTGAACGTACTGTAAGCGCTAATCCAACATATGGATAACTTCTAAAATCTTGTATATATCCTGCCAATTCATACGGCCATATTTCTTTGCCAGCGCCTTCGTTCAAAGCGTCAATTAAAATCAAGACCCGTGAACCAATTTGCTTACCGATAGCATTTAGAGTATTAAGAAAATCTTCTTTTGAACAGGTAAGAGATAACTGGCTTAAAGTGTTTTGCCAGGATGTTTTGTCACTTTTGAAAAGCTGCCCAAGTAAGAGCAATGTGGGCTTGCCTTTTCTATTCCTTTCAGATGCCACATCTCCTAATAGGTGAGACTTGCCACAACCTGCTTCTCCCTGCATAATCAAATAAGGCCGATTCGAAAGCGCGATGGAAATGTTTTCAAGGCCGTCCAAAAAGTCGTTATTAACGCGCTTAAGCTCTCGCATTCGGCTTATCTCCGATTCAAAGGGTGGCCTGTAACCATAGTCCTTTTCCTTTCTTGGTTCTGCTTCTTCCTTCTTTCGTTGCAGCTCATAAAGGTGGCCAATTTTTTCTTCGATTCTTTGATTCAATTGCAGCACTGAGTCTAAAATTGACGTTATATCAATCACCTGCTCTGCCTTCCAGCCGATTCCAGATAACCAAACAAATCCATTTTTCTTTATTTCATTGAAGGTTGTTTCAATATCGCTGATGCTTTCCGCCTGCTGGATTCCATAAGCATGATCCTTTTCAGTGAGCCATTTGTCGAAAGCTAGCTCTAATCGTGTTTTGAAGATGTTGTCTTTAGCTAAATCATTAAATAAAAGGGACACAGATAAGCGAAAATTCAATTTCTCGTTGTAACGTGGCCCTAAATTTTTCACAGCTACATTTACTTGTTGTTGGAAAAATTCAGGAGTTAATCCATAGCTACCATAGAACGTAAATGGAATTGTAGGAAGAAAGTTTGATTCTAAAACTTGATTGACGGCGTGAATAAATTGACAGTAAATTACTTTCCCTCTTTCTTCGGCTCTATATCTGGTAAAGATTCCAAACAGATAAAATTGATTTTTGTCGTGAATAAACACTCCGCTTCCTGAAAAGCCTTCGGTGGCCCAACTACTGTAATCTTCATTCAGTTGCAATTGGAACTTTTCAACAACTGTCATTGATTGCAACCAAATCGGGTTGATGGTGGCGAGTTCCAATCCTGCAGTAGCGTTAGGAAAACCTTTGACTACGAACTGAGTTGCATTATGTCTTTCTTTTACCACTTCTACCAGCGGCAACTCACCGATTAACTGTTCAACCTCGCTCTTTTCAAATGGCAAGACTCCCAAGTCTTTATCAGCATCCGATAAAACCAGTTTATAATTGATAACTTTTTCACGGGATAGATAACAGCCGCTGTTCTGATTCCAAAATTCAACGCCAATTGCATAGCGAGGCATCTGAAACTTATCACCATCCAGGTAAAAGTTGTGTGCTGCAGTAATAATATATACGGTGCCTTTCAGAGAAAGATGATAGTAAAGTAAGCCACTACCAATGACAATTTGTGATTCCAGATCTCTTAGTCGTACAGTACATTCTGATAAAAGCAAATCATTCGCATTTGTCATAAGTATCGAAATTAATGATTTATCGAATTAAATTTCCCGAAAGGTGTCTATTGTATTGGATGTTCAACAAAATGTCCGAAATAATCAATTAAAATTATATAGTTCTTGGAGAAGCAATAAAACGAACAAAAATGAATTACTTCTTTAGGGGCATCACCTTTCGGGTCGGGCCATTCCAGAGCGCGCTTCGCTTCCGTCCCTCCTGCATCGTGACCGGCTCTCCCGATTCCAACCGGGGAGCCGCCTTACATACCCCGGATGCTTCATTACATAAGCAATTTTAAAGATTTATATAGGCTGAAATAATAACCATTCTGATTTAGCATTTTCCAACGAAACGGGCAAAAAGCCAGCTAATTTATTGCGGGTAAAGCCAACTGGAAAACCAAAAGACTACGGCATAATGGCTTTGCTCGTTCCTCACAAATCCACCCTTCGGGACTTATTCCGTTTCCTTTTGGTTTTCCGCTTTCCCTGCACTTTTTATCTGCTTTCTTTTTTTCCGTTTTTTCTTTTGGAAAAATGCTTTAAGGGCAGGCGGGTGAAAAAAGAAGTAAACAAAATGGGTTCACAATTAAAATTTAAAAACATGAACATCATTGGCAGATTAACGAAGGATGCACAAATCAGCATCCTGCCGAGCGACAAACAAGTGGTTAATTTTTCGGTAGCGGGGAATGACAGCTACCGTAACAAACAAGGCGAACGAGTGGAACGCACCGAGTATTTCAACTGCGCCTACTGGATTTCAACAAATGTAGCCAAAATACTCACGAAAGGTGCATTGGTTGAACTTATTGGCAGAGTAAGCGCAAAGGCCTGGATAGGTAACGATGGAAAGGCACACGCAGCACTCAATTTCCATACATCACAAATCAAATTGTATGGAGGTAGTAAACGGCCTGAAACCGTAGCAGGCGGTAACACAAACAACTCCGTAGCACCTGCTAACAATGGCACAGATGATTTGCCTTTCTAATCATTCATTTTTCATTTATTAACTTTTTAAAAATTACAATCATGGCACATAATCTTAATTATAACGAACATACCGGCAAATACAGTTTCTTTAGCGTACAGCAGAAAGCATGGCACAACTTAGGACAGATAGTAGAGCAATATCCCACCAGTGCCGAAGCCATCAAATATGCAGGGCTTGACTTCGAGGTTATCAAATCTCCATTATATACTTGTGGCACAAGTATCAGCATTGGGAATGATGGCGAAATAAAAGAAGGTGGTAAACTATACAAGCTGTATGAAAATTATTTAATCAAAAAAATGTTGAACAATGGAAACAACAAATTTTTTCAGCAATGTGGCTGCCTTGAACATAACAGGCGGCCTGCAATTGACTATACGCGAAGGAGTAGAAGATAACCCCACATTATCAGTTATATCCCAAAGCATCGCAACGGCATTCCTTTCCCCGTAGGCGGAAAGCCGTTGCGCGGAGAAGCGGTGCAGCCACTTACCCAAAGCCGGTTCCTGTCCATTTCATTCCCTGTAATCCGTTTTGTGCAACAGACTGCGGCACTAATTATTATGTTATTGTTGTAGCTTTTAATCATTTTTAATGCTTGCATTTGTCGTGCATCCTGCATATATTTTATATAGGATACGTAGAAGTATTGTGAATAATTTTGCCTTGAAGAAATTGATTGGTGCGATGGACAAAGCGGAAACACAAAACGTTGAATACAAGCTATCATGGAGAGATGAGTATCTAAAATGGATATGTGGTTTTGCTAATGCGCAGGGTGGAAAAATATTTATAGGAGTTAACGACTATGGTGAGATTGTAGGGGTTAAAGACTACAAAAGATTGATGGAGGATATACCTAACAAATCAGTGAATCATTTAGGGATAGTTGTGGATGTAAATCTGCATGTACAGGAAGGAATATATTACATTGAAATCATTGTACCGGTTAGCAATGTTCCGATAGCTTATCACGGGGTTTATCATTATCGAAGCGGTAGTACAAAACAGGAATTAAAAGGAGTGCCATTGCAGAACTTTCTGCTAAATAAAATGGGGCTATCATGGGAACGGCAACCAGTACCGGGAGCAAATTTGGATGATATTGACCAGGAAGTAATAAAATTCTTTGTACAAAAGGCTGCTACTAAACAACGCATTTCTGCAAGCGTAGTTAATACCGATACCTTAACCTTCTTAAAAAATCTTGATCTGATTAATGAAAATGGAGAATTGCTAATAGCTGCTGTGTTATTATTTGGCAAACGTCCTAAGAAATACGCCCCTGCAGCCTACTTTAAAATCGGTCGTTTTGGAAAATCGGATAGCGATTTAAAGTTTCAGGATGTCGTTGAGGGCAATATTTTGGATATGCCAGATAAGATTATTGAAATACTCGATACCAAATATTTGACCCGTCCTATTTTTTATAAAGGCTTGCAACGAATTGAAGGACTTGAATATCCTGAAGCAGCATTGCGGGAGGCTATTTTAAATGCCATTATCCATAAAGATTATTCGGGCACAACCATTTTTTTAAGCGTTTATGATGATCGTCTAATAATTTGGAATCCTGGTGAGTTGCCCAGTTCCCTCACGGTTGATCTGCTGAAAGAAAAACACAGTTCTCAACCACGGAACCGGCTAATTGCAGATGTATTCTTTATGGCTGGTTATATTGAATCATGGGGAAGGGGAATAGATATAATCATGAATGCGTGTAAAGAATATAGGATGCCTGAACCTATATTTGCAGAAGAACAGGGTGGTATTTCTGTTTCTTTTTTAAAGGATATTTATACAGAGGAGTATTTAAAATCATTCAATTTAAGTGATAGGCAGACAAGAGCTATATTGTATATAAAAGAGAACGGAGAAATTACGAACGCCATATATCAGGATATTAATAAGATTAGCAAAGCGGTGACAACAACAGATCTGTCGAATTTGGTAAGTCGAAAACTCATTCAAAAGGTTGGTAGAACAGGAAAGGGTACAAAATACACCCTTCCTGCAAACGGCTTATAAAGGGCTTAAAGGGCTTGCAATGGGCTTGGATACGGCTGTTGTATCACTAAGTTAATTGAAAAAACCACTGAAAATTGCAAGTTCTTAGATTAAGCATTATGTCAATTGTTGCCTGTGAAATGTACTATGAGTATCGAAAGAATAAATTGTAAATGCTTGTTATTGAGAATCAAATTTAAAGATGGTTTTTCTTACAGTTCTAAAATACTGAAAAATGTAAGAATCTGTTTTATTATATACTTTCGTTAGACAGGACGTGCTAATAATTATATTTTGATTAATGATTTATCTGATATTTTTATTTTAAATGGAACACTTCTATATTGAAACAACAAGATCAAATGACGATTCCGGTTTGATAAGGCTTTCAAGGGATTTGATGGTAGCGTTCTCATTACCCGTTGATCAAAAAAAGAACTTGAGTATCAACGTTGGCAAAAATGGCAACCAGGTCTTTGAAGGAGAATTTAAAACCAATGAATACACTATTATAAAGAGAATTTCTAAAGATGAGTTTTACCAAAACTACCATCAGCTATTACGTTGTTACCATGAGATCGACATAAGTTCAGGCGAATTCTATTTGATAAAGAAAAAGAATATGGCTACTACGGGTATGGTTTGGTTCTCTGCCGAACCCGTGCGAAGACTTGGTTTATCCATTAATTTTTATAATGCTGATAAAATTATTACTTTGACTATTGATTGCAGCGTTCAGTTTGGTAAAAATGTAAGGCATTTTAGGAAGGCAAGTAATATAATCAATCAGGGCAAATTTCATTTATTTTTAAGGGCATTATTCCATTACCTGCATGATTATGAAAATCTTTCTTCTAACCTAAAATCTTTGTTCGGACAATTCGAAGAAGTTGTGAATGGAGGAAAACTGACATTGCCCGGTATTAGCGATTGACAGAAGGATAATAACGTAGCGATAGAAAAATTAAAGAACCGTATTTTATCTATTGAAAAACGCCTGTTGGAAATTGATAATGATACGCCTGAAGAAAGAGTAAGAATGCGGGGCGAACTTGAAGGGCTAAAGGTTGCTTTAACTACAATAAAAAACGACTAAGAATGACCTTGCATGACCATCCTGTGGCCAATCTTTCTTGCCTGCAAAATGTATAAGGAACACGATTAGTTATTAGAACATAGGTGAGCCTACTAAAGCAAGTTTTTATTTTATAAGATGCCAATTGATTTAAGTTCTTACGATTCTTAGTCCATCATCAAAATATCTCTCCAAAGAACTGAGTGCTGCGACAAAAAAATAATACCCAGTATTTGAATTTTTTCAATAATCATGAAGCTTTGAAAAAAGAACAGGATAGTTACAAAGACATTCCAGTAATTCGCAAATTAGATAATGCAATGGTTCATCGAAATTATCTACAGATAAAACAAGATGTGCAGGATATTATTCAGGCGGAAATGGAAAGGGTGTTGAGTGATCCAGGACTGAGTCATTGGGTGGTAAGGAAAGGGTAAAGATTTAATAAGTTCCTTTATATTTGTCATACTTTGCCAAGAAAATTAATGTACAGTGAAACCTTTGGAGCACTTCGACAATCGGGAGAAATCAAATATCTTATATCATCCTGTCTTAATCATACTTTGGTTATCAAAGAAATTAACGGATTGGTTAGAAATAGGATTATTCGAACAAGCTCTTATGATGAGTTGAAACAAAATTAAAAGAAAATAATAATAGATGAATTTTGAGATATAATTGGGTATCTTATCAAGAAATGATAATAATTAAATTAGTTTAATGAATAGAATTGGATCCTTAAATAAAATTAATGCATATGCAGCAAGATTTGTATTAGAGGTAGAAGGTTTTAATGCTTCGAGCCTTTATGATATAAATATTCATGCAGAAGGCTTTCTTATTCCAGTTCTAAATGAAGTATTTGGTTTAAGATTGGAAAACTTAAATACCACTCAGAAGAAAAACTTTCCGGCAATAGATTTAGCT
>Ga0164241_10005477_pt1 | contig 11881 bp, 11 predicted proteins | sample OricomyardsoilBY_FD_108780 | JGI IMG/M metagenome (GOLD analysis project Ga0164241, IMG submission 108780) | Backyard soil microbial communities from Emeryville, California, USA - Original compost - Back yard soil (BY) | ecosystem: Environmental > Terrestrial > Soil > Unclassified | place: USA... | reverse complement strand
TTCGAGCGCCAGAGCCTGCTCGAACTCGATCGGCTCGAAGACGAAGCAAACCAGCTCGTGGCCATCACAGTCGCCTCCAAGAAAACCGCGCGAAACAGCGGTAACTGATTCGAAGTGCGAATGGGCGGCTTGCGAAGTTAGGCGGTTCAATATCGACATTCGAAATTCGTAGTTCGACATTAGCGAGCGTGCGTTGCTTCTACCACCCTGGCTACACCTATCCATTGCCGGAGGAGCATCCGTTTCCCATGGACAAGTTCTGGCGTGCGGAGCAGTTCATTCGTGCAGAATGTCCGCGCGCTCGCATCGACCTTGTTGAGCCTGCTTCGATCCCGCAACTCATGCGGGTGCACACTGCCGCATATCTGACAACCATTCGGACAGGGATGCTGAGCCGTGAGGCGTTGGTTCGCCTTGGCCTGCCACCGTGCGAGGAATTGCTTACGCGCTCGCGACGCGAGACGGCCGGCACGGTCGCGGCAATGTGGGCAGCGCTCGAGGACGGCCTGGCATGTAATCTCGCCGGAGGCACGCATCATGCCTTCCCAGACCGCGGGCTCGGCTACTGCGTGCTCAATGATGTCGCGATCGCGATCCGCGATCTGCACGCGATTGACCCCGAGCGACGCGTGTTCGTTATCGATACGGACGCTCACCAGGGCAACGGCACGAACGAAATTTTCGCGAGTGACAAGCGGGTCTTTACTTACTCGATCCATGTCGGGCGCAACTATCCGGCGGAGAAGAAGATGGGCTCGCTTGATGTCGAACTGCCGCGCTTTGTCAGCGGGGCGGAATATCTCCAGCAGCTTGATGCCACGCTACCCGCCGCATTCCAGCGGTTCGCTCCCGACCTTGCCTTTTGGATTTCGGGTTCGGACCCCCACGAGAACGACAGGTTCGGCCAAATGAGGCTTGGCGACGCGGACATGGTCGCCCGTGACCGCGCCGTGCTGGATTTGCTGACCCACGCTCGCGTGCCTGCGGTTGTCCTCTACGGAGGCGGCTACAATCGCGACCGCCGCCACACTGCCCGCCTGCATGCCAATACGATCAAGTTGGCGGAGAGCTATCGGCAGTGAGACACACAGGCGTGTGAGACAGCTGTTCGATATTTTAGAGGCCCTTGTGGCCCCGTTTAGCGCCAACGGCGCGGATCCATGATCAGCCTGGGGCAACGCCCCAGAAATCGACCCCTCCTCGGGGCGAGCGCCGTAAGCGCGACGCAAAGGGGCTTTCGCGATCCCACGCATGACGTTTGTCATGCGCCGGATTGGCGTGGGAACTCGCCGTTTCCTCCTGATAGAAATCGTCTTCAGCGCTGCGGTTGTGTGCGTGCGAAGTTCCCGGGGCGTTGCCTGCGCTGCCCCAGGCTAATATGACACAGCGCCGTTGGCGCTAAGCAGCTTGCCGTGTAGGACCCTCGGCTTGGTGGAACCGCGCGCACAGAGTGCCGCTACAGCAAAATGAGCCACCGCCGCACAGGGCGCCGCAATTGACATGAGCATACGATTAAGGCATCATTATATGCATGCGGACGACGCTCAACATTGACGACGAGTTGCTGGCGAAGGCACGGGAATACACGGGGGTGACTGAAAAGACGGCGCTCGTGCGGATGGGGCTTGAGACGCTCGTCGAGCGCGAGGCTGCCCGCCGCCTTGCCGCCCTAGGCGGCGCGATGCCGGCGCTGGAGGTGCCGCCGCGTCGGCGCTCGGAAAGCCGGCGGCGCAAATGATCATCGCGGATACGTCAGTCTGGGTGCACCACTTTCGGCGCGGCCTGCCGGACTTCGCCGCCGCGCTGAGCCAGCAGAGCATTTCCATCCACGCCGTGGTGCTCGGCGAACTGGCCACCGGAAACCTCTCGAAGCGCCGGCAGACTTTGGCCGATCTCCGTCGGCTGCCGCCTGCGACGGCTGGAACCACCGAGGAGTGCCTGGATTTCATCGAGACCCACGCGCTGCACGGACGCGGCATCTGCTGGAACGACGTGCAGCTTCTTGTGTCCGCCCGGCTCTCCGGTCACTCGCTCTGGTCGCTCGATGCACGGCTGGCGGCCGCGGCCACCCAGCTGGGCGTCGCCCGACAGACCACATGAGGCTCCGGGCCTACCCGCGCTACAAATCTAGGCGGCGTCGAATGGCCCGGCGATGTGTCCGAGCATTGGGAGGTGAAGCGGGAAGGCATCCACGACCTGTTGCGTCAGCAACGTGGGCAAAGTTCCCACCGAAGACGAAATGCCAGAGCGACTTTGCAACTACACGGACGTTCACCATTACCACGACCATATCACCGCCCAACATGGGTTTAATGGCAACGACGGCAACCGCAGACGAAACGGCCCACCTACCAGCTTCTGAAATTCTTCAAGGCTGTGCGGCAGGCTTTAAACGGACTTAGCCATGACAACTGCTGGCCAACTTCAACGCTTTGTGGCGACACTGCGTGCCGAGGAACGTTACGATTCAGACGAGGGGCGTTGGACATTCCAAAGCGGTGGTACGTGTTGCTGCTGCACCGATGCCGCAGTAAAAGTGGCTAAAGCCTTTGGTGGTCGAGTTGTAGGCTACGCGGCGTCGAAGAATCGCTCGGCGCTGGTTGGAGCGGCACATTGCGGAGGGCACGACTTCGCGCTGGTCGAGAATAGATTCATCGTCGACTATTGGGCCTTCCGTGCGGCGCGACTGATAGCTAAACCCGTACTCGATTTGAATCGTCAAGAAGATCGAGAACTATCCGGACTCTATTACGGCAACGCAGAATCTTGGGAAGATGTCCCGGTCGCAAACGAATGAGCAAAGGAAACAATTGGACGCGCGAAGAGCACATCCTTGCCTTCAACCTCTATTGTCAGATTCCGTTCGGCACGATTCACATGAGGAATCCGAAGATAAAGGAACTCGGAAGGCTGCTGCAAAGAAGCGTTGGATCGGTTTCGCGGAAGCTGGCAAACTTCGCACGGCTCGACCCGTTCCTCCAGCAGCGCGGAATCAAAGGGCTTGAGCACGGAGCCAGAGGCGAGGAAGAAGTTTGGAAAGAGTTTATCGAACAGCCGGAGGCCTTGGCCTTTGAAAGTGAGCGGCTCTTGGCAGACCGGCTTGGCACGAGCGTCGAGCAAGTCTCAGCCATAGAGACTGATGATTTGCCCGCGAGCGGCAAAGAGCGGGAGGCAATCGTTCGCGTCCGTGTCAACCAAAGCTTCTTTCGCCAACGCGTTTTGTCAGCTTACTGCTTCAAATGCTGCGTCACTGGCCTAACAGTGCGCCCTCTTCTGGTAGCGAGTCATGTGATACCGTGGGCCAAAGATACAGTCAATCGCCTCAATCCGAGAAACGGACTGTGCCTTAACGCACTTCACGACCGCGCATTCGACCGCGGGTTGATGTGGATTGCGCCTGAATTTGTAGTTCGGTTATCCCCGAAACTGAGGGAGGAAAACAATGATTCCAAAGAAACCATTGATTGGTTGATGAGCTTCGAAGGAAAACCGCTACTCCTTCCAAAGAAGTTCCAACCCGACCCAGAGCTTTTGGCGATTCATGCTTCACTTTGCTGTCATTAATTCGCTAAAGCATCCCGGGCTAGTCTGACGCAGACAGCAGTCGGCCGTTCTTAGTTCGACTAATATCTACTTGCATAATATAACGTAAGAATGGAAGGGGGGGAATGTCCCGACCTGCCGCCCGGATTGTATTGAGTGAAGAGGAACGCAAGCAACTTGAGGCGATGAGGACAAAGCCAAGAGCGGAGAACCGCTACGCGGAACGGGCGCGCATCATCCTGAGTGCGGCGCAAGGTTGCAGCAACAAGGAGATCGCAAGGGCACTAAATACGCGAGAGGCTCGGGTAAGCAAGTGGCGGGTACGCTTTGAACGCGAGGGGTTGAGCGGACTGCATGATGATTTTCGGGCCGGGCGCCCCCTTGAGGTCGTGGAGAATTTTCGTGAGCTTTTGCTGACACGCTTGGATGAGGATCCGCCGGAGGGGTTTGCCCGCTGGAATGGCAGATTGCTGGCCAAGAGCCTGGGGGAGAGCGCGGATCGGGTATGGAGGGAATTGCGGCATCTGGGCATCAGTCTGCAACGGCGACGCAGTTGGTGTGTGTCAACCGATCCGCAGTTTTCGCAAAAGGCGGCCGATGTGATTGGTCTCTACTTGAGTCCTCCTGATAACGCCATCGTGCTTTCGGTTGACGAGAAGCCCTGCATTCAAGCCCTCGAACGGGCGCAAGGCTGGTTGCGAATGCCCGATGGGCGTTCCCTCACGGGCTTCACTCATGAGTATAAACGCCGTGGCACGACAACGCTTTTTGCAGCCTTGAACACCGCCACCGGCCAAATCCATGCCGGCCATTACAAACGCAAACGCCGCATCGAATTCCTTGACTTCATGGATCAACTCGTGGCGCTCCATCCCGGCAAACAACTCCATGTCGTGCTCGACAACCTCAGCAGCCACCTCGTGGAAAAGGAAAAATGGGTCAAGCAGCACCCTCAAGTTCATTTCCATTACACTCCCACCCATGCTTCCTGGCTCAATCAGGTCGAGGTTTGGTCCAGTATTCTTACCGAGCAGGCATTGCGCGGAGCCAGTTTTCGCAGCGTCAAAGAGCTCGTTGCTGCCATGGATGCTTTTATCAAGGCTTACAACCAAAATGCCACACCCTTCCAATGGACAAAGGTCAGAGTCTCTCAAAAATCTTTTGCAAGTAAATACTCTAACTTAATCAACTAGATACTAGCGGCCGAAAGGCGCGGCGCACGGCGGAAGCAGTTGAATCTCACTACTGGATTACGGTATCGCTGCTTTTGCGTGACACTTCCGTAGGTGAAAATGCTCTGTTTTGTTTTACAGCTTCGAAATTTGCGCCTCGGAATTCGCACTTCTTGATGCTGGCTGGCCGCCGTTGTTCTCTCTGTTTCTCGCGTTAGAACGGGACCGTAAGGGACGAGCGGGACTCTCACCGGCAATTGGCTGGCTCTCCTGGGCTGGTGTTGAGCGTCATGCAATCCGAGTGCGACCACTCGCCAACTTCGCGGTGCCAACCGGACCCGTGTATTCAGCGAAAAGCAGATCGCCGATCTCGAGCTTATTGAAGCTTGGTTTGCTGCGCGCCGATTCGTAGAGATTCAGTGTCTCATCCATGTGGTCAGTGGCAGAAAGGCGGTGGCACACAGGAGACGGGGCCTGGCCGGCAGAGGCGGGGGACACGTTGTTTTTCCAGAAAAGGAGCGGCCATTATCGAGCAGTTCTTCGAGGTCGATTTTTGCCTCTTGTTGTTCTTCGTCCCCGACAGCTTAATCAAGCGCACTGTCCGGGAGCTGGCCGTAAATCCGGCTGAGATCCCGCGTGCCCGCCGATCAAGTCGCGTCGCGACTGCTCACTCGTACTGCAAAGCTCAACGGCGACTCATTCTCCAACAGTATTGCAATACCTTGGGTCATTGGATTGTCTTTTCCCATGCCACGAATCATTGAATCACCCGCGCGAATCCAGGCTCACGGGGAACCGCCCAAGACCATCGAGGAGTTTATTGGCCACGTGAGCTCCAAAACCGAGGCGATAAGCATCGCGCGGATGGTCAGTCCGGCAGGTTGGAGCGAGCCTGGGCAGACGCCGGAGTTTGACGAGTATACCGTTGTGTTGAGTGGGCGGCTCCAAGTGGAGAGCCGCGACGGCATCCGTCAGATCGACGCTGGACAGGCAATCGTTGTCACTCGGGGCGAATGGGTGCGGTATAGCACGCCAGCGCCAGAAGGCGCTGAGTATATCGCCGTGTGCCTGCCAGCTTTTTCTCTCATGAAAGTTCACCGGGATTCGCATGACGATGGTCCTACCGCAGTTAAAGGTGCGGACGCGACTGCTGCATCGAGGGATGACATGTGAATGAATTGCGCCTCCAGCGCTGCTTCTACGTGTGCGTAGTCCTTGGGGCGTCGCCCATGGGCGTTGCCCCGGGCTGGTGACGAAGCCGCGCAGTTGGCTCCAAACGCATCGTGCCGCTGCCGTGGACCCCTGATCTCGCCCTTCGGCCGATTCGCTGCCTACGGAAAGCGCTGGGACGCTTTCCTTGGTGGTCTTGCCAGTTACGTCGGCGCTTGCCCTTTGCTGCGTAGGAGAGTAAAAATTCGCTATTCCAGACTTGTTCCTCCGCAAGATAGACCGCGATGCGTAAATACCTCAAAGCGTCTAATGAGACGATTAATACGGGAGGACAGGCCGCATGATCATTTCCTTTGTCAGTCCGCGGCTGCTTCTGATTGGCGGTGGGACGGTTGCCAAGCTCAACGAGGTGCTCGCCCAGTTCGGGCTGTCCCGTCCTTTGGTTGTCACTGACCCTTGGATGGTGTCTTCCGGCATGGTGGAGAGGGCGCTGGTGCCGCTCCGCGCGGCGAGCTTCGCGCCTGGGGTGTTCTCTGAGACGGTGCCCGATCCCACCGACACAGTGGTCGAGGCGGGCGTCGCCCTGCTCCGGGCAGGCGACTATGACTGTCTCATCGGTTTTGGTGGCGGCAGCCCGATGGACACCGCGAAAGCCATGGCCATCCTCGCGGCGGCGCCAGCCGGCGCCAAGATGCGCGAGTTCAAGGTGCCCGCCCAAGCCAACCGCGCGGCTCTGCCCGTGATCGGCGTGCCGACTACCGCCGGCACGGGTAGCGAGGCGACCCGTTTCACCGTCCTAACCGACACCGAGCGCGACGAGAGGATGTTGATTGCGTCCCTCGGCGCCCTGCCGCTCGCGGCTGGTGTGGATCACGACCGGCACTTGCGCCTCCCGCCGCGCGTCACGGCGGATAGCGGCGTCGACAGCCTTACCCATGCACTCGAAGCTTTCGTGAGCAGGAAGGCCAACCCGGAATCCGACGCGTGCGCGCTGCGCGCGATGCAGTTGATCGCTCCCAATCTACGCACCGTTTATCGCGAGCCGCACAGTGAGTCCGCGCGCGCCTCGATGATGAAGGGCGCCACTCTTGCCGGCCTCGCCTTCTCCAATAGCAGCGTCGCCCTTGTGCACGGTATGAGCCGCCCGATCGGCGCCCATTTTCATGTGCCGCACGGCCTCTCCAATGCCATGCTGCTGCCGACCGTTACGGCTTACTCGCTGAACGCTGAACCGGAGCGCTACGCGACTGCGGCGCGCGCTATGGGCATCGTCGGCGCCGAGGAAGGCGACTCGAGCGCCGGCGTAAAGCTGCTCGAAGAGCTCGCCTCGCTGAACCGCGACCTCGCGGTTCCCAGCCCTTCTGCCTACGGCATCGACCCCCAGCGCTGGGAAGAGCTTTTGCCCACCATGGCGGAACAGGCTCTCGCCTCAGGCAGCCCCGCCAACAACCCGCTGGTCCCCAGCGCGGGAGAAATTGTCGCGCTCTACCGGCGCGCGTGGAGCGGCTGAGGGCGCCCACCCTCATCCCGATGTGGAGCGACGTGTGTGAATGAGCGTTCGTCCTGATTTCGGCCACAGACGCTCGCAGATTTGCAACGGTGACTGTTCGGACCCCCGCAACGATCAGCTTTAAAAGAGACGTAGCGCCCGACGAGCACCACTTTGGCGTCAGTCGACCGATTTCCGGTGCCTTTCCAGGACTTTCTTTGCAAGCAGTCGGCAGGCTTTAAGGTCATCGGCGAGAAGGTGAACAAAGCCGCGATTCTTGCAGGGAATCTCCCTTTCCTCCCGGCTGAATTGCTTCGAAAAGTCGAGTAGGTCTAAGTGAGCCGGAGGTTTCTCCGAATTAACGTATCTCGGCATTGTCGTGCATTTCACGTTGGCGAGTATGGTCTTCGCGCCGGTGCAGTCGACTTCACTGGGCCGACAGTAAGCCTTCCAAATCCTGCATGACCTTCGACGGTCCTACATATTGCTCTCCCTTGTAGCTATGGGAAATCACTTTGCCCTCTCCATCGATGATCACAAGACAAGGAATACCGCGGCCGGCATACGTTTCGAGAGGTGAGTTAGCTTGATTTGCCTTTGCGAAATTCAGAGCTGGCCACGGCATGCCGTCCTGCTTCATGTACTCGAGCATGTCCTCTTTTGAGTCATCACGGCTGACGAAAATCACGTCAAACTTATCCAGCTGGGGTTTGTGCTGTTTGTACCAATCAACGAGCCGCGGTGTGAATTGCTTGCAGGGTCCACACCACGAGGCGGAAAAATAGACAGCCAGGTACTTTTTTGCCTTTAGCGATGACGCGTCGAATCGCTGCAGGCTGCGTCCCTTGCAAATGACGAGCTTCCCGTCGAGTCGATCGGCAATCTTGTTTGTAGGCGCAGTTGGCGTCGGGCTGGGTGCCGTCGGCGCTGGGGTTTCTCTTGCGTCTGGCGTCGCCGCAGGCCGTGCAGCCAGCGCTTCGAGCCGTGCCTTCATGATTTCTGCCCTGGCAAGAATATCCGTATCGGTCGACGGAAACGTCAGCGAAGAGCCAAGCGCATCCACGACCACTCCGCCAGCCTCAACGGATTTGACCGGATAGACCCGGCCAGAGGGAGCTTGCATTGATCCTGACAGCTTGCCGTTAACCAGAAGCGGGACTTGATGGGCGACGTTGACGGTGACCTCTCGTGGCCAGAGAGTCCGATTGGCGACCAGATCATCAATGGTCAAGGGCTCTTGGGCATTGAGCGACGGCAGAAACAAAACGACGGCCGCCAGGAAGCGGATTGAATGAGCGTTTCTCGAAGGCTTGAGCTGTCGAACATTCATTGCTCCGCTTGTAAAGGCCGCGCCTCAAGCGCGTCCAGAACTATTCGAGGGCCTGTCGAGTGCCATCGGCCTTGCTTTGTCCCTCTTAAACGTAAGAGTCGTCTCCGCCGAAGAAATCGCTGCCGTCGTCGGAAGCGAACGGATCACTGGGTCCGGGATCTTCGGTGAACGATTCGCCATCGGGGCTTAGGGCGTTCGCAGAGTGATCCTGAGCAATGGGCTGATCACTAACTGTCTCATCTGTCTCGGAGACATTGTTGACGATCTCGGTATTCTCCACCACTGGCTCGCTGCCACCGATGAGTCCGCCCGAGGGGCCGGTCAATCCACCGAAGGGCCCAGGGTTGTGTCCCATCAGATTCTGAATGCCTTGGAAAAGCAGTGCTCCACCAGCGACGCCTGCGGCGGTCGACAGTGCACTTTGAAGAAACCCGCCTCCACGACCGGCAGCAGGAATTGGCGGAGAGACAAACGTTGACGGCTGGGCGGACTGAGTTGGAAGAGGAGGCGGCGTTTGAGGTGAACGAGGTGGAGGCTGGGAGGGGGATTGTCCGACACCGAAAAGGCTCGACATGCCAGCAAGGAAACTGCTTCCCGGTTCCTGGCGGGGGCCGGTAGACGCCGCCAACTGCTTCTCGAGATCCGCGATGCGGCTTTGGGCGGCTGCGAGTGCCTGCTGCATGACCAGAGTGCTTTGTACGAGAAGATATGGAGCCATGGTTGCTGCGAGACTTTGCTTCGAATGTAGTCATCGGCCTCGGCATCTTTTGGTTGGCCAGCCGCCTGATTCAACCTTTCAAAGAGGGTGGATATGAGTGTGCGTTCGTCCGAAGTCATGGAAGCAAAAGACCCATCTGAGGCGAGTTCGCAAGTGCGTCACCTGGACGAACAAAGGTGATCGAGGACGCAGATCCGGGCGAACTTTGGCGTCCTGGTCTCTTCAGCGGCTTTGCAGAAACCGGCCCCTTGTGCGACAATAAAACATGGATGCTTCAGTGTCGCGACACATCGAGGTCCCACCGGACGCAGGCAGGACGCCTGTTAAGAACGTATGCGACGAATGCGGAGCAATTAGCGCTGTAAGAATCGGCGACCGCTGGCTTTGCGAGAACTGCTATGTCGAAGCGGGATCATGTTGTCCTGAGTTTGGCGCAAGCGACCTTTGGGAGGATTCTTGCAGGAAGCGAAGCTGAGGTGCCTCACAGGGCGCGTATGTCTTTAGCCGCCAATGGCGCTACTTCATTGCCGCGAACTCTCTCGCAAGCGGACGTGCTCGAAAGGGTTGAAGAAGAAGTCGCCGCTGGCGCTAACAAATACCCCCTGTGCGCAAGCTTATTTCGCGGAAGCTAGCTCTGGATGGCCCGCTGGCGAATCCTCGCCCGTCGGCGAGACCTTTGATCTTCTGGCAAGTCGCTCCTGCACGCGCTCGAGGTAAAGGTAAATGATAGGCGTGATGTAGAGCGTGACGATTTGCGATATCACGAGGCCGCCTACTACGGTGAGGCCAAGAGGGCGCCTCACGTCACCGCCAGCGCCCAGTCCCAAGGCGATGGGCAATGTTCCCATCATGGCGGCAAACGTCGTCATCATGATGGGTCGAAATCGGACGATGCAGGCATCGAAGATTGCGGTAGCGGCGGGCTTTTGATCGTTTCGCTGCGCATCGAGGGCAAAGTCGATCATCATGATCGCATTCTTCTTGACGATGCCGATGAGCATGAGCAGTCCCACGAAGCCGTACACGTTCAATTCCTGTCGAAACAAGGCAAGCGTCAACAGCGCGCCAAAGGCCGCAGATGGCAGGCCGGATAGGATTGTCAGCGGATGAACGAAGCTCTCGTAGAGAATCCCAAGAATGATGTAGATGACGAGAACCGCCATCAGCAGGAGCAGACCAAGATTTCCCAGTGACGACTGGAAAGCCTGAGCCGTGCCTTGGAACTGGGTGCTGATTTGCTCGTCAAGTTCAGAAGCTGCAATGCGTTGGATGACAGGGACCACGTCACTCAACGAGGTGCCTTGCGCGAGGTCAAAGGAAAGTGTGACCGCCGGAAGTTGTCCGAGGTGTTGAACGGTAAGCGGACCAACCTGGGACTTGAACTGCGCAACCGTATTCAGCGGGACAAGCTGTCCATCGGACGATCGCACGAAGAGCCTCGACAGGTCGGCAGACTCGCGCTTGAAGTTCTCGTCAGCCTCCAGAATGACGCGGTATTGATCCGTTGGCGTATAGATCGTGGAAATCTGACGTGCGCCATACGCGTTTCCAAGTGCACGTTCAATCTGACCGGCGCTGATACCGAGGCTGGATGCCTTGTCACGGTTAATATCCACAAGCACTTGAGGACTCGTGATCTGAAGGTCGGTTGTGACGTCCACGACACCAGGGATTTGACTCATCAATCCCTCCATCTTGCCGGCCGCCTCGTACAAGACGTCGAGATCGGGCCCGAAGAGGGTGAACTGATAGAGGCTCTTCGTCAGAGTGCCGCCAATGCGTATCGTGGGCGGGTTTTGCGGGAAGACCTTCAGGCCCGGAATGCCCGAAAGATCTTTGCGAAGCTGGAGGATGACAGCGTCTATGGACGGACGCTCGCTGCGTGGCTTGAGAGTCAGAAAGAGCCGTCCCGTGTTGCCCGAGCTTGCCCTGCTACCACCTCCAATCCGCGACATGAAAGATTCCACTGCGGAATTCTTTGAGACGATGTTTGCAGCTCTCTGCTGAAGCTCGATCATTCTGTCGAATGCGATGCCTTGCTCAGCCTCTGTCGAGATCAAGATCCGACCGGTATCCTCGTTGGGAAGGAAGCCCTTGGGAGCCTTGATGAACATCCACACCGTAACCAGAGCCATCGCCAGGGCAGCCAAAGACACCACGACATGATGTCGCATGGCGAGTCGCAGCGTCTTCTGATAGCCCGCGAGCACCGAACTGAAGACCGACTCGGACCACCGGAAGAGGGCGTTATTGCTTGTGCCATGCGCACCTTTAAGGAAGCGGCTGCAGAGCATGGGCGTGAGTGAGAGGGAAATGAATCCTGAGATCAAAATCGCCGCCGCGATGGTGATCGCGAATTCGTTCAGCAAACGGCCAAGGATGCCGCCCATGAAAAGCACGGGAATAAAGACAGCCGCCAGCGAGAGGGTCATCGAGAGGATCGTGAATCCGATCTCGCG
>Ga0164241_10005476_pt1 | contig 11881 bp, 9 predicted proteins | sample OricomyardsoilBY_FD_108780 | JGI IMG/M metagenome (GOLD analysis project Ga0164241, IMG submission 108780) | Backyard soil microbial communities from Emeryville, California, USA - Original compost - Back yard soil (BY) | ecosystem: Environmental > Terrestrial > Soil > Unclassified | place: USA... | reverse complement strand
CGCTCGGCGGCGGCCTTCGGCGTGCGCGCAGTGGTCGTCCCGAAAGACCACGCCGCGCCGCTCAACGACGCGGCGCTGAGGGCCTCGGCCGGCGCAGCCGCCATCGTGCCCGTGGTGCGCGTCACGAACCTCGCGCGGGCGCTGGGAGAGCTGCACGAGCAGGGCTTCTGGTGCTGCGCCCTGGCGCACCACGAGACACCATCCATCTGGCAGACGGATCTCTCCGACACAGCCCTCGTGCTGGTGCTCGGCGCTGAGGGCTCGGGCCTGCGGCCGCTGGTCCGCCGGGCTTGCCAGCTGGCCGTCCACATACCCGCGAGCGGCCCGCTGAGCTCGCTCAACGTGAGCGTCGCGACGGGCATCGCGCTGGCCGAGATCACCCGTCAGCGGGCCGCACGGTCGCGCGCATCAGCGGCGTTTCAATAACAGATCCAAGACGTTAGTGCGCAGTGTCAGCCGCAAAATCGGCCGTTGACACGCGCATCGAGGCCCCTTATAAGGCCGTCCTCGCTGCGAGCAGCCGTATCGCCAAGAGGGACGGTGCTGACGTAGCTCAGTTGGTAGAGCAGCTGCCTTGTAAGCAGCAGGTCGCCGGTTCGAGCCCGGCCGTCAGCTCTCCGGGTTCTTTCAAAGCTGAATCGTCGGGCCGCACACGATGCGGAGAGATAGCCAAGTGGCCAAAGGCATCAGACTGTAAATCTGACGGGGTAACCCTTCGAAGGTTCGACTCCTTCTCTCTCCACTCACTCCCCCTCGCCAACGGCGCGAGGCGCGTCGTAGGTCGCCGAGAGTCCTCGCTCAGCGGGAATAGCTCAGCGGTAGAGCATCAGCCTTCCAAGCTGAGGGCCGCGGGTTCGAATCCCGTTTCCCGCTCCACCGGCGCTCTCGCGACCTGACCCCGCCCGACACCAACCTGCCTGCGTAGCTCAGTGGTAGAGCACTTCCTTGGTAAGGAAGAGGTCGTCGGTTCAAGCCCGATCGCAGGCTCCAGGTGTCAACCCGACGATGCTCCACGCGGTCCACACGGATGCGCAGCGAGAGCCACTCCGGTGTAGACAGATCCTTCCGCAGCTCGCGGCAAGGTCTAGCCCAGCAGATAAGGCAGAGACATGGCTAAGGAAAAATTCGTTCGTAACAAGCCCCACGTCAACGTGGGTACCATCGGCCACGTCGACCACGGCAAGACCACCTTGACCGCGGCGATCACGAAGATCCTGGCGCTGAAGAGCAAGAACACCAAGTTCATTGCCTTCGACCAGATCGACAAAGCCCCCGAAGAGAAGGCGCGCGGCATCACGATCTCGACGGCGCACGTCGAGTACGAGACCGACAACCGCCACTACGCGCACGTCGACTGCCCGGGTCACGCCGACTACGTCAAGAACATGATCACCGGCGCGGCCCAGATGGACGGCGCGATCCTGGTCGTGTCGGCCGCTGACGGCGCCATGCCCCAGACCCGTGAGCACATCCTGCTCGCGCGTCAGGTCGGCGTGCCGTACATCATCGTCTTCCTGAACAAGGTCGACATGGTGGACGACTCCGAGCTGCTCGACCTCGTGGACATGGAAGTCCGTGAGCTCCTCGGCAAGTATCAGTTCCCCGGAGACACCACCCCGTTCACGCGCGGCTCGGCTCTCAAGGCGCTCAACGCCCCGACGCACGACCACCCGGACGCGGCGCCGATCCACGAGCTGATGGCCAACCTCGACGCGTACATCCCCGAGCCCAAGCGCGATGTGGACCGCGACTTCCTGCTCCCGATCGAGGACGTGTTCTCGATCTCGGGTCGTGGCACGGTCGTCACCGGCCGTATCGAGCGTGGCAAGGTCAAGGTCGGCGAGGAAGTCGAGATCGTCGGCATCAAGGACACCGTCAAGACCACGGTCACGGGCGTCGAGATGTTCCGCAAGCTCCTCGACTCGGGCCAAGCGGGCGACAACGTCGGCTGCCTGCTCCGCGGCGTGAAGAAGGAAGATGTGGAGCGTGGTCAGGTCCTGGCGAAGCCGGGCTCGATCACCCCGCACAAGAAGTTCAAGGCCGGTGCCTACGTCCTCACGAAGGAAGAGGGCGGGCGCCACACCCCGTTCTTCAACGGCTACCGTCCGCAGTTCTACTTCCGCACCACCGACGTGACTGGCACCTGCCAGCTCGGCGAAGGTGTCGAGATGGTCATGCCGGGCGACAACGTCACGATGGAGATCAACCTCCTCCAGCCGATCGCCATGGACAAGGGCCTCCGCTTCGCGATCCGCGAGGGTGGTCGTACCGTGGGCGCCGGCGTCGTGGACGAGATCCTCGACTGATAGTCTTCGAGGTCTGAAAGGACCTTGACGAACAATGGGGCGGCAAGCGCGAGCTTGTCGCCCTTTTGGTTTTTGGCGCCGTGCAAGCGTCGCGTCGCGCGATCAACGCTTGCCGGCCTCGAAGTTTTCGCGTAGACGGTTGCGCCCCGCGGTCGACCAACCGCGCGGATACGCGCGCCCAGCGCCGATCGCGGCTGCGATGCGCGCGCACCAGACCACAAGATCCTGCGTCGACCGCAGGTGATACGAGGACAAGGCAATGGCGAAGGCAGGAAATCGCGTGATCGTGACGCTCGAGTGCACCGAGGCTCGTCCCCTCGGCAAGACGCCGAGCCGCTACACCACGACCAAGAACAAGAAGACGACGCCGAAGCGCATCGAGCTGAAGAAGTACAATCCCTTCCTCGGCAAGGTGACCATCCACCGCGAGACCAAGTAGCCAATCGGCACTTGAACTCAGGTGCGTCAGAGCGGCCTGGGAAGCGGTTCGGAAGAGCCTCTCTCCCGCGCTCACTTCGCGCTTGACGATGCCGACCCGCATCTCTATGGTGCGCCGGCTTCAGGGTCTGCCGCTCAGCGGTAGTCTCAGAATCACATAGGCCAGTAGCTCAGCTGGTAGAGCACCGGACTCCAAATCCGGCGGTCGGGGGTTCGATCCCCTCCTGGCCTGCCACCCATTCGAAGTGGCGCGAGACTCGTACCTACGGGCCTCGTCCCCTTCGAGCGGCGCTCTCTCCGAAGGCGCTCACGCGACCCGGAGACCCCTTCTCGCGATTGCTCGGCTCAGCTCGAGCGATCGCGAGACTTGTCAGAAAAACCTCTATCGGCGGCTCCAGCCGCCTCCGCTGCGAGCCTTCGGCCTCGGTGGAACCAGTCGGTGCCATGAGCATTGCACGCTACGTCAACCTCTCCTTCGTCGTGATCGGGCTCGTCGCCTACCTCGTGATGGGCGAGCTCTTCTCGTCGATCATCGAGATCTTCGGCTCGTCGGCGAACTTCCCGATCCTCGGCGTGAACTTCCGACTCGCGCAGCTGCTCGCGATGCTCGGAGCCGTCGGTGTGGCGATCTATCTGCGCCGCAACCACAAGGTCTACGACTACGCCATGGAGGTCGGTAGCGAGCTCTCGAAGGTGACCTGGCCGTCGTGGAGGGAGACCAAGCTCGCCACGACCGTCGTCATCATCACGACCGTGATCATCTCGATCATCCTCGGCCTGATGGACCTCGTCTGGGGCGCCCTCTCCAAGCTCCTGTACTCGTGAGAGGTGACGTCATGACCGAGCCGACGACCGAAATCGAGACCGAGGCCACGACCGCTACGGCCGAGCCCGAGAAGAAGATGCGCTACTACGCGGTAGGCACGCTCTCCGGCTACGAGATGAAGGCCAAGCAGCTCCTCACCAAGAAGATCAACGAGGAGGGCGTCAACGACAAGTTCGGCGAGATCCTCGTGCCGACCGAAGAGGTCGTCGAGCTGGCTGGCGGCAAGAAGCGCCGCACGCAGCGTAAGGTCATGCCGGGCTACATGTTCGTGCAGATGTTCCTCGACGATCAGACTTGGAACATCGTGCGCAACTGCGAGAAGGTCATCGGCTTCATCGGGGACGAGAAGAACCCGAAGCCGATGAGCGAGAAAGAGGTCGGTCGCCTCCGCCAGGAGAACGAGGACGGCGCCGCGCGCCCGAAGGCCAAGCAGACCTTCGAAGAGGGCTCGAACGTGCGCGTCATCGACGGCCCCTTCCTCAACTTCAGCGGCGTCGTCGAAGAGGTCATGCCGCAGAAGCAGAAGGTCCGCGTGCTGGTCTCGATCTTCGGCCGCGCGACCCCTGTCGAGCTCGACTTCATGCAGGTCGAACGAATCTGATCATGCCCTCGCGGCTGCCGCGTTCGCGGCCCCGAGGGAGAGTTCCGCACGATTCGCGCCTTCCGCGGATCGCGCAGCGATGAGACGAGCCGGGACCGATCCCGGCACTAGAGAGAAGACGTCATGGCGAAGAAGATTACCGGCTACATCAAGCTCCAGGTTCCTGCAGGCAAGGCGAACCCCTCGCCGCCGGTCGGCCCCGCGCTCGGTCAGCACGGCGTCAACATCATGGGCTTCTGCAAGGAGTTCAACGCTCGCACGCAGAAGGACATGGGCATGATCATCCCGGTCGTGATCACGGTCTATGCGGACCGCTCGTTCACGTTCGTGACCAAGACCCCGCCGGCGTCGGACCTCATCAAGAAGGCCCTCAAGATCGAGTCGGGCTCGGGCACGCCGAACCGTATCAAGGTCGGCAAGCTCACCCAGGCGCAGCTCCGTGAGATCGCCGAGAAGAAGCTCCCCGATCTCTACGACTACGACGTCGAGACCGCGATGCGCACGATCGCCGGAACGGCGCGCTCGATGGGCGTCGAGATCCTGGACTGACGAGCGCGAACGTCGTCGAGCGACGGGTCTTCGAGCGCCTTGCGAGCTCGACGACTCGCCTGCGTTCCGTCGTACGAACGCTCCGACGATCCGCCTCGCCTCGGCCTCTGGTGCGGGTGATAGGCCTCTGGTGCAAATCGGAGGCCAAGAGTTCGACCAAGGGCTTGTGTTGCGATTCGACCTAGGGTAATGCGACCCGCCCTGCGGCGCCCCGCAGGTTCAACTCAGATATGGCAGGAGGCACTTTGTGCCGCTCGCACTGCCAGGAGCATCTCGATGCCCAAGCATGGAAAGAAGTACCGCGCCGTTCGCGAGCGCGTGAAGTCCGACGTCAAGTACAGCCTCGAGGACGCCGTGAAGCTCGTCAAAGAGACCAGCTACACGAAGTTCGACGGGACCGTCGAAGTGGCCGTCAAGCTCAACGTCAACCCGCGTCACGCCGACCAGATGGTGCGTGGCGCCGTGGTCCTGCCGCACGGCACGGGCAAGAGCGTGCGCGTGGCCGTCTTCGCCAAGGGCGACAAGGCGCGTGAGGCCGAGCTGGCGGGCGCGGACGCCGTCGGCGGCGACGACTTGGTCGAGAAGATCAAGGAAGGCTGGATGGACTTCGACAAGTGCATCGCCACGCCGGACATGATGGGCACGGTCGGTAAGATCGGCCGTATTCTCGGACCTCGCGGCCTGATGCCGAACCCGAAGTCGGGCTCGGTCACCTTCGACATCGCGCAGGCGGTGCAGGAGGCCAAGGGCGGCAAGGTGGACTTCCGCGTCGAGAAGGCGGGCATCGTGCACGCCGGCGTCGGCAAGACCAGCTTCACGGCCGAGCAGCTCGTGGCCAACATCGGCGCGATCTACGATCGCCTGGTCAAGCTCAAGCCCTCGTCCGTCAAGGGCATCTACCTCAAGGGCATGAGCGTCTCGGCCACCATGTCGCCGGGTGTGCGCATCAACGTCAACGCGCTCGGGGCTTCCGAGCAGCCGTGATCAAACGCTGATCCGCCTCCGCGAGGAGCCGGATCGACTGGTGTGGTGGCGCCGGTCCACCCACGCACGTGAGGTGCGTGTCGCAAACAAGTGCCAGGCCCGTCCGGTCACTGGCCGTCGAAGAAGTCGGTGAGCGAGCGTCGAGCTCGTTCTTAATCGCGCCCCCTCGGAAGGGCCCGCCGGTGGAGATGGTGAGCGGTCGCACGGCAGAAGAAGTCTCGGTCGTCCCAGGCGTGAGCAGGGGCGGCGGAACGGTTGGCGGCAGGTCGGCCAGGCACGTCCGCGAGCGAGTATTTCGCTCGCCACGCGGATCGAAGTGGAGCTGAAGATGAACCGACAGGAAAAAACCGACGAGATCGGAGTGCTCAAGGGCCTCCTCGACGGGTCGCAGCTGGCGGTCGTGGCCGAGTATTCGGGCCTGAAAGTGGCGCACATGGTGGAGCTCCGTCAGGAGCTTCGCAAGGTGTCGGGACGCTATCGCGTGGTGAAGAACACGCTGGCGCGCCTGGCCACGAAGGACACGGATCTCGGTGGGATTGCAAAGTCCCTCAAGGGACCCGTCGGCGTCGCCTACACCAAGGGTGATGTCGCTGGTGTCGCCAAGATCGTGACCAAGTTCGCGAAGGATCACCCGGAGTTCAAGCTCAAGGGTGGTGTGCTGGCCGGCGGTGATGTGCTCGACGCAAAGGGCCTCGAAGCCCTGTCGAACCTCCCCGGTAAGGACCAGCTCAGGGCCATGCTGCTCGGGACGCTCTTGGCGGTTCCGTCGCAGTTCGTGCGCCTCCTCACGGCTGCCCCGTCCGGCTTCGTGCGCCTCCTCGAGGCGCGCAGGAAGTCCCTCGCTGGCGAGTGATCCGGCTCTCGAGCCGACACCCGACTCGTCGCATTCGTAAGACCAACCGTTCGATATTCTCTGGAGAATGACAAATGGCTCTCAGCATTTCAGAAGTGAAGGAATTCCTCGGTAAGCTCTCGGTGATCGAGATCGCGCAGCTCACGAAGGAGCTCGAGGCTGCATGGGGCGTCTCGGCTGCGGCCGTGGCGGGCCCGGCGGCTGCGGCCCCGGCGGCGGCGGCTGCGGCCCCGGTCGAGGAGAAGACCGAGTTCGACGTCGTCCTCAAGGAGGCCGGCGCCAACAAGATCCAGGTCATCAAGGTCGTGCGCGAGCTGACCGGCCTGGGCCTCAAGGAAGCCAAGGACGCCGTCGACGGCGCCCCGACGACCCTCAAGGAGTCGATCTCCAAGGGCGACGCCGAGGGCTTCAAGGCGAAGCTCGAGGCCGCCGGCGCGAAGGTCGAGGTCAAGTGACCTGCCCCCGGCGTAAGCCGGGGGACCCTTGGGCCGAGCGCAAGCGAAGCCCGCTCGTGAGGGTGCGTGTCCGCGAGGGCACGCACCCGATCGAAAGCACAACCTAGGTTGTGCACTCAACCGCACCCCCCGCTGACTTACATAGCGGCGGCTGACACAAGCCGACCGAAACCAGAGCGCGATGCGCTCATAATCGCTGCAAAGCACGCCCTCACGGGCACGACATAGACAACTCACTCGACGAATGGCTCACGAAGCGCGCAGCGCGCCGGTGCATTCGCCGAGGCTGGTCAGGAGGCAATGATGGTCTCGCGTACCCTGAAAGATCTCCGCATCCGTAGGAACTTCGCGAAGGTCCCCCGCATCGTCGGGATCCCCGATCTCATCAGCATCCAGAAGAGCTCGTACGAGAAGTTCTTGCAGAAGGACGTGTCCCCCGAGAAGCGGGAAGACATCGGCCTGCAGGGCATCTTCAAGAGCGTCTTCCCGATCAATGACTTCAACAAGACGGCGGAGCTCAACTTCCGGAGCTACCACCTCGAGGCGCCGAAGTACGACACCGACGAGTGCCGCTCGCGTGGCATGACGTACGCCGCCCCGATCAAGGTGCTCATCCGTCTCGTGACCTTCGAGCCGGACGAGGGCAGCAACACGCGCTCGATCCGCGACTTCAAGGATCAGGAAGTCTACTTCGGCGAGATCCCGCTGATGACGGACAACGGCACGTTCATCATCAACGGCACCGAGCGCGTCATCGTGTCGCAGCTCCACCGCTCGCCGGGCGTGTTCTTCAGCCACGACAAGGGCAAGACCCACAGCTCGGGCAAGCTCCTCTACTCGGCGCGCGTCATCCCGTACCGCGGCTCGTGGCTCGACTTCGAGTTCGACCACAAGGACCTCATCTACGTGCGCATCGATCGGCGCCGTAAGATGCACGCGACGGTCTTGCTCAAGGCGCTCGGCTTCACCACCGAGCAGCTGCTGCAGACCTTCTACAAGACCGAGAAGATCCGCATCGCGCCCGACGGCCGGTTCTTCCGCCAGGTCGACTATGATCTGTTGACGAACCAGAAGGTGAGCCAGGACATCTTCGACCCGACCAATGGCTCGGTCATCGTCAAGAAGGGCAAGAAGCTCGGCCGCGCGCTGATCCGCAAGATGAAGGACGCGGGCGTCACCGAGCTCGAGATGGTCGAGGAAGACCTCTACGGCAAGGTGTTCGCGGCCGACACGATCAACCTCGAGACCGGCGAGGTCCTCTACGACTGCAACGACGAGATCAACTCGGACGTGCTGCAGGCGCTGAAAGAGGCCGGCATCGAGGACTTCGACATCCTCTTCATCGACCCGGTCACGGCTGGCCCGTACCTGCGCGACACGCTCAAGACCGACAAGATCACGACCGCCGACGACGCGATCCTCGAGATCTATCGTCGCCTGCGCCCGGGCGATCCGTCGACCGTCCAGCAGGCCCGCACCTACTTCAACAACCTCTTCTTCAACACGAGCCGCTACGACCTCTCGGAAGTCGGCCGCGTGAAGATGAACCACAAGCTCCACGAGGGGAACCCGGACGCCTCGACGAACCTGATCCTCACGAACGACGACATCGTCGCGACGGTCAAGTACCTGATCGAGCTGAAGAACGGCAAGCAGGGCTACCAGATCGACGACATCGATCACCTCGGCAATCGCCGCGTGCGCGCCGTCGGCGAGCTGATGGAGAACCAGTACCGCATCGGCCTCGTGCGTATGGAGCGCGCGATCAAGGAGAAGATGTCGGTGTCGCAGGAGCTCGAGACGCTCATGCCGCACGACCTCATCAACGCCAAGCCGGTGTCGGCGGTCGTCAAAGAGTACTTCGGCAGCTCGCAGCTGTCGCAGTTCATGGACCAGACGAACCCGCTCTCGGAAGTGACGCACAAGCGTCGCCTCTCGGCGCTCGGACCTGGTGGCTTGACGCGTGATCGCGCGGGCTTCGAGGTGCGCGACGTGCACACGACCCACTACGGTCGTATCTGCCCGATCGAGACGCCTGAAGGCCCGAACATCGGCCTCATCGCGTCGCTCGCGACCTACGCCCGCGTGAACCGCCTCGGCTTCATCGAGACGCCGTATCGGCGCGTCGAGGACGGCAAGGTGTCGTCGGACGTGCGCTACTATTCGGCGCTCGAGGAAGAGAACCACACCATCGCGCAGGCCAACGTCGAGCTGAAGGCCGATGGTGCCTTCGCGCTCGAGTCGGTCGCGGCCCGCGTGCACGGTGAGTTCCAGATGGTGCCGGCGTCCGGCGCCAGCGACTCGCCGACGCTCATGGACGTGTCGCCGAACCAGCTCGTGTCGGTCGCGGCCTCGCTCGTGCCGTTCCTCCAGAACGACGACGCGAACCGCGCGCTCATGGGCGCCAACATGATGCGCCAGGCCGTGCCGCTGCTTCGCACGACGTCGCCGCTCGTCGGCACGTCGTTGGAACCCGTGGTCGCGGCCGACTCCGGCGTGACCGTCGTCGCCAAGAACGACGGCATCGTCGAGCAGGTCGACGCCGAGCGTATCGTGATCCGTCCCGACGCCCTCGACGTCGACGTGACCGCGGCGCCCGACATCTACCGCCTCATCAAGTACCAGCGCTCCAACCAGAACACGTGCATCAACCAGAAGCCGATCGTGCGAAAGGGCGATCGCGTGAAGGCGGGCGACGTGGTCGGTGACGGCCCGGCGACCGAGCTCGGCGAGCTCGCGCTCGGCCGCAACGTGGTCGTCGCGTTCATGCCGTGGGGCGGCTACAACTTCGAGGACTCGATCCTCATCTCCGAGAAGGTCGTCAAAGAGGACCTCTACACCTCGATCCACATCGAGGAGTTCGAGTGCACCGCGCGCGACACGAAGCTCGGCAAAGAAGAGATCACGCGCGACATCCCCAACGTGTCCGAGGACGCGATGGCTCACCTCGACGAGGCGGGCATCGTGCGCATCGGCGCCGAGGTGAAGACGGGCGACATCCTCGTCGGCAAGATCACGCCCAAGGGTGAGTCGCAGCTCTCGCCGGAAGAGAAGCTGCTCCGCGCCATCTTCGGCGAGAAGGCCGGCGACGTGCGCGACACGTCCCTGCGTATGCCGCCGGGCGTGAAGGGCACGGTCATCGACGCGCAGGTCTTCAGCCGTAAGGGCGTCGAGAAGGACACGCGCAGCGACCTCATCGAGCGCGCCGCCGAGGCCCGCCTCCTGAAAGACATGGAGGACGAGGTCAAGATCATGCGGCGCGCCGCGTCGAGCCGCATCTCGAAGCTGCTCGACGGCGCGGTCACCGCGGCCAAGCTCATCGGTGACGGCAAGGAGGTGATCCTGGCGAAGGGCACGAAGCTCACGCCCGAGATCATCGACACCATCCCGCACGCCTACTGGCGAGACATCCAGGTCGAGGACGGCGACAAGCTGGCCCAGACGATCGCCAAGATCGACAAGGGGCTGGAAGAGTCGATCGCCAAGGTGCGCGCCCACTTCGAGGGCAAGATCGAGCGCCTCAAGAAGGGCGACGAGCTGCCGCCGGGCGTCATCAAGATGGTCAAGGTCTACGTCGCCATCAAGCGCAAGCTGCAGGTCGGCGACAAGATGGCCGGCCGTCACGGCAACAAGGGCGTCATCTCGCGCATCCTGCCCGAGGAGGACCTCCCGTACCTGCCCGACGGCACCCCGGTCGACGTCGTGCTGAACCCGCTTGGCGTGCCCTCGCGCATGAACGTGGGTCAGATCCTCGAGACCCACCTCGGCTGGGCGGCGCTGAACCTCGGGCAGGCCATCGCGCGTATGGTCGAGGAGAACACCCAGCCGAAGAAGATCCGTGAGTTCTTGCAGAAGGCGGTCTTCACCGACGCCGACTCGACCAAGATCATCAAGGGTCTCTCGGACCAGGACGTCGTCCGCCTCGGCTGGATGCTGCGCTACGGCGTGCATGTGGCGACCCCGGTGTTCGACGGCGCCAACGAGCCCGAGATCCGCGACCTGCTCGAGAAGGCAGGCATGGCTCGTACCGGTCAGACGGTGCTGTTCGACGGCCGCACGGGTGAGGCGTTCGACGAAGATGTGACGGTCGGCGTGATGTACATGCTGAAGCTCCACCACCTCGTCGACGACAAGATCCACGCCCGGTCGATCGGCCCCTACTCGCTCGTCACGCAGCAGCCGCTCGGCGGCAAGGCGCAGTTCGGTGGTCAGCGCCTCGGCGAGATGGAGGTGTGGGCCATGGAAGCGTACGGCGCGGCTTACGGTCTCCAGGAGTTCCTGACGGTGAAGTCGGACGACGTCGTGGGTCGTACCCGCGTCTACGAGGCCATCGTCAAGGGCGAGCACACGCTGGAGCCGGGCCTGCCCGAGTCCTTCAAGGTGCTCCTCAAGGAGCTCAAGGCGCTGGCGCTCGACGTCGAGCTCATCGAAGACGAGAACGCTCCGCAGAATCGCAACAATGGCGGCTACGGCGGCCAGGGCGAGCGCGGCGGCTTCCGGAACTGAGTCCTAGGTAATCGAAACCAACAGCCGCGTCGGGCGCTCAGCGCCGGCGCGGGATCGACCCTGAACAGGGTCGGGGAGTTGCCCAGAAATGAAAGACTTTTTCAATTTCTACGAGAAGCCGAAGGATCCCCTCAGCTACACTGCGGTGCGCATCGGCCTCGCGTCGCCGAAGAAGATCCTCGAGTGGAGCTTCGGCGAGGTGAAGAAGCCGGAGACCATCAACTACCGGACCTTCAAGCCGGAGCGTGACGGCCTCTCCTGCGCGAAGATCTTCGGGCCGGTCAAAGACTACGAGTGCATCTGCGGCAAGTACAAGCGCATGAAGCACCGCGGCATCGTGTGCGAGAAGTGCGGCGTCGAGGT
>Ga0164241_10005475_pt1 | contig 11882 bp, 7 predicted proteins | sample OricomyardsoilBY_FD_108780 | JGI IMG/M metagenome (GOLD analysis project Ga0164241, IMG submission 108780) | Backyard soil microbial communities from Emeryville, California, USA - Original compost - Back yard soil (BY) | ecosystem: Environmental > Terrestrial > Soil > Unclassified | place: USA... | reverse complement strand
CGGTGCTGCCCCAGAGCTCGCCGCCCAGTCGCACTTTGCCGCCGCGCAGCGGCATGTACAAACCGCCGGAGTAGCGGATTTCCGAGGCGATGAAGAGCGCGCCTTTTTCGCCACCAATGCTGCGTTCGGGCTTGAAATGGGGGCCCAAATTACCAGCGAGGAAGAACTTGCCGAAATTGAACTCGGCCGAGCCGTACAAGTAGGCCGAGGCTTGATCGTCGCCGCCGAACGCGTTGGCGTTGCCTGTCGGGATCCAAAACGCGCCGCCACCGCCGAGGCGAAGCAGGTGGTTGTCCGTCTCGTGAGCGCGCACGCGCAGGTCCAAGCGAATGTCGTTCAGCATGGCCTTCGCGTCACCGATGCCACCCGTGCCAACGCCTTGCCCGACCGGATCGTCGCCGGTGAGCTGCAGCACCGTGACCGGGATCATCAGGTTGACCGACAAGCGGTTGGCGATCTCGCTGCCCGCCGAGAGATATGTCGTGAACTGTCCTTGGACCGGGTTGTCGATCGTATCCTTCACCACCGGATCAGCGGTGACCGTGTCGTTGCGCAGGGGGTTGTGCGAGTAGCCGAGGATGGCGTTGGCGTAGAAGCGAGTCTTGTCCGACAGGTACGGACGCCAGACCATGAAGCCGTCGTCGGGCGCGCCGGAGATCTGCGCGCGATCTAAGTAGAAATAACCGGACTGGGCCTGCGCCGTGCCGGCCATCAGCCAGCAGATTGCGAGCGCGGCGATCGCCACGATGATGGGAGATGGGCGAGTTCGCCCGCTCGACACGCCTCGTGATCCCCGATGGGGGAAGGTCCGCGAAATGCTGCCCAACCGACGAATAATCCGACGAAACACCGGGTCGACGGTACCCTGCGAGCGACCGTTTTGAACAGTGTCGATTGTCGAACTACCGCGCGGCCATCCCGAGATTCGTCGGCCGATTAGCCGGTTTTGGCCCGCTAGTGCGTGCTGCCGAAGATCTGACACACCCAAAGCGTGCCGTCCGCATCCGGCGCGACTCCGATCCCGACCACGTCGAAGCCGCGAAATAGCAGATTTTCACGATGTGAGGGACTCGCCCACAGTGCCCGCTGTGCGAGCGCTGCGCTGCCGGCATGCGCGACGTTTTCGCCAGCGGAAAGCTCGAGCCCTGCGCGCTCCAGCCGCCGCACGAGGTCGCCTTCGCCGGTATCGTGCGCGGTCTTTCGCGCGTTTCGCATGGCTTCGGCGTGCTCTTGGGCCAACGCTTCGAGCCGTTCGTCTCGTGAAAGCGGGATGCCGCGCTCACTGACGCGCGCCGCGTTGACCATGGTGTAGAGCGCGACGCGCGGGTCGCTCGCGCGCGTGTCCTCTCCTGGCGCTTGGTTGGTGGTGGGCGTGCGCGGCGGCTCGGTGCCAGCGAAAATCAACGCTTCCAGTAGTGGGCGCGGTCCGCCGTCCACCGAGCCGAGCAATTGCACCAGCCAGGCGCCCGGCGCGTCCGCGTTGAAGCGTGCCCGAACGCGACTCCCTTCCAACGACGTTGGCACCGGGCGCGGGGCCCCGCGGGGGCCGAGCACCACCAGTTTGGCCTCGCTCGCTGGCACGCGCAGTCGAGCGCTCACTTCGATCCATTGTCCGACCCGTGCGCGCGTGGCTAGGGGCTCGAGATCGGCCAGCACGTCGACCGCAACGGCTGTGACGCTCATGCGCGTGTTTTCCTGATGGCGCACGAGCACGCCGCAGCGTCGAGCGCCGCCGTCCGAGAAACTGCTCAGCCAACGCTGCATACGAGTCTTCGCGGCCTCGACTTCGCCGTCGCGGCCATTGAACAGCCAGGCCCGTGGCCAAACATAGGGCGCACCGGCGGCACGCAACGCGTAGCTGATGGTGTCGACATCGAGCTCCCCACTGGCGTCGGAGCGCCGGTCGGCCAACTGCGTGGCGACCGCGATCAAGGCGGCGTCGGCTTCGCCGCAGGCGCTGAGCAGCTCGCGCTCGGCCGGATCGTCGAGCGCGGCCAGCGTCGGTCGAGGCGACTCCGTTACTGCCGCAAAGCGAGTGTTGACTGCCGGTTCAGCGGCGGGAGTCGGTACACGGGGGGATTGCTGCGCGCTGGGCGGAACCGAGGAGCCGGCACATGCGACCAAAGCGCCGCACCATGCGGCCGCGGCCACGCACTGACGGGTGACTGCGATCCAAAGCGCGCTCATGGGCCGAGCCAAGACTCAACCGAGTAGCGGCTCGGGGCCGGCCTGGCGAGATAAAAACGGCGCTCGGGCTGAGCTTTTCCTGCTCTCAGGTTCAGGTTATGGTCAAGTGCCCCCATGGGCCGGTTCACCACAGCAGCGAAGGTCGGCGCTTTCGCCTTCGTCACGCTTCTGGCCGGCATTCTCATCTATCGCTTCGTCTCGAAGTCCGCGCGTCAGGGCAACGGCTTCGTCGTGTACGCGCTGATGAACGACGCCAGCGGCATTGCGAAGCTGTCACAAGTCCGCATCGCCGGTATCACCGTCGGCAGCGTGAAGGGCATCAAGCTCGATCACAACCGCGCGCGCATCGACATCGGCATCAACGACGACGTGAAGCTGTATCAAGACGCAGCCGTGGCCAAGGTCGCCTCGAGCTTGCTCGGCGAATATTACTTGGCGGTCACGCCCGGGACCGACGGCCGCCCCGAGCTCAAAGACGGCGACCGCATCAACAACGTGATCGAAGCGCAGACCACTGACGACATCATGCGTCAGGTGTCGGACATCTCGAAAGATGTGAAGCAAGTCACCCAAGCTCTGGCCGCGTCTATCGGCACCGACCAAGGCCGCGATGACATCAAGAAGACCCTGAAGAACCTGGCGGAAGTGACCGACGCACTGAATCAAACGGTGCGCGAGAACCGCGAGAGCATCAAGACCATCTTGAACAACGTCGAGCGCATCACCAACAACGGCGCGCCCGAGGTCGAGAAGATCCTGGAAAATGTCCGGGTGACGACCAACGAGGTGCGGCAGTTGATGGCCGCGGGTCAAGCAGGCCAGCCCAAGACCGAAGGAGAGATCCGCCAGATCATCGACAAGGTGAACCGCGCCAGCGACAACCTAGAGAGCACGCTCAAAAACCTGGACAGCGTGACCGGTCGTTTGGATCGCGGTGAAGGCACGATCGGCCGCCTCACCAAAGACGATCACTTGATCAACCAGGTCGAGGGCGTCGTCGATGACGTTGGCGACTTCGTAGGCGGCATCTCGCGTGTGCAGACCATCGTCACCATGCGCACCGACTACCAGTTTCTCTCCAGCACGGTGAAGAGCTACGTCGAGCTGCGCATCCAGCCGCGCGAGGACAAATACTACCTGGTTGAAGTGGTGAACGACCCGCGCGGCCTGACGCACTTCGAGCAGGTCGACATCGACACCACCAACACGAACCAGCCGCCGCATTACCGCGAGGTGCGCACGGTCACCACCAATTCACTCCGCTTTTCGCTACAGTTCGCGCAAAGCTTCGGCCCTTTCACCGGCCGCTTCGGCATCAAAGAGTCCACTGGTGGCGTCGGCCTCGACACGTTGCTGCTCGACAATCGTTTCGAGATTCGCCAAGACTTGTTCGGCTTCGGTGAGGTCGTGCTACCGCGCTGGCGTATCTCGCTCGGTTACAACTTCGTCAATCGCATCTGGCTGCTGGGCGGCGTCGACGACATCCTGAGCGGCTCACGTCGCGACTACTTCGTCGGTGCGCAGCTCCGTTTCAACGACGAAGATCTGAAGACGATTCTGCCGTTCATGCCCAAAGTCGTGAACTAGCCACGCTCTTGGCCTATTGCCGGCTGACAGCGCGGGGATTGGGGCGATGGTCACGCGAGAACGACGCGGACGGCACAGCGCCCCTTCGGGTATCGCGAAGCGCGTCCTTCGGCGTCGGTGACGTGGCCCCGGAGCGCGCTCTCCGCCCTTTTTCGCACTCGCTTCACGTTCACAGATGCTTCGCGAGCTGCGCAAATGGCTCGATCAATGGGTGCTTTTCCCAAAACGCCAAGTGCACGATGGCGCCCATTGCCGAAATCAGAACAGATAGCGAGCACAGCGTGACGACCAGCCGTCGCCGAAGCGTCGAGAGCTGCGACAGCGATTCCAGCACTTTGAGCGCGCCCACGAACAACAGCGGAATGATCGGCGCAATCAAGCGTGGCCCGTAACAGTAGCCGCCCCACCAGCAGTACCAGGACCACATCAAGACGCAGTAGGGGCCTGCCATGCCCACGATCAGCCATGCCTCACGGCGGTGTGCACGAAACAGTGCGGGAAATCCAGCCAAAGCCACGAGCAGCGCAGGGCAAAACGGAATCAGCCCATGCTGCATCGAAAACAGGCCGCCGATCGTGCCGGTCAACGAGTTGCCGCTCGACCAGACCTGCGCTGAGCGAGAAGGCGCACCGAAAAATAGCTGATTTTCTAGAAGGACGAGCGCCACGCTGAATACGACCGGCAGCGCGAACAGGGCCACGCGCTTCGCGTCGCGCGACACGAGGCGATCGATGAACAACGGCGCTGCGACTAGCGCGAATGGCGGCTTCATTTGAATGCCCACGGCTATGAATAGCCCGGCGATGAAGAACGCATTCTTGCGAGTCGCGAAGGTGAGCGCGCCCACCGCACACATCGCGAGCCACGGCTCGCTGAACAACATTCGTCCGTAGTGCCAGGTGGGGCTCCCTAGAACCGCGAGTAGCGTCGTGGCGTTGACCAAGCCGCGATTGTTCGACAGCCCGCGCAGTAGCTCGCGGAGTAGTAGCGCGCAGGCGAGCGTTGTCAGGGTCGACCAGAAGATCGCCAAGTGTTCGACCCAAGCGCTGCCGCGCGCGGGATAGACCAGCGGGGCGAGGAGCAGCGGCAAGCCGGGCGGATGCTGCGAGTATTCCGGCTTGCCATCGAACTCGGAAGGGACGCCTGGCTTGCGTTCGGGAAGCGCGGGCGCTGGAAGCGGCTTGCCCTTGCCGTCGCGCGCGTACTCGTACACCGAGTCCCAGCCCCACCGGCCGCCCTTGCTATCGTACCACGCCACTTGATGATCGATGGCCGCGCCGGCCCACCCGACGCCGGCTTCGACAGAACCCAGCCGCGCCTGGTCGTAGTTGTTCGAGAGATCGAGATCGTGATCGCTGACCAGGCTGTGGAGCATCGCCAAGTAGTGCGGCTCATCACCACTCGTCACCAACGGCAAGCCGATGAACGCGCGATCATGACTGCGCGACAGAAAGAGGGGTAGCGCGAGCGCGACTCCGAGCACCCAAAGAAACGAGCGTTCCGAGGCGAAACGACGAAAGAAGCCCTCCATGCTCGGTATCTTCAAAAGCTGACGCGAAAGCCGAGACCGCGCGGCGTCGAACCGACTGAAGGCCGATCGATCGCGGCGTGTCGCGCGCCGCTCGTGGCAGCTGGATCGGGCATGCTGCGTACGTCGGGCGGAGGCTCCGGGGCGAAACTGACGGTCGCGCTGTCCGCGCGATAGGTGATGAAGAAAATCGCCGTGGCAGCGGCGAGCACACCGCCGCTGGCATAAAAAGCGTTCTTCGAGCCGCCGGCAAAGCCGACAGTGAGGAACACGCCGCCGATGATTCCACCCACGTTCAGCGAAAGCCAAGCCGCTGAACGGGCACCTGCTCTCGACTGATAGTCACCGCGCAACGTGCCTGCTCGGCGCAACGTCACAGTGTCGTCGACCTTCACGCCGTTGAGCTTCAACTGGTAGTCCCCGGGAGCCAGTTGCGCGTCGCAGGGGGAGATGCACCAAGTGGTCGGCCGGTTACCGGACTCGCTCTGTGCGGAGTACGTCAAGGGCGCACCCTCGTTGCGCATGTACACGCGCACTGGCGCAGGAGCTGCAGCGGGTGCCGGCGCTGTAGCCGGTGCCGGCGCAGGAGCTGCGGCCGGTACCGGAGCTGCAGCGGGTGCCGGCGCAGGAGCTGCTGCGGCGGGTACCGGCGTGCTCTGCGCCTGCGCTGGGCTGGGGCAAGCCACGCATGCTACGCCGAGGAGCCCGCGAACGACGAACGACATGCGCCCGGATGTACTCTGAAGCGTGCGCGCCTTCAACGGCTGGAGCGAAAGCGAGAGCCTTCGGCGCTCACTCGCTCCAGCGGATCCAGCCGAGCAATTCAGCGGTGACCAACGCGGCTGCCGCTTCTTTTGCGCCGACCGCGCGTGCCTCGTGCCCGGTGCGGTACGACATCAGGCGCTCGAGAGCCTGTTCGACCGTCAGCCGTTCGGGATGGAGCGTGGACACGTAGATCAACGAGGCGGGCGCAGAGCCGCGTTCACGCGGGTGGCGCACGGCCTCGCCGCGCGGGCCGAGGATGAGGCGCTTGCCTTCGGGAAGCAGCGCTTTCGGTTCGCCTTTGGCGCGCACGATCGCGCCGGCCATCATTGGACTGGCGAGGTCCAGATCCAGCGGAAACTCGACTCGTTGCGGGGCGGTCCCGCGATAGAAAGTGACGAGGCCCTCGGACCAGCCGCACAACGTGGCGACGCGATCGCGCCCCTGGTCGCGGATGGCACGGAAAACGTCCACCGCGTCGACCATGCCGATGCCGATCAGCGTGTCACCCAGCCGACCTCCGTAGTTGGACAGGGTGCCGAGCGCGGTCTCGAGTTGCTCACGCGTCAGGCGCCCGCGGCGGACGAGGTACTCACCGAGCAGCTCTTCACGGTCCGACGAGGCCACGTGTAAGAGTCGACCCTTGTCGAGATAGATCTCTTTGCGACCGCTGCCGCTGTTTGCGCTTCGCTCCACGAACAACGCGCCGCTTTCGCCCTTTTGCCGCATGTGCGCGAGCACACTCAGCATCGGCGTGTCCTTGAGCAGCACTTGGTAGTCTGGGATGCCGGGCTCGAACAGTCGGCTAGTGGTTGCCGTAGTCGAGGGTAAAAGGTGTCGGCTCAGCTCGTGAATATCGCGAATGAAGCGATACTCTTGACCCATCAGCGACACTTCGTCATCACCCGTCAAATCCCCAGTGGCGATCATTTCGATCAGCTTCGGAAAGCTGACCGCGCTCAGCGTTTGCCCATCGCCGCGTCGGACGCTGGACAACGACAGCGTGGGCATTCGCCCGCTTGGCGGCGGGGGTTCCTTCACCGCTGGTAGGCCCCCGCTGCTGCGCGCGCGCACGGCGCGCATGCGCTGCACCGAATCACGCACTTGGCCTTCTATCTGGCGAGCGAGCTGGCTCGAATCTTTGGCCCAATTGACCCACTCTGCGAGAGTCACCTGCAGCTCTTCGGGCGAAGGCTGCTCGAATTCACTCAGCGCAGCGGCGAGCTCGGCCGCGTCTTGAAAGCGTGCGTCCGGATCACGCGCCAAGCCTTTCTCGCAAAGTTCGAGCAACCCTTCGGGCAAACGTTCCGCGGCTTGGCGCAAAGGGCCGATGTTGACGTCGCGGATTGCCAGCAGCACTGCGAGTTGGCCGCTGCCGGGGAACACGCGCTCGCCGATCAGCATTTCACCGAAGACCGCCGTCAACGCGAACAAGTCGGCGCGGTGGTCGAAGGGCTCTCCCGCAACCTGCTCCGGAGCCAGGTAGCCGAACTTGCCCTTCAGACCAACGCTCGGCTGGGCCGGCTTCACTTGCTGTTCGAAGCGCGCAATTCCAAAGTCACCGAGTTTGATCTGGCCGTCTATCGAAAGATAAATGTTCGAGGGCGTGACGTCGCGGTGCACGATGTGTAGAGCGTTGCCCTCGGCATCGTGCGCGGTATGCACCGCGGAGAGCGCGCTCGCGACTCGCATGGCAATGAACGCGGCTAGACCGGGCGGGAACTTTCGCTGGTCCGCGTCGGCTCGGCGCAGCAGGCGGTACAGGTCGACGCCCTCCACGTACTCCATGGCTAGGTACGGCTCGTCGCCCACCATGCCGGCGCCGAACACGTTGACCACGTTGCGGTGCACGACCGCTCGGTGCAGCGCGGCCTCGCGTTCGAGGGCGTCGAAATCGCCCCCCTCGCGAGCCGCGCGCAGCAGCTTCTTCACCACCAGATGCGGTGCGGGTTGGATGCCGAGCTTCGGGCGCGCCAGGAATACCTCCGCGCTTCCGCCGACGGCGATACGCCGTTCCAGCACGAATGGCCCGAATGGTTGCTGGGCTCCGGCCCCTTTGCGGTCGGTTGCCACAGCCCTCCATTAGAGCGGCTTTCCGGCGAACGGGACAGCGAAAAGGCACCGCCATTCTGCCGAGCAGCCAGCGCGCGCTAGCAGCAGGGCGAGCCGCGAGCTCCGCACAAAACGGACACGCGTCCGGCATTCTTCCCGTGTTTCGTGCTCTCGTCGCGCGGTCGCCGAGGCGATAGGGGGGCGTGTGGGTATATTCCCGGCCGGTCGTTTGGCGAGAACTGTCTCGCTAGTTTCCATCTGCTGCTTCCGCCTCCTGACGACCGGCGTCTATGTCCGAGAAATGATAAAGGGCGCACATGGCGCGCGCGCTTCAGTCTCTGCTTCGGTTCGCGCTGATCTTCATTTGCGCCTCGCTCGCTGGCAGCTGTAAGTGCAGCCACGAGGCCGCCAGCGTGCCGCCCAAGACGCCGACCGTGCGGTTGTACCTGGTGTCTTCGCCCGCTGGAGCGCTCGAACCGTGTGGTTGCGTAAAGGACATGCTCGGGGGTGTCGATCACTTGGCCGCGTTCGTGAAGAGTCAGTCTGCGGACGCTCCGCACAGCGCTCTTCTCGGCGCGGGGCCGCTGTTTTTCATGAACACCGCTCTCACTGCGGAGCGGTCCACTCAGGACGCCTGGAAAGCCGACGCGCTCGCTCGCGCACTCGGCGCTGCTGGTCTACGCGCTTGGGCGCCTGGAGCCAATGATTGGGCGGGCGGTGCGGAGACGTTCAACGCGCTCGCGACCGCTGCTGGAGCCACCCCACTCGCGTCGAACTTGAAGGGCTCTGGGCTACAAGCCGTGCGCGTGTTCGAGGTAGGTGGAACCAAGGTCGGCGTCGCGGGTGTGAGCCTTCCGCTGTACCAAGCCAATTTGCCTGCTGGCGTCAGTGCGCTCGACACCCTGAATGAACTGCAGAAAGCCAAGGCGGCGCTCGACAGCCAAGGCGCGCGCCTGAGGGTGCTACTCACTGCCATGCCGCGCGGCGACGCGCTACGCTTGATCGATCGAGTTCCCGGTTTCCAAGTGTTGGTGATCGGAAAGCCGTTCGATCAGGGTGAGAGCAACGACCGCCCGACGCCGCCCGAGGTCGTTGGCGGGACCTTGGTGGTGGAGGCGCCCAACCACCTTCAAGCGCTGGGCGTCGTCGATTTGTTCGTGCAGGACGATCAGTTCGAGTTCGCAGCCGGGTCGAACACCGCGGCCGCGGCAGAGCGCGAGAGTCTGACGGCCCGCATCGCCGAACTCGACGCGCGGATCTCGGCGGCGAGCAACGCGGGCAAGACGGCGGACACCGAGCAGGCGCGCGTCGATTTGGAGCGGCTGAAGACGCAGCAGAAAGCGCTCTCCGCACCCAGCGCTCCCGCTCGAGGCAGCTTCTTTCAGTACCGCTTGGTCGAAGTGCGTGACACCCTCGGCACCGAGCAAACAGTGCAGGCCTTGATGGACGGCTACTATCAGCGCGTGAACGAGCACAACCGCGACGTGTTCAAGGACAAGCTGCCTTTGCCCGCACCGACCGGACAGAGTCACTACGTCGGGGTGGAGGTGTGCAGCACCTGTCACAAGAGTGAACGCGAGTTCTGGAACCTCACGCAGCACTCCGCTGCGTACGCCACGCTGTCGTCTGCGCACAAAGAGTTCAACCTCGACTGCGTGAGCTGCCACGTGACCGGTTACGACAAGCCGGGTGGTTCGACCGTCGTGCATGTCGAGAAGCTCAAGAACGTGCAGTGTGAGGTTTGTCACGGACCGGGTTCACGCCACGTGGAAACGCCGCTCGATGACAAGCTGATCGCGATGCCCGAGCAGAGTCTGTGCGCCGCTCAGTGCCATCACCCCCCGCACGTGAAGGCTGACTGGAGCGTCACGGCTTCATGGGCGAAGATCATCGGTCCAGGGCACCAACGCGGGACCAACGCTCATCCGTCGGTCAGCGCGCCGGACGCGCCTCGCGCGCCCCTCGAGCGCAAGAAGTGAGCTCGGGAACTGCTTTCACATTCGTAGGGGACCGCTTTCACATTCGTAGGGGACCGCTTTCACATTCGTAGGGGACCGCTTTCACATTCGTATGGGACTGCTTTCACATTCGGTGAAAGTGCGCCAATTTACAGCCTTACAGAACTTTCCACTCAGGATGTTCGCTGTCCATGGACTAATCCGCCAGGATTGCGGATCAGATTTTGGTCTGCGTGTCGAGAGTTGTGGCTGAGCGGGTGACAGCGAGTTACCGTGATGCACGATGACCCACGACGAATCCGCTCACGAAGACACTGAAGACCGCTTTCACGTGCAATTCGATTCGCGCGAGGTCGAGCTCATGACGCTCGACGAACTGGCTGCCGCGTTCGAGGCTGGACAGATTCATGGGAACACGTTCGTGTGCCGCGAAGGCGACAGCGAATGGCTGACGCTCGCTGACGTCGCTGGTCTGGGCGAAGAAGATGAGCCTCAGGCGGAGGCCGAGGCAGCCCCCGCGCTGGAACGCCGCCCGCCGATGCCGGAGCGCCGCCCAGAAATGCCCCTCGCAGCCCAGAGCCGTCCGCCGATGCCGGAGCGTCGTCCGGAAATGCCGGTCGCAGGCGAGAGTCGCCCGCCAATGCCGCAGCGCCGTCCCGAAATGGCCACCGAGCCCGCAGCACGCTTTCAGCCGCGGTCGGTTCCGCCGATGGCGCCGAGCGCCCCCGCCCCGTCCCTCAGCTTTGCGCCGGTGACGAGCAACGTCGACACGAGCTTGGATTTCGAAGAGCTCTCCATGCGTCCGAAACGCCGCTGGGGTCTAGTTCTCGCGGCTGCCGCTGTTTTGGCGGTTGCTGGTGGCGGCACCGTGTTCGCGCTGAACGGCAGCGCGCTGGCGTCGTCGATTCCGGACAAAGCTGCGCTCGAAGTCGCAGCCAGCCACAGCCAGGCGGCGCTCACGCTCTCCAACGTTCAGGCCAAGCCGGTCGAGACGACCGCACCCGAAGCTCCTGTCGTGCCGAGCACGCCTGAGCCGGCGGCTGCAGCGGCGCCCGCCGCCGAAGCTCCCAAGAGCAACGGCCTGTCCGAGGACATGAAGCAAGCGTTGCTCGCTTCCGACAAGTCCCGCGACTCGAAGAAGGCGAAGAAGGCCAAGGGCCGCGCGGCCGCGCCTGCTTCTGCTTCCCGCAAGGGCGGCAAGGTGGCCAAGTCGGGTGGTGGCTTGAAGTCTGGCGGCAGCGCCTACGATCCGCTCAACGGCAACCTCTGAGCGCAACTGCGCACCCCTCCGTCACGGAGTAGCCGGCATCGATGTTCACTGCTTCGCCGCTAGCGCGGCGAGGCAGTGATAGGCCGCGTACTTGTACGAGTCTGCGAGGGTCGGATAGTTGAAGACCATGTCGATGAACAGATCGACGGTCGCGCCCAGGTGAATTGCGGTCTGCCCAATGTGCACTAGCTCGGTTGCGCGTTCACCGATGACGTGGACGCCGATCAGTTTGCGAGACTTGGCGTCGACCACGAGCTTGGTGATGCCCTCCAAGTCGCCGGTGATCTTGCCGCGCGCGTTGTTCTCGAACAGCCCTCGTCCACACACGTAGTCGAGCTGCTTCTGTTGGCAGGTCTCTTCGGTTTCGCCGTACGAGCTCACCTCCGGGATGGTGTAGATGCCGTACGGCATCTCGGATGCCACGGCTTGTTTGTAGCCGAAACCAAAGGCGTGGCACATGGCGACCCGGCCCTGTTCCATCGACACCGATGCCAGCGCCGGGAAGCCGATGACGTCGCCAGCCGCGAAGATACTCGGG
>Ga0164241_10005474_pt1 | contig 11883 bp, 8 predicted proteins | sample OricomyardsoilBY_FD_108780 | JGI IMG/M metagenome (GOLD analysis project Ga0164241, IMG submission 108780) | Backyard soil microbial communities from Emeryville, California, USA - Original compost - Back yard soil (BY) | ecosystem: Environmental > Terrestrial > Soil > Unclassified | place: USA... | reverse complement strand
TTATATTCCAAAAGATTCATCGCAGCAATATCCTTTTCTTCTATTGCGTACACCTTATTCTGTTTCGCCCTATGGCGAAGATAAGTTCATGAGAAGCCTTTGGCCAAACCATTTGTTTGTACAGGAGAAATACATTTTCGTTTACCAGGATGTTCGCGGAAGGTATATGAGCGAAGGGCAATTTAATGAAATGACACCTGCCATTGCAAATAAGAAAGACAATACACAGGTTGATGAAAGCAGCGATGCCTATGATACCATTGACTGGCTTTTAAAGAATATACAAAACAACAATGGCAAGGTTGGTGTGTATGGCATTTCTTATCCCGGGTTTTATGCAACAGCTTCCCTGCCCAATGCACATACTGCGATAAAAGCAGTTTCGCCGCAAGCGCCGGTAACGGACGAATTTGAAGGCGATGATGCGTATCACCGCGGTGCCTTTTTCTTAATGGATAATTTTGGCTTTGAAAATTTCTTTGATGCGCCAAGAGATGGGCCAAGAGAAAAAAATCCTGTACTTGATACGGCAATTAATTTTGAAGATGCGTATGATTTTTATTTAAAGATGGGTGCATTGCACAACTTTAATGATCAGTATTTTCATAACAGGGCTAAAATATGGAATGAATACCTGGCGCATTCAACAAAGGATGATTACTGGCAGGCAAGAAATATTCGTCCACATTTAAAAAATATACAACCTGCAACGCTTGTTGTTGGCGGATGGTTTGATGCGGAAGATATGTTCGGCGCTTTAAATACTTACAAGGCAATAGAACAACAAAATAAAAAAAATGATAACCGGCTGGTCATGGCGCCATGGACGCATGGAGCATGGGAATCTAAAACATGGGATCATTATGCAGGCTATCAATTCGGAGCAGATCTGAATGCGAAGTTTCAGCAGATGGAATTTGATTTCTTTAATTATTACCTCAAAGGCAAAGGCGGTTTTAATGCAGGTGAGGCCACTGTTTTTATAACAGGCAGCAATCAATGGAAAACATTTGATACATGGCCGCCAAAAGATGTTAAGCCAATAACGTGGTGGTTGAATAAAGAACACCAGCTGTTGCTGCAAAAAGGAAATACAGAAGGAAAAGATGCATATATATCCGATCCGTCAAATCCTGTTCCTTACATTAATAAGCGCAGTGATGACCGTATAAATGAATACCTTGGCGCAGATCAAACCTTTGCTTCAAAACGTAAAGATGTAGTGTATTATGCAAGTGATGTGCTACCTAATGATATTACGTTGCTCGGGCCGGTAACGGCAAATTTATCTGTAAGTTTAACCGGCACTGATGCCGATTTTATAGTTAAAGTAATTGATGTGTTACCCAACAGCGATCAAACACAACAATTAGTGCGCGCTGAGGTATTGCGTGGAAAATTCCGCAACAGCTTTGAGCAGCCTGAGCCTTTTGTTCCAGGTCAGCCAACACAGGTAAAACTGCAGTTGAATGATATGGCGCATACATTTTTAAAGGGCCATCGCATTATGATACAAATACAAAGCAGCTGGTTTCCGTTGGTTGACAGGAACCCGCAACAATTCATGAATATTCCTGGTGCAAAAAATGATGATTTTAAAACAGCGACTATAACTATTATTCATGATGACAAGCACCCTTCAACCATTGAAGCAAGTGTGTTGAAATAACTATGATCTGCGTTTTGCCATTTTGTTATATAATAGACGTTTAGCTAATATGCATTAATGATGAATATGCAGAATTGAAAAAGCATTTGTGCTTACTATGTTACAATGTTCCCGCCTGTGCTAATGGCTTTTGAAAGTTATATTGGGGAGAAGGAAAGATGACCCGTTAGCGGTCATGCAATTGATCCTTCAAAAAAAAGCATACCTTTCTATAACAAAAAATATAAATCTATGAATATCAAATATCAAATATTCATCTGGTTTGTAGCCTCGTTTTTTGCAAGTTGCGGCGGAGGAAACAATTCAACAATCGATAAAGATTCAGCAGCAGCTATTGCAGAAGAAAAGTCAACGACTTCGGTGGACATCGCTGTAAACCCGCTTAAGGATTGCTATTTTGGTGACCTGCATTTGCACACTTCGTTATCGCCTGATGCAAACTTTTTTGGCACCACTTCGCTTCCGGAAGATTCTTACAAATATGCCATGGGCGAAGAAGTTGATTATTTGGGGCAAAAAATAAAACGCAAAGCGCCGCTTGATTTTTTGGCTGTAACCGACCACTCAGAATACCTGGGTGTTGTTGCGGCTTTGAAAGATCCTAACGGAGCTTTTGTTGGAACTGACCTGTATAAACTTTATAACAGCACGGATAAAAAAGATCTGGATAAGGCTTATTTCGAATGTATGGCGGATTTTAATAGCAATAAACCCAGGGCTGAAATGAATAACGAAGCCATTATCAAATCCACCTGGCAGCGGGTGATCAATGCGGCGAATACCTATAATAAGCCTGGCAAGTTTACAGCGCTGGTTGGTTATGAATGGACATCAATGCCGTACTCTTCTGCAGCGGGCGCCTCCCAGAATTTACACCGCTGTGTTATTTTTAAAGGAGATAAAGTACCTGATAAACCCTATTCTTCTTTTGATTCTGATGATCCTGAAAATTTGTGGACTTATCTTGAAAATGCACGTAAGACCGGTGATGATGTAATTGCTGTCCCGCACAATGGTAATATCAGTAATGGGTTGATGTTTGATACCAAAACATTAAGCGGCAAACCGCTAACCAAAGAATATGCAGACAGAAGAATGGCAAACGAACCTTTAACGGAAATGGGCCAGGGAAAAGGTACGAGTGAATCGCACCGCATGTTATCACCCAATGATGAGTTCATCAATTTTGAAACATTTGAAACACTGCTTGGTGGTGGCGTGCACATTTCGAAATACAAAACAGGTAGTTATATCAGGCAGGCTTATGGCGTTGGACAGGAATTGCAGGCAAAACTGGGAAGTAATCCGTTTAAGTATGGGCTGGAAGGCGGAACCGATTATCATTCCGGCTTCTCATCAACTGAAGAAAACAATTATCCCGGGTCTCATAGTATGCAGGACCCTTTGGAAAAAAACTTTAAAGAGATTCTATCTTCTACTGAATCAGTAGCAGGCGAACCACCAACAAAAATAGGTGCAGGGGATTTGACAGGCGTATGGGCGGAAAGCAATACAAGGGTTGCCATTTTTGATGCGCTGAAAAGAAAGGAATGTTTTGCTACTTCAGGCAATCGCATTAAGGTTAGAATGTTTGCAGGCTGGAATTACAACAGTGATCTTGTTAAACAAGATGACTGGGTAAAACAGGCTTATGCTTCCGGTGTACCAATGGGAGCGGATTTAGTGTCCGGCAACGCAAGTGCAAAACCAAAGTTCCTGGTACAAGCTATTAAAGATCCTAATGCAGGAAACCTTGACAGGATACAGATCATTAAAGTGAGTACAAAAGATGGCAAGAGCACTGAAAAAGTATTTGATGTGGTTTGGAGCGGCGACCGTAAACCAGGTGCAAACGGAAAAGTGCCTGCTGTTGGCAATACAGTGGATATAAAAACGGCTACTTATACCAATACCATTGGTTCGGCAGAACTGACAGGCTATTGGGAAGACACAGAATTTGACCCTGCAGCGTATGTTACCTATTATGCAAGGGTGATAGAAATACCAACACCAAGATGGAGCACTTACCTGGCAGCAAAGCATGATATGCCGGTTAGTAAAACTGTGCCTGCCTTTATACAGGAACGGGCATGGACAAGCCCGGTGTGGTATACACCGGCGAAATAAAAAACAATAAGTATTTCAACGCAAATAAAAATAAATCAACGTGAAAAAATATCTGGCTTCAGCAATAACAGCATTGATAGAACGCTGGACCTGAAATGATCTTAATATATAGAATTCAAATAAAACTCCCGTTAAAAGAATCCATCTATAGCAGATACGCTCATAATTAAAAAAATAAAAATGAAACATTTATTCTTTCGTACTAATATCTTTTTCTTTTTGATAGTGCTGTGTACAGTTAAAGCAATTTCGCAGACTACGCTTCCACCGGAAGAATACCGGTTTAAAGGCGTTATTGGAACAACTTTTCAAAATAGTGATCCGGCGAAATTTCCACAACCTGTAAAACCACCCGCTGGTGCACCCAATATTTTATTGGTGTTGCTGGATGACGTAGGGTTCGGTCAATTTTCTGTAACAGGTGGCGGAGTTCCTTCACCCAATATGGAAAAGTTATTTAACCAGGGTCTATTATACAACAGGTTTCATACAACAGCGCTTTGTTCTCCTACCAGGGCTGCATTGATCACTGGCCGGAATCATAATACATCAGGCACTGGTATCATTACAGAATTAGCAACAGGCTATGATGGTTATACCGGCATTATTCCAAAAAGCACTGCAACAGTTGGAGAAATTTTAAAACAACATGGTTATGCAACTGCATGGATTGGTAAGAACCATAATACGCCTGTATATGAGGTAAGTTCACTCGGGCCGTTTGACCACTGGCCCAATGGACTCGGCTTTGAATACTTCTATGGGTTTATGGCCGGAGACGTTAACCAGTTTCTTCCGGATTTGACGGAAAACAGAACCCCTGTAGAAAGGCCGGATGATCCTAACTATACATTGAGTGCTGATCTTTGCGACCATACCATTAAGTGGATAAAAGAAGCGGAAGCCATGCAGCCGGATAAACCATGGTTCTGCTATTTGGCTACTGCAGCCACACATAGTCCGCACCAGGCTCCTAAGGCATGGACCGATAAGTTCAAAGGACAATTTGATGACGGTTGGGATGCATACCGGCAAAAAACATTTGACCGCCAGAAAGCCCTGGGCATAATTCCACAAGATGCCAAATTAACACCGCGCCCTGCAAGTCTTCCTGCCTGGAGTTCATTGAATGCAGATCAGAAAAAATTGTATAGTCGTATGATGGAGATTTTTGCGGGTTATGGCGCACAGGTGGATTATGAAGTAGGTCGTGTAATAGATTATGTACATACACTGCCGGATGCCGATAATACAATGATCATTTATGTTATTGGCGATAATGGTTCATCGGCCGAAGGCGGATTAGAAGGTTGCATGAATGAAGTTGCTTTTTTTAATGCGCACTCTGCCAAATACACAGAAATACTTCCGTATATTGATGAATTGGGCGGTGAAAAACATTTCAATCATTTTACGGCAGAATGGGCATGGGCAATGAATACACCATTTCAATGGACCAAGCAAGTGGCAAGTCATTTGGGTGGTGTACGCAATCCAATGATTATTTCATGGCCTGCGAAAATTAAAGACAAACATGCCATTCGCAACCAGTTCACACATGTTACAGATATCGTTCCCACTATATTAGATGCTGCCGGTATTGAACAACCTAATATGGTTAACGGCGTTCCTCAGCAACCGATGGAAGGGAACAGTTTTGCTTCCACTTTTACTGACAAAGGCGCGAAGGAAACGCATACGGCGCAATATTTTGAAATGTTCGCTAACAGGGGTATGTATAAAGATGGCTGGTGGGCAGCGAGCATGGCTTTTGAACCCTGGCAGGCAATACGTTCCGGCTATGATCCTATGACTGCTAAATGGGAACTATATAATCTTAACGATGATTTTTCCCAATCCAATGATCTGGCATCTTCTAATCCTGCTAAATTGAAAGAACTGGAAGCGCTTTGGTGGGCGGCAGCAGCAAAGTATAAAGTGTTACCCCTTGATTGGAGAGGCGCAGAAAGATTTTCGGGTGAAATGACAGGCAAACCAAACCCTGCAGCAGGTCGCGACCATTTTGTATATCCCGGATTAATATCAGGCATTCCTGAAGCAACAGCGCCGGATCTTAAGAACAAGTCTTTTACTATCACAGCAAAAGTTTCAGTGACCGATAATAACAGTGGTATGATTTATACGCAAGGTGGCAATACTGCTGGCTGGGGTTTTTATATGCTGAACGGCATATTATATTTCACCCACAATTATATTGATCTCAACAGGTACACCATTAAATCCACACAAAAGATTGCCAAAGGCGATCATGAATTAAGGGCAGAGTTTACATATAATGGAGGAAAAGATTTTGGCAAAGACGGAGATGTAAAATTGTTTGTTGATAACAAACAGGTAGCATCCGGAAAAATCACTGAAACTACACCATTCCGTTACTCGTTGGATGAAACGCAGGATATAGGCAAAGACAACGGCACTCCTGTTGATAACAATTATAAACCACCATTTGCTTTTAAGGGAACTATTAAAGAGGTGGTTGTGGATCTTAAGAATTGAAAATGGCTAGTGGAATCGATAAAAGCTGGAAGCCGGATGATTTGATAGAAATAAAAAAGCCTTAACGAATTAAAATAATAGTTTAGGAAAGACCATGGACAAGCCCGGTATGGTATACGCCTGTTAAATAAATAAAACGCATATCTTGAATATGCGAAGCTGGTAGCTTCGCATATTTTTAATTTTACTACATGGTAATTAAGATCAGGAAATTTTTTGGTGAACCCTTTATCCAGTTTCTAATTTTAGGAGGATTGTTGTTTTTATTCGTTTCATACATTCAGCAACAAAAAGACCGGCAATCCCGTGAGATAATGATAAGCAATGAACAGGTGGGATTGATGATGATGAATTATAAAACGCAAACAGGCGCCCTGCCAACAAAACGGCAGTTAGATGCCATGATTGATAATTATATCAAAGAAGAAATATCTTACCGGGAAGCGAAGAAAATGGGGCTTGATAAAGATGATGAAATCATCAAAAGAAGATTATCCCAGAAGTTTGATTTTTTACAAACAGACCTTACAGAAATTCCAACACCTTCGGACGAAGAACTACAACAATTCTATAATAAAAATCCCTCATTGTTTAGAACTGATGCAACGGTATCTTTCTCTCATATTTATTTCAGCACCGACAACAGCGCCGATAGTATTGCAAAACAAAGAGCACTTGTTGTGTTGCAGCAATTAAAACAAAGCAACATACAGCGTGCTCCTGAAAAGGGAGACCGGTTTGCTTTACAATACGATTATACAGACCAAACCATAACAGACCTGCAACAAAATTTTGGCGATAAACAAATACTGCAGGAATTATTCAAAGAACCTTTGCATACATGGGTGGGACCTTATCAATCAGGCTATGGCTGGCACCTTATATATATTACAAAAATTGACAGTGCTACGGTGATTCCTTTTGCTTCTGTTAAAGAAGAAGTGAAAACGCAATACATAGATGCAGAGAAAACAAAGCAGCATAAAGAATTCTATGATGAACTAAGTGCCAGGTATATTATTAACCGTGCATACTTAGACACAAAATGAGGAAACATATTTTACCCACTTTATTGCTGTTGATATTTCCTGTACTCGCGTGGGCGCATGAAATACGCCCCGGATATCTGGAGATAAAAGAAAACGCAGATCATTCTTTACAAATAATCTGGAAGCAACCATTGATGGGTGAATATGGCGTGCCTTTGCATCCATCTATATCAGCAGGATGGCTGGTTGATTCGCTTGCACAAACATCTTATACGGAAACTTATCTTATTAAGCGCTGGCAAATACCTGCAGCACATGCAGCACTCGATAAGCAAACGATAACAATAGATGGCCTTGAAAAAACAATGACAGATGTGCTGGTGCAAATAATATTATTGAATGATGTTTCTTTTACTTACCTGGTAAAACCTGTACAACCCTTTATGCAACTGAGTTTATCAAAGCCACAGCCACCACCTGTATGGCAATATATTCAGTTAGGTATTTATCATATCTGGTCGGGGTACGATCACCTGTTATTTGTACTTGGTTTGATATTGCTGGTAAAGAAAAGATCAAAACTGATATGGACCATCACTGCTTTCACCATTGCGCACAGTATTACCTTAGCACTTGCAACACTGCACATCATTAAGGTAACAAGCGCATTTACAGAAGCTGCTATTGCGTTAAGTATTGTGTTTCTTGCTGTAGAACTATTGCGGCATTACAGGGGCATTAATGGTTTTGCTTATCATTACCCATGGCTGGTTTCATTCTTGTTTGGATTGTTGCATGGGCTTGGTTTTGCAAGCGCTTTGCAGGATGTGGGGCTGCCGCAAAATAATATTCCGCTGGCTTTATTTTTATTTAATGTAGGTGTAGAGGCAGGACAGTTATCATTTGTTTTTGTTATGTTGCTGTTGATGGCAGGCATAAAGCGATTACAATTTAAACTACCTCAATGGAGTTATAAAATACCTGCTTATGCAATTGGTATACTGGCCATGTACTGGTTTATTGAAAGAGTGTGTACGATCCTTTAAAGTATTTATGATTACAAACAAAAATGACTGAAAATGAAAGAAGCACGAACCGCTAACATTCGGTTTGGCAATATGGCGGGGCGACGAATATATGCTCCGCTTTTTGTTCGCTATTCGGCTTCAGTTTTAGCCGACGAATAACGCCGAGCAATAGAATAAACAATGAATTTTTATTTATAAATTTATCAGCGGTTACGGGCTGACGATTTTCAAATGCCGCCACATCGCCAGGCCGTGTCCGTTATAAAAGGTAGTGTAACAAAAAACAAAGCCTGCTTATGAATGAAATGCTACAACCCTGCGTGAATCTTCTTCTTCTGATAAAACATGTACTGTATTCGTTTTCCTGTTTACAAATGGCATTGCAAGCAAGCTGATTGCTGAAAGAATTAATGGCAAATAGCCCAGTACAATAATTGGAATGAGCGGTATGCTGATAACTGCAACCAGTAACATTCTTTTGAGCACAGCACTGTTGGCTGTATTCTTATCAAAACATTTTTGTACACAGGCATTTAACAGTGCAGTACCGGCACCACCTAAAACAATACCCAACATGATGAGGGAGTAAAACCGGAAATCGTAAACAAATGTACCAGCCACTGCTTCAGTTAAGGCGCGATAGGTATTTTCTGCGAGATGAAAGAACATAAACACCACAATTCCTAAAGGGCCAAACAATAGAAAATAGGCAGGCAATGCCCGAACCTTCTTTTTTGATTTTCTTTTTGCAAAAATGGCAATTGCAATTGGTGCCAGGACAGTAAGCAGCAATGCGGTTAGATCTGCATACCGTTCAAAAAAACCGTTCATGGTAATAATTTTCACGAACGTATTTACAGATGATCAAGATCGCTCATGATCACTGTATGATTTGAATAATTACCTTAATGAATTGTCGTTCCTTGTTTCTGCATTGCCAGGAAGAATGGGGATCGCGGTTTCCACAGCATTTCAGCCATTTCTTAAGCAGCAGGTTGACAGTTTATGTTTGATAGGGCTTAAGTTTCCTGACAATAAGATTTGCCACCAATAAGTTTGGCACCCAACACAACCAGGCAACAATTGAATAGGCAACTATAAAATCTCCGGATATGCTGATTAAAACAGGCAGCCATATCCGCAGCGTTACGGCTGCAAAACATGCTGCATAGCTATAGATCATTAATCTCCGGTGTTGCTCAACCTGCAGCTTCTTTATTTTTAGGTAGGCCAGCAGCGTTGTGGTAAACCAAATCATTCCCAAACAAATAAATCCTGTTGATGTAATAAATCCCCCGGTAGCAAAAAAGCCTAACCCAATACCGGCCAGCGCGCTAAAAAGAACGGAGATAATGTAGATTTTTCCAATAATTATATGCGTGGAAAGATTTCTTAACCTGAGTTCTGTGCTGAACTGTAACCAGCCGATCAACAAAGCAATCCCTCCTAAAATTATATGCATATAAAAGGCCGTGTTCCAAAGAGCGTTTGCCAGTAGTTCATTAGATTTTGAACTTAATAAACCAAAGGTCCGCTCTTTAAAAAAATATATACCTGGATAAAGCCCAATGATAATTGCAAATAAAGCGATAACGGTTTTGGTTATTTTCTGTGTCATGTTATGATCTCTTAAATTGCCAGGTTTGTAATTGAAGTTAGCCTGTAGAACCTGCCTGCGGCAATACAATGTTAAAGCATGCCCTTTTATCTTTTATTATTTAATTGAACACTGTATTATTAACAGATGGATGTTGCATATTTTACACGTTGTGGTTCGGGTTACTCTTGCAATATTCTTAAATATGCTGTCCATGGCCCAACTTCTGTTTTATATTGTTTTGCCATTACACGGGATATTTGAGCTATGTGATTAAGATCGTGTACAACCCAGGTGGAAAGAAGTTGCAATAAGGTGACTTCTCCGAAAGCCGGATGAATACCTGTTTTTTCCAGGTCTTTACCGGTAAGTTTTTTTGAACGAAGATGTTCAACATTGCTTTCCCGCAAAAGTTTAAATTCCTTTAAAAGCTGGTGTAATGATTTGCCTTTACTGTTTTCAAATTGCGCGAACCGGTCAAAGGGCGTAAATGCTTTGTCACTATTTGCAGAAAGAATAATTTCTGTTCTGGGGATCCAGTCCGTTTTTTCTCCATGAATAAGGTGGCCGATAATATCATACGCGCTCCATGTTTCGCCACCTTCGTTTGCAGAAGTCCAATCGGCTGAAATATTTTGCAGCATTATTAGGAGCAGGCCCGGTGTACGTTCAAGTATTTCTAATGACTTTTCTAAAGTAAAATTCATTGCTTATTTTCTCTTATTTATTAGAAATATTAATGCTGAAGAAATAATACACATTACCAAAGCACTAATGATGAGCGAATTCTCTTTTTGTGAAATTCCAATAAAGAAGTCGCCAACCATCATTACTAAAAAGAAAATATATGTAATTGTGAGCATTGGGATTGATTTTTTAAAAGTCGCAAAGCCAAAAATAAAACCAAGGGCAAATTGCCGGGCAGCCCACATATAAATTAAGTAATCAACACCTTTTGCGTTAAGGTCAATTGTCTCTAAAACCGACTGCGGTGAAAAGCATATTAATAAACTTACCGTAAGTTCAAGTAATGCAAAAAGCCCTGATACTATAAGTATCCATTTTGATAATGGTTTTTGTGCTTCTGTCATAAGTTGAGTTTGTTTTTTTTAGTTGTTTTGCCACCTGCCCTGGCTGTCAATACAAATATGCCGGCGTAAAACATTTGTGCGCGCATGGCAACAGCGCTGTGTCCCGGAACAAATGCCTGATTAAAAAAATACGGGTTGAATGTTCTCATCACGAGTATCAGTAAGTGGCCTGAATAAATGCATATTGCATTTTCTAAACCCTGATCGAAAGAGTATGTTCCGATCAGTAAGCAGAAACAACAGGCAATACATCAGCATGCGAAAAAGAATTCAAATATTTTAAGCGATATTTCTCGGCTTCTCCTGCTTTACCTTGCGCCATCAGGCTTTTATATAAACCCAGCAACGACCAGCCATTGCCGGGGTTCCATACAAGGTCTTCCCTGTATATTTTTTCCGCCTCTTTAGGTTTGTTCTGGTGCAGGTAATAAACGCCTAAATATTGCCTCGCCGGTATCATCCATGCTTTGGGTTCACTATAAATAAGGTTATCTTCTGCAGCAATTGCTTTTTTTATGGCTGATATGGCGGCATCATCCTGTTCCTTTTCAAAAAGTATGGTGGCAAACAGTATGTTTTCAGCAACTGCTGCACATTCATAAGGGCTGTTGGCATGCGGGGAAAATTTTATTTTAAGTATGCTGTCATTTATTTTGGAACGAAGCGATTGCAGGTTGTTTTCTGCGCTTATCATTTTTCCTGTTTTTGCATTTGCCATGCCCATGGCAAAATCATTGATGATGGAGGCATAGGTCCAGTCTGCAGGGATTACCGTTGTATCATGCAGCAGCTCATTCCATTTACCCAATCTAACCAATGCCAGTTCGGGAAACATATATTCGTATTGCTGGTAAGTGGTTTCATG
>Ga0164241_10005473_pt1 | contig 11884 bp, 9 predicted proteins | sample OricomyardsoilBY_FD_108780 | JGI IMG/M metagenome (GOLD analysis project Ga0164241, IMG submission 108780) | Backyard soil microbial communities from Emeryville, California, USA - Original compost - Back yard soil (BY) | ecosystem: Environmental > Terrestrial > Soil > Unclassified | place: USA... | reverse complement strand
TGCTGCGCCGCGAGCTCGAGCGCGGCCAGATCGAGCGCACCGAGACGCTGCCGCCGTCGCGGCCGCTGAACGAGCTCGACCGCGCGCTGCCCAGCGGCCCGCTGCAGGACCTCGCGTCCGTGCACCGCGTCGTCGCGCAGCTCAAGCGGCGCCTGAAGACGCAAGGCAACGAGTCGCGCGGGCGCAAGCGCCACACCGCGGTCGACGTCCGCAAGACGATGCGCGCCTCCCTGGAGTTCGGCGGCGTGCCGGTCGTCCTGAAGATGAAGCCGCACCGGCCGCGGCGCCCCGAGATCTACGTGCTCTGCGACGTCTCGACGTCGGTCACGAGCGCGAGCGTCTTCTTCCTCTCCGTGCTCCACGCGCTGCACGACTCGTTCCGCAAGATGCGCTCGTTCGTGTTCATCGAGCGGATCAGCGAGGTCACCGAGACGTTCCACAAGGAGCGCGACTTCAAGGCCGTGTCCGAGGCGATCGCCAAGGACGCGGGCGTCGCCGACATCTCCGGCTACACCGACTACGGCCGCGTGTGGAAGGAGTTCCGCGAGCAGGTCGAGGACGACCTCCACCCGCGCGCGACCGTGATCGTCCTCGGCGACGCGCGCACCAACGGCCGCGACCCGCGCGCCGACACGTTCGCGAAGATCGCCGAGAAGGCGGGCCGGACGTTCTGGCTGAACCCCGAGCCGCGGCTGTACTGGAACTACGGCGACTCGGTGATCTCCGCCTACGAGGAGCACTGCGAGGCCTTCGAGTGCTGGACCACCCAGCAGCTCGAGGACTTCGTCAAGGCGCTCACGCGCCCGATCCCGTAAGCGGTCCGGGCGACGAGCCCGAAGGGGCGCGTTCACCGGACGCCGACGCGCGGCCGGCCCCGATCCGACACTATGCGAGCACCAATGGGGCCCCCTCGCCTCTCCCGGTCCTCGGCACAGGCCCTCTTCTGGCGCCGGCGGCTCGTCGCCGTCGTCGTGGTCGGCGTGGCGGTCGCGGTCCCGGTCGTGCTGGCGAGCACCGGCGGCGGATCGCCGGACGGCCCGAAGAAGACGGGCGCGGGCACGCAGGCCACCGCGACCAAGCCGGCGCCGCCGCCGCAGCTGCCGCGCGGCGGCCGCACGATCTTCCCCCACTTCCGCGTCGTCGCGTTCTACGGCGCGCCGCAGGCCGCGGCGCTCGGGATCCTCGGGATCGGCAAGCCCGACGCGATGGCCCGCAAGCTCGTCAAGCAGTCCAACCCGTACCGCGCCGGCGGCCGGCCGGTGCAGCCGGCGATGGAGCTGATCGCGGTCGTCGCCAACGCGCACCCCGGCAACGACGGGATGTACCGCACGCGCCAACCCGACAGCGTCATCCGCCGCTACCTCGCCGCGGCGCGGCGAGCCAAGGCGCTGCTGATCCTCGACATCCAGCCCGGGCATGCCGGCTTCCTCACCGAGGCCCGGCACCTCGAGCGGTGGCTGCGCGAGCCCGACGTGTCGCTCGCGCTCGACCCCGAGTGGAAAGTCCCCGACGGCGCCGTGCCCGGGAAGGTCATCGGCTCGGTCGGCAGCCGCGAGGTCAACGCGGTCTCCTACTGGCTGTCGGGCATCGTCAAGCGGCACGACCTGCCGGAGAAGCTGCTCGTCCTGCACCGCTTCACCGAGGGCATGATCCGCAACCAGGCGGGCGTCAAGAAGCGCGACGGCCTCGCGCTCGTCGTCAACGTCGACGGCTTCGGCACCCAGAGCGCGAAGGTCGCCAAGTACAAGGACTTCGCCCACTCCGCGCGCTCGCGCTTCCACAACGGGTTCAAGCTCTTCTACGAGGAGGACACGGCGATCATGCGCCCGGGCAAGGTGCTGAAGCTGAAGCCGCGGCCCGAGCTGATCGTCTACGAGTAGCGCTTCACGCGCGACGCCCGGGGGCGGCGGTATCGTCCGCCGCCACACATCAGGGATCGCTGTGCGGGGAAGCCGGTGCAAGACCGGCGCGGGCCCGCCACTGTGACCGAGGATGCCTGCCGCATGACGCCACTGGACCGCAACGGTCCGGGAAGGCGCGGCGAGGTGGGCTCGGGAGCCAGGACATCCGCCTTCGATCCGTCCGTTCTACCGCCCTCGCGGAAAGGGGCAGAAGACCATGGCGAATCCTCGTCGCGCGGTGCTCTACGCCTGCGCAACGTTCCTCCTCACCCCGGCGCTCGCCGTTGCCGAGCCCCGGGTCGCCACCGTCCGGATCGAGGGCGCGACGCAGACGCTCTTCGAAGGCCCGCTGCGCGGCGACGGGCACGCGGTCCGAGCCGCCTCGGACACGTCGGACCGGCGCTGCGACGGGACCAACAACGGCGCGAACACGTCGCCGGGCCCGACGCCGACGTCGCTGGCGGTCGACGCGATGACGCTCGCGGGCGAGACGTTCGACGGCCTCTGGTACCCCGGCTTCGACGACTACTACGTCGAGCGCTTCGGGCCCGACCACGAGGACAACGACGCCTACGCGTGGTGGGGCGTCCTGGTCGACGGCGCGTTCACCCCGGTCGGCGGCTGCCAGTACGCGGTCGCCTCGGGCAGCGAGGTCCTCTGGGCCTACGACGCGTTCAACGCGCGGCCGTTCCTCCGGCTCGCCGCCACCGGCGTCGCCGGGTCGTCGACCGCGACCGTCGCGCTCGGCGCCCCGTTCTCGGTGACGGTGACGAGCACGGCGGGCGGGACCGAGGAACCGTCGCCGTACGAGCACGCCTCGGTCTCCCCGGTGGCGACCGCCGCGAACGGGTTCCAGAGGACGCAGCCGGCGGCGCCCGACGCCGTCCTGACGGACGCCGACGGGCACGCGAGCGTCGCCTTCACCACCGCCGGCTGGCACCGGCTGAAGGCCGACGACGGCGCGGTCGCGCAGCGTTCGAACCGCCTCGACGTCTGCGTGCCCGCCGTGGGCGCCTCGGGCTGCGGAGCGCCGCCGGCGGACACCGCCGTACGCTCGCTGCCGAGCGAGGACGAGCCGGGCCCGGATCCCGGCGCGGGCGACACCACGGACCCAGGTGGCTCCGCGGGCGCAGGGGGCACCACCGGCGCCGGCGGAACCGCAAGCGCCGGCGGAACCGCGAGCGCGGGCGAAACCGCGAGCGCGGGAAGCTCCGCCGGCGCGCTCCGGCTCACGACGCCGCGGATCACCGCCGAGGGCGACGCGCGCGGGCTCGTCACGGTGCGCTGGGGGATCCGCGAGGCCGCGACCGGGCAGGCACGCTGGACCCTGGACTCGCGCGCGCTCGGCGCCGGGACGACCGCGTTCGTCGCCCGCGCCCGCGGGACGACCCAGACGGCGGCCACGCTGCGGCTCCCCGCCGGCCGCGCTCACCGGCTGCGCTTCACCGTCACCGACGGCGCCGGCCGCACGCAGACCGCGGCGATCGGCGATGTGCTCGTCCCCGTCGACGACCGTGCGCGAGCGCTGCGTCCCGGCCCCGGCTGGCGGCGCCGCACCGGCGCCGGGAGCTGGATGCGAACCCTGAGCCGCGGCCGGGCCGGCGCGCGGGTGCGGGTGTCGCTGCCGCGCGGCCGTCCCGTGCTCGTGCTCGGCCCGCGCAGCTCCGGAACGATCGAGGTCGTGGCGGGGAGACACCGCGAGACGTTCGCGGTGCGCCCGTCGTCGATGGCGGCGCGAAGGCTCGTGACCGCCGCGGAGCGCGCCACGGCCGGCATGGTGACGCTCGTCGTGCGCTCGGGGGCGGTGGACCTCGATGGCGTCGCGGCTCGCTAGTCGCGCGGTCGCGGCGCTGCTTGCCGCGACCGTGGCGATGGCCGCGGCGCCCGCGCGGGCCGCCACCGACGCGGCCCTCGATCGCTCCGTCGCCTACCTCCAGGAGGTCCAGAACACCGACGGCGGCTTCGGCGGACAGCGCGACGCGACGTCCGACCCGATGTTCAGCGCGTGGGTCGCGATGGCGCTGGCCGCGGCCGGGATCAACCCGCGCGACCAGGCCCGGCCCGGCGGCACCGACGTGCTCTCCTACCTCCTCGCCCACGCCGACGTGCTCTCGCTCACCACCGACTACGAGCGCGCGCTGCTCGCCGTGGTCGCGGCCGGCACCGACCCGCACGACTTCGCGGGCATCGACCTCCCCGCGCGGATCGCCGAGCGGCAGCTGCCGTCGGGCGCGTTCCCCCACGTGGCGGGCTCGACGGCCGGCGGCGTCAACGACACCGCCTTCGCGGTGCTCGCGCTCGCCGGGACCGGCGAGGCCGCCTACGCCGCGCCGATGTCCCGCGCACTCGACTGGCTGACGACCGTGCAGAACGCCAACGGCAGCTGGCCGAGCGTCGCCCCCGGCGCCGGCCAGGACGCCGACGTCACGGGCGCCGTCGTCCAGGCGTTCGACGCCGCCGCGCGCCACGGCACCCCCGCGCAGCAACGAGCCCTCACGTGGCTCGGGTCGATGCAGAACGACGACGGCGGCTTCACCGCGGTCACCGCCGGCGAGGCGTCGAACACGGCGACGACCGCCTGGGCCGCCCAGGGTCTGTGGGCCGAGGGGATCGACCCGCGCTCGTGGCACCGGTCCGCGGGCGATCCGCTCACGTTCATGGCCTCGATGCAGCAGCCCGACGGGCGCATGCTGTGGAAGGCGGGAAGCGACTCGTATCCCGTCTGGATGACCGCGTACGCGATGCCCGCCCTGGCCGGCCGCCAGCTGCCGATCCCCACCGTGCCCCGCGCCGTGCGGACACCGGAGGCCCCGGCACCGGCGCCGGCCACCGGTCTTGACAGCGGAACCGGACCCACGCCGAGCGCCGGCGTGACCGCGGGCGGCGGCGGCAACGGCGCGCCGCTGTTCAGCAGGCCACAGCCCCAGAGCCGCGGCACCGCCACCGGCGGCGTGCGGCGGCTGACGAACGAGCCCGCCGCCGCACGCGCCGAGCGGCGATCGCCCTCGAAGCGCGACGACGCGAGTGCAACCCGCACCGCGGCGACCCCCGACGACGACCTCCCCGAGATCGACGCCGGCATCGCGAAGCCCGCCCGCTCGGCGGCTGCGACGCACACCGATCCTCGTCGCTCCACCACCGCACCGGGTGGCTCCGCCGCCGGCACCCCCGCGGCGGGCACCGACGAGGCGGTCACCGGCAAGCTCCTCGGGCGCGCCCCCGGCACGAGCGCCGCGGACACGCGCCCGGCCGCCGCGCCGGGGCTGCGCGCCGCGGGCGCCCGCCACGGCGACCCGCGCGGGGCGGCCGTGCGCGGTGGACTCGTGACTCTCGCGCTGCTCGCCGGGCTCGGGATCGAGCTGCGCCCACGGCGCCCGCGACTCGGAGCGCGCGCGTGACCGCGGCGGGCCTCGGGCTCGGCGACGCGCTCGAGCAGCTCGCCGAGGCGCTCGAGATCCCGGTCTTCCTCGCTGCGATCGCGCTGCTCGCCTGGTGCGCGCTCGAGGTCGGGCGCTACACGGTCGAGCGCGGGCGCCGGCACCGAGCGGGCCGGACCGAGCTGCGCGCGCTCGTCCGCCATGTGCGCACCCATCCGGCGGTCGCGCCCGCGGCGGCCGGCGGCGCTCCCAGCGCTATCGCCCGCGACGCGGTCCGGGCGATCGGGGCGGCCGCCGCAAGCGGTCGCGACGCCGCGGTCGAGCACGCGCTGGCCGACTACGAGCTCGCCGCCCAGCGCGCGCTGGACCGCACCCGGCTGCTCGTGCGCGGCGGCCCCGCGCTCGGCTTGATGGGCACGCTGATCCCGCTCGCCCCCGGGCTCGCGGCGCTCGGCCGCGGCGACGTCGCCGGGCTCAGCGAGCACCTGCGCTCGGCCTTCGGCGCCACCGTCGTCGGGCTGCTCGTCGGGACGATCGCGTTCGCGCTGACGCTCAGCCGGACCCGCATGTACACCGAGGATCTCGCGGCGCTCGAGCGCGGCGCGGCGGACCCGCTGGACCGAGACGCCCTCGCATGAGGCGCACCGGCCTCGGCCGCCACGGGGATCCTCTCGCCGACGACGCGGGCGACCCCCTCGACGGCCTCGTCAACCTCTTCGACATCGGCCTCGTGCTCGCCGTCGCGTTCCTGGTCGCGGGCCTCGGCCTGACCGTCGACGCCCGGACGAAGCGCATCGAGCGGCGGCCCGACCCACAGCGCTCGGCGTCCGGCCGCGGCACGCCGCTGGGCGCGCTCTACCGGCTCGACGACGGCCGGCTCGTGGTGGTCGAGCCGGGCGGCGAGCGCCGCGTCCTGCCGTAGCGCTATCGTGCCGCGCCTACTCACGGCGTAGGGGAACCCGGTGTGAATCCGGGGCTGACGCGCAGCGGTATGGGTGACGAACGGATCGCAGGTCCACTGAGCTACGAAGCTCGGGAAGGAGATCCCGGAGGACGATCCCGAGCCCGAACATCCGGTCGTGAGGACCATCCGTCTCGCGTACAGGCGGCCGGCCCTCAGCCTCCTGTGCTGCGTGTCGCCGCCCCTATTTCCAGGAGCAGTGACACAAGTGCATATGCAGTCCTCCCCGCGCCGATGGGCGCTCGGCCTCGCCATGCTGGCGGCCGCCGTCGTGCCTTCCGCCGCCCACGCGGCCACCCAGCCCGCGATCGATGCCGGGGTCGCCGGCGGCGCCGCGTGGATCCGCGGCCAGCAGGTCGCCAACGGCTCGCTCTCGGGCTTCAACGGCGACTGGGCGATCACCTCGCTGGCTGCCGCCGGCGTCCACGCCGCCGACGTCGACAACGACACCGCGACGCAGTCCCTCCAGGACTACGTCAACGCGCAGTACACCGCCGCGACCTACGCGACGCTGCCGAACACGAACAACGCCGGCACGCTCGGCAAGGCGATCCTGCTCGGCTCGTCGGCCGGCCTGCAGGTGACGAAGCTCGCTCCGGACGTCAACCTCGCAGCCTCGCTCGCCAGCCGCTGGAACGCGACCGGCGGGCACTTCGCCCCGGCCACCCCCGCGGTCAACAGCGACGGCTTCGCGCTGCTCGCCGCGCCGATCGTGAACCTCCCGCGTGGCGTGGTGCGCAAGGTCGACGCGGTGATCCGCGCCAGCCAGCACGACAACGGCGGCTGGGTGTTCTCGGCCTTCGGCAACCTCGCCGGATCGAGCGACACCGACATGACCGGCGCCGCGCTGGCGATGCTCTGCGGCGCCGGGGCGACCGCCGACGACCCGCAGGTCGCGAAGGGCTTCGCGTTCCTCAAGACGAAGCTCGACGCCGTCACCGGCGGCTTCACCGCCGGCCTCGGCACGCCGGCGAACAACACGCCGTCGGCCGGCTGGATCCTGAGCGGCTTCCGGGCGTGCGGCGTCGACCCGCAGAGCGCCGACTGGACGAACGCCAACGGCAAGGACCCGGTCGACTTCCTGCTCTCCCAGCAGCGCGCGAACGGCAGCTTCAGGTACGTGCCGACCACCGGCGAATCGGCGCCGGCGACCGACATGAGCGCCGCCGAGGCGGCGGTCCGGTCGCTCGCCGGCCGGACGTTCTTCGCGCCGCCGCCCGCCCGGGCGACGGCCGGGGATCCGGTGTGGCGGGCCGCACCGGCCGTCGCGGTGGGTGCGACCGTGCCGGTCGCCCTCGGCATCGACGACAACGCGGGCAACGTCCGCTTCTGTGCCGTGTCGGTCCCGAACGGGACCGCGCTCGGCGACGTGCTGACGGCGGCCGCGACGACGTCGGTGCCGGCGGGCTGCGTCAGCTCTCCGGTGGTCGCCGGCGGGGTCGTCACCGCGATCAACGGTGCCGCGGCCACGGCGACGGAGCGGTGGCAGGTCAGCGTCGACGGCGACCCGCTGACGCCCGCCGCCGCGGCGCGCACGATCGGGTTCGGCGATGTGGTGTCGCTCGAGCTCGTCGATGCCTACCGGGCGACGAACGAGACGCGCGGCTTCGGCGTGCTCGCCACGGGCTCGGTCGGGACGCCGAAGGCCGTCACGTTCGCGGTCACCCAGAGCGGCACCCGTCCGCAGCGAGCCGTCGTGACCGGCGCCGACGCCGACGACTTCCTCGTCAGCAGCGACGCCTGCTCCTACGAGACGACCGCGGTCGCCGCGACCTGCGCGGTCCGCGTCCGCTTCCTGCCGAGCGCCGGCGGAGTCCGGCGCGCGGCGCTGCGACTCGTCGACGCGTGCGGGACGACGGTCTCCTCGACGGTCGCGCTGTCGGGCATCGGCGGAGCGATCCCGAGCGGGACGGTCGGCGTCACCGGGCCGGTCGCCCCCGTCGGCGACGCCGGGTCGACGGCGTGCCAGACCGGCCCCCAGGGGCCGAGCGGCGAGCCGGGCGAAGACGGCGTGCCGGGCGCTCCCGGCACGGACGGCGCTCCGGGAGCTCCGGGAGCGGACGGAGCACCCGGCACCTCCGGCCTCGACGGAGCGCCCGGCGCCGACGGCGCCAGGGGAGCCGACGGCGCGACGGGATCCTCCGGCGACACCGGTCCACAGGGCACCGCCGGCCCGCAGGGGACACCCGGAGCCGCCGGCCCCCGCGGCCGCACCGGCGCCGACGGCAAGGCCGGCCGCGACGGCAAGGACGCCGCCGTCACCTGCCGGGTCGCCGGCAGCCGCCGGGTCACGTGCACGGTCCGCCGCCCCGCCGCGGCCAAGCGCAGCGCTCGCGCGACGCTCACCCGCCTCGGCCGCACGTACGCGACCGGGACGGTCGCCGCGCTGCGCGCGACGCGCACCCCGAGGAAGGGCCGCTACACGCTCCGGATCCGCCAGGGCGCCGGGACGACCGCGCTCGCGGTGACGATCCGCTGATCGCCTCGCCGCCCGGGGATCGCCGCGCTGCGCGGCGATCCCCGGCGCCGCGGTAGCATCCGGCGGACCAATCGAACATCAGGGGGGCTGGCGTCAGGCCGGCTGAGATTGCTCCCGCGATTGCGGAGCTGACCCTCAGAACCTGTGGGGTAATGCCCGCGGAGGGAGAGATGGCGACACCGATCGAGGCTCCCGCACAGGAGCCTCGACCTGTTCTGGAGGACCGCGGGATCGAGCTCGACGGGGTCGTGCGTCGCTACGGCGCGCTCACCGCGCTGCACGGCGTCAGCCTGCGCGCGGCGCCCGGCGAGGTGGTCGCGGTCGTCGGCCCGAGCGGCTGTGGCAAGTCGACGCTGCTCGAGCTCGTCTGTGGCCTGCAGCGGCCCGACGCCGGCACGGTCCGCTCCGCCCCCGCGGTGCTGATGCCCCAGCGCGACCTGCTGCTGCCGTGGATGAGCGCGCTCGACAACGCCGCGCTCGCCCCGCGGATCGGCGGCGCCCGCCGCGACGCCGCGCGCGACGCCGCGCGCCCCACGTTCGCCGCGCTCGGCCTCGGCGGCTTCGAGGACGCCCGCCCCCACGAGCTCTCCGGCGGCATGCGCCAGCGCGTCGCGTTCGCGCGCACGCTGCTCTCCGGCAAGCCGGTGCTGTGCCTCGACGAGCCGTTCGGCGCGCTCGACGCGATGACCCGCACCGACATGCAGGCGTGGCTGGCGGGCGCGCTCGCGCGGACCCCGCGGACCGTCCTGCTCGTCACCCACGACGTCGAGGAGGCGGCGGTCCTCGCCGACCGCGTGCTCGTCCTCTCCCCCCGGCCCGCGACCGTCGTCGCCGAGATCGCGGTCCCCGCCGCGCGCCCGCGCGCGGTCACCGACGCGGGCGTCGTCGACGCCCGACGCCGCGCGCTGGAGGCGCTGCGGTGATCGCGCCGCTGCTGACGATCGCGGCGCTCCTCGGCGCCTGGGAGCTCTACGTCGACCTCGGCGGGGTCGACGACCTGCTGCTCGCCTCGCCCTCGCAGATCGCGACCGCGCTGTTCGAGGACCGCGGCCTGCTGCTCGACAACCTCGGCGTGACCGCGACCGAGGTCGGGCTCGGGATCCTCCTGTCGCTGGTCCTCGGCCTCGCGCTCGCCGTCGCGATCCACCTCTCCCCGCCGCTGCGCCGCGCGCTCTACCCGCTGATGGTCGGCTCGCAGGCCGTCCCGATCGTGATCGTCGCGCCGCTGCTCGTCTACTGGCTCGGCTTCGGGATCCTGCCCAAGCTCGCGATCATCGCGCTCGTCTGCTTCTTCCCCGTCGTCGTGACGACGGTCAGCGGCCTGCAGTCGGTCGACCCGGAGCTGCGCAAGCTGATGCGCACGCTCGACGCCACGCGCTGGCAGGCGTTCCGCCTCGCCGAGCTTCCCGCGGCGCTTCCCGCGGCGCTCGCGGGAACGCGGATCGCGGTCGCCATCGCGGTCATCGGCGCCGTGTTCGCCGAGTACTCCGGCTCGACCAAGGGCCTCGGGAACCTGCTGCTGAAGTCCGGCCCCAGCCTCCAGACCGCCCGCGGCTACGCCGCCGTGGTGATCCTCGCCGCGTTCGCGGTCGCCCTCTTCTACGCGCTCGGGCTCGCCGAGCGCCGCCTCCTCGCTCACCGACCGAAGGGAACTCCCTCGTGATCCGCCGTACCGCGCTGTGCGCGCTCGCCCTCGCCCTGACGACCGCCCTCGCCGCCTGCGGGGAGAAGCGCGAGCCGACGGGGCCGGCGAAGGCCGAGAAGCTCTCGCTGCTGCTCGACTTCTACCCGAACGCCGACCACGCGGGGATCTACATGGCGCAGTCGACCGGCGAGTTCGCGAAGGCCGGGCTCGACGTGAAGATCGAGGAGCCCACCGATCCGGCGACGACGCTGAAGCTGCTCGCGGCGCGCAAGGTCGACCTCGTCGTCAGCTACGAGCCCGAGGTGCTGCTCGCGCGCGCCGAGGGCCAGGACCTCGTCTCGATCGGCGCGATCATCCAGCGCCCGCTGACCTCGATCATCGGCCTCGACGGCAACCCGAAGTCGGCCGCCGACCTCGAGGGCCACACGATCGGCACCGCCGGGATCCCGTACCAGTCGGCCTACCTGAAGACGATCCTCAAGAGCGCGGGCGCCGACCCGAGCGACGTCAAGGAGATCAACGTCGGGTTCAACTTCATCCCGGCCCTGCTCTCGAAGAAGGTCTACGCGACGCTCGGCGCGTTCTGGAACGTCGAGGGAGTCGAGCTCGACCGCCGCAAGAAGAGCCCGAAGATCATCCCCGTCGACCAGGCCGGCGTGCCGACCTACGACGAGCTGGTGATCGTCGCGCGGCGCGAGGACGTCGGCCACCGCGGCGCGCTCCTGCGGCGCTTCATGCAGGCGGTCTCGCGCGGGACGAAGGCGGTCCAGAACAACCCCGCCGCCGGCGTCACCGCGCTCCTGAAGGCCAACCCCGACCTCGACGAGGCCTCCCAGAAGGCGGCGCTCGACAAGACGATGCCCGCGTTCTTCCCGTCCGAGGAGGGCAAGCCGTTCGGCTGGCAGAACCCGGAGGAGTGGGCGGCCTACACCAAGTGGATGGAGGCCAACGACCTGCTCAAGCGGCCGCTCGACCCCGGTCGGGCACTGACCAACGAGTTCCTGCCCGGAGAGGGAGTCTGAGGCTGTGCAACCCGGCGAGGCCCTTCCACTCGCCGTAGGGCTCGTACAGCTCCCGGACCTCCTCGACCGTGGCCCGCGCCTCGTAGCTCGGGTCGCCGCCTGAGCGCAGCAGCCCGACGAGCTTGAGGTAGCCGACGTCGCCGGCGGGCAGCTGGTCGTAGCGGCCCTGCCCGTGCAGCGCGAGGACCTCGATCGTCCACGGTCCGATCCCGGGCAGCTTCAGCAGCCGCGCCCAGCCGCGCTCGTGGTCGGGGGCGCGCAGGTCGACGCGGCCGGTCGCGACCTCGCGGGCCGCGCGGACGAGCGCGAGCGCGCGGCCGGCGGCGAGGTCGAACGCCTCGAGCTGCGCCGGCGCGAGCGCCGCGAGCACGGCCGCGGACGGAACGTCGCACAACCCGGTCCGCGCGCACACGGCGCCGTGGGCGCGGACCATCCGCCGCTGGATCGCCGTCGCGCGCGTGAACTCGATCAGCTGCTCGGTGACCGCCCAGGCCAGCGC
>Ga0164241_10005472_pt1 | contig 11886 bp, 6 predicted proteins | sample OricomyardsoilBY_FD_108780 | JGI IMG/M metagenome (GOLD analysis project Ga0164241, IMG submission 108780) | Backyard soil microbial communities from Emeryville, California, USA - Original compost - Back yard soil (BY) | ecosystem: Environmental > Terrestrial > Soil > Unclassified | place: USA... | reverse complement strand
TTCGGCGCGTCGACCTCGATCCAGCGGAGCGTCGGTGGCAGCGCGAGCCGATAAGGTCGCGTGTCGAGGCCCGCGCCCAGGTTGAGCACCACTCCAGCCCCCCGAGCCACCGCTTCCGTCAGCAACTCGTCGATGACCACGGTGCGGATGCTGGTCATCCAGTAAAACTGCTCGGCGCCAGTCATGGTGGCGGCGAGCCGCGCGCCTTTCGGCCCCGCAAGAAGGGCGGCGAGCGGATCCCGAAAGAGCGCCTCCGCGCGCGCCGTCTCACGCGCCCGGTACGCGGCGATCCACAACGCGGTGTCGGCAACGTCTTCGATCGCGGCTTCGCTCTCCACGTGCGGCACGGGCCAAGCATATCGCGTTCTTCACGGCCTGAGCGACGCTCGCACCGTACGTTGTTGGTCGTTTGCAGGAGCGCGATAGCGCCGGCTCCGTCGAGACCGACGAACGCTCAGCGAACAGGGGGACCCTTCGTGGCCCGTTGCAGTCAACGGCCCTTTCGCGCACGCCGGCCCCATGCTGCCCATGCCCGTGCCCGCTCCGTGCGCGCCACTCCCCCCGGTTCCCGCCCCGCGGGTCGCCGTACCGCTCGTTTCGGCCGCGGATCCGGGGCGTGTCGGTTGACAAACGGCGATCGTGACGAACGCCGTTCGTCATGTTCCAGAATCCCTCGATCCGGGCGAGCCAGAGGCGCGCGACGACCGTGGCGTCAGTCGACGCGACCAGCGCCGAACGCGTCGGTGCGGCGAGCAACATCTTCGCAGCCCCGAGCTTCGTGCAGGTGCGCTGGAGAAACGCGGCGTCGAAGAGGTCGCTCGCCGTCATCTCGTCGCCTTCGCGAACGAGGACGTCGACCGGCCCGTTCTTGCCCTGCATCGTGACGCGTTCCCATTCGGCGCGAGCGGCGCGCTCCCGGAGATTCCGGAGCGCGCTGTCGCGGCGCGGATAACGCGCTGTTCCCGCTGTAGGACAGGTAGCGACATATCGGTTTTAGTCGCAGCTACTTGCGTGTTCGCGGACGAAGTCGTGGGAGGCCTTTCCCTGATCGCTCGTATGCTCGAGGGTCAGAAGGAAACGAGGAGACACATGAGGAGACGGATGAATCAGTTTGTCGTCGAGGGATTGGCGATCGCCCTGGTGCTCACGGGCTCTGCGCTCGCGCAGGCACAGGAAGCGGAGTCGAGCGCGACGAGTGCGCCATCGGCTGCCGAAGCAGCTGCGCCGGCAGAGGCCCCCGCGCCCACCACGGCTGCGGCCGCGACGCCCGCAGCCGCAGCCGGCGATACGAACAAGCTCGTCCTCGACGGTCCTCGATTCCGCTTCGGCGTTTCGGGTGGCGCCGGCTTCTTCACGGCCGCGCCCGAGGGCAGTTCGACCTCGATTTCGTGCACCTACTTCGGGGCCGACCTGCGGCTCGGAGCTCAGATCAACGACCTGATCGGTGTCTACGCTCAGCCGACGCTCGGCTACTACACCGCCGACGTCGGCGTCCTCGCGGCGGGTGGGCTCGTGGGAATGGCGGTCGTTGCGGACGTCACCATCATCGACCGTTTCTTCGTAGGAGCGGGCATTGGATACACCGTCTACAACAGCCCGGCGGGCATCACTCCGATCCTACGCATCGGTGGCTATCCCTTGATGAGTCACAGCGACCAGAAGGCACGCCGCAAGGGCCTCATGCTGGGCGCGGATCTTCGTTTCACGAGCCTCGAGGGGCTGAAGACCATCGTGATGCCCACGTTCAACGTCGGCTACGAAGCCTTTTGAAGTAGCCTACACCGGAGACCGTTCTGATCGATCGTGAATTTTTCGGGCCGCTTCGCTCGAGACCCGAAAAATTCACTCGCTTTCGCCCAGATCTGTCTGCCGGCTGTTTGTTTGTCTCGACACACCCAAGCGAGCTTGGGTGTAGGCGCTAAGGCCCTGTCGTCGCGGTTGCGTCAGAAAGCGTGGACGTAGCGGAGCTCGGGCGCGGTCGAGACGCTGAAGACGATGCCGTCCTCGGAGGCTTGGCTGCTGAAGAAGAGGACCGCGCCTGCCGCCAGCGCCGCGCCCGAAAACACCGCCAAGCCGAGCGCGAAATCGTCGCGGCGGCGGAGCTCGTTCGCCTCGGCGAGCACGGCGTCGAGCGACTGGGTGGGCCGCGGATTGTCGGGAAGCGACGCGATCACCGCGCGACTGCTCTCGCGCCAAGCGGCGTAGCGCGAGCTGTTGTCCACGTACAAGACGGCGGCCGCGGTGCCCGACGCGAGCGCGGCTCCGCCGAGCACGTACGACCAGACGCGCAGCGTTCGCGCGTACCGTCTTTCGAGCTCTTCTACGCGCGGATCGTGGAATGCCGCCCGGGGCGCCGGCGGCGCCGGACTCGTGGCGGTCCGGCTCGGCGTCGGAACGGGGCTGGAGACCGCCTTCAGGCGGAAAGTGAGCGTGGTTTGCCCTTGGGCCGGCACGTCGGCTTCCGCGCTCGCGAGCTCGAAGCCGGGAGCGCTCGCGAGCACGTGATGCACGCCGGCGTTCAGGAGCAGCGAGTGGGCGTCGCCGTCGACCGCCTTGCCGTCGATCCAAACGGTCGCGTTAGCAGGTTCGACGTCGACGGCGAGCTTGCCGACCTTGTGCGACTGAAATTCGACGAGCTCCTTCACCTGGAGTGCCCGCGCTTCGCTCACGCCGGATCCCGAAAGCTCGAGATAGCGTTCGAGCGTCGTCACGGCGTCCGCCGCTCGCCCCGCCGCAGCATAGGCTTGGCCCAGATTGTAGAGTACGGAAGGATTGGGGCTGAGCGAATAGGCGAGCTCGAACTCGCGGATCGCCGACGCTGCGTCGCCGCCCTGCGCGAGCTCGTAGCCGCGCGTGAAATGATCGCGCGCCTTCGCGCTCGCTTCCTCGGGTTCCGCTCGCGCGGCCGTCGTGACGAGCGCGAGTGAGAGCAGGCACGAATAGCGAAGCGCGAGCAGGGGTCTGAAGCTACTTCGCATACGGGTTTTCAGGATCGTAGGTGAGGGGCGGTCCGCTCCGCACGGGAGCGACGTTCGACGCCGGCGCCGCGCGCCGAGCGACGGCGGGTACGCGCGGAGCGGCGGTCAGGCTTTGCGCGGCGGTGCTCGACGAAGGCGCGGGCGTGGCAGGCGTCGTCGTATCGGCGCTCGTGTCGCGCATCTGAGCCGGCTCGTTCGCCGGCGCGGCTCCCGTCGCCGGCAGAGCGGTCGGCGCCGCGGCAGGCAGCGGCTTGCGCTGTTCCTCCGCTGGTTCGCCCGAGGCGGGGTGAACGGCAAGGAGGGCCCCACCGCCGCCGAGCGCCACGCCCAGACTCAATGCCAGGAAGAGAGCCGCCTTCGAGCCCGGTCGCGCGCGCGGTTCGTCCGCGAGCTCCTCGAACGAACGCCGCGGGCCGGCTGCCGTGAACCTCGGCGTGAGCTCACGACTCGCTGGGGACTCGAGGGCGGGGCTCGCTACGTCGAGCCGCCAGTTCGAAAACGTAGGCTCGCGATCGCCAGGGCGCACGAACTTCGAGAGCTCTTTCGCGAGCGAAAGAGCGCTTGCCGGTCGCGCCGCGGGATCCTTTTCGAGCGCCCGCGCGATCAACGCTTCGAGCTCGGCTGGCACCTCGGGCCGGAGCGCACGGATCGGCGTCTCGCGCTCGGTCATGATCTTGAAGAGCACCCGCTCGACGGTGTCACCGTCGAACGGGCTTTGGCCCGTGAGGCACTCGTAGAGAATCACCGCCAGCGAGAACAGGTCGCTCTGCGCGCTCAGCGGTCGCTCGAGACCGACCTGCTCCGGCGCGAGGTAGCGCGTCGTGCCGATGATGGCGCCCGGTTGCGTGGTGTTGTCGTGCGCCCATTTGACGACGCCGAAATCGAGCAGCTTGCACAGATCCTGCCCGTCCTCGCGGGTCGTCACGAATAGATTTTCGGGCTTTAAATCACGGTGAATCAAGCCCTGCCGGTGGGCGCACGCGAGCCCGCGGCAAGCGTCGATGGCGAGATGGACCGCGCGTGCGACGGGCAAAACCCGCTGCTCGTCGAGCAGGCGCCGGAGGTCGCTTCCATACAACCGCTCCATCACGAAGTAGGGCGTGCCGTCGTCGAGATCCCCGGTGTCGATGATGCTCACCACGTGCTCGCTCACGAGCTTTGCGGCGGCGCGTGGCTCGCGACGGAAGCGAGCGCGAGCTTCGCCGCCCGCAGCGATGTCCGCGCGCAGGACTTTGAGCGCGAAGCGACGTCCGAGCAGTTCGTGCTCGACCTCGTAGACTTCACCCATGCCGCCGGCGCCGAGGCGACCGACGACGCGATACGCGCCGAGCAGCCGTCCCATCAAGTCGCCGCGCGTGCCCGGACCGCAGTCCTCCGATTCGGCTTCAGGTCGGCGGCTCATGCGAGTCGAGCTCCGGCCCGCCTTCAGCCAAAAATTCGGAGACGGAGCGGCCGGCGAGCAGGCGATACGCGCGCTGGCGCGAGATCTTCGCAGCGGCGGCGGCGGGCGCGATTTTCCCTCCCTTGCGGCCGAGCTCGAGCGCAAACCGCCGCTCGTCGTGCTCGCGGCGGGACGCGTCCGGCGGTGGGGCTTCGTTGGTGTCGACGGGCGCGGGCGCGAACTCCGCCGGTAGGTGCGACCGCCGCAAGACGGGTTCTCGCGAGTGAACGATGAGTAGACGCCGCGTGGTGAGCTCGAGCTCCCGCACGTTGCCGGGCCAACCGTGAACGAGCAAGCTCTCGAGGAGCTCGGCCTCGACGGCGGGAGGGCGGCCGCCCGAGTGCCGGCTCAGAAAGTATCCGAACAGGAGCGCGATGTCGGCGCGGCGCCCGCGGAGCGGAGTGACCTCGACGCCGAGGCCGTTCAGGCGCGCGGCCAGGTCGGGACGCAGCCGCTTTTGCTCGATGAGCGCCGCAAGCGGCTCTTGGCAGGCCGCGACGATGCGCACGTCGATCGGCACGCTCTGTGTTTCTCCGAGCGGAATCACAGCGGCCTCCTGCAGCGCTCGCAGCAGCTTCGCTTGCAGCGGGAGCGCCAGATCCGCCAGCTCGTCGAGGAGCAGCGTGCCGCGGTGGGCGGCGCGCAGGTGCCCGAGCCCCGCCTGCTCGGCGCCCGTGAACGCGCCCCGGCGGTGCCCGAACAGCTCCGCCTCGGCGAGCGCGGCCGGCAGCGCGGCGCAGTTGATGCCGTGGAACTCGCCGCTCCGGCCGCTCATGACGTGAAGGGCCCGCGCCAGTCGTTCTTTGCCGACGCCGGTCTCGCCCCAAAGCACGACGGGGAGATCGCTCTTCGCGGCACGGCGCAGCGCATCGATCTCGCCGGCGAGTCCGGGCCCGAGCATCACGCCGGGCGCGACCTCTTGCAGTTCGCCGTCGAACGCCGAATCAGGGGCGACACGGGTGACGACCCCGACCACCGTGCCGAAGCGTACGACGTCATTTTCTGACAGACCGAGGTGCTGGATGCGCGCGCCGTTGATGTAGGTTCCGTTGGTGCTCGACAGGTCCCGCAGGGCGTAGACCGGGCCCTGACGGTGGAAGCGCGCGTGCAACCGTGAGACGCCGGAGCCGCTGAGCTGGATCTCGGCGTCTTCTCCGCGCCCCAGGGAAATTTCCGCGCGATTGAGCAGGCTTACGGGGCTCGGTGCTCCGTCCGACAACCAGCAGATCGCGAGCGGACCGAGCCGCGCTCGCTCTGCTTCGCGATCGCCGAGCTGGGTCGTCGTTCGATCCACGCCGCTCATCGCACGCTGTGCGCGAGGCGGTAACACGACCACGCCGCCGAGTCGACGCAAAGTGACCGGACGGATCGGTGGCGACAGGAAGCTGTCCGGTCGTTCGCGTGCAAGAGGTTGCGATTGCCGCGACGCCGGGCTACGAGCCGCGGTATTAACCGGTGGAAAGTGTCGAAACGATTCTCTGTGCGTTGGTGTTTGTGTCTGCTCGCGTTGACGAGCTGTCGAGAGTGGAGTCCGGCTGCCGAAGCCGATGAGGGTCCCCCCGAACCGAGCGCGCGCTGGCTCGCGTTCACCGGCAGCACGACGGGCAACTATCCTCTCGAGCTCCGCGCGCTCAAGCTCGAAGGGCTGACGCCTAGCGCTTCCGTTCCCATCAGCGAAGGCGTCTCGGAGGACCTGGTAATGACCGATAGTTGGTCGCCCGACGGCCGTCACCTGATCGGGCTGGGTTTCTCTTTCGACGATGCCGACATCACCACACTCTTTCACGTCGACTTCAGTCACGGTCAGCCTGCGTCTGGGGAGCCGCTGCCCGGTATTCCAGTGGGCAGAACCACCGCCTCCCGCGCCTGGGCCCGGGACTCGAGCGCGCTGGTCGTTGAAACCGACGACGCGCACCCCGAGCTCTACCTGGTTCACCTGACCGGGGAAGGCATGGAGACCGAGCTCCTGTTCAGCGACGAGTCGAGCCTCAATCTCGAGTTCTGTGCGAACCCCCGCTGGTTCTATCGGCAGCTCGCGGACACGACACGCTTGGTCGACAGCCGGCACCCGGAGCAGGAAGCGGTGCTCTGGCCCGAGGACGCGACCCTGTCACCGGACGGCCGCTTCTTGCTGCACGCCTCGAGCGAAGACGGGGTTCTCCTGGCGCCGTGCGGCCCCGACTCGCAGGTCGTCAAGGTGAGCGACCAGGCCAGCGCTTCCGGGTTCGGCTGGTCCGCGGACGGCCGCTTCGTGAGCATCGATTCCTCCGACGGCACGGTCGAAGTGCTGGATTCCGAGCACGAGTTTCAGCGCGTGTGGACAGCGACCGAACGGAGCTCCAAGTGGTCGGCGACGGGCGCACGCCTGTTGGTCGCTGGAGTGCCCGACGAGAATGGAGAGTCCGCGATCGACGAGGTAGACTTCGGTGCGACGCCACCGCGCGTGACCTCGCGGACGCATTTCGATGTCTCGGCGGGTTGGGGGATACTGGGCGACGACACGCTGTTGGCGGCGCGCGGAGAGACCGACGGGCTCTCGAGTTGGTGGCTGCTCGAGACGGCGAGCACGACCTGGCGCGTGCTCGCCACGGGCATGGCCGACGCATGGCCGACGTTCACGCCCGACGAGAAGTTCGCGATCTTCTTGGAGTCCCCGAGCGGCGAAGCTGCGCTGGCATTCTCATTGCACGAGCAGGACCCCATGGGCATTCCGCTGCCTGCGCCGCTCGGCGCGCCCGTCACGTTCGATGATTTCTATGCCGGCGGTCTGCTTTTCGACCAAGGCGACGCCCTCGAGGTGCCTTACGATGATCAGCTGGTGTGGGCGCCGTTGGGTGAGGACGGATTCGGTTCGTTCGTGTCGCTATCCGACATTCGCTTTGCCACCGGCGCTGTCGTGCAGCCGGGACCGTGACGCTTCGCACCGGCGCGGGCGGCGCGCTCGCGATCCTGCTCTCGATCGGCGCTTGTAGGCCGTTGTCGCTGTGCCAGGAAGGCACGCCCTGCGACGAGCGCTTCGCGCAAGCCGGGAGCGGGGGCGCCGCCGGGTCGGGAACCGATCGCGATCCGTCCTGTCAGGAGCCGTTCGACGACTGTGACCGGAGCCCGCTGAACGGCTGCGAAACCGACCTCTGGCAAGACCCTCGACATTGCGGGAGCTGCGATGCGCGGTGCGACGGCGTCTGTAGCCGGCGCGGGTGCCACGTTCCCGAGCTGATCTCGGACCGGGCCATCACGCCGCGGTCCAGCATGGCGGTGACGGCAGACTACGTCTACTTCCTGTCGCGCGAAGAACCCGACGGTTCGGTCCGCCTCATGCGTGTCGCGACCTTCGGCGGTCCCCCCGAAGTCTTCACGGAAAACCTGCCGCTGTTCGAGCAGGTCGCCATTTTCGACGGTCGTATCTACCTCTGGGGAAACGGCAACAATCTCTGGAGCGGTACGGGTCCGGCCGACTTCGTCGACGAAGGCTTCGCGACCGGCTCCGTCGCGAGCGATCACGGGGTCGTCTTCGCCGAGCGCGACGGCGCGCTGGTTGCTCGCGCCCCGGGAGAGCAGGCATGGGTCCGTCAGAACTGGTTTCGCGAGGAATACGCCACCGATTTCTGGCTCGCATCCATGGTGGAAGGGCTCTGCATCGTGCGGTTCTCTTCGGGGGAAGCGCCCGTGCACGAGATTCTACTTGCCCGCGAGCCCGAGCTGCCCGACGGGGGGCTGGTCACGCTCGCTGACGGGGTAGGGAACCCGCTGCGCGTTCGCATCGAGTTCGGCGGCACCGTTTACTGGCTCGTCGAGGACGGCTCGAACGAAAACAAGCTCTTCCGAGTGCGCTCGGGCGAATCGAGCGAGGTTTGGGTCGCAGCGTCCGGCATCGATGACTTCACTTTCGACGGGTACTACCTGTACCTCACCCGAACGCTGAGCCCGGGTCACGAGATCCTGGTGACGTCGATTACCAGTCACAGCGAGGTCTTGCACCTCGGGACACCGCTCGAGATGCGCTTTCCGCAAGCTGTCGGCGACCAGCTCTGGTTCTTTGCCCAGAGCCGGCTCCAGCGCGTCGATCTTCAGGTCGGCGCGTTCTGACAATCCTCGAGGCGCAGCGCATCCGCCGCCTCGACCGGACGAAACGACGAGTGACCGGCCATGTCCGGTCACTGCCCAAGGCACGCATCGAGCGGCTTTCCGCGGACTTTAGGGCGGATGGCGCCCGGCACGCCGGTTGCTCTAGGTCGGCCCGAACGAAAGTCCCGCGAGGGACCGCTGTCGCATGGAAGCGACGGATTCGGAGTCAAGATCAATGCGTTTCAATCGATGTGTCACGGGTGGTGTGATGGCGATCCTCGTCGGGGTCGGTGCGTGCTCGGGCGACGGCATGCCGGGCGAGGAAATGGGTGAGGGGGACCTCGTCGCGACGACGAGCGAAGCGGTGGTCCAGCCCACGAAGCTGTCGATCAGCTTGCCGATCGTATCGGACATCCGCACCGTGGCCGTCGGCGCAGCACGAACGTTGCTGCTCGGAGATCGCTCGGAGCTCTTGAAGCAGGGTTCCGGCTATGCCGACAGCACCGTCGCCGGCACGGTCAAAGCGCACTACGGCTACGACACGAAAGTCGGCGCGATCCAGTCTTCCGCGGCGGTCGAGGTCTTCGATCGTTCGGTGGTCGCGGGCTCGATCACGTCCGCGAAGGCGATCACGTTCGGCCTGAGCGCGTCGCCCACGCCCGGAGCGGCGAACGTCACGGTCTCGGGTGCGGTCAATGGGAATAGGTCCGTGCCGACCACCACCTTCGAGTGGACGGTTCCGTTCGATCGGAACACGACCAACAACCCGCGTGTAACGTCCGGATCCACGCCGCTAGCCCCCGGCGCCTACGGCAGCGTGAACGTCCAGGGCGGCACCATCACGCTCACGGCCGGCACCTACTACATCGACAGCCTGACGCTGGAGCCGACCGCGACGCTGTCGATCAACTCGACGGGCGGCCCCGTCTACGTGTACGTGAGGACCTCATTCGTCGCCCACGGCACCTGGACGGCGACAAAGCCGGAGAACGTGCTCCTCGGCTACTTCGGCACGACGCTCCTCGCGCTCGAGAAGCCGTTCGCGGGCACGGTGGTCGCGCCGAACGCGCGCGTGCGCTACGCCGTCGGAAACACACCGCACGCTGGCTCGGTGTTCGCTCTCGATACCGAGCTCGACCCGGGCGTGAAGCTCACGTTCGTGCCGTTCTCGCGCTGGGACGCGGTGCTTCCGGATCCGGCGGTCGACTCCGATTGTGACGGCGCGACGGACAAGCTCGAGCTCGCCGCCGGGCTCAATCCGAACAACCCGAGCGACGGCTCTGCCGACACCGACGGCGACGGCATCCGCGCCAACGAAGAGCTTCCGCTCGGGGGCAATCCGAAGGCGGCGGACAGCGACGGCGACGGGCTCCGGGACGATCCGGACCTCGCCGCTCAGACCGACTTCGACGGGGACGGGAAGGTTCAATCCGCCGACAACTGCCCAAACAACGTCAACCCCGGGCAGCAAGATGCGGACGCTGACGGCAAGGGCGACGTGTGCGACTCAACGCCGGACGGTACGCGCGAAGCTGCGCTCGTCACGCTCGGTCTCTACCGCTCGGCGACGGGCGACGCCGCGCTGGCGCGACTCGGCAACTTCGACACGCAGCGCATCCGCACGGATCTGAAGGGCCTGACGCCGACCGGTGTCACGCTGCTGGGTTTCCAGGCGCCGCTCAGCAACGTACGCAGGGTGACGGAGCTATTCCACCCGTCGGGCGCGCACGCGTACGCGCTGTTGGCGGTCGAAGTCGCGTTGTTCAAGCGGAGAGGCTACAACGAGATCGGGTCTTTCTACTTTCCGAACGTGGCGCCCTCCTTCGGCACCCCGGTCCAGATTCGACGCTTCGTGAAGACGCTGAGTGGCGATGTCGTGCGTCATGCTCTGTCCATCTCGCCTGACGGTGACGCCGCCCTCCTCGCCGAGGGTTACACGCAAGGCCCAGTCGTCGGCTACGCCTTGCAGAACGAGGGCAAGCTCTCGCGCTCGACGCTCGTCGCGCGCTACAGGGACTCCGCGGGCCATTACCGCTATCGGTACACGGCGCTCGGCGAGCCGAACACGGCGGGCTGGACCAGCGACGGACGCCAATTCCGCCTGTTCTCGCGGCCGTCGGGCTGGACGGTCCCGCTTTTTCGGCTCACGAATGCTGCCGGCGCCGAGGCGCTGGCGCTCGCGCCCGAGCTTTCGGCTCTCAAGGCCGAGCAGGGCTACACCGTCAGGGGCGTGCTCGGCTACGTCTTCCCCCTGAGCGGCACGATTCAAACGCCCGAAGCCACGACCTTCCTGCACCGCGTGTCGGGCCTCGGCAAAGAGACGGTGTACACGACGAACCCGAGCGAGGTCTCGAGTCTGCTCGCGGCGGGCTACACCCTCGTCACGCCGCTCGCGCGCGTCGTCGGCCTCCGTGGCCGCGACCGCTACCTGAACGGCCAGACCTGCGCCGGCTCGACCACGATGGATGACCGCCTGCGCTCTCGCTTCGCGTCGGACACCTCACTCGAGCGCTCCGCCAAGACTTTGCTCGCGCTCGGAAGCGCATGCACGCTGAAGCGAGTCACGGGCCCGGGACCGCTCACCTCCGCGGAGCAGGTCGCCAAGACCCGGCTCGGCGCGCTGGATCCGCTCGCCGTGCAGACGGCGCGCACCCAGGCCGACCGCATCCTGTCGCTGACGACTGCTCAACGCGCAGCGCTGCTCGGTCCGCTCGCCTCGATGGACCCTGGGACTTGCGCCGCCGCAGTCGACTGGGAACGTCTCGGCGGAACCATTCGGCAGACGCTCGACGGAGAGATGCCGGGCGGCGACAACGGTGGCACGACGGGCGGCACCGATCCGCGCAGCCTGGTCAAGCTGCGCGCCCCTCAGTGCCAGGGCGTGACCTACGCCGCTGACGACCGCGCCGAGCCGGGCGAAGCCGAACGTGCCGTCGCTGCCACCGATGAGGTCCCGACGACCTGCAGCGGCGAGTTTTGCCTTTCCGCTGAAGCCGGCGATCTCTTGCCGTCGGTGTACGGCGTGCTCGAGGGAGGAAAGGCGCTTCCGACCGGAGGAGGCACTTCCCTTTGGGCGGCATTCCACCAGGCCGTCGGTTTGCCGCTGGCGGGGGTCATTGCCGGTGGCTCGCAAGCGGCGTGCTCGGCGGCGCTCGGCCAGGCGTGGGTGAACAACGCTTGCCGCTCGTATCCCATGGTGTCGAATCACACGACCATTCGCATCACCGGTTCGAATTTCTGGGACCTGAAGACCGCGCGCGTGCGCGTGATACAAGCCTCGACGGGCGAGGTCGTCAGCGAAGCCGCCATCGCGCACCTGCATGCCGACCCGTTGGGCCCCAATTCTGAGCTGCCCGCGCGTTGCGACTTCGCACCTGTCCCGCAGTCCGGAACGCTCGGCGT
>Ga0164241_10005471_pt1 | contig 11889 bp, 10 predicted proteins | sample OricomyardsoilBY_FD_108780 | JGI IMG/M metagenome (GOLD analysis project Ga0164241, IMG submission 108780) | Backyard soil microbial communities from Emeryville, California, USA - Original compost - Back yard soil (BY) | ecosystem: Environmental > Terrestrial > Soil > Unclassified | place: USA... | reverse complement strand
GTTGGTGCTGAAATCAGAAAAGCCGGCCGGCAATTCGACGTAACCGGGCGACGCGCCGTTAATGAACCGCAAGGAGCGAAAGACCTTCCCCGCATAATCAGGAATCACATTGTTCATCAGTGTCCCGTCGAGGCCGTTGCCCGAAGCATCGCTGGCAATGGTGCCCGAAGATTCATCCAGCCGATACCACGCGGCAAGGTCTGCTTCGAGGGCGATGGAACTGTCGGCGACGATTGTGTTGCCGGCCAGATCCTGCACGTTGTTCACTGTCACGGTGTAGGCTGTGCCAGCGGCCAATCCGGCAACTTGCAGCAGCACCGTATCCGGCGTGGAACCAATCCTCGCACCCGTGATGGTCGCGCCGGGAATGGAATAATTCGCCGGGCTGGCTCCGGTGACAGGATCCACGCCCTCGGAAAAAATCACCGAAATGTCGCCGCCGGGATTTCCCAGATTCAAAGCATCCACCAATGTTGGCGGAGTCGTGTCCGGCGTCACCGAAAGTGTGGTGGACGCGGAGGCGGTGCCGAGGTCGTTGGAGACAATCACACTGTAGGTTGCCCCGTCCTGGTTCAAGCCCGTCACGGGAATGTGATAGGCCGCGAGATTGGCGCCGGCAATGGCCACATTGTTGCTATACCATTGGACATAAGCCGGCTGGCTCGCCTCGGCGGTGATCACCAAATCCAGCGGGCGACCTTGCAAAATGGAAGTGGAACTGGCCAAGGCAGGCACATCATAACCTTGATATTGGCTCAAAATTTCGGGCGCCGTCGGCTGCGGCGCACCCGTCAGATCGGCCTCTGGAAACGCCCACAAATGGTTTGCCGCGACGACGGCTTCAGTGGTTCCATCCGGCAATTGCCAGGAAACCTCGCAATGCTCCACGCCGCCGCCCTGCGCATGATACATGGCGTAATAATACTTCTGGCCGGCCACCAGTGAGATGGGCGCGGATTGCTGCATGGGCTTGGCGGTATAGTTTCCATAGCCCGTCGCGCCGACGTTCTGACAGATCATTTCTTGGTTGTTCGTCGTGGCATCCGTGCTCAACCAGAATTGCCCGTCATCGTCGCTGGCAATCCAGAAAGTATATTGGCCGGTTTGCGGCGCCTCGAGAAAACCGCGCGACCAGGTGCCAAAGCCCGCCGCACCCAGATCCTGAAAATCCTGCAGACCATTAATTTGCACCAGCGCAATGTCCGGCGAACCGGGGAAAGACGGATTGCCTTGCGTTAAATTCGTAACTGCATTCCCGCCGGGATAGCTGCTTTGATAAAACAAATCCAACATCGCCCCGGCGTGCGCCGAGGAAACCCGCAGGCAAAAAAACAAGATCGGAACAAGAACAACCTGTGCGATTTTAACTTTAAGCATTTTTGTTTCGCGAGTTTTCATAAATAAATATGGAGTGGCATGTTTTAACTATGGGTGGGAATTGAGCGTTAACTTAAACTATCACCTCTGCTCAAATGCTGACAATCGCATCTTTGGGTGATACCTGCCGCCCTTGATTCACTGCGCGGCGCCAGGGCGTTCTTCGTCATCGCTGTGGTCTGGATTGACCAGGCTTGCTTCGCTAAAATCCGCTGGCGATTAGGAATTCACGAGGGAAGTGTCACGGCCGTTGATGAAAGTGAAATACCAGTGAACCATGACTGGCAAGGTCGGACTGGATACGGCAGTTTCGCCCGGCAGATTCCACGAATTGTGGAACGGTGATTTTTTGAGCGGCCGTGGCGAGCTTTGCATTTTCAATTCGACCGGGCGGACCGCAGCCGGTAAAGTCCCGGCATGACACTTGACGATATTTTATTGGAAGCGGAAGAAAAGATGGCCAAGACCGAGCAGGTGGTCGTGAATGAGTTTGCCAATGTGCGCACGGGCAAGGCCTCGTCCGGTCTGGTGGAAAACATCCAGGCGGAGGTTTACGGTTCCATGATGCGCATTCGCGATCTCGCCAGCATCAGCACGCCGGAAGCGCGCATGTTGGTGATCCAGCCGTGGGACGTGGGCGCGCTCCAGCCGATTGAGAAGGCGATCCAGAAAGCGAACATCGGCCTGTCGCCGGTGGTGCAGGGCAAGCTGCTGCGCCTGTCCTTTCCCGAATTAAGCACGGAACGTCGTCAGGAATTCGTCAAGCTCACCAAAAAAATGGCCGAAGACGGCCGCGTGGCCATCCGCCATGTCCGCCGCGACGCGATGGACTTGTTCAAGAAACATGCGCATGACAGCGGCATCACCGAGGATGGCAAGAAACAAGCGGAAAAAGATCTGCAAAAAATGACGGATGATTACGTCGCCAAAATTGACGGACACGTCGCGCACAAGGAAAAAGAAATCATGACGGTGTGAGGAGCGGGCGGATTTCAATTTAAGGCCGGCGGCCGTTTCGGGAAACCGGGCGGCCGTTTTGTTCAGCGCGGCGCGGAACCATTGGGGCTGTTGGTTTCAAAGCGGATGACGGTTTCGTCGGTTTTGGCGTAGTTAAGTTTTTCGCGCACCAGCCGGGCGACGGTGGCCGGGTCGTGGCGCAGGGCTTCGATGTCGGCGCGCAGTTCCCTGGAGGTGTTTTCCTGTTCTTGGATTTTGGCGTCGAGCTTCATGATTTCGCTGCGATAACGCTCGTTTTGGTGGATGAGCGGCAGGTAGGTCAGGCTGATGAGAATCAAAATGGCCACGGCCACGAGGGCGACAACCGCCTGCGTCAGCCAGTTCCAGATGCCAAGATTGACTCTCACGCGCCGAGTAAAGCACGGCCCGGCGGCGGATTAAAGAGGATTTTACTGACAAGCGGCGGGAGGTTGCTTAGATTTCAAACACAAATGATTAAGGTGTTCCTTTTGATTTTTGATTCAGCCAGAACTTGGGACAGAATTTCTCAGGCGCAACGCAGCCTGTTCACCGTTCTGACGATCCATCTCCTGCCGATGCTGGCGCTGGTGGGGTTCGTTGAAGGCTGGGGGTTGCAGCACTGGGGAAAATGGCAGCCAAGATTTCACCTGATCAAGGATTTTTCCGTCAGCACCGTTGTCACCTACGAAATTTTCCAGTTGATTCTGTCGGTGGCCATGGTGCTGGTCAGCGCGTTGCTGCTCCTGAAGGTCAGCCAGACATTTCACAGCCGGGGCACTTACGCGCAGGCATTCACGGCGATGGCCTATGCCTTTAGTCCGCTCTTTCTGATGCGGTTGTTCGATGCGGGGCCGTCAGTCAATCCCTGGGCCATTTGGGCCATCGGCATCGCGATGTCCATCTGGATTTTTTATCAAGGTCTGCCGCGGGTGTTGCAACCGGATCCAACCCATGCGTTTGGCCTTTATCTGTCCATGGTTTTCGTGATGGTGCTGACCTCCGGCATCGCGCGGGTTTTGACCGGTCTTTATCTGCTCGGCTACATAAATTTTCAAAATTCTTACCTCTCGCATACGTTTCCCGGCCTCTTTCAATGAATTCTGCGTTTGAACAACAGTTGCTGTCCGCGCTCATCCAACTCGAAGATGCCGTGCGGCTCATGTCTGCGGCCGGCCCCAAACCAAATCTGCTTCCGCTTTTTACGCGGATTGATGAACTGACCCAGCAATTGCCGCGCTCCACCGACCCGGCGCTGCTGCATTACCTGCACAAGAAAAGTTACGAGAAGGCGCGGCTCTATCTGCAAGGTCGCGACGCGGAAAATCAAACCGGCAACTGCCGCCATGTGTGATTTACGATATGCGATTGACGATTTACGCGCCGCAGGTCTTGCCGCGCGTAAATCGTAAAGCATAAATCTAAAATGTTTCTTGACGACACCATTGCCGCCATTGCCACGCCGCTCGGCGAAGGCGGACTCGCCGTCATCCGCATTTCCGGTGCGAACGCCCTGGCCATTGCCGACCAAAATTTCCAGCCCGTCGGAAAAAGTTCGCTCAAACCTTCCGCCGCGCTGACGCACACGGTCCAATTCGGGAAAATTATCCGCGCTGGAGAAGTGATTGACGAAGTTCTCCTCGCTGTCCTGCGCGCCCCGCGCACGTTCACGCGCGAGGACACGGTGGAGATTTCCTGCCACGGCGGATTGCTTCCCGCCAAGCTCGTGCTCGACGCGCTGCTCGCCGGCGGCGCGCGCCTCGCCGAGCCGGGCGAATTCACCAAACGCGCGTTTCTCAACGGGCGCATTGATCTCGCGCAGGCCGAGGCCGTGGCGGATTTGATCCATTCACGCACGGAACTCGCGCTCGCCGCCGCCAACGAACAGCTCGCCGGCAAACTCTCGCAGCGTATCAACCGGCTGCGCGACGACCTGATGCACACGCTGGCGCACGTCGAGGCGCACATTGATTTTCCCGACGAAGACATCGCGCCGGACACGAAAGACGATCTGCTCAAGCGGCTGGAAAACGGTGTCGCCTTCATGGACGAACTGCTGTGCACGGCGGATGAAGGGCAGATTCTCCGGCGCGGCATCCGGGCGGCGATTGTCGGCCGGCCGAACGCGGGCAAATCCAGTTTGCTCAATCAACTGCTGGGCCGCGACCGCGCCATCGTCTCGCCCGTTCCCGGCACCACGCGCGACACGATTGAGGAAACCGCCAACATTCGCGGCCTGCCGGTCGTGTTCATTGACACCGCTGGTTTGCGCGAGTCGCAGGACGAGATCGAAGCCGAGGGCATCCGCCGCAGCCGCGAATCGCTCGCGCAGGCGGAATTGATTTTGCACGTCCTCGACGCCGGCGAACCGCTCACGCCGGCGGATGAAAATTATTTCACCGAGTTCGCCGCAAAAAAAAGAATCCTCGTCCGCAACAAGTCCGATTTGCCGCAGAAATTAATCTTGCCGGACGATTCACGATTCACGATTCACGATTCACGATGGGTTGATGTCTGCTGCACGAACGGGCAGGGGATCGAAGCGTTGAAAGACGCCATCAAATCACTCGTCTGGGCAGGTGAGATCAAGGCCGGGATGCTGCAAGTCGCCATCAACTCGCGGCATCAGGACGCGCTCAACCGCGCCCGCGCCGCCACGCGCCAGGCGGCGGACGCGCTCCGCACCGACGCCACGCTGGAACTCGTGGCAATGGATTTACGCATCGCCGCCAACGCCGTCGGCGAAATCGTCGGTAAAACGACCACGGAAGATTTGCTCGACTCCATTTTCAGCGCGTTTTGCATTGGCAAGTGACGTCTGAAAAATTCCTGTGGCAGCGCGGAAAGGAAAGTGGTAGATAATCCAGCAGAGTTATGTCGCAACCAGCCACCATAGCGTCAGAAAAGTTGAAGCCCATGCTGCATGAAAAAATCGAGCACATGGACGCCGAACAACTTTCGCTGCTCAACCGCATTTTGTTGCAGGTTGAAGCCGAAGAAATGGTTGACCGTTTGAACGATGCTTTTGATCGCGACCGCGCGCAGGATAAATTCCGCCGCGCTTCCGAAATCATCCGGCAATTTCGTGCGGAACATCACTACGCATGACTGTCTGTCTGGATACCAATGTTTTGCTCCAAATTTTTGGCCGGCGCCAGCCGTTTTATCCGATTCTTCGCGCGTTGTTGGATGGTCGTATCACGCTCGCCGTTTCCAACGAAATTCTATTTGAGTATCAGGAAGTCATCACGCAGCTTTCCGGCGCGGAACGCTGGCGCGACCTCGCCGCTTTGCTGGATTTGCTGACGCAACTGCATGGAAACATTCATCGGGTTGAACCACAATTCCGTTTCAATGTGATTTCAACCGACGTGGACGATAACAAATTCTGTGATTGCGCGATTGCCGCCGAAGCCGATTTTATTATCACCGAAGATAATCATTTTGAAATTTTGCGGGCTGCCGGATACAAGCCAAGGCCCATTGCCCCAGAAAAATTTATCCGGCAATTCTTGGGAGCGTAAATCGTCGGCAAGACGACCACGGAAGATTTGCTCGACTCCATCTTCAGCACGTTTTGCATCGGAAAATGAGTGGCGGTCAGTCACTCAAAGCGGGTGGTGAAATGCAGGCCGTCTCACTCGTTTTTTTCTAGCGCCCATTTCCGCATAAACGCCACGGTTTTCTTGAGGTCATAGCCGTCAACTCCTACCAACTCCGCTTGGTCCTCTGTAGTCAGTTCCTGGCCGTCAGAATCTAAAACAGCCATGGCTGGCAGTCCCAAATGTATTGGGTGTCCATATTTCATTTCAATCTCTGCATTATGGTCTTTATTGACATCAACCATCACCACCACATAATGCTTTTCCAGTTCTTTCGCAACATCCGGATTCGTCTCAAAAAAACTATGCAACCTATGGCATGGGTCGCTCCAGTTTGCACCGAATTCTAGCAACACCCTCTTACGTTCGCTTTTCGCTAATTCCAAAGCATCGGCTATTTGCTTCGCAGCGTCGGCAGATTCGTCATAAATCTTCACTCCGGTATATGGAACACAAGCGTTCGTTGGCGCATAACTTGGCGCGACTTTCACAAATCCGTGTTCCCAATCCCAAATCGAATCTGCCTGCTCTTCTTCACTTTTCAGTTCAAACACTGAATCTGAAACCCGTTCTGGTATCCGTGCCGAAACCAAAGTCAACACACCTGTTGAATTCACGGTCGGAGGTATAGTCAGCGGCAAGCGTATCTCTGCCCATTCCACCCGGGCTGGAAATTGATATGCTCCTAAATTCGTATAATTGAGAAGCCTCATTGCAACCTCTGATCCCGAAGCAGGAAAGATATGCTCAATTAACTTTGGGGCGAAATCAACGCCAGTCTCGTCTATGGTAATTTTCCATGTTGTCGGCTTGTTCCTTATGGACGCTCCCGGCAAGGTGATTTCAAAGGCCCCATTCGTCACTTGCCCTTCTGGAAGTGCAAAGTCTTTCGCGACTTGACCAGAGGTTATCGCTGTAAAATTCAAAAAACGCATTGAATGGCCGTCAAAACTGGGCTGAAGAAACTTGAACGGCATGATCAAAAGGTTCATGGAATCCATTCCTTCAACCGGCTCACTCATACTGTTTATCGTCATTCTGCGATGGTCCGGGTCATAGCTGCGATACGACTTACCATCGAAGGCCGATTCACGGCCCGAAACGAGGTTTGTTTCTGAACCGAAGACTAATCTGCTCGTGGCGCGATACTTTTGTCCGGAGGCCAAATAGGAATACCGGGACGTGCGCGAAAAGACTGCACTATTAACTTTTAAAACTTTCAACGCGCTGGGATCTTTGATGGATAAAGTATCAAGAAATTCAATCTCGACATTGGTAGTTGAACTCGCACGCTCAAGTGCCGCATGGAATCGAGACTGCAAGTTTTGTTCTGCATGGCTGCCCAAAGGCAGGCAGATCAAAGAACTCAGGAATATTGATGCCAATTTTGCTTGCATACCGTTACTGACATGTTCAAGTTTCATGGCCCGATCAAAACTGAACTGCGAGATGGCAGTCTAGTGTGGTTCATTGATGTGACTTTAGGCTTGAAAAAATCCTTTGTAAATTGGAATTCACGCGACAATGCTCGCTAGATGGTTAGGTTGAAAGGGGCATTTCCATTTTTGACACCTGCCGTTTGCTGATTATCCTCCCGCCATGCGTATCGTTCCAGTTTCGCTCGGCAGCAGAAGTTACCTCATCAAGGTCGGCAGCGGTTTGCTGTCCCAATTAGGCCGGGAATGTGCCGCGCTCAAGCTCGGCCAGCGTTGCGCCGTCATCACGGATGCCAACGTCGGCAAAAAATTTGCCCGCGCCGCGCTGAAATCGCTGGCGGCTTCGGGCTTTGAACCGGCGCTCGTCACCGTGCCCGCCGGTGAAAAATCCAAGCGTTTCGCGGTCGTGGAAAAATGCCACGATGAACTGGCGGCGCATCGGCTGGAAAGAAAATCCTTCATCGTCGCGCTCGGCGGCGGCGTGGTGGGCGATCTGGCGGGCTTCGTCGCCGCGACGTATCTGCGCGGCATTCCATTTGTGCAGGTGCCGACGACGCTGCTCGCGCAGGTGGACAGTTCCGTCGGCGGCAAAACGGGCGTGAATCTTCGGGCCGGCAAAAATCTCGTCGGCGCATTTTACCAGCCGCGTGTGGTGCTGTGCGATCTGGACACGCTCAAGACGCTGCCGAAGCGCGAATATATTTCCGGCCTCGCCGAGGTCATCAAATACGGCGTCATTTACGACGCGGTTTTGTTCGCGCAACTCGAACGCAATCTGCCGAAGCTGCTCCAGCGTGAGGTGCCGACGCTGCGCGCCGTCGTCGCGCGCTGCTGCGAGATCAAGGCGGATGTCGTCGGCCAGGACGAAACGGAAAGCGGCCTGCGCGCGATCCTGAACTTCGGCCACACCATCGGCCACGCGATTGAAAACAGTTCCGGCTATGGAAAGTTCCTGCACGGCGAGGCGATCGCCATCGGCCAGGTGGCGGCGGCGAAATTATCGCATCAAATTCTCGGTCTGCCCGCCGGCGACGCGGCGCGGATTGAAAAATTATTCGTTCAAGCCGGCCTGCCCGTGAAGATCAAGCTGGGCGTGGCGCAACGTCAAAAACTTTTTGCCGCGTTGAGGCTGGATAAAAAAGTGAGCGGCGGCGAAATCACCTTTGTCCTCGCGAAAAAAATCGGCAAAGTCGCCTGGGGACGGAAAGTTTCCGCCGATCTGATCAACCGGGTTTTGGGACCTCTGTAAAAGTCCTGTAGCGGCGCTCTGTGAGCGCCGTTGGCAGGTGAAATCCCTTCAAAGTCACGGCGGTCATAGACCGCCGCTACAACCAAAGATGACTTTTACCGAGGCCTCGGTTTTGAGTTGATTTCTTTCCGGTTTTCGCCGGTCGAAAAAATTTTTCCGGTTTCCATTTTACACGGCGTTCCGTCTTCGCTAAACCATCCGCCCGTTTCAAATGAACGAAGCTCATATTCTAAAAGTTGCCGGTGAACTCAAGATTCAGCCGCGTCAGGTGCTCGCCACCGCCAAACTGTTTGCGGAAGGCGCGACGGTGCCTTTCATCGCGCGTTACCGCAAGGAAGCCACGGGCGAACTGGATGAAGTCGCCATCACCGCGATTCGCGAACGCATGATCGGGCTGGCGGATTTGGACAACCGCCGCGACGCCATTCTGAAATCGCTCGCCGAACGCAATCTGCTGACCGATCAACTGAAGGCGGACATCGCCGCCGCCGACAACGTGACGCGGGTGGAGGATATTTATCTGCCGTTCCGCCCGAAACGCCGCACCCGCGCGATGATCGCGAAGGAGCAGGGGTTGGAGCCGCTCGCCGATGTTTTGTTTGCCCAGCAATCCACGACTGATCCGCAGGCCGAGGCCGCGAAGTTTGTGAGCGCGGAAAAAAGCGTCGCTGATGTGAACGCCGCGCTGGCCGGCGCGCGCGACATCATCGCCGAACGGGTGAACGACGATGCGACGGCGCGCGCCAAGTTGCGCGCGCTTTACTGGAATGAAGCCGTCGTGAAATCGAAAGTCATGTCGGACAAGCAGGAAGCCGCCGCGAAGTTCAAGGATTATTTCGACTGGAGCGAGCCGGTCGGAAAAACCCCCAGCCATCGCCTCCTCGCCATCCGGCGCGGCGAAACCGAAGGCTTTTTGATGATGCGAATTGCCGTGGACGAAATGTCCGCGCTCGCGTTGCTCGAACCGCTGTTCGTGAAAAATAAAAATGCGGCCGCAGATCAGGTTCGTCTTGCCGTGCAGGACAGCTACAAGCGCCTGCTCGGTTCGGCGATTGAAGTGGAATTACGCATGGAAACCAAAAAACGCGCGGACGCGGAAGCCATCCGCGTTTTCGCCGACAACCTGCGCGAACTGCTTTTGGCCTCGCCGCTCGGCAGCAAAAATGTTCTGGCGATTGATCCGGGTTTTCGCACCGGCTGCAAAATTGTCTGTCTGGATCGTCAGGGAAAATTGCTGCACAACGACGTGATTTATCCGACGGCTGCCAGCGCCGGCGAAATCCGCGAAGCCGCTTCCGCGCTGTTGAGCATGATTAAGAAATACGAAATCGAAGCCATCGCCATCGGCAACGGCACAGCCAGCCGCGAGACGGAGACGTTTGTGAAAATGCTCAAGCTGCCGTCCACCATCGCCGTCGTGATGGTGAACGAAAGCGGTGCTTCGATTTATTCCGCGTCCGAAGTCGCGCGCGAGGAATTTCCCAAACATGACGTGACGGTGCGCGGCGCGGTTTCGATTGGCCGCCGTCTGATGGATCCGCTCGCGGAACTCGTGAAGCTCGACCCGAAATCCATCGGCGTCGGGCAATATCAGCACGACGTGGATCAATCCGCGCTCAAGCGCAGCCTGGACGACATCGTGGTGAGTTGTGTGAACGGCGTCGGCGTGGAACTGAACACCGCTAGCAAACAATTGCTCGCCTATGTTTCCGGCCTCGGCCCGGCGCTCGCGGCGAACATCGTGAATTTTCGCAATGAAAACGGGCCGTTCAAGTCACGGGCGGAATTGAAAAAAGTTCCGCGCCTCGGCGAAAAGGCGTTCGAGCAGGCCGCCGGATTTCTTCGCCTCCGCAACGGCGGACATCCGCTCGACGCCAGCGCGGTTCACCCGGAACGCTACGAACTCGTGGATCGCATGGCGAAAGATTTGAACTGCTCGGTCAACGACTTGATGCGCGACGCGGGCTTGCGCCAGAAAATCCAGTTGCCGAAATACGTCACCGAAACCGTGGGTTTGCCGACGCTGAACGACATTCTCGGCGAACTTGCGAAGCCCGGACGCGACCCGCGCCAGAAGTTTGAAGTGTTTTCCTTCCAGTCCGGCGTCGAGAAAATGGAGGACTTGAAACCCGGCATGAAACTGCCCGGCATCGTCACGAACGTCACCGCGTTCGGCGCGTTCGTGGACATCGGCGTGCATCAGGACGGATTGATTCACGTCAGCCAGTTGTCCGACCGCTTCGTGAAAGACCCGGCGGAAATCGTGAAAGTTTCCCAGCGCGTGACAGTGACGGTGACGGAAGTGGATCTGCCACGCAAACGCATCGCACTCTCAATGAAAGCCGCGCCGCAGATTGGGCCAAGCACAAGCGGCAACCGCATGTCGCCCAATGCGCCGCGTCCGGCGGGCGGTGGCTTCAACCGCGCACCGCAATCCGCGAAACCGGCGGCGGTGGATTGGTTCACGGCGGCGCTGAACAAGAACAAGGGCGTGTAGTTGCGACGAGGCGTAGCAGCCACGGACGATCCCGTTTTGAGATCATTTCAGCGGCACGATTTCATCCATCAAATCCAAACCGCTGGCCCAATTCAAAGCCGCCGCCGGATCGGTTTTCATCCATTCTTCGGCGACCAGAAATTCATACTTTTGCCGCTGGACGACATTGGTGGCGGCGGTGGCCCACTGGCCGGCAAATTCGGGGTATTTCGCCACGGCACCGGCAAGAAAAGCGGTGTCCATATTTTCGTTGGTAATTCCCGCCGGCAAATTCGCCAGCCAATTGGCCACCGCCGCCGGTTCGGCTTCCGCCCAGGTTTTGATGACGGATTGCACCAGTTTCGGTTGCGAATTGGTTTTGACAAAAGCCGACACCCAATTGACCACGGTTGCCGGATCGGCGGCGGGAACTTTTATCATTCGTTGGCGCAGGACAGCATCCCAGGCATTATCTTTGGCCGGGCCGTCGGGCAATTGCAGGCACGCGGTCGTGGCGGCGTCCAAATCACGCGCGGCCCAGACCTTGAACACGCCGGCAATCAGCGAACTGCGCCAGTCGCCAGTCGGCAATGATTCAGCCAAAGCCAAGGCGCGCGGAGCATCCGTTTTGGCGAGCTCGCCGATGCAGCTTGCCAGCGCCTGGTTTTTGGATGCGGAATCCGGCTGCTCGTTCACCCATTTCAGCGCGGAATCCGGTTGCTGATCTGCCCAGGTTTTCATGATGACGGAGAAGCTTTTGCCATGCTGATCGCG
>Ga0164241_10005470_pt1 | contig 11890 bp, 10 predicted proteins | sample OricomyardsoilBY_FD_108780 | JGI IMG/M metagenome (GOLD analysis project Ga0164241, IMG submission 108780) | Backyard soil microbial communities from Emeryville, California, USA - Original compost - Back yard soil (BY) | ecosystem: Environmental > Terrestrial > Soil > Unclassified | place: USA... | reverse complement strand
GGGGAAAATCCAGCACACGGACGACGGGGATACGTATCAGGTGACATTGGCGGCTTATGAAGGGGATTCCGCCAAACTCCAGGCACTCTATAAAGACCTTTTGCGAAACCCAACGCAGTAATTACCACTGCCGTTTTGCGAAGCACCCTGCCGCGCCGCAAAAACCCCCGCAAGCTGGTATGGGGGTTGGCGCATAAATCGTTTTTTGAGAGAAATTTCCTATTGTTTTACCTCCGATTGAGCAATTATTAACCACACCTTCCTGAAGGCGATGTGCCGGAAAGTCGGTTTGAGTTCCGCTGTTGGAGGACGTGATGTCAGCAACCTTTCACATTTCCGGTGACATCACCTGGCCCATGAGGATAGCCGGAACCTGCCTGTTTCTGCTGCTTCCAGCGGATTTTGCCAATGCGGAAATCCAGTCATCTTGCGCGATTTTTTTGCGGTGCCCGCGATCAGTTGCAAGACGCCGGCATGATCCCAATCCGACAGTTAGAAGGTGATGCGCTATTTGAATCCGCCGCCGCCCTGCGGGAACGGGTGATGACTTCAGAACAGCGATTACTGAATCAATTTTGGCTGCACGACACCGCAAGTACCCGCATCCAAGGTGGCCGCGTCTGGTCACGCCTGCTGCGTTACAGCCTGAAACAGCTCCAGATCCAAAAAGCGTCCTATGAACCTGTTGAGAAGCTATCAGACGACGACAGCCTTGGGACGGGAAATGGCGATTACCAGTTGAGATTGTCAGGAGACAATATCCGCCTAGTTATTCATTACAGTTTTTGACCCTTATCCATATCCCGGACGCGTTGACGCGCCTACCACCTTACTCCAGAATTCGGGCTTTTTGCGGGTAGCCCCATGGTTTCCGATCCTTCCGCCTCGGTCGACTGGCCGACGGCTCCGTTATGGCGCCGCTTTGCCGCGCTGGTTTACGACGGCTTTATTCTCCTGGCCATCAGCTTGGCCTACGGCGCCGCCGTTACCGCGATAGCCGCCGCGACTATGGGTGTCCGTTCAGACAACTATCAGCCCATGTTCAATCACTGGCTGTTTACACTGGGATGGGTAATCTGCCTGCAAGGTTTTTATTACGTGTTCTGGCGCAAATCGGGTCAGACCATCGGGATGCGCACTTGGCGCATTCGTCTAAGTGACGCCAATAATCCCAACCTTTTGGCCGGGCGCACACAGTGCCTGCTGCGATTATTTCTGACACCGCTACTCGTTCTGTCTGGAGGAGCTGGATACTGGTACCACTTTTTTGACCCTCGCGGGGACTGTCTGCAGGATAAGCTGTCACGCACGCAAGTACTTGTTGTACCGAAAACCTATTAGTGTTCGCCAGGCATCAAACAGAGCGACGCAACAAGAGTGAACCAAGTAAAGCGCAGACCAATATTGGAAACAATACGGCCACCAGGGGAGAAAAACCGAAAATCAAGCTGCTGGGTCCGAGGAGATCCTGCGTGGTACGAAACACAATTCCGACAATCACCCCGGTAAAAATCCTAAATCCCATGGTCACTTGGCGCAGTGGCCCAAAAATAAAGCTGATGGCAATCATCACAAGGCTGGCCGTAGCCAGCGGCTGCAACGCCTTTTGCCAAAAAGCCAGTTTGTATTCGCGCCCATCCTGCCCCTGGCGCTCCAAATAGTCGGCGTAGGAATACAAACGCTTCATCGGCAGGTCCTCGGCACTCAAAACCAATACATCCAGCAGTTTTGGTGACAATTCCGACCTCCAGATATTGGTGGCAAAAACGTGGGTGGTCACTTTGTCCTCAGCCAACACCGAACCTGTCCCATTGCGTTCGAACCAGTAATCTTCCTGAAAAATCGCAGACTCCACGTAGGTGCTGCTGAGTAGCTGCCCGTGGTCATCAAATTGCAATCGCGTAACACCAAACAATTTACCGTTGGGCAGCACCGCGCTGAAATGCATGAATTCATTGCCCTCTCGATTCCACACACCCCGCTGTCCCTGTAATGCCGATTGGTGGCCCAGGGCAATTGCCTTACGACTCTCTGCGTATTGGTCGGTGGTGGGAGTGACCGCCTCTCCGAGAAAAACTCCCAGAACGATGTAACCCAGGATCGGCCGCATCACCATCCAGATAATTTGCGCGATAGAAACACCGGCAGCACGGATCACGGTCAATTCGCTGGTATTGGCAAGCAATCCCAAGCCGATCAGGCAACCCACCAATGACGCCAGTGGTAGAAAATCGTAAATACTCGAGGGGATGGATAGAAGCGCATAAAAAATGACTTCGCCGAAGGTGAAATTACCGGCGACTTTGCCACTCTGGTCCACGAGCTCCGAAATAAAGTCGAGCGAGACGATCACCAACAAAACGATGGCGATCGATCCGGCGACCGAGCGGCCGATATAGTTTTTGATTTTTTTCATAAAAGAAATTTCACCGTCGAAAGCGCCACAAGCGCGGTCCACGCAGGAGAGCCAACGCAAGAACCATAAAAGCACCGTGCACCCACCACAAGAAATACGGCAGTGGCGCGCTGCCCTCCTCCATCATGCCGCGCGCAGCATTGCTGGCTACCAGATAAACGATATAAAGCAATATCGCCGGAATCATTTTGACGTAACGCCCTTTGCGCGGCTGGGTGCGGCTTAAGGGCACAGCCAGGAGTGCAATCACCAGCACCAAAACAGGCAGCGATAAACGCCATTGCAATGCAGCTTTGGCTTCGCTCGTGGGTGTCTGCCAGAGCTCTTGGGTACTCAGGCCATCGGTGGCTTTTTTGGGGCGGGCATCGAACTCGGGTTCCGGAATGTATTGGGAGTAACGGCTAAAATGGATGACCTCATAATCCGCGTCACCGGGTTGCCCGCGATACTGCTGCCCCTCCTTCAATACCAAATAACGCCTGCCTGTCACTTGATTAATCAGAGTTTCACCGGTTGCGGCGGTCAACACCGATAATTTGTCGCTCGTCTCTCCCGTCCCTGCGAGGAATACCTGCTGCAATTGTTTTTTATCTGCGCTGACGCTCTTCGCGTAAGACACACCATCGCGGCTGCTGAGTTTGTGGAAACGCGCCGGTTTGAGTGTTTCGAATTCCGTGCGATTGCGCTGCTCCACAAACAGATCCTCCGCCGCCTTTACGCCAACGGGACTCACATACAAACTCAAAACCGCCACCAACAGCGCTACAAAAATGGCTGTGGTAAAGGTATACCCCACCAGGCGGCGCTCGCTCATGCCGCACGCGGACAGCACTGTCATTTCGCTGTCCACATAAAGCCGGCCGTAGGCCAATAAAATGCCGATGAAAAAACCCAGGGGAATAATCAATTCCAGGAAGGACGGCAATCGGTATCCCATGAGTGTCAACAGCACGGTTGGCTCGAGTTTGCCAGCGGCCGCGTCCGCCAGATAACGCACAAATCGGCCGCTCATGATAATCAGCAGCAATACGGCGCTGACCGCCAGCATGCTGGTGAGAATTTCTTTAGCGAGGTAGCGAAAAATAATCACGGGAATTCCACAGTTCCGATGGCGGTGAGAACCTGGCGGGTTCACGGTGGGGCATTATAGCCCTGCGACCGGCAGGCCGCACTCGTCGCTGCTCCGTACAGTCGGAGCGCCGTGTCGCATTGAAATAATCAGGCGCAAGGGCCACTATATGCGGCTCTCACTTTCATGACATCAGCTGCTGGGGAAGGTTTATGGATTTTCTGGTTAAAACCGGTCAATTGGACACTTTGCGTACAGACTGTTTGATCGTGCAAATTTATGGCGACAAGTCTCTGTCCAGTACCGCCGCCGCGCTCGATAAAAAATTCTCCATTATTTCCCGTCTGCTCCAATTGAATGATCTCACTCTCAAAGCCGGAAATCACAGCTGGCTGCTGCCGCCTGCTGATGCACCCTTCAAGCGCCTGCTGGTCGTTTGTATGGGAGCCAAAGGTGGCAGCCTCTCATCGCAGGAAATTAAAACCAGCGCAATTGCGGTTGCCAAGGCGCTTAAAAGCAAATCCGTTAAAAATGCCACTTGGTCTGCCGAATCCGGTGCCGAGGTGAGCCCCAAACTGTTTGCAACCCTGCTCGCCGAAGCTTTTGTTACGGCTTTTTACAATTATAGGGAAACCAAAACCCAAAACGTCAAAACGCCGAGCCTCGCCAAGCTGACCCTGCACACAAGTGGCAAACCCGAGAGCGCTTGGCGTGCAGGATTGGAACTCGGCAAAAACCTCGGCGAAGGTATTAACACCGCACGCCATCTGGGTGATCTCCCCGGCAACATCTGCACCCCCACATATCTTGCAAATCACGCAAAAAAAATGGCGGGCGGCAAATTGAGCGTCAGCGTATTGGAGGAAAGCCAACTTGCCCGATTGGGCATGGGCGCATTTTTGTCGGTGGCGGCAGGATCGGAGCAGCCGGCCAAATTCATCATCATGCAATATCGCGGCGCGGCAGTATCGGCACCGCCGACTGTTTTGGTGGGAAAAGGCATTACCTTTGATACGGGGGGCATCAGTATCAAGCCAGGTCCCGCCATGGACGAGATGAAATTCGACATGTGCGGCGCTGCGAGCGTACTGGGCGTCATGAAAACCCTGCAACTGGTGCAGCCGCGTATCAATGTGGTTGCGCTTATAGCCGCCACAGAAAACATGCCCAGCGGCGCAGCCACCAAACCGGGCGATGTAGTGACCTCCATGTCCGGCCAGACCATCGAAATTCTGAATACCGATGCGGAAGGTCGTTTAGTGCTCTGCGATGCGCTCACCTACGCTGACCGTTATAAACCCAAGGCGGTAATCGACATAGCCACCCTGACCGGTGCCTGTGTCATAGCGCTGGGTAATCACGCCTCCGGACTTTACGCTAATGACCAAACCCTCGCCGATGAGTTGCTGGCGGCGGGTAACGCTGCGCAGGATCGCGCCTGGCAAATGCCGCTTTGGGATGACTACCAAAAGGCGCTCGACAGCAATTTTGCTGATATGGCCAATGTGGGTGGTCGCGAAGGTGGCTCAATCACCGCAGCCTGCTTTTTGTCACGCTACACCAAAGCCTATAAATGGGCGCATCTGGACATCGCCGGCACTGCCTGGACCGGTGGCGGCGGCAAAGGCGCCACCGGGCGGCCGGTAGGCCTGCTGTTGCAATACCTGCTGGGTGTTTACAACTGATTCACGGGATGACACGCATCGATTTTTATGTGCTGCAGGCGCAGGGGCGGAACGAGCGGCTGCAATTTGCCGCCCGTCTGGCGGATAAGGCCTGGCAACAAGGCTGCAAAGTTCTGATACGCGCGGCTGATGCGGTGATGGCTGAGGAGCTCGATACCCTTTTATGGCACTTTAAACCCGAATCGTTTATCCCCCACAGCCGCGAACCGGCCTCGGAAGACCCGGTGGTGATCTCCTTGAGCGCAGCCAACCCCTTCCATGGAGAGCTGTTGATTAATCTGGCGGACAACCTGCCGGAAGATTTTGGCCATTTTCAGCGACTTACGGAAATAGTGGTTCAGATGCCAGAGGTGCTGTCTGCGACTCGCTTGCTTTTTGGTCAGTACCGGGAGCGCGGTTATCAAGTCAATACTCACAAACTCTAATAGTCGGGAAAGCGCGTCGATTGCGATCACACCTATTTGTGGCAATACTTAAACCGATCACTTAAAAATAAAAATTCTGTAATCAATGTGTCGCAAGCGGCTCTAATAGCAGGTTCGTTCACTTTAAGGCAGAGGCGATGAATTCAGAAAAGCCACCATATCAAGATTCCCATGCGCGCCAATTGCCCACGGATTTGCCTGCGGACGCGATTCCGGTGCTTGATGAAGCACTTGATCACGATGCACCCGACCTCTATGCAACGGAAGAATCCCCCGCAGCGGAACTGAGCGTGGACCTGGGATACGCCTCCGACAGCGCCGAGGACAGTGACGATCTGGCGGATATGGAGGAAATCCAGACGTTGCCGTTGGCGGAGATGGTGTTGGATGACTCTGATGAATCGCCGGGGCCCTTTACCGCCGGTCATCTGGACGCACTCGCAACCGCTGAGCAGAAGCGCCATATAGCCACCTTGGAGGCCATCGTCTTCGACGGTAAAGACCCCACGGCTCCGGCACCCAAATACCCGCAGCAGGAACCAGATCCCATTGAGGAGCCCGCGGTAGAGCCACCTTTGCCACCCCCAACCGCCACGGCTCCATTTACCGTGCCTGGGCACAAACCCTTGCCGATCAAAAGCGACAACCCCTTTCTGCCACAGCACATATTGGATCGCTTGAACGCGGGCAAACGCAATTTGGTTGAGGAGATCGCCCAATCCAGCGCCGCACTGGATGCCAGTACGGCAATCCTGCGCACCCATGCCCGGGCTGAACGTCTGAATCGCCCGACCTACGCTGAGCCCAAATCCCAGCAATACTCGTTTGCGCGGGACAAGTCCGGGGCGCAGAAACAAAAAATCGTCGACGACCTGGTAGAGGAATACCTGCCTCTGATCGCTGCCGAATTGCGCCGCCGCCTGCGCAAGATACTCGACGAGTAGCTCAATTCCATTAGCCGGCTGCAAGCCGGCGCCTAGACCCTATAAACAAACCGCACCCATCGAACCTCTGATTACTTACGATTTATGTCCCAGGATTCGCCGGAAAGTAACTTTCCCACCGCCGCGGAAGACGCCAAGACCGCCCGGCTGACACCCGCTGTTACTCCGCAGGTGGCCTCATCTGCCTACCGTCTCGCATTCGATGACGACGACTTCCTGCTGCGGGAGGAGACGCGGCCAGTGCGCTTGCTGCTGGAATTGAGTAAACCGGAACTGATTCTTAGCGAGCATCAGGTGAAACACACGGTGGTGATTTTCGGCAGTGCACGGACGCTGAGCCCGGAGCAAGCAGCGGAAGAGTTGCTGGCGCTTAATACACAGTTGGCTCTCGCACCGGAGGACGCGACTCTGAAACGGCAGCTGGCCCAGGCGCAGCGCAATTTGCGACAGGCGGAAAACTATGCGACCGCTCGGGCACTGGCCAAACTGATCTCAGAACAGAACCAGCAATCTCAGGCAGCGCGTCTGCATGTGATGACCGGTGGCGGACCAGGCATCATGGAAGCGGCCAACCGCGGTTCCCATGACGTCGGTGACCAGTCGATAGGGTTGAATATTGTGCTGCCCCGGGAACAGGAGCCCAATATTTACATCACACCCGAGCTGTGTTTCCGCTTCCATTATTTCGCGATGCGCAAAATGCATTTTCTGATGCGCGCCCGCGCCCTGGTAGCGTTCCCGGGTGGTTTTGGCACGCTCGACGAACTGTTCGAAACCCTGACGCTCATCCAAACGGGCAAGGTCAAACCCCTGCCGGTCTTACTATTTGATCGCCAGTATTGGCAGCGTCTGATCAATTGGGAGTTGCTGGTGGAGGAAGGCATGATCTGCCCTGAAGACCTGGAACTGATCACCTATGTAGAAACCATTGAGGAGGCATGGGACAAAATCCGCGCCCATGTCGGCTGACGCAGAAATTACTTTTTTGGTGAATTTTTCACAGGAAACCACAACAGTTTTTTACTGTGACACGCGGCAATCGCAGCCATACTTAAGCCAGATTCTCATGGAGCTGCAGAGGCACAATCAATGAAAAGGCCCAATCCAATTTTTCTCGGCGTGATAGCCCTGGTGGCGCTGCTGCCCCACGCGCCCCGGTTACTGCCCGGGCCTGCGGTGGATTTGCGAAGTGAATTACAGCCCACACGTGTAGAAGCCATAGTATTCGACAAAGCCCAGACCGAGCAGTTGGAAATGCCCACGGCGGAATTGCCGCCGATGTCCGCAGAAGATTCCGACTGTGCCAATTCCGGCTTGGATGACAATAAAGATCTGCGCCATAACCGGGGGGTAGACGAGAAAATGCCGGATTTAGCGTCCAAAGAAACCAGCGAAAACTGTGACGCAGCCCAGGACGTATCACCTCAGAATTTCCTCTCAGTACATCTGGCAAGCGCGGGCTTTTAACAGCTCGCCACCCGATTTCCCCCATGTATAATGCGGCCCTTCCCCGCGCCCTGGGCGCGGGATTTTTCGCTATTTTTTCGCCACGCATTTCACAGGCTTCATTGCATGGAAAAAACCTACCAGCCCGCCGCCATCGAACAACATTGGTATAAAACCTGGGAAGAAAACGGTTACTTCGCGCCCCAAGGCGAAGGCTCGCCCTACTGCATCATGATCCCGCCGCCAAACGTCACCGGCAGCCTGCATATGGGCCACGGTTTCAATAACGCGGTGATGGACGCAATGGTTCGCTATCACCGCATGAAAGGTTGCGACACTCTGTGGCAAATGGGCACCGACCACGCCGGTATTGCAACGCAGATGGTGGTAGAGCGCCAACTGGCGGCTCAGGGTATCAGCCGTCATGATTTGGGTCGGGAAAAATTCCTCGAAAAAGTGTGGGAGTGGAAAGCGGAATCCGGCGGCAATATCAGCCGGCAATTGCGCCGTTTAGGCTCTTCTCTCGACTGGAGCCGCGAGCGCTTCACCATGGACGAAGGCCTGTCCAAAGCCGTACAAGAAGCGTTTGTTCGTTTGTATGAAGACGGGCTGATTTATCGCGGCAAACGTCTAGTAAATTGGGACCCCAAACTGCACACGGCCATTTCCGATCTGGAAGTGGAGAACCGTGATGAAAAAGGCTCGCTCTGGCATATGCGCTACCCCTTGGCAGACGGAGCGAAAACCGCCGAAGGATTGGATTATTTGGTGGTCGCCACCACGCGGCCAGAAACCATGCTGGGCGATTCCGCCGTCGCTGTGCATCCAGATGACGAGCGCTATAAATCCCTGATTGGACAATTCATCGAGCTGCCTTTGGTGGGCCGCCGCATTCCCGTCATCGCCGATGATTATGTCGACATGGAATTCGGTACCGGCTGCGTCAAAATCACGCCCGCCCACGACTTCAACGACTATGAAGTCGGTAAACGCCACAACCTGCCATTAATTAATGTGCTGGACAAAAACGCCGCCATTTTGGCGCAGGCGCAAGTCTTTAATTTCGACGGTTCGGTCAACAGCAGCGAAAACCCCGCCCTGCCCGCGCAATTTGCTGGCTTGGATCGTTATGAAGCGCGCAAGCAAATCGTGACGGCGCTGGATGCCGCAGGCTTGATGGATAAAATCGCCGACCACGCTCTGAAAGTCCCACGCGGCGACCGCAGTGGCGTTGTCGTCGAACCCTGGCTGACCGATCAGTGGTACGTCAGCACCAAACCACTCGCGGAACCTGCCATTGCCGCTGTGGAAGACGGCCGGATTCAATTTGTGCCTAAGCAGTACGAAAACATGTATTTCGCTTGGATGCGCGATATCCAGGACTGGTGTATCTCCCGGCAGCTCTGGTGGGGTCACCGCATTCCCGCGTGGTATGACGAAACCGGCAAAGTATATGTCGGCCGCAATGAAGCGGAAGTCCGCAGCAAATATGGCATTGCGGAAAATAGCGTCCTGCGTCAGGACGAAGACGTTCTAGACACTTGGTTCAGCTCCGGCTTGTGGACCTTCTCCACCCTCGGCTGGCCAGAACAAACCGACTTGTTAAAAAAATTCCACCCCACTGATCTTCTGGTGACGGGCTTCGACATTATTTTCTTCTGGGTCGCCCGCATGGTGATGATGACCCTCCACCTCGTGAAGGATGAAAATGGCAATAGCCAAATCCCCTTCAAGACGGTGTACGTCCACGGCCTCGTGCGCGATGGTCAAGGCCAGAAGATGAGTAAGTCCAAAGGCAACGTTTTGGACCCGCTGGATATTGTCGATGGCGTTGATCTTGAAACCCTGGTGAAAAAGCGAACCACCGGTCTGATGAACCCAAAAGACGCCGCCAAAATCGAAAAGGCAACGCGCAAAGAATTTGCCGACGGCATTGCCGCATACGGCACCGATGCTCTGCGTTACACCTTCTACTCCCTCGCCACCACCGGTCGCGACATCAACTTTGATATGGGCCGGGTTGAGGGCTATCGAGATTTTTGTAACAAGTTGTGGAACGCGTCGAACTACGTTCTAAGCAATTGTGAAAATCAGGATTGCGGGGCTGATGGCACCACCAATTATCAACTTACCTTGGCAGATCGTTGGATCTCCAGCCTCTTACAAGAAGCGGAAAAAGCCATCGAAGAAGGATTTGCCACTTACCGATTAGACCTGGTGAGCCAAGTCCTTTACGACTTTATCTGGAAAGAATACTGCGACTGGTATATCGAACTCTCAAAACCTGTTCTTTGGGATGAAAACGCTAGCCCCGAACTAAAGCGCGGAACTCGTCGTACTTTGGTCAGGGTTCTTGAGACTATCCTGCGTCTTGCGCATCCGTTGATGCCGTTTATTACGGAACAAATTTGGCAACGTGTGAAAATTCATGCAGGCGCGGAAGGTACCAGTTTGATGCTTGCCCTTTATCCGACATCGGACAACAGCAAGATTGATCCAGAATCCAAACAAGATGTTGAATGGCTGAAAAGCGTGATAGTCGTGGTGAGGAGCATCCGTGGTGAGATGAAAATTCCTAACGCGAAAAAGATTCCTTTATTCCTGTCTGATGGCAGTGAGGTGGACAAACGCGTCCTGGAAAACAATCGCCAGTTCCTAGCCAAACTTGCTGGCTTGGAGTCAATCACATGGCTCAACCCTGGCGAACCAACTCCGCTAAGTGCTACCGGTCTCGTAGGCAAAATGCAGGTGTTGGTACCCATGGCCGGACTGATCGACAAATCCGCCGAACTCGCTCGTCTTGCCAAAGAGCAGGACAAACTGCAAAAAGACATCGAGCGCGCACAAGCCAAACTCGAGAACCCCGCCTTTGCCGACAAAGCACCTGCGGATGTTGTGCAAAAAGAGCGTGAGAAACTGGCAGAAGCGCGGGAGAAATTGAGTACGCTGAAGGAGCAGGCGGAGAAAATAGCAGCACTTTAAAGTCGTTTCGGTGACGAGGACCGAGGTGCTTTTGGGCACCTCAGTCCTACTTGCCAGTATTCATCCCTTCTTTACTTCCTGCGTTTTTACCCTCTCCTACCACTCAAATCGCAATCCAAGCAACGGAAAGGCCTCGCCCTCCTCTACCTCATTCTTACCCGAGCGCTCGTTGAATTCCGCAGTGCTGGGATTTTCAGCCTCGAGAATGTTGATGACGTCGATAAATGCAATCACGTCTGCGCGGCCGAGGCTGCGGCGATAGTCGGCGCGGAAATTCAGCGAGCTGAAGCCACTGTAACGCCCGGTATTTTTGGCAATGGTTTCCCTGGAATAGCGCAGAGGCTCACCGTCGTCTTGGACATTTTCATAAACGAGGTAGTCATCGCTGGGTTTGCCGGAGGCCCATTTCCAGCGCGCCGATAATTTCCAACGTTGGTTGATTTCCCAGACACCGCCGATGCTCGCGGCGTGCGGTCGGTTGTATTCCGAAGGGTTGTAAAGCTCACCGGGGCGGTCGCGGGTTCGCGCGCGGTTGTAAGAATATTTGAAATCGGCGGACCAGCCGTTGTCGAATTGCCGCGTGAGTGCGGTATCCACACCATAAGAAGTGCCGTCGCCGCTGTTGCTGAAGGTTTGATTGACGCGATCGCCTTCGACCACCAAATTACTCAAGTCCTGATAATAAGGCTCGACGAACAGATCCAGTTTATTGTTGATGCTGTAAGCGAAGCCGATCCCGAATTGATCCACCACTTCATTTTCCAGCCCATTATTTGCGGCATCGGCCGCGCGATCCTCAATCCGTGGAGCTTGGTAATAACGACCGAGGGTAGCGGTGATGCGCAGATCGTCCGTCGCCAACCAGGTTGCACCCGCTCGCGGCGAGAGCAGATTTTCCTCCGAGAAATTATCCCGGTCGTAGC
>Ga0164241_10005469_pt1 | contig 11890 bp, 7 predicted proteins | sample OricomyardsoilBY_FD_108780 | JGI IMG/M metagenome (GOLD analysis project Ga0164241, IMG submission 108780) | Backyard soil microbial communities from Emeryville, California, USA - Original compost - Back yard soil (BY) | ecosystem: Environmental > Terrestrial > Soil > Unclassified | place: USA... | reverse complement strand
CGGGCTGGGGCTGAGCGACGAGGAGGTCTGCGCGGTCGGCTACTTCCTCCTCATCGCCGGCCAGGAAACCACCACCCAGCTGATTTCCACTGCCTTCCACCGCACCATCGGCCGGACTGTCCAGGACCCGGCAGAGGTCGTCGAGGGCGTGTTGCAGGAGGCGTCGTCGGTGCCGACGTGGCGGCGTGTCACCGCGGGGCCGGCGACGGTCGGCGACGTCGAGTTGCCGGCGGGCGCTCCGGTGCTCCTCGGGCTGAGCGGGCACGGCGGTCCGGCCGATCTGGCGTTCGGGTTCGGCATCCATCGCTGCCTGGGGGCCGGGCTGGCCAGGCTGGAGGCTCGGGTGGCGCTGGAGTGTGCCGCGGACCTCCTGGGCAGGGTCCGGCTGGTGGAGGAGCCGCCGATGATCGATCTGCTCTCGTTCCGTGCCCCGGAACGGTTGCTGGTCGGATTAGAGCCTCACTGACCTGCACCGATAGGCTGTGCAAGGTGACCCGGGAAACTGCACAGCATGAGTTGGTTCTGGTCGTCGACTTCGGGGCGCAGTACGCGCAGCTGATCGCGCGCCGGGTCCGTGAGGCCAAGGTGTACTCCGAGATCGTGCCGCACTCGATGCCGGTCGAGGAGATGCTGACGCTGCAGCCGAAGGCGATCATCCTGTCCGGCGGCCCGCAGTCGGTGTACGCCGAGGGCGCGCCGCGGGTGGACTCCGGGCTGTTCGAGACCGGTCTGCCGGCGTTCGGGATCTGCTACGGGTTCCAGGCGATGGCGCAGACGCTCGGCGGCGAGGTGCGCCGGACCGGGCTGCGCGAGTTCGGTCGCACGCCGGTGACGGTGAGTGAGTCCGGCACGCTGCTGGCCGGGATCCCCGAGGACCTGAACGTGTGGATGTCCCACGGCGACGCGGTCCACGCCCCGCCGGCGGGCTTCGCCGTACTGGCCGCGTCCGAGGGTGCGCCGGTGGCGGCGTTCGAGGACCTGGACCGACGGCTGGCCGGCGTGCAGTGGCATCCGGAGGTGCTGCACTCGCAGGCCGGGCAGGCTGTGCTGGAGCACTTCCTCTACGACATCGCCGGCTGCGCGGGCGACTGGACCACGACGAACGTCGTCGACGAGCAGGTCGAGCTGATCCGGCAGCAGGTCGGTGACAAGCAGGTGCTGTGCGCACTGTCCGGCGGCGTCGACTCCGCGGTCGCGGCAGCCCTGGTGCACAAGGCGATCGGCGACCAGCTGACCTGTGTGTACGTCGACCACGGCCTGCAGCGGGCCGGTGAGTCGGAGCAGATCGAGAAGGACTTCGTGGCCGCGACCGGGATCCGGCTCGAGGTGGTCGACGCGGAGGACCAGTTCCTCGGTGCGCTGGCCGGCGTCACCGACCCGGAGCAGAAGCGGAAGATCATCGGCCGCGAGTTCATCCGGACCTTCGAGGCGACCGCGCGCAAGGTGGACGCCGAGCGGCACATCGAGTTCCTCGTCCAGGGCACGCTCTACCCGGACGTGGTCGAGTCCGGCGGCGGGGCCGGGGCGGCGAACATCAAGTCGCACCACAACGTCGGCGGCCTGCCCGACGACCTGCAGTTCAGCCTGATCGAGCCGCTGCGGACACTGTTCAAGGACGAGGTCCGCGAGCTCGGCCTGGCCGTCGGCCTGCCGGAGACCATGGTCTACCGGCACCCGTTCCCGGGCCCGGGGCTGGGGATCCGGATCATCGGTGAGGTGACCAAGGACCGGCTGGAGATCCTGCGCGCCGCCGACCTGATCGCCCGTACCGAGCTGACCGCGGCCGGGCTCGACCGCGACATCTGGCAGTTCCCGGTGGTGCTGCTGGCCGACGTCCGCTCGGTCGGTGTCCAGGGCGACGGCCGCACCTACGGGCATCCCGTCGTACTGCGTCCGGTGACCAGCGAGGACGCGATGACGGCCGACTGGGCGCGACTGCCGTACGACGTGCTGGAGCGGATCTCGACCCGGATCACCAACGAGGTCGACGAGATCAACCGGGTCACCCTGGACATCACCAGCAAGCCGCCGGGCACCATCGAGTGGGAGTGACCCTCGCGCCGACATACTGGCGCGATGACTGAAGGGGTGGGCGATCCGGTCCTGGCCGCCGAGGGTGAACTGAGCCTGGCCCGGCTGGCGCTGGACGACAACGAGATCCGTCACGCGGCCGACCACGTGGCGAACGCGCTGGCGACGGCACCGTCGCTGCCGGACGCGCATGCGGTGCTGGCCACGTTGCTGACGCATCCGGACGGCGGCGTCGACCTGTGGTCGATGGACGGCGACGTGTACATCGGCACGGCGGTGGCGCGGGCGCACGCGCTCGCGTTCCGGGGTGAGTACGCCGAGGCACTCGGCCTGCTCGTGTCGGCCCAGGGACACGAGCCCGGCACAGCCTGGGCCGACGTGCCGTGGGTGCTGGACCCGGACCTGGCCCCGAAGCTCGATCCGGACCAGTTGTTGAACGTGTTCGTCCAGCTCCTCAAAGCCATCCCGGACCCGTGTCCGGAGGACCTGTCGCCGGCGTTCTCGCCGTACCTCCGACTGATCCGGAATCTCGTCGCCTCGCACCCCGGATCCGGGAACCTGCTGTGGATGGCGTCCGTCCTGACCCGCCGCCTCGGACTGCTCGACGAGGCGACGGAGTACGCCGTACGTTCGGAGCAGGTCGAACCGTCGGACCGTGCTGCGATCGCGGCCGGCTATGCATTGCGGAGCCAGGGGCGCACGGATGAGGCGCTGGCCGCGCTGGAGCGGGCCCTCGGCTATCAGCCGGACAACGTGGCGCTCCACGCCGACATCGCCGGGATGCTGGGTGAAGCGGGACGACTGGACGAGGCGATCTCCTGGACCGAGCGAAGCCTCGCGATCGACCCGCACCACGACTGCTCGCTGGTCGAACGGCACGGTCTGCTGTTCCGCCGCGACGGATCGGTCGACGACCTGGTCGCCATCACCGACCTGCTCCGCTCGGCGGAGCCCGGCAGCCACGAGGCGCAACACGCATCCGGTGAACTGACCGACCGATCCCGGCAGCTCTGGCTCGGCGGTATTCCGGACCCGACCGAGGCCGTGATCAACGTGCTCGATCAGGTGCTGGCCCAGGGCATCAGCGCCGGCGGCGCCTCTCTGACGGTGTCCGCGGTGGAGCCGCCGAGTGCCGTGCTCGCCTTCCAGAGAGCGCTTCCGGGCTCCGAGGTGGCGGTCAGTGAGGTTCTGCCGCCAGATCCGCGGCTGCCTGCTGCTCTCAACGGTTCTCAGTGCCGGCCCGTCCAGACCGTTGTCTGGCAGTACGACGGTGTGGTCGCGTATCCCGCGGTCGCTCCGCCGTCCGAAGCGGGTGCGGCCGCGGTTGCCCGGGTGGCGCAGTTCAGCTCCTCGGCAGGCGTCAGGGCGCGGTCGGGATGGGCGCACATGCCGGATGCGTACGACCACGCCGTGCTGCTGGCCACCACGTCGCTGGACGACCTGCTCGGCGTACTGGTGCATCCACCGGCGTCGCCGACCGGAGAGCCGGGGGACTGGCCCGGATGGATCCGGACCGTGCAGACCTGGGCCTGTCTCGGGATCGCCCACCACGCGACAGACCAGCCGTGGGCGGACTCGGTGCGCCGGCAGGTGCTGGCCGACCTCGCCTACGGGCCGGAGGACTGGATCACCGAGTCTGCGCTGTTCGCGCTGGCGGTGACCGGGTGGGTCGACCCGTCGGCGCGTGCCGATGTGGCCGAGCTGATGGGCTGGCGCTTGCTGGCGGCGGTGGAGGCACAACGGCAACGCCCGGTGACGATCCTGGGATCGCTGGCCTCCGTCACGCTGGCCACGCCCGGGCTCAACCCTGAGGTGGCAGGCCTGGCCCGCGACATCCTCACCGCGGACGACGCCCCGGAACAGGCGCCGGCGGAACCGCCCAAGAAACGCAGAGGACTCTTCCGCCGGCGCTGAGCCTCAGGAACCTTCTGTCAGCAGGGCTTCCAGGCTGTTGGCCTCCTGGTCGCGGCCGTCCGTACGGAGGCGGTCGGCCAGCAGCCATCCGGCGCGGTACCAACCGTCGGTGCCCGGAGTGAGCGTGGGGAACAGCTGCTCGAGTTCCTTCGCGTCCGTGCTGCCGTGTTCGGCGACCAGCAGACGCGCATTCAGCTGCATGTCCTCGTAGCCGCCGCGCTCGTAGAGATCGCCCGCCTGCGCTGCCAGCTGTACGGCGGTCTCCGGCTGCCCCCGCTGCAGCGCGACGAGAGCGTGGTCCCAGCGCACCCCGGCCAGCTGGAAGATCGGCTCCTCGGGCCATGGCGTTGCGTCCAGCAACGACTGGGCCCGGCCGAGCAGCTCGACTGCCTGGCTGAAGTTGCTGCTGTAGCGAGCGGACTGCGCGGCCAGCCGGAGCGCCTGCACCTGCTCCAGTGGCTGCTCACCCAGCTCGTACTGCGAAGCGGCCGTGAGGAAGACGTCGACGGCCTCCTCGTCCCGGTCGAGGCGTTCGAGCAACATGCCCTCGTCGCGCCGGACCATGCCCAGCCACGCCGGATGCGCGTCCTCCGGCGCGGACGCCAGCAACTCGCGCACCTTGGCCAGTGCCGGCTCCAGCTCGCCCAGGGACCGGTAGGCGTCGATCAGCAGACCACGAGCGTCGGCCAGTGGCTCGGCCAGCTCCGGGCTGCTGCCCAGTACAGACAGCGTTTCCTCGGTCGTCTCCGCCGCCTCGAGCGGACGTCCGGTCAGCAGATACGCGCGGGCGAGCTCGAGCCGGCACAACGCCACATGGACGTCGAGGCCCGGGATCCCGGCAGCCATCGCGACTGCCTCGGTCAGATCGTCGACCGCCTCGGCCGGCCGCTCCAACGCCATCCGGATTCGCCCACGCTGCTTGTAGGCAAAGGACACCGGCAGCTCGGCCGCTGTGCCGATGCACACCGTCGCAGCGGCTTCGGCCTCCTCAAGACGTCCCAGCTCGGCCAGCAGGTTGCACTCCATGACCGCACCGGCAGCGCGGAGATCATCCTCGATCCCAGGACGCTCGCGAAGCCCGGCCAGCTCGCGTACGGCGTCCTCCGACCGCTCGGCCTGCGCGTACATCGTCGCCAGCGAGTACTGCCAGTGGCCACGACGCTGTGGCTCGTCGTCGATGATCAACCGGCGCAATGGCTCCTCACCGGTCGCCAGTCCTTCGCCGAGCTCACCGATCTCGCACAGCACCCGGCCGATGCGCGCGCGGTCCCGCAGTACGCGGATCTCTTCGCCCTCGGACGAGTACAGCGCAAGAGCCTCACGCCAAGCCTCCAGAGCGATCTCGGGCCGATCCTGCGCTGCCAGACCACGGCCGTCGAGCACCCTGGCCCGGTCCAGCGTCGTCCATTCGCTCTCGGCGACCTCCTGCTCGAACGCCTGCCAGGCAGCGGTTGCCTCGTCCGGACGCCCGTTCTGCCAGTCGTCCTCGGCTCGGTCGAGCCAGCCACGACCGGACGGCGCCGGCTGCTCGTCCCGGACCGGCTCTGGTTGCGGGGGTTGCGTCTCCTGCCGGCGGAGCTGAGCACGCCGCGCCGTCTCCGAGAGCGGGAGGTAGTCCACCCACGGTTCGGCGGTGAGCATCGCCCGGACGTGTTCGGAGCGATGTGCCGTGCCGTTGCGGAGGTCGAAACGCTCTGCGAGCTCCAACGCCCGCGCACCCAGCTGCTCACTCAGCTGAGCGGCCGGGACCGACTCGGCCTGCGGCTGCCGGATCATCAGGTCGCCGACCCGGCCGAGTGCGTGCGAGGCCGCCGCGGCGAACGTCATCTCCGCGTACGGCGACGGCGGGTCGTCGAATTCCGGCAGGTGCCGCTCGATCAGCTCGACAGCCTTCAACTCGTTGCCGGTCCGGGCCAGGAACACCACGTGGTCCGCGTGCTCGCTCAACTCGCCGACCCGGCCGCGCAGGATCCGGTACCCCTTGCGGTGTGCGTCGACGGCCTCGGAATACATGCCCTCGGCAACATACGCCGGCAGTAACGCGGTCAGCATCTGCTGCGGCTGTTCGGCGCAGGTGAGCTGTCCGTCCAGCACGCTCACCGCCAGCGCGACGGCGTCCGCCGTACGTCCGACGCCGGTCAGGTGGTGCACCTTCGACGTGGGGTCGCAGCCGACACAGTCGGACAGGTCGTCGCGGGGCGCGGTCGACCAGAGCCGGAACTGCTCCGCCGCCGTCTCCTCGTCACCGATGTGATGTGCGACCAGCCACCGGTGCTGGTGGACGGCGTGCATGCTGTGCCCGCTGAGCTGCCACCGCCGCTCCATGTCGTCCAGTACGGCGTACGCCCGGTCCAGCGGGACTTCGGGGAACTTGGTCAGGGTGCTGGGCGCGTACTTGAAGCACCAGTGGAACAGGTGCGAGTGGTCGCGGTACTGCTCCGGCTCCGCGTCCCAGTCCGCCACGCACCGCGCGAACGGCACCAGCGACTTGCGCGGCTCGCCACCCATCACGTACGCCGTCACGAGCGCGAGCCGGCTGTAGAACGCCAGCTCCTTCTCATCGACCGCATCGGCCCGCCGGACCACGTCCTCCAGCAGGGCGGACCGGGCCATCCCGTACGGCGCGGCCTCGGCGCGCCGGAGCCGGTCGAGGATCTCTTCGTTCATCGGTTCGGGTCCTCCTCCGTCGGGACGGCCTGGTCGAGCAGACCGAGGAACGAGCGGTTCACCAGCGCGGAGTCGGCCGGGCTGATCGGGTGGTAGCCGAGCATCAACGCGTGCCCGTACAGGCCTTCCACAGCGAGTTGTGCGAGCTCACGGTCGTTCAGCGACGCCATCCGTCGTACCAGCGGACTGCGGTAGTTCAGCACCAGCTGCGGTCGGCTGTCGTCGTGGGTGTCGAGTGCACCGAGCACCTCGGACCAGAGCGCGTCGGCGCGCTCCTTCGTTGCCCGGAGCTCGCTTGCGAACTGTGCGGACCGGTCGACGAGGTAGAGCGCCGGCAGCCCGGCCGGCTCGAAGGCACGGACCACGACCTCGCAGCCGACGGAGTCCAGCGCGTCCTGCGCCAGCTGGACGAACGGGCGCAGCCGCAGCTCGGTCTCCGGATCCAGGCTGTCGAAGCTGGTGCTCAGCTCGGTCGGATCGAACCGCGTGGTGACCAGTCCGGGTACGACCTCGGGGAGACGCTCGAGGAGCTCGCTGTCGTAGGTGTAGCCGCCGTTGACGACCGTGACGTTCTGCGCGGCCGCGACGGCTGCCAGCTGACGGAACTCTTCGATCGTGGCGACATACCTGATCTCACTGCTGCGTTCCTGCAGCTCGGCCGTCGTCATCCGGCCGTGGTTGGTCTCGAAGCGGAGCCAGCGGTGCACCAGACGAAGCATTTCGTCGTCGTGCAGGGCCAGAGCCTTCACACCGAGCTGGTGGATCCCCAGGAACCGGTCCAGCTTGGCCGGGTCGGTGCTGCCCAGGCGGACCAGCCAGCCTCGCAGCTGCGCGCCGAGCGCATCCCGGGTGGCCTCCAGGTTGCCGTCGTCGAAGAGGGCTTCGCGGCTCGCGGTCGGTCGCAGCTCGGAGGTGTCGATGACGGCCCGGACGAAGAACGCCCAGTCGGGCAGCAGCCCTTCGACGTTCTCCGCGAGCAGCATCCGCTTGAGGTAGACGCGGTGGGTCGCGCGCTCGGCGGGGTTCGCGGCGAACGGCAGCACGAACGCGACACCGGTCAGCCCGGCGGCCGGGTTGTTCAGGTGGATCACGTCGAACGGCGTGAACCCGAGCTTGTCCTGCGCGTAGCCGACCAGGTCGGCGCGCTGCGTCGGGCCGGTGCCCTCCCACGGCGCCTTGCCGTCGGTGACCTGCTCGCCGTCGACCCGGATCTCGATCGGCAGTAGTGCACCGAACAGCCGGATCAGCTCGACGACGGTCGCCTGCTTGTACCACTGCTCGGCACCACGCCGGGCCTTGAGCGTCACCGTCGTACCCGGCTCGGACCGGTCCGCCGTGTCCGCGATGGTGTACCGGCCGTCCGCCGTACCGACCCAGCGGGTGGCCGGACCGCCGGCCGGCTGGGTGGTCACCTCGATCTCGTTGGCGACCATGAACGCCGACAGCAGACCGATGCCGAACTGGCCGAGGAACTCGGTCCGGGCGAACCCGATCTCGTCCCGCTTCGAGCTCCGCCCGATCGTTGCCAGCAGCTCCCGGACCTGGTCCGGCGTGAGTCCGATCCCGGTGTCTCTGATGCTCAGCACGTCGCCGTCGGTGCGTACGTCGATCCGCCGGGGCGAATCGGGATCGACGGCCTGCCGTGCGGTGATCGCGTCGACGGCGTTCTGCAGCAGCTCCCGCAGATACACCCGTGGACTGCTGTACAGGTGGTTGCTCAGCAGGTCGACGATGCCCTGCAGATCGACCTGGAAGTTCTCATGCACCCCGGCAACCTACGGCATGTCAAGGGCCCACCCGGAAGTCGGCGACTGTTCGCTTCAGGTTGGTGACGGGTGGTGGCGAACGGCGTACTTTGTAAGGGTCTTTTGGGGAGGACGCATGACTCTGACGGTGGGGACCTTCAACCTGAACAACCTGTTCGACCGGTGGAACTTCGAAGGTGCGCTCGACGTGCTCGCGAGTGGCACCGGCACGGTGCCGGCGACGTACACCTTCGACGACGAGCACCGCCGGCGGCTGCAGCTGGACGGGCACGGCAAGCTCCTGGTGGCGAAGAAGCCCGAGGACACCGACCGGGTGGCCGAGCGGCTGCTCGCGGCCGATGTCGACGTGTGGGTGGTGCAGGAGATCGAGAACGTCGACGTGCTGCGGGAGTTCAACCGCGAGCACCTGAACGGCAGCTACCAGCACGTGATGGTGATCGACGGCAACGACTCCACCCGGTTCATCGACATCGGCATCCTGTCCCGGCGGCCGCTGGGCGGTGTGACGAGCTACCAGCGGACCTTCCACCCCGCCGTCCCCGACCGGCCGATCTTCTCCCGCGACCTGGTCGAGGCCGAGATCCTGGACGCGCGCGGCCGGAAGGTGCTCACCGTGTTCGGCACCCACCTGAAGTCGAAGTTCGTCGACTTCACCGTGGCCGACCCAGCTGCCGCCGCGGCGGCAGCGATGCTGTTGCGGACCAGGCAGGCCGAGACGATCATGCGGATCATCGGTCAGCGGATGAGCACCCGTCAGCGGTTCCTGCTCTGCGGCGACATGAACGACACCCCGGACTCACCCGCACTGACGGCGTACACGCAGTCCGGGATGGTCAACGCCCTGACCACACCGACGGAGGTGGGCGCGGTCAAGACCACGGTCGATCTTCCCGTCAGCCCGGCCTGGACGTCGACGTTCAAGGAGTCGGGGCAGCCGCGCACGTTCGACCTGATCGACCAGATCTGGCTCGCGCCCGCACTGGCACCGCGGCTCAACGGAGCGTTCATCGGCCGCCGCCGCAAGCTCGCCCGCGACGGCACCGACCACGACCCGGCCTGGATCTCCCTCGACCTCTGAATCGGCGTACGCGGCCGGCTCACTGCTGCGCGAGTGCCATCGACTGGATGCCGTCGAGGAGCCGGTCGAGGCCGTAGCGGTACGACTCGGTGGCGGCCTCGCGGGTGGTGCCCTGGTAGCCGTTCGCGTTCCAGATCGCTGTCATCGCGGGGTGCCGGTCGACGTCGAAGTACGTCTCCCACAGTTCGTTGCGCTCGTACCACCAGGCGTCGTTCGTCTGACCGGTCGCGCGCTCGATGAGTTCGCTCTCCGCCTCCAGTCCCGCGGCCGAGTCGACGTACGTCGTGATGGCGAGGGCGGCGAGGTTGGTCCCTCGGGGTGTCAGACCGGTGCCCAGCAGAGCGGACAGCAAGTACTCGCGGCCGGCCAGCATGCCGGGGCCGACCGGCGGGCGGATGGTGGAGACCTGCGCGAGCCACGGGTGGCGCCGGAACATCAGTCTGGTCTGGTCGGAGTACATCTCCACCTGCTCGCGCCAGTCGTCCGGTCTGGGCTCGCCAGGTCCGGGCAGCTCGCGCTCACCCAGCAGCTGGTCGACCATCAGGTCGAGCAGCTCCTCCTTCGACGGGACGTACGTGTAGAGGGTCATCGTGCCGACGCCGAGCTCCTTGGCCAGCCCACCCATCGATGCCGCGGCCAGACCCTGTGCGTCCGCCAGCCGGATGCCTGCCGCCACCACACCGTCCACGTCGAGCGACGGCCGCCGGCCGGCACCACGTGCGCGGACGACGACCGGCTCCGGGGGCTTTCGGTGGTTCCGCCACAACAGCGCCAGCGTCCGCTCGGGCTGTCCCTCGCCACTTCGCCGCACCGTCACAGGCCCAACCATAGGCGCTGTCATGAATTTTCGTATACCCTACGAGAATTGGTGTCGAGGCGAGGGAGAGCGGCATGACGATCCTGGTGACCGGCGCGACCGGGAGCGTGGGACGGCTGTTGGTGGACGAGTTGGTCGCGGCGGGTGCGCCGGTGCGGGCGCTGACCAACCATCCGGCCCGGGCTGCGTTGCCCTCCGGAGTCGAGGTCGCGCACGGGTATCTGGGGACGCCGTCGACGTTGCCCGCGGCGCTGGCGGGCGTCGACACCGTGTACCTCGCGCCGCTTCCGGCGTACGTGGACGACTTCGTCCTGTGCGCGCAGGAGGCCGGCGTACGGCGGGTCGTCGTACTGTCCGGTGAACCCGCGGACCACGAGGCGCAGGGGGATCCGTCGACGTGGCACTACTACCGGATCGAGCGGGCGATCGAGGCCGGCGGATTCGAGTGGACCTTCCTGCGACCGGGGCAGTTCATGAACAACACCCTCGACTGGGCCGCGTCGATCAAGGCCGAGGGCGTGGTGCGATCGCCGTACGCCGGGGCTGTCCAGACGCCGATCGACCTCGGGGACATCGCTGCGGTGGCGCGGGTCGTGTTGCTGTCCGAGAGTTTCAGTGGGCAGAAGCTGACGATGAGTGGGCCTGAGGGGCTGACGGCTCCGCAGCAGGTCGCGCACATCGCGGAGGCGATCGGCCGGGAACTGAAATACGAGGAGTTGGCGCCCCAGGCCTACCTCGATCGCCTGTCCCCGCTGATCGGCCTGGAAACGGCGCAGTGGCTGCTGGACGGCTTTCGCATGATGGCGGAACACCCCATGACGCCCGAGCCGACAGTCGCCGACCTCACCGGCCGCCCTGCCGTGACCTACCGCGAATGGGCCGTCGCCAACGCAAACACCTTCCGCTGGAGCATGGCCGGGTTGAAAATGTAGGCGAACATGTGTTCGACTGTGGTGCATGAGATGGGCAGGGCAGCAGCTCGACGTCGAGACTCCGGGGACGTTGCCGGGGCTCGGGGCGATTGCGGGCCTGGTCCGGTCGGTGACGACGCCTGAGTTCCGGGGGATGACGTTCCACGAGGTGGTCGCGCGCTCCGCGTTGAACTCGGTGCCCGGGACGATGCTGCCGTTCAACTGGACGATCAACCCGTACCGCGGCTGCACGCACGCCTGCCGGTACTGCTTCGCCCGCCCGACGCACAAGTACCTGGAGCTCGACCAGGGCGAGGACTTCGATCAGCAGATCGTGGTGAAGACCAACGTGGCCGACGTACTCCGGCGCGAGCTGGCGCGGCCGTCCTGGTCGCACGAGCAAGTTGCCCTCGGCACCAATACGGATCCGTACCAGCGGGCCGAGGGGCGCTACCGGCTGATGCCCGGCATCATCGAGGCGCTGGCCGGATCCGGTACGCCGTTGTCCGTGTTGACCAAGGGCACGCTGCTGCGACGCGACCTCGACCTCCTGACCGCGGCCGCCGAACAGGTCGACGTCGGAATCGGCATCTCCCTTGCCCTGGCCGACGAGGAGCTCCGCAAGACGCTCGAGCCCGGCGTACCGTCGGTCCGCGGACGTCTCGACCTGATCCGCGCGGTGCGGGACGCCGGCCTGCCGTGCGGT
>Ga0164241_10005468_pt1 | contig 11892 bp, 14 predicted proteins | sample OricomyardsoilBY_FD_108780 | JGI IMG/M metagenome (GOLD analysis project Ga0164241, IMG submission 108780) | Backyard soil microbial communities from Emeryville, California, USA - Original compost - Back yard soil (BY) | ecosystem: Environmental > Terrestrial > Soil > Unclassified | place: USA... | reverse complement strand
CGTCTCGGTCAACCTGCGCGTAAACTCGGGCTTCACCGGCTGGATCCTCGAGTTCAAGGCTGGCGACGTCCTGAGCGGATCGGGCTCCTGGGGAATCCTCTCCCTGTCCGGCTCGATCAAGTGGCGGGCGAAGAACGCCGCCGGTTCACCGACCGACGTCGTCTTCCCGACCGATGCTGGCAACTGGCACAACATCACCGTCACGCACGACGGGACCAACCTGAAGCTGTACCGCGACGGCGTGCTGGCGGACACCGTTCCGCTGGCCGGGGCGATCCAGACCGCCGACCACTTCCTGGTGTTCGACCAGGTGGGATCGGCTGCCACCATCGACGACGTCCGGATGTATGGCGTCGCCCTGACGTCTGAGCAGGTCGCTGAAGCGGCCGCCACCCCGGTCGGCGCCGCGCCCGCCGCCAGCCAGGGCACCCTGACCGGTAGCTTCAGCTCGCCAACGGCGGCCATCACCGGCACCAGCATCCCGAAGGACTCCGGCGCCGTAACTGGCTCGTTCTCTTCGCCGGCCGCCAGCTTCACCGGCTCGGCGACGGCGGGAGGAGCGCTTTCCGGCAGCTTCAGCTCACCTACAGTGACCGCCACTGTCACGGCTACTGCAGAAGTCACTGTAGAGGGTACTTTCGCAGCACCGGTGACAGTGTTCACTGTTCGGAGCGTGACGAACGCCGAACTGGCCGGGACCTTCGCCGCCCCGGTGCTCAGTGGCGCGGGCGGCTCCGTAGCGCCCGAAGGCGGGCAGCTAGACGGGTCGTTTACACAGCCTACGGTCGACATGTCCGGCCGGGCGAGCGTCGATGTCTCGATGATTGGGACATTCAGCGCGTCGACGTTCACCGCGCGTGGCGGCGTGCCGATGCCGGATCGGGATATCCTGGTCACCATCGGGCCTGGGGAGCGTCCTTCGACCTCAATCGCGGCCGGACCGTCTCGCATCAGCGTGACGGCAGGGGACTTCAAGCGGACCGAGATAGGGGCCTGATCGATGGAGAAGCAGTGGTACAGGGGGTCGAAGCTCTTCGTCGACTTCACCGTGACGCTACAGGATCCGGACGGCGAGATGACGCTGGCCGAGGTCGAGGCGATCGACTTCGACGTACTGGTCCAGCAGGGCGTGACGACCCCCGACCGCGACGCCGTCGAGTGGGTCGCACCATCGGTGGAGAAGGTCGTGACCGAGGTCGACGGCAAGTTCGTGGTCGAGATCCGGCACCTCTACGAGGCGCTGCTGACTGGCCTGCACGCGGTCTACGTCAAGTTCGGCCCGACACCCGAGGAGCCCATCTATCAGGCTGCTACCTTCGTCGTGCTCTGAGATCCGGTACGCTGATCGGGTAAGATACCCCGTCTTCGATCGGATCGCAGGAGGTCCACCGTGGTGATGTCCGCCGGCCAGGTCAAGGGCCTCGCTCGGGAGAACTTCCCGTCGTTCCTTCGACAGCGCGAGAACGCGCAGGTCCTCGACGCCTGGGCCCGTGGCGAACAGCGCCAGGCCAACGAGCACGGTCTCCATGGCATCAAGGGTGAACCGTACGCTCCCCGCCAGGTGACCGAGGAGTACCAGCAGCTCTCTCGCCTCTCGCCGAACCCGCTCGGCGGCCTGGTCGTCACCTCGCTGGCGCAGACCGTCTACGTCGACGGCGTACGGCGCACTGGCGGCGACCCCTCGAAGAACATGGACGTCTGGAACACCTGGCAGCAGAACGGCTGGGACGCCAAGCAGATCCCGCTGCACCGCGCCGCGATCACCCACGGACTCTCCTTCGCCACCACGCGTCCCGACAAGGACCCGCTGACCGGCGACAAGATGGCGAAGATGTCCGCCTTCTCGGCCAAGCGGATGGCCGCGTTCTACGACGACCCCAACGACGAGTGGCCCAGCTTCGCGATCCAGGCGGACCCGATCAATCGGTTCGAGGGATTCCAGAGCGAGTGGACCGTCACGGTCATCGACGACGAGGCGGCCTACTATCTGTCGTGCGAGAACAACGGCTACGACCTCGACGACTGGACTTTCATCTCGTACGAGGAGCACGGCATGAAGGTGCCGCCGATCGTGCGCTACGCCAACTCCATCGACCTCGACGGCCGGGCCACCGGTGAGATCGAGGCCGTCCTGCCGATGCTGGCCAGGATCGACCAGAACACGTTCGACCGCCTGATCGTTCAGCGCTTCGGCGCCTGGAAGGTCCGGTACATCGCGGGCATGGCCAAGCCGGCCGACACGACCGACAAGGTCGCCGAAGCCCTGCGACTGAAGATCGAGGACCTGCTCATCTCGAGCAACCCCGAGACGAAGTTCGGCACCCTGGACGCCACGGACATGAAGGGCTTCCTGGACGCCGACGACCATGACCTGCGCATGCTGGCCGCGATCACCCAGACGCCTCCCCACCACATGCTCGGCCTGAGCTCCAACCTCCAGGCCGAGGCGCTGGCGGCCGCCACCGAGGGCCTCATGCGCAAGTCGGGCGACTTCCGGATGGTCAACGGCCAGTCTCACGAGCAGCTCTTCCGGCTGACGGCGTACGCCAACGGCAACGCGGAGGAGGCGCGGGCGACCGACATGCAGGTCCGCTGGCGCGACACCGAGTCCCGAAGCCTCGTTCAAACGGCCAACGGCCTCGCCCTCATCGCCACCTCGCTGAAGGTGCCGGTGCAGATGCTGTGGGAGCGCATCCCCGGCTGGACCGACGGCGACACCGAGCGCGCGACGAAGATGGTCGAGGACGGCACCTTCGAGAAGCTGGTCGCCGAGCTCGAGTCCGACATCGCGGTCGACTCGGCCAAGGCGATGCAGGACGCGGTCCCGCCGGAGCAGACCTCGGCCGTCGGCGCCAAGAACGCCGCCAAGCCGAAGAGCACGGGCGGGTCCGACAAGGGCGGTAAGTGATGGCCATCCTGGCCGCGGCCGTCGACGTCCTGCGGGCGATGTTCAAGGACCAGAAGGAGTTCCACACCGCCACCCTCGCGGAGCAGCGGGAGACGAACCGGCTGCTCCTGATCATCGCCAACCAAGGAGGCTTCGATGGCCGTAACCGCCCAGGCGGCCGCCCTAACTGAGGCGCATCGAGTCGCCCAGACGCAGAACGGGGCCCTGGTCGCGTACGTCGTAGCCCAGCTCTGGCTGCGGACGATCGAGCCCGAGGACATCAGCGGCTCGGCGGCCAACCTCGTCGCCCGGCTGATCCCCCTGCTCCGGCAGCGCCGGGACTTCTCCGCGATCAAGGCCCGCCAGTACTACCAGGCGTTCCGCAAGGCTGAGGTCCAGGGCGGCGACGGCTTCGAGCTCCCGGCCATGACCGAACTGAACCTCCAGGCGCTGGAGACCTCGCTGCGCGTCACCGGCGAGGTGGCGCTGAAGAAGCGTATCGCTGGCCTGCCTCTCGGCGGCGACCTCCCCGCGCTGACCCAGCAGCTCCTGGTCAAGCAGGCGATCGAGGAGACGTCGGTCGACATCTCCGGCGCCGCGACGCGCCACGTGATGAACGGCGGCCGGGACGAGCTCTCGAACATGGTCGCCGACGACCGGGAGGCCCTGGGGTACATCCGGGTCACCGATGGCGACCCCTGCTACTTCTGCGCCATGCTCGCCTCGCGCGGGCCGGTGTACGACGACCTCTCGTTCGACGAGTCGGACCCGCGATTCATCGGCGCCGGCGAGCACAAGGTCCACGACCACTGTGGCTGCAGCACCGAGCCGGTGTTCGACCGGAAGACGAAGTGGCCGGGCAAGGCCAGGGCCGCCGAGACCGCCTGGGTCGACCTGTCGCGCGAGCTCGGCCACGTCCCGACGATCCTGGAGTTCCGTCGTCGATGGGAAGGCCGGGCGTAATCCCGGCAGATGAGATGCGCGCTTGACAGATCATCTCGTATGCTCTAGCCATCGGGTGACTGCAGGAAGTTGCCCTCGAAGCCGTAGGAGGCTGACATGCCGAAGCTGCCCGAAGACGTCAAGGACTGGACCGCACCGTGGGAGACCGCGACGGGAGAGACCGAGATCGACAAGGACAAGCTGAAGCGGTATCTCTTCAATCTGCTGGGTGACAAGGAAAAGCTGCAAGAGCGGCTGACCGAGTCGAACACCGAGCGGGACACACTGAAGACGGAAGCCGAAGCCAAGGCTCGCGAGGGCGAGACCGCTGAGCAGAAGCTGGCACGGGAGAACGCGGAACTGAAGGCCGCAGTCGAGGCCGCCACCAAGGGTGACGGAAGCGATCTGGCCAAGACGAACCTGCGTCTCGAGGTCGCGATCGAGAAGGGCCTGAACAAGGACCAGCTCAAGCGGCTGATCGGAAGCACCAAGGAAGAGCTGCTGGCGGACGCGGACGAGCTCCTGAAGTCGTTCGGTTCCCAGGGCAAGTCCGAGGAGGGCGACGGAGAGCCGGACAACGGCGGACTCCGGCGAGTTCCGAAGGGCACCTTCAACGGAGGCGACCCGAACCCCGGCGCCGGCGCAGACGTGAGCACCGACAAGGCGCTCGAGCAGATCCCCCGGATCCGCTGACAAGACATCCGCACGATCCTCGCCACGGGGGTCAAGCGGCCAAAACGATCTCGTAGGAGGTCCCCGTGGCTGTACTGAAGGCGAAGCCGGAGAAGATCGTCGATTTCTTCCTCGCGATGGTGGGACGGGAGCTTCTGGGCCCGGACCTGATCACGCGTGTGACCGAGGACTTCTTCAAGGGCGCGCAGAACGACACCGTGTCCATGCGCGTGGGCAACCTCCGTGCGGTCGCGCGCGACTACGAGTTCCGCACTCGTACCGCCCCGATCGTGATGGACGACATCGAGGGTGGGGACACGGTCCCGATCACGCTCGACCGGCACGTCTACTCGGCCACCGGGCTGACCGACGAGCAGCTCACGCTCGACAACATCGAGTTCGCCACCGACGTCCTGACCCCGCAGGTCGAGGCCGTGGTCGGCAACTACGAGAGCAAGGTCGTGGCGGCCTTCCGCGCGGCCCAGGCCAAGCACACCGTCACCGGCACCCTGGAGACCGACCCGCACCTGGTCGCGATCGAGGCCCGGCGCCTGATGAACTCCGACCAGGTCGCGCCGTACTCCGGCCGCGTCTTCCTGGTCGGCTCGGACGTCGAGGCCGCGTGGCTGGCCAGCGACCGGCTCGCCACCATGGAGCTGTCGGGCGGCGTCTCGGATGCCGTGCGCGAGGCTGTCATCGGCAAGCTGGCGGGCGCTCCCGTCATCGTCCACCCGAACCTCAACCCGAACGAGGCGTACTACTTCCACAAGAGCTCGTTCGTCATGGGCTCCGTGGCGCCGGTCGCCCCGCGCGGTGCGGTGGTCTCGGCCAAGGTCTCGCGGAACGGCTACGCCGCCCGCTGGCTGATGGACTACGACCCGAACTTCCTCCGGGACCGCTCGGTCGTGTCGAGCTTCATCGGCATCAACGAGATCCTGGACGAGCGGGACGACAACGGCGACATCGTGGACACTCCGGACAACGTCCGGATCGTCCCGATCACCCTCACCGGCGACGGCTCAGTCCTCACCGAAGGCTCCTGATCCACCCTGCCGTAAGGGCGTGCGACCGTAAATCCTCGCTCCGGTTCGGCAGACCGACGAGCCCTCGGCCCCTACGGGGGTCGGGGGCTCGTTTCTCATGAGAGGATAGGTGCATGACGACCCTGATCAGCATCGAGCAGTTCGCCACCTGGGCGCGCGTTGACGTGGCGACCCTGGCCGCTGACCCGTTCGCCCAGCTCGTCCTGCAGACCGCCACTGAGATCGTGTGCGACACCGCCGAGCAGCCGAACTGGGAGCTCCAGTCGCCGCCCGTCGTCGTGCCCCGCAAGGCGAAGCGCGTCTGCATGTTCCTGGCCGGCCGGACATACCTCAACCCCGACGGCACCGTGGCAGAGGCGGTTGGCCCGCTGAACGAGCGGCGCCCGGAAGCCATGGCCATGGCGGCCGCCAATATGCAGCTCCTGCCCGGCGAGGAGGAGGACCTGCTCACCCTGGTCCCCGACGGCCCGGCTGGCCTGTGGGTCCAGCCCACCACGCGCACCGACGCGGTCGAGGATGACGTGGTCTACCTGCCGGACAGCTCGGGCAGCGACTGGTACATCCCCTACGGCGACCCGAACACCACCAACGCGTTTACACCGGTGACGCCGTGAGGGGAAACGAGGTCGTCCACGTGAAGCGGCCGGGCGAGGTCGACTGGCAGGGTGACCCGGTGGGTACTCCGGCTGAGTTCGACATCCCCAACTGCCAGGTCTGGCCGCGCGTCAGCACCGAGGACAGCGAGGGCGGCCGGAAGATCATCGACGGCTGGAACCTGTACATCCCGCCGCGCTCGGCCAACACGGTCTACGCCACCGACATCGTCACCGTGCGCGGCGACGACTTCAACGTCGAGGGCGTCCCGGGCGCGTACGACCTGAAGGGCAAGGACAAGGGAGTGCTGGTCGTCCTCAAGCGAGTGGGTGCCTGATGCCCAAGCGGACGCGCGTGCGCGCGAAGTTCAAGCCGGACTACCGGGGCTTCCACAAGTTCGCCACGTCCGACCAGATGCTCGAGCCGCTGTACCAGGCGGCGCACGACATCCGGCTGATCGCGGCGGCCACCTCGCCCCGTTCAAACGGTCCAGGCCCGCACTACGCCGACCAGTACAAGGTCGACACCCGACCGCAGAACCTGGTCATCGGCCGGTTCGCCCGGCGCATCGTCACGATCGTGAACGAGAGCCCGAAGGCGGCCCCGAACGAGTTCGACAACAAGCGGAGCAAGGGCGGGCACTACCTGGCCAAGGCCGGAGCCCGCATCGGAGACTACCGAGGAGTGAAGCCCGGTGACTGACAACCTGCCGGACTACCCGGACATCGAAGACGCACTTCGGACGCTCATCCTGCGCGAGATCGACGGCGTAACCCAGCAGAAGCAGGTCGCCACGGACTTCCCGCCCGACAACGAGCCGATGCCTTTCGTGCGGCTCGAAGAGCTCGCACTGGGCACGCGGACCAAGCTGGTCTACAAGCCGGTGGTCGAGGTGGAGGTCCTGGCGACTGGCCGGGACGCAGCGAAAAGGCTGATCGGGAAGATCGACACCCTCTTCCTGGACTATCCTCACAGTGTGGTCATCTCGTCCGGCCTGGTTGTCCTGGACAGCGTGACCGTACCCGTGGTCCCTGCACAGAGGCCCTGGGACAGTCCCAACGTTCGGCGTTACGCCGGCACCTACCAGTTCACCGTACGTCGGTGAAAGAGACAGCGTGAAGGAAGGCCAACGTGGCGAATTACGAGGACCTGAAGAACAAGCAGAACGAGCTGATCCGGAAGTCGCTCGAGGGCTCGGTGTTCCTGGGTGACATCAGCGTCCCCGCGATCACCTCGCTGACCGTCTTCTCGGCGACGGCCACCACGGCCGAGGTCGCGGGCTCCGCCCCGGCGGCCGCGACGGTCACCGCCGGAGGCACCCTGTCCGTGAAGGTCAACGGCGTGCTGCACAGCATCACCGTCGCCGACGGGGACGCGAAGGCCGCCGTGGCCACCGCGCTCGGCACCGAGCTGGGTGCGGGCGTGGCGACCGCCGACGCGGCCAGCGAGTTCACCATCACCACGGTGGACACCGGCTCGTCCGCCAAGATCGAGATCGTGGCTCTGGGCGGCTCGCTCGCCGAGGACCTGCACCTCTCGGTCGGCCAGCGTAGCGTCGGCTACGACGTCGGCATCAACCTGAAGCTCCTGCCGCAGGGCATGGATGACCTCGGGTGGCTGTCGACCGACGGCGCCGCGTTCTCCCGCGACGTGTCCACCTCGGACGTTCAGTCCTGGGGTTCGGTCTCGCCGACCCGTTCCGACATCACCAGCGACGTCTCCACCATGGCGGTCACCGCCCAGGAGACCAAGCTGCTGACGATCGGCCTGGCCACCGGCGCCGACCTGGCGTCGATGGTTCCGGACGCGCAGACCGGTGAGGTCAGCGTCGCGAAGCCGACCCGGCCGGCCAGCAAGTCGTACCGCGCGCTGAGCGTGGCGGTCGACCTGGGCGACGGCGGCGAGATCTACCTGGCGCGGTTCTTCCCGCGTGGGAAGGTCACGAACTACGCCGAGCAGAACCACGGTGGCGGCGACGACCCGGTGAGCTGGGGCGTCACCCTGACCGGTGAAGAGGACAGCGACCTCGGTTACTCCGAGCGCTGGCTGTTCGGTGGTCCGGGCTGGAACGCGATCCTGGCGGACATGGGCTTCCCCACCGCCTGATCCGCATCCCCCGATCGAAACCCCACACCCCCTGGGCGGGCGGGTGTGGGGTTTCGTCTTGCCCGCCGATCGTGGTACTCTCGTCGCATGGCTGAATACCCGAAGACCTACGTCAAGGGCGACCGCAAGCGCGTCTCCCACAACGTGCGCGACGACGTCAAGCTGCAGTTCGAGGGCTACCGCGTTGTCGCCGACCCGAAGACCGAGGCGCCAGCCCCGGCCCCGCAACTGTCCGGCGACTCCGAGGTCCCACAGCTCACCGAGGCCGAGATGGCCAAGCTGCCGGAGGCCAAGGACGCCGAGGTCGTCGACACGACCGAAGAGCCCAAGCCCAAGACCAACTCGCGCAACCAGCGCTGACAGGAGAGCCCGCCCACATGAGCGACGACAACGTGACCCAGCTCAACCAGAAGATCGACTCCAACCTGGACGAGATGGAGAGGGACCGGAAGCGGCCCTTCGCCTCGGTCCTCGGTGGCGAGCGGTTCGAGATGATCGACCCGGCCGAGATCGACTTCAAGGACCTGATGGAGATCCAGCACCCGGCGAACTTCCTGAAGTACGCGCTGGACGACAACGGCAAGCGCATCCTCGCCGAGCACAAGCTCCCCGGCTGGAAGTTCAACAAGCTCATCGAGGAGTACATGAAGTACTACGACATCGACCCCAATCGCGCGGGAAAAGGCTGGCTTTCCTAGTCGGCCGGTACCGGGCTGAGCTCGAGTACGACTTCGCCGCCAAGCTCCCGGGAGCCAACTTCCGCGAGCTCTGGCGGCTTCGTCGTTGGAGAGCAATCCTGGACCTGATCGACCGCCTGCCGCGCGACACGTACTACTGGCAGGTCATCACGCAGGATCCTGAGCATGCCGAGATGCTGGTCGAGGCCCAGGAACGCGCGGAGCGTGAGGGAAAGCCGATGTCGAAGAACCCGCCGATGAGCACGTGGTCGGCCGAGGTCGAGTCCCTGACTACCATCTCGGACAAGCTGAGCACGCTGGCCTACATCCTCCGCGCAGTCAACGGGGACAAGCAGGCGCAGCAGCCCAAGCCTTCCCTGCGGCCCGCGACTGCAATGCCTAGCATCCAGCGCAAGCATCGTCAAGAGCAGCACGACAAGCTGGCTGCTAGACTTCTGGGTAGGTAAGCCGGCCCACACACCGAGGAGGACTTCAATGCCGGAAGGCGGCGGGTACTCAGCGGGATCGATCTTCCTCCAGGTGGTGCCCCCCTTCTCCGGATTCGAGAAGGAGGCCCGCCGGGTCGCCAAGGGCATGGAGGGGATCTTCGAGGACAGCCTGGACAAGGCTGGAGAGCGCGGCGCCGACAAGGCCCGCCGCCACTTCGACCAGGCCATGGGCGACGACGCCAAGAAGGCTGGCAAGAAGGGCGGCCAGAACGCCGGGGACGAGTTCTCCGGCGCCTTCGAGCAGGCGATGCAGAAGGGCCTGACCAAGTCCCTCAACGCGCTCGGCAAGGGCGGTAGCGAGCAGGTCGACATCATCCGCCGTCGGCTGGAGTCGCTGAAGAACGCCAAGATCGGCGTGGACCTCGATGCGGACACCGCCATGGCCGAGGCGCGCGCCTTGGGCATCGAGCTCGGCAAGCTGGACGGCCGGACCGTCAACGCCGACGTGCGACTGAACGCCCGCGCCGCGTCGACCGAGCTCGCCTCGTTCTACCGCGAGGTCAAGAAGCTGGACGGCCAGAACGTCAACGTCCACGCCAAGTTCGACGACGCGGGCGCCACTGCCAAGCTGACCGCCTTCAACCGGCTGATCGGCCGCAGCGGCAACCAGGCCGAGGACACCGCGAACAGCTTCCGTACGTTCAACGGCGTACTGCTGACGTCGGTCACTATCGGCCCGGCCCTGATTCCGATCCTGGCCGCCATCGCTGGCGGGCTCCTCGCGCTCGGCCCAGCCGCCATCGCGGCTGGCGCTGGCCTGGGCGCGCTCGCCATTGGCTTCTCTGGCATCGGTGACGTCCTGACCGCGCTCGACGCCAAGCAGAAGGAAGCCGGCAAGAGCGCGCAGAGCAACGCGAAGACCATCCGTAACGCCTCGCAGTCGGTCGCTGACGCCCAGCGTCGCCTCGCGCGCGCGACCCGCGACGCCGGTCAGGCACGCGAGGACGCGGCGCGGCGAGTGGCCGACGCGACGGAGAGCTCGGCCCGGACGATCGAGTCCGCCCTCGGCCGCCAGGAAGACGCCGAGAAGAGCCTCCAGGACGCGCAGAAGGACTCGCTCAAGGCCCAGAACGACCTGATCGAAGCTCGCCGCGAGGCGCAGAAGGACCTCGACGACATCGCGGACCGCCAGAAGAAGAACGCTCTCGACGAGCGCCAGGCGGTCATCGACCTGTTCAACGCCACGGTCGAGTACAACGCCGTACAGCAGGACAAGGGCTCGACCAACCTCGAGCGCGAGCAGTCCTCCATCAACCTGGAGAACGCGCGGCTCCGCCTGTCCGACATCCGCAAGGAAGAGAAGGACCTCAACAGCGAGCGCAAGAAGGGCGTCCAGGACTCGGACAAGGTCAAGTCCGCCGAGGAGCGCGTCGCCGACGCGCTGGACCGCCAGAAGGACGCGCAGGCCAACCTGGTCGACGCCCAGAAGGACGTCACGCGCGCGCGGGTCGACGGCGCCAAGCAGATCGCCGAAGCGGTCGAGCAGCAGAAGCGCACCGAGGTCGACGCCAACGAGTCCATCGCGGACGCCCAGCGCAGCCTGATCCGGGCGCAGCAGGACTACCGCGACGCCCTGTTCCAGACGGGCGAGGTCGGCTCGGCCGCCGCGCAGAACCTGGCCGACGCCCTCAGCAAGCTCGGCCCGGCCGGCCGCGAGTTCGCCTACTTCATCTTCGGTCTCCGCGACGAGTTCTACGCGATCCGCGACGCCGTGCAGGCTGGCCTGTTCCCCGGGCTCGAGAAGTCCATCGGCATCCTGATCAAGACGTACCTGCCCGGCTTCACGCGCTTCATGGGCACGCTGGGCAAGCTGTTCGGCGACCTGGCCGTCCTGACCGCGCAGACGCTGACGAACAAGACCTGGAAGCAGTTCTTCGCCGTCTTCGAGGCCGTCTCGCCGAAGCTGATCGAGCTGTATGCGACCGCCTTCCTGAACCTGGCCACCGCTGTCGCGCAGATCATGACGATCGTCGCGCCGTTCGCGGTCCAGTTCGCCGAGGGCTTCCGCGAGCTCACCGAGCAGTTCCTGGCGTTTACACAGTCCAAGGAGGGGCAGAAGCTCCTCACCGACTTCCTCGACCAGGTCAAGCGGCTCGGCCCGTCCGTGCTCAAGTTCTTCGAGGCCCTGCTGCCCGCCTTCTTCGCCCTGGCCGAGGCGCTGCTGCCGATCGGCGAGCTGCTCCTGAAGGGCCTGACCGCCTTCCTCGAGTGGATCGCTGGCATGGACCCGAAGGTGCTGCAGGGCATCGTCCTGACGGTCCTGACGCTGATCGCTGCCTTCCAGCTTGCGGCTGGTGTGATCGCCGGCGTCGCGGCCATCTTCACACCGTTCGGCGCCACGATCGGTATCGTCGTGGTCGCCATTGTGACTCTGATCGGCGTCCTGGTCTACCTCTACACCACGAGCGAGACCGCCCGGAAGATCATCAACGGCGTCCTGTCCGCGATCGCCACGGCGGTCG
>Ga0164241_10005467_pt1 | contig 11892 bp, 10 predicted proteins | sample OricomyardsoilBY_FD_108780 | JGI IMG/M metagenome (GOLD analysis project Ga0164241, IMG submission 108780) | Backyard soil microbial communities from Emeryville, California, USA - Original compost - Back yard soil (BY) | ecosystem: Environmental > Terrestrial > Soil > Unclassified | place: USA... | reverse complement strand
GCACCGGCCGAGTCGAGAAAGCGTGCTCGTGCGCCTGGTTGCCCGGTCTCCGGATTGGTCATCGTGGACGGCGACAGCTCGGCGACACCTTCCTGCACGACCGCGCCGATCGAGTAGGTGACCTCCGCCTCCGGCAGTGCAGTCCGGATGCCGTCCAGCGGCGAGACCACGGACGATGGGATGACGGTCGCGCTCCCACCACCTTGCGTCCGCGCGTCGCGGGCGTTGTGGCCGATCACCGCCACCCGGGAAACCGAGAGAGCGCTCCACGGCAACTCTCCGGTGTTCCGCAGGAGGACCGAGCCTTCGGCCGCAGCGGTCCGGGCGAACGCGACACCGTCGGCGCGCGGCACATCGGCCGGCTTCTCGAACCCCTCCAGCGCACCGACCCGAGCCGCGAGGTTGAGCAGGCGCAGAACCTTCCGATCGATCGCGTCTACCTTCACCTCGCCGGACCGCACCGCCTCGACCAACGCGTCACCCCAGGCGCCGCCAGGTCCTGGCATTGCCAGGTCCTGCGAGTGTTTGGCGCTCTCGACGCTGCGCACAGCGGTCCAGTCGCTCACCACGACACCGTCGAAACCCCAGTCGGTGTTGAGCGGGGTCTCCAGCAACTCGTTCTCGGACGCGGTCGCGCCGTTGATCGAGTTGTACGCGCTCATCACCAGCCACGCCTTGGACTCGGAGACCGCTGTCTCGAACGCGAGCAGATACACCTCGCGCAGCGCCCGCTCGCTCACCACGACGTCGGCGGTGAACCGCTCGGTCTCGAAGTCGTTGGCGACATAGTGCTTCGGGGTCGCACCGACACCCAGCTCCTGGACGCCGGCCACGTAGGCCGCGGCCAGGTCTGCGGTGAGCACCGGGTCCTCGCTGAACGCCTCGAAGTGCCGGCCGCCGAGCGGCGAGCGGTGCAGGTTGATCGTCGGGCCGAGCACGACGTCCACCTTCTTGCGCCGCGCCTCGAGTCCCGACACGACGCCGTACCGGTGTGCGATGTCCACGTCCCAGGACGACGAGAGAGCGGTCGCGGACGGCAGGTTCAGCGACGGGTCGCGCTCGTCCCAGGCAGCACCGCGGACGCCGCTCGGCCCATCCGACAAGACCATCGACCGCAGGCCGATGCCGGGCAGCGGATGGGTGGACCAGAAGTCCTGTCCGGTGAGGATCCGGACCTTCTCCTCGAGCGTGAGCCGAGCGAGCAGCGCGGGGACAGCGGCGGAACTGGGGTTCATGCGACGACTGTACGCGCCAAAACCGAGTATCGCTAGGTTTTCACTGCCCGGATCGATAGCATTCAGCGCATGCCCTCGACCAGCAGAACCGCCAGAGGCCCGTACGCGAAGGGCGTCGCCAAGCGCGAGGAGATCCTGACCGCGGCGCTCGAGGTGATCGCGCGGGACGGGTACCGCAACACCTCGACGCGAGAGCTCGCCGCCGCGGTCGGCCTGAGCGAGGCCGGTCTGCTGCACTACTTCGGCTCCAAGGAGAAGCTGTTCGAGGCGGTGCTCCGGGCCCGCGACGAGGCCGACGTCGAGCGTTTCGACCACTCGGACCTGATCGACAAACTGACCGCGATCATCCGCCACAACAGCGACGTACCGGGACTGGTCCAGCTCTACTCGACCTTCTCCGCCGAAGCCGGCGACCCGCAGCACCCGGCCCACGAGTACTTCGTCGCCCGGTACACGCGGCTGCGCGACTCCCTCGCCGAGTCCGTCCGTACCCGCCAGGCCGCGGGCACGATGGATCCCGCCGCCGACCCGGAGAAGATCGCGAGTGTGCTGATAGCGCTCTCCGACGGTCTCCAGATCCAGTCCCGGTTCGACCTGCCCAGCGGCCCCGCAGACCTGCTGGATCACCTGCTGGCCCTGCTCGGCCCGACCGGTACGTCGACGGGCCGGGGGAGCGGTGGATAGTTGAGCCATGACGAGATCCGCGGATGAGGCCGCCGGACCGCCCGCGGTTCCCGAGGTCGACCGCCGGTTCCTGGCCAAGGAGATCTGGCTGGTCCTGGCCCTCTCGTTGGGGGCATCGGCACTGTCGGCGGTGATCTCGTTCGCCGGAATCCTGACCTCGGCCAAGCCGATCAGCGATCAGACCGCGGTGATCGTCGGCTCACGGGCACCCGGCCGCCCGTGGCTGGACCTGTCGTGGCAGCTGTTCGCGGTTGTCAACGCGCTGGTCCCGGTCGCCCTCGTCGGCCACTTTCTGGCCCGCGGTGGCGAGTCACTGCACACCATCGGCTTCGACCTGCGCGACCGCCTCCGCGACCTCGGCCGCGGAACCGCCGTCGCCGCCTGCGTGGGTGGCGCAGGCGTGGCCTTCTACCTCGGCGCGTACGCCACCGGTGCCAACCTCACCGTCGACCCGTCCCAGCTGCCCGACTACTGGTGGCGGATCCCGATCCTGATCCTCGTCGCGGTGCAGAACGCCGTCCTCGAGGAGGTCATCGTCCTCGGCTACCTCAACCACCGGCTGAGCCAACTGGGCTGGTCCGCCACCGGCAGCACGGCCGCCAGTTCGCTCCTGCGCGGCTCGTACCACCTCTACCAGGGCCTCGGCGGCTTCGCCGGCAACGTCGTCATGGGCGTGATCTTCTGCTACCTCTACCGCCGCTGGGGCCGCGTCGGCCCGCTCGTCGTGGCGCACACCCTGATGGACATCGCCGCGCTGATCGGTGCGACGTACCTCATCGGCAAGGTCGGCTGGTTACCCGGTTAACTGTGATCGAAACGACTGACTCGTAACCGATCAGGCCCGGATCGGGTTGATGGTGCGTGACTGTTAACGGGGAAATCACAAGTCCGCCCGAGATCGATCCGGGATTGGCGGCCGTCGCACTGGCCGTCTTCGCCCACCGGCACGAGGTGGTGCATCTGCTGTACGCCGCCACCGACGAGCCGGACGCGCTGGCCCGCATCGCCGACCTCCTGCGCGTCGACGAGTCGACCATCGCCAGAGTCCTTGACCAGCCACTGCGCTGGATGCTGCCGCAGTTCCGCACCGAGCTGGAAACCATCGCGGCCATGCCGCCCGCGGCGATCGCCGAGCCGCCCAACGAACCGGTCACTGCCACCACCTGACGGACCGGAGCCCGGGGCGGACGCCGACTGCGCGCGTCCACCCCGGGCTCCCATTGCTTAGGGTGAGCGGGTGGAGATCGATGGGGCTGGGGTACTGGAGATCGCGGACGAGTTGACCGAGGCGTACGTCGAGGTGTTCACGGCGCCTCCGCGGCAGCACCGGGACCCGGAGAAGACGCGGATCGCGTTCCGGGAGCGGCTGGAGGGCGACGTCCGGCGGGACGGGTTCCGTGCCTGGGTGGAGCGATCGGGCGACGGGCAGATCGCAGGTTTCGTGACCGGGTGGACGACGCCCGCGCCGTTCCGGACCGACCGGTCCTACGGGCAGGTGCAGGCGCGGATCGGCCCGGAGCAGGTCCAGGACCTGCTGGTGGGTGCGTTCGAGATCGACGAGCTGGGTGTGCGCGCGCACGTGCAGGGGACCGGTATGGGGCGACGGTTGCTGGCGACGGTGGCCGAGGAACAGCCGCGCGCGTGGTTGCTCGCCTGGAACCAGGCGCACGACGCCCTCGCGTTCTATCGCCGGGTCGGATGGAAGGAAGCGCCCGTCCGCGGCCCGGAGACCGACATCGTGGTGTTCCTGTCCCCGAACCACCCGGGCGCCGCCTGAGCGGCGCCGCGTTCAGAGGTTGAAGAGGGCGGTTGCGTTCTGCCACATGACGGCGTCGTGCTCGGCGGGAGTCAGGTCGGCCGCGTCGAAGGCGCCCAGGGCCACCGACGGGTCGATGAGGGTCGCGTCGGTGCCGAACATGAGCCGCGAGTGGCCGATCTGGTCCAGGACCCAGCGGATGCGATTCGCCTCCGGGGCGGACCAGCAGGGCTCGAACCAGATGCGGTCGGAGCGGGACGCGGCCTCGGGCAGGTGTGGCCAGCCGAACGCGCCCATGTGCCCGGCGATCACCTGAGCGCCGGGCACGCGGGCCGCGACGTCGGCGAGATCCAGGACGTTGTCGCCCCACGTGTGGACCAACGTCGGCAGTCCGAACTCGGTGGTGAGTTCGATCGCGGCCTGCATACCCGGCGACGGGATCGGCGTCCGGCTGTACTCGGTGTGGATCTTCGCGCCGACCCACCGGGAGCGGCCGTCGCCGGCGAGCAGTTCGTCGAGGTCGGACCGCGCCTCGTCCAGCCGGCGCGGGTCGACGACGAGCATGCCGCGCAACCGCGGGTCGGCCGGCAGTTGCTCCGCGAGAGAGCGATTCCCCGTGGGAGCGTCGTACACGATCGCCTCGATCGCCGACACCAGCTGGAGGTCGATGCCGAAGCGGTCGATCAGGTCGATGTTGACGTCGATGCTGCGCACGTCCATGGAGAAGAACCACGGACCCCAGTGCGCGTGTACGTCGATCAGCATGCCGGCTCCAGGAGGTTCGTCAGGGACTTGCTGCCGGCCTGGGCGATCTCGGCGGGCGTGAGCTTGGAGGTGAGCAGGCGACGCACCACCGCGTGGGTCTCGTGGAACGGCGTCCGGCACCCGAGCACCAACCGGTCGGCGCCGACCTCGGCGGCCACGATCTCGAGCGAGTCCGGCCCGGTGAGCATCCGGGTCGACGTGTGGAAGCCGCCCTCCGCCCGGGCGAGCACGATGAAGTCCCCGAGGTGGTAGAAGTGCGTGTCCAGGAAGACCACGCGGGCGCCGAGACCGCGGAACGGCGTACCGATCTTGCGGACGTCGCCCTCCACGAAGATCGTCAGCTGTGCGTCCACCAGCAGCCGCACGACATGGTCGAAGGACGGGAATCCCGGTTCCACGCCCTGGGCGGTCGGCGCGAGCCGGATCATCCGCGGCCGGTCCGGACCGGACAGCAGGCGGTCGAGCTCCCGCTCCGCGCCGAGTACGTCTCGCAGGTCCAGCACCGGGCACGCCTGCCAACCGTTGCTCGCAGCAACCTGTCGCGCTTCGTCGTTCCCGGTCGGTACGTCGAAGTGCACGGCCCGCAGCGAGGACACGACGCCGCCGGAGATCCCGGTGGCCTTGAACACGTCCTGCACCGTGTCCGGACGACTCCAGCGACCGGTCGTGACGTCGTGCCCGACCAGGACGTCGCAGTCCAGCAGGTGTGAAGCGTCGTTCATCAGGCCTCCCGGGCCAGTGCGCTGTGGACCTTGCGGATCGCGGTGACGATGTCGTCGACGTCCGCGTCGGTGTAGTTCTCGTTGCAGGACAGGACCAGCAGGCGGCGGTTGATCAGTTCCTCGGCGTTGGGACACAGGCCGGGCGGATACTCGACGCCCTGCAGCGGGAAGCCGGAGTCTCCGTAGGTGATCCGCTCCCGCACCGCCGGTGCGGCGTACAGGGGGCTGGTCAGGTATCCACCGACCGCGGGAATGCCCTCCGCGGTCAGCGCGGCCGCCCACTCGTGCATGTCACCCGCGACGTCGGGGTCGATGATCAGCGGGTACTGCCAGTAGACGTGGTCGCCGTCGTCCGGCGGCACCGTGATTCCGGCCAGGTCGCTGATCCCCTTGGTGGTGCGGGCGGCAGCGGTACGGCGATCCGCGACGATGTCCCGGAGCCGGGACAACTGCGCACGGGTGACCGCTCCGACCAGTTCGGTCATCCGGTAGTTGAGGGCGAGGAAGAGGTAGGTCCGCTCGTCGGTGTCGCGAGGCCAGCCCTTGTCGGCGAACAGTCGCATCCGCCGGGCCAGCGCGGCGTCGTCGGTGACCACGAGTCCGCCGTCACCGGCGCTGATGTGCTTGGTCTGCTGCAGGCTGAAGCAGCCGATGTGCCCGATCCGCCCGGCGAACGTGTCCCCGACCGCGGCGAGATAGGCCTGCGCACAGTCCTCGATCAGGACGATGCCGTGCTGGTCGCACAGTTCTCGCAGTTCCCGGATCGGGGCCGGTTTGCCGAACAGGTGGACGGCGATGACGGCCTTCGTTCTGGGCGTGATCGCGGCCGCGACCGCTGCGGGGTCGAGGTTGCCCGTGACCGGGTCGACGTCGGCGAACACCGGGACGGCGTTCTGCACGATGATCGGGAACACCGTGCCCATGTCGCTGATCGGGGTGGTGATGATCTCGTCGCCCGGCCCCGGGTTCACCGCGGCGACGGCGAGGTGCAGGGAGGCCGTTCCCGAACTGCAGGCGACGCCGTGCTCGGCGCCGAGCAGGTCCGCGAACTCACGCTCGAGTGCGGGGACCTCGGTGCCCCAGGTGGCCGACAGCATGCCGCTGCGGAGAACCCTCTCCGCCGCTTTCACCTCCTCGTCGCCGAAGCGCCGGCCGGACGAGTCGAAGACCGACGGCAGCGGGGTGGTGCGGACCGGTGTGCCACCGTCACGGGCGAGCATGGTGTTCTCCATCGAAACGCGTCCTCACGTGGTTGAGGTTGCTTACGGCAACGGTAGTTGGACGAGATCGCGGTCGGCGAGACCCCAGACGATCCGGGGCCGGGACTCCGCGGTCCGGTGGCCGCGGGCGTCGTGGACGGGGGTCAGCTGGGGCACGGTGTACCACCCGTCGCCGAGCTTGTTCACCAGGAGCTCCGCCTCGCTCGAATCGGTGCTGAGCCGGTACAGGTTGCCGCCGAAGTTCGTTTCACCATAGACCCCGGCCGGGTCGGTGAAGAGCTGGCCGTACCCGGAGAGCGTGTTCTCCCCGCGCGTCACGGTCCCGGCGGTCAGGTCGTAGGTGAACCAGCCGCCGCTGGTCCGCTTCAGGACGCCGTACAGGAGGCCGTCCTTGACCGCGACGCTCTGGATGGAGCGCTCTCCGGCGAGTGGCTCGACGGTCCAGAGCAGCCGGCGCTCGCTCAGGTCGAAGGCGGCGATCGCGGCCGTGGTCCGGGTCGGGGTGATCCCGCCGCCACCGACGACGTCGCCGCCGAGGTACGCGATCCCGTCGGCGACGGCGACGGTCATCACGCTCTGGTCGGGAAGGATGCCGTAGTGGACGTCCATGGTCCCGGTCCTGGGATCGAGCAGCGTGAGCGCGCCGGTGAGCTTGCCGGTGCCCGGTGACGAGGCGATTGCGAGGAGCTTCGACTTCGGGTCGTACGCCGCCTGCCACGGGCGGAGTTGGTCGTGGCCGATCGTTCCGAAGCTGTGGACTTCCTTCGTGCGCGGGTTGATCCGCACCACCTCGGTGCTCGGGTAGAGAGCGCTGTACAGCTCTCCCCGGAGCCAGGTCAGCGTCTTCGCCTCACCAGGCACCCGGATCCGCCGGCTGGTGGTGCTCCCGCCCGGACGTTTCGGGATCGCGTGTTCGGTCACGACCCAGTGGCCGCCGACGTACAGGTGCGGGTCTCCGAGCTGGATCGACTGCGGCTTGTCCGCGGCGGGCGTGAAGCCGGCGTCGATCAGGTCCAGCAACTCGGACTCGCCGGTCGCGAGGTCGAGCCACCAGAGGACTCCGGATCCGGTCGAGCCCAGGAGAGTGGTCGCGTCGAGCAGTTCGAGCTTGCGGTGCTCGTCGGCCGGTGCTGGCGTCGCGATCGCCGTGAGAGCGCTGTCTGCCGGACCGCAGGACCAGACCGTCCCCGAGCCGCGGGTCGTCAGGTACGCCGTGCCGTCCAGGCCGACGGTGAGCGCGTCGATGCTCGTCTCGCCGTCCGGCAGCGTGACGATCCGGGCGTCGGTGCCGTCGAGCGCCATGCTGGAGAGCGCTCCGTCGCTTCCCGCGTAGAACCGGTCGGTGGTTGCGGCGAACGGGCCGAACTTCTGGCCGCGGATCGCCTCGGGGGTGAGATCGCTGAACTCGCCACTGGTCCGGCGGTAACCGATCAGCTTCGACGGGGTGTAGATCCCGGCGTAGACGAAGTCGCCCGCTGCACCGACGTATCGCCCGTACTGGGCTCCGGTCACGGGCGTGCCGATCCGGGTCAGGGCGTTGGTTGCGGGGTCGATCTGCCAGACGGTGCCGTTCGGGTAGCTGACCCCGAAGACCTGGCCATCGGGAGCGGTCACCAGGTCCCAGACGAAGCCGCCGGCTCCCGCGAGGCTGCCGACCCGGGTTATCGATCCGGTCGCGGGGTCGAAGCAATACACGTCCGCGACCGGGTACAGGCCGACGTACACCTTGCCGGCGGCAACTGTGATGCCCCAGCCGCCCTCACCGACCGGGAGCTCGACGGTCCTGGTGACCTGTCGCGTGGTCAGGTCGATCTCTGTCAACCGTGGCGGCACGATGCCGCGACTGACGACGTACGCGTGCCCGTCATGGACGGCCATGGCCACGACCGCCGCGGTCAAGCACGCGGCTCCGAAGGTCGGCAAGCTGGTGCCGTCGACAGGCACGGTGGTCGAGGTGGATGGCATTGCACCGGCGGCCATGTCTGGGAGGGCGGTGGCGGCGGTGGTCAGCGCGGCGCCGGCCAGGAGCGTGCGGCGGGAGAGGGGGAGAGTCATCGGAGAGCGCTCACTTCTCTCGGGGGAGATTGCCGACGCGGATCAGGTCCCGGCCCTTGATCGTGTAGAGGGCGTCGCCGGTGTGTGATGTCGTGATCAGCGGATAGCCGTAGATCTGCGCGCCCAGGCCGTCGACAACCGTGGTGACGGTCGGCGCGCCCGTCCGCTGTGGCGTGAGCTGGAAGACGCGTTGGCTGTCGGTTCCGAAGAGCCCCGCGCGAGCGATCGTCAGCCGGCTCTGACCGGTGCCCAGGGCAACGGTTGCGAGGACCTTGCCGTCCTGCGGATCGAGGACCGCCAGGCGGCCGTCGTCTGTCGTCGCGTAGAGGCGGCCGCGATACGTGAGTACGTCGCTGTAGCTCTGTGCACCCGGCAGCGGGGCGACCTCCCAGAGCGTGCGGTTGCGGCGCAGGTCGAAGGCGACAACCGTTGCCTCCGGCAGGACGGGCGTCGTACCCAGGCTGTTGCGGGTCGCGCCGCCGAGGTACGCGATACCGGACTCGGTGGCGACCGACCGGACCGACTGCTGCGGTACGACGCCGCGGTGGACCTCGCGGTCGCCGGTGTCCAGGTGCTGCTCGGTGAGCGTTCCCTCGTATTTCCCGTAGTCGGGTTCGGTCGCGATGAGCCAGGTCCGCGAGCGGGCGTCGTACGCGTCGTCGGTGGGGCGGGTCTGTTCGTTGCCGATCTGGCCGAGTTCGTGCAGTCCGGAGCCGTTCGGCCGCATCGCCCACAGGCGCGCGAGCGTGTAGACCCCGAGATAGACGTCGTCGCCGACCGGGGTCAGGGTCTTGGCCTCACCCGGCAGGAACGTGCGGGTGCTGGTGCCGGTGGCGAGATCATGGACCTGGACGCCGGCCTTGCCGCTGACGAGCACCGACGTCGCAGTCGCCGCGATGCCCATGGCCTGCTCGGGTGCGGGCGGCAGACCGGCCTGGCCGAGATCGGTGCCGCTGAACGTCGCGCCGGCCTCGTCGAAGTCGACGACCTGGCTGGTCAGCTCGGCCCGGATCGTGGCGCCGTCGACGAAGATCCGGTTGAAGTACGCACCGTCGTACGGCGAGCCGAGCGGTGAGAGAGCGCTGTCCCGGTATCTGTAGAGCGTTCCCGACGGGCGGGTGCCGAGATACACGTCGCCGGTCGGTGCGTCGATCGTGATGGCCGTGACGTACTGGTCGCCGCCCGGGGTCTGCACCTCGACCGGGTTGCTCAGCTCGGTGGTGTCGAACAGCAGCATCGTGCCCGTGGGGGAGAGACCGGCCGCGAGCGTCGTGCCGGACAGGCTGAGTGTCGCGACGAAGGTGCGGTCCGCGTACTTGGACGGGAGGACGTCGCGACGTTCGCCGGTAGCGCGGTCGATGGCGATGAGATGGGCCTTGGTGCCGACACCCGCGTAGATGGTGGTCGCGTCGGCGGCGATGCTGCGAACGTACTGCTCGCCGGCGATCGCGGCGCCGTACGACCTGGTCGCGCCGGTGGCCGGGTCGTACTCGTGGACGGCGCCGTCCGGGTAGGTGCCGGCGACGAGTTTGCCGTCGGGGGTCGCGGCGATCGACCAGATGAACGAGCCGAACTGTGCGACCTTGGTGGCGGTGCCGGTCGTGGTGTCGATGCGGTAGACGTCGCCGGGGGTGTAGAGGCCGATGTACAGGTCGGTGCCGATATGGGTCATGGCCCACGCACCGGCGCCGGTCGGGAGCGCGAGCTTGCGGTCGACGGTGTGAGTGGCGGGATCGAAGGCGCCTACCTGCACAGGGGAGACGCCGGACGTCACGGTCCAGATCCGGTCACCGACCTGCTCCGCGACGCTGGTCGAGGTGACGCTGGAGGCGGGGCCGAGGTTCTCGACGGTCACAGGTGTCGGAACGGGTGTTTCGGGCCCGGCCGGAATTGCCGAGGCTGTCGTGGCCGAAACGGTCACCAGCGCTGCGCAAATGACGATGCTGCCGATCAGTCTCCGTGTGAATCGCTTGTCCACAAGGTCTCCCGGGGCGGTGCAGCCGATATTACGGTCATGGCTGTAATTAGCTAGGAACCCTACGCGTGGCCGATTCCGCCCGTCAACAGATCAAGCGAAGCCCTCGGACGGAGCGGACGGCAGAGCAGACGGGGGCAGGGGCAGACCGGGGCAAGCCAGGCAGGGGGCAGGGGCAGAGGATGGGGCGGGCGTCAGAGGTGGACGCGGTAGATGATGAGCGGGCGGCCGCTGCTGGGGCCGGGCTGGGTGCCGGTGGCTTCGGCGAGGCCGGCGCGTTCGAGGCGGTTGAGGACCCGGCGGGCGGTGCGGGGCTGGATGCCCAGGTGGTCGGCGACCGTGCGCGTCGTGAGACCGCTCTCCGGCGTCGCGCGGACCAATTCCTGGAGTCGCTCGAGGGTGGCCTTGGACAGGCCGGCGCGCTGGGCCAGGAGTTGCAGCTTCGACCGCTGCTGAGCGCGAGGTGCGGCGCCGCCGACGAGGACCAGATCGATGTCGTTGCGCAGCGAGACCACGGCCGCCGTTCGTCCGGCCGTCCTGGCCCGGCCGAGGGCACGGCGGGCCAAGGCCTCCGTCTCGGTGCCCGAGCCGCCGATGCCGAACCCGATCCGCACCGGCCCGAACTGTTCCTTCAGCCTGGTCAGCATGCCGAGCTCGGTGAACGCCGCGGTGGCTTGCTCGAGCGGGCCGCGGGTGGCCACGACCAGGTACCGCTTGTCGTCGTACCGGATGACGCTGCCGCCGAGAGAGCCGGCCTCGCGTCGGAGAGCGCTCTCGCCCTCGGCTGCGATCTCGACCAGGCCGAGGGCGATCTGCGCGTCGTCGCTGCGCAGAGCGTCGTGGACCAGGAGCAGGCCGTTGATCGCGGCGCGCACCGAATGGACCGACGGCGCCAGGCGGACGGTCGTCTGCTCGGTGCGGAGCTTCTCGTACGCCGAGCGGAGGCAGGTGATGGCGACGGTCGCACGGGCCTGGCGGTGGAAGGCGAGCACGTCGTCGGAGCTCAGCCCCGGGCGGTACGGCAGGACGCGGATGCCGCTGGTCGGCAGGCCGACTTCGTCGAGGGTCTCGTGGACCTGGGCCTCGTCGAGCACGTCGATGCTCATCGAGGTGACGTCGCGCCCCTCGCGCAGCAGTTGGACCAACGCTCGCATCAGGGTGGCGCCGGTGTACTCGACGTGGACAGCGGGGCGGTCGAGGAGGTTGTTCGCGGCAGCGATCTGGTACGGGACGACGCCGGTGAACAGCCACGCGTCCACGGTCGGTGGAGCCTCGGCCATCACCTTCGGAGTGTCGGTCTCGCGGCGGTAGCGGAGCGGAACGACCTCGATACCGCGCTGGGAGGCGCAGATGCGGCTGGTGGACGCGACCAGGTCCGACGGCCCGACGACGCCGATTGTCGTCACCATCTGCAGTCCTCCTCCCTGTCCGTGACTGGCGCGCTCAGTCTCACAGATCCGTCCGGCGCTGCAAGAACGCG
>Ga0164241_10005466_pt1 | contig 11892 bp, 6 predicted proteins | sample OricomyardsoilBY_FD_108780 | JGI IMG/M metagenome (GOLD analysis project Ga0164241, IMG submission 108780) | Backyard soil microbial communities from Emeryville, California, USA - Original compost - Back yard soil (BY) | ecosystem: Environmental > Terrestrial > Soil > Unclassified | place: USA... | reverse complement strand
TGTCGTCCCATGGGGACGGCCATACGCGAACCAGACGTTCTCGAATTCCACGAGCACCGAGCTGGGCCTGTCCTCTCGACGAAGCTCCTCGCCCGCAACGTCCACCCATGGCTCGGTATCGAGCAGATTGAAAATCCGCTCGGAACTCGCCATGGCGGTCTGCAGCGTGTTGTACTTGTCGGACAGATCCTGAAGCGGCTGAAAAAAGCGCCTCACGAGCTGAAGAAACGCCGCCACGGTGCCCACGGTGAGCGTGGTTGCCTCCACGCGCCCCGCGCCGGCGACAATGAGGCTCGCGAGAGCCACCGACGTCAGGATCTCGATAGCGGGGAAATACAGCGCATACACCGTGATCGACTTGAGATGCGCGTCGAGATGCGACCTGTTCAGATCGTCGAACCGCCTGGCCTCATCGGCCTGCCGTCCGAACAATTGAACGATTCGCATACCCGACAGCCGTTCCTGCAGAAAGGCATTGATCCGGGCCAGTCGCGTCCTGATGTCGCGATACGCTTCCCGTACCTTGAGCCGAAAGACGAAAGAGACGAAGACTACCAGCGGAATGACGGCGAATGAGGCGAGAGAAAGCCGCCAATCGGTGACCAGCATCGCAACGCTGATCGCCAGCAGAGTGAACAGATCGCCCATCCCGCTCACCACGCCGGCGGTGAACAGTTCATTCAGCGTTTCAACATCCGAAGTCACGCGGGTGATTAGCCGGCCCGCCGGATTGCGATCGAAGAACGCGATCGGCAGCCGCTGCAGATGGCTGAACAGCTGAAGCCGGAGATCCCTCATCACGTTCTGGCCCAGCAGCGCCGTGAACCAGGTCTGGCCGTACGACATCACCAGCTCGAGGATGAGCGAGGCGGCGTAGAGTATCACCGCGAGCCGGATCGTACCGTAATCGCGCTGAGGAATCGCGACGTCTATCACATGCTGGGTGAGGAATGGCCCGACGAGCTGGAGCCCACCTGCAATCATGAGAAAGAGCAGCGCGACAGCGATCAGCGCCCGGTACGGAGCGGCGAAGGCCAGAAGCCTTCGCATGAGCCGGCTATCATAAGCCTTACCGAGCGCCTCTTCTTCGTGGAACGACACGGTTGAGGCGGTCATGCGGCCTTCAATCTAACAGCACGATATTGTGGTACGGTGGTTGCCATGATTATGGACACAGTTTGTCCACCCTTTTGGAGGTTCTATGAGCATTCTTGCCTGGATCATCCTCGGCCTGCTCGCAGGAGCAATCGCAAAGGCCATATTCCCCGGCACCGATCCGGGCGGATTGATCGTTACGATGATCATCGGAATTGTGGGGGCGTTCGTTGGCGGCTGGATCGGCGGCATGCTTACAGGTACTGGACTGAACGGCTTCTCACTATGGAGCCTCATCCTGGCCGTGGTTGGTGCTCTGATCCTACTCTGGATCTACCGCATGAGCACCCGCGGGCGCAGCACGACCGTCTAGGTCTGGCCGGCCTGACCGCGTCAGGCCGGCTGCCGTGTCCGAAGGCGCCGAAGAGATCTCTCCGATCTCTCGGACCGTCTCTGCGGCTCGGTTGCCGTCCGGCTTTCGTGGCGCCGGACGGCAACACCTACGGCATTTCTTCGCCCCTTGTAGCTATCTTATATAGGTGAAGGATTTCCTTGTCGTCCGAGGTGCTCGGCAGCACAATCTGAAGGGCTTCAACCTCGAAATTCCGAGGCGGAGCTACACCGTCATCACCGGACCGTCCGGCTCCGGGAAATCGTCGCTCGCATTCGACACCATCTACGCCGAAGGCCAGCGCCGCTACGTCGAGTCTCTCTCGGCGTACGCGCGCCAGTTTCTTGAGAGAATGGAAAAGCCCGACGTCGATTCGATCGACGGGCTATCGCCTGCCGTCGCGATCGAGCAGAAGAACCAGACCAAGACATCGCGCTCCACCGTCGGAACCGCAACGGAGATCTACGACTATCTCCGGCTGATGTGGGCGCGTATCGGTCGCACATTCTGTCCCAAGTGCGGCAGGGAGATGCGGCCCGATACTGCTTCGTCCGTCACCGACGCGGTACTCTCGCTCGCGGAAGGCACCCGTTTCGCCGTCGCATTTCCACTCAAACTGTCGAGCAAGGTCACGCACGCTGTCGTGATTGAGAATCTCCGCGCGCAGGGTTTTCTGCGGATTTTCATCAACGGCGCCATCAAGTCGCTCGATGAATTGGGGCCGAAGGCGAATCTGACTCGCGCAAAGGATCCGCTGGTCGTGGTTGACAGACTTTCAGTCAAGGCGGAAGCCGCAAGTCGGCTTGCCGAGAGTGTGGCAACTTCATTCCGAGAAGGTGACGGCGACGTCGTCATTCTGTTTCCCGATGCGGTACCGTCGCCGCTCGATGGCACGATGGTCGATCGATTGCGCTATACGGATCGCTTCGAATGCGCCAACGACGGAACGCGTCAGCCGGCGCCCACGCCGCAGCTTTTCTCGTTCAACAGTCCACAGGGCGCGTGCCCGCGCTGCAACGGGTTCGGCGCGATTCTGGAATACGACGAATCGCTTGTAATACCCTACCCGGAGCGCTCGTTGCGTGAGGGCGCGATCGATCCCTGGACCAAGCCGCGTTACGACAACAAGCGTCGCACACTGGCGGAATTCGCGAAAAAGAACTCGATACCGATGGACGTTCCCTGGATCGAATTGTCCGCCGCGCAACGGAATCTTCTCCTGACGACAGATGCGAAACGCGGTTACGTCGGTGTTTACCCGTTTCTTCGCGCACTCGAGGCGAAGCGGTACAAGCAGTACATCCGAGTTTTCCTGCGTCAGTATCAGACGGCCCAGGAATGTCCGGAATGTCACGGGGCAAAGCTGCAACCGGAGTCGCTCAACGTTCTGCTTGGCGGACACAACATAGCGCAGATATCGGAGCTGCCCATCGACAGATTGAGCGACTGGCTCGAAACGCTGGAACTATCCGATTACGAGATCTCGATTGCGGAAATGATTCTCCGTGAATCACGCGATCGAGTGCGTTTCCTTCGTGACGTCGGTCTCGATTATCTCACACTGAACAGGTCCACGAGAACGCTTTCCGGCGGCGAGGCGCAGCGGATCGGGCTCGCAAATTCACTTGGCTCGCGGCTCGTCGACACGCTCTACGTACTGGATGAACCGTCCGTCGGCCTGCACCCGCGCGACATGGATCGGCTGCTCTCGCTGCTGCGTCGGCTTCGCGATGCCGGCAACACCGTGATCGTGGTCGAGCACGATCCTGCGGCGATGGCGGTAGCGGATTACATGGTCGAGCTTGGGCCGGGAAGTGGCATTCACGGCGGCGAAATCATGTTCGCCGGTCCAATGTCGAGAATCTCCGAGAGTCCGCTCACAGGCAAGTACCTGAGTGGTGAGCTATCGGTGCCACTGCCAGCGGAACGGCGTCGCGTCGGTCCTCGATGGATCTCGCTCGAGGGCGCGCGCGAACATAATCTGCATGGGGTGGATGTGAAGATTCCGCTCGGCGCGCTCACCGTGGTGACCGGTGTTTCGGGCTCCGGAAAGAGCACGCTGATACACGACGTTCTGTATCATGCGCTGGAGACGCATACCCAGGGCGAGCACTCCGCGAAACGGCATCTTGGCGAGAGTATCGGGGCATACGAGAGTATCAGCGGCGTCGAGGCGATCGATGAAGTCGTGATGATCGACCAGAGCCCGATCGGAAAATCACCGCGCTCCAACCCTGTTACATACATCAAGGCGATGGACGAGATCCGCTCGATCTTCGCCGACACACCGCTCGCGCGCCAGCGCAAATACACCCCTGGCACGTTCAGCTTCAACGTCGAGGGCGGTCGTTGCAGCAAGTGTGAAGGCGCTGGTTATACGGAAGTGGAAATGGTATTCATGGCCGACGTGTTCGTTCCATGTGACGAGTGTGGCGGCCGACGCTTCAAGGACGCGGTGCTGGAAGTTAGCGTGAACGGCAAGAACATCGACGACGTGTTGCAGCTCACCGTCGATCAGGCAATCCGATTCTTCGCTCGCGAAGAAAAGCTCGGTCAGGCTCTATGGCATTTGCAGCAGGTCGGACTGGGTTATCTGCGCCTTGGACAGCCTGCGACAACGCTCTCGGGTGGCGAGGCGCAGCGAATCAAGGTCGCGAGAGAACTTGCGAACGCCGGAAAAAAGAGCGGACGCAAGCTCTACATCATGGACGAGCCGACCACGGGATTGCACCTCGATGACATCCGCAAACTCGTGCTGGTACTGGATCGACTTGTCGCTGCGGGCCACACGGTCGTGCTCATCGAGCACAATCTGGACGTCATCAAGCTGGCCGACTGGATCATCGATATGGGACCGGAAGGCGGCAACGGAGGCGGCCGCCTCGTAGCTATGGGAAGACCCGAGGAGATCGTCAGAGTCCCGGAGTCCCATACGGGTCAGTGGCTCGCGCCGCTGCTCAGCCGCGGAGTCCCCGTACGCGAATCGACCGGCGCGCCAGCACAAAAAAGTGCCTCGCGATCCGGAGGCGGAAGGCTCAAGGCCGGTTGAACAGTGGCTCGCTCCAGTTGAGCTTGCCTCCATACCTCGCTAGATTGGTAGGTCTCCCCCGGATCGCATCCGAAGGGACATTCCCCAGTAGCTCAGTTGGTTAGAGCATTCGACTGTTAATCGAAGGGTCGTAGGTTCAAGTCCTACCTGGGGAGCTGGCTGCAAAGTTGCTAACTCAATGCGGCGCAACAACATACGCAGAACCATTCTGAACAGCGGCACGAGCAATCGGCCGCTGTTCCTTATTGTGTTCCGAATTTTCGAGTTTTTCGAGAACGGCGACGATCGCACGAAGCGCACGAAACGGGAAATAGCGGGATCCGTCCCTACTCCGTCCCTACTCCATCCCCGTTCACAACTCCGTCACACAACCGAAACACTGATTCACCACGCCCGCTCGTATTCTTCGAAAACCGGACTTCCATCAGGAGACGCGTACGCGTGAATCGAAACAGTGAAGCGGCAACGTTCGTGTTCGCGGTCGCATTCATCTGCCTCAGCATACTTGGCTTCGTCTATCACGACTTTGCGCTGCAGTGGCAACCCGTTCCCGACACGTTTCCGTGGCGCACCGGTTTTGCGTACGCGTCCGCGCTCGTTCTGTTGATCGGCGGCACTGGATTGCTCTTCGAGCGCACGCGAAAGATCGCGACGCAACTCATCTTCCCGTACATGCTGCTATGGCTGCTTCTGAAGGTACGACTGATAGTCGCTACGCCGTCATCAGAAGGTCGCTGGATGGGTTTTTCGGAGATTGCAGTGCTCGCTACCGCAGATTGGATCTTGTTAGTTCAATCGCGATTGCGTGCACAACAGCTTCCGCTCGAGTTCATCGATCGAATCGGATCGGCGCACATCGCGCAGATCGCATTCGGAATATTCCTCATTCCCGTCGGGCTCTCACACTTCATCTATCTGGAGCAGACTGTTGCGTTGGTACCGACGTGGCTCCCGGCCCGTGCGTTCTGGGCGTACCTGACAGGTGCGTTCCACGCGGCTGCTGGCGTTGCGGTTCTGTCATCAATCTATCCACGACGGGTCGCAAGACTCGAGGCTGCAATGCTCGGCGCCTTCGCCCTTCTTGTCTGGATTCCAAAGGTCATCGCCGCGCCAACGGCACAGCTTGGCTGGAGCGCACTCCTGATCACGATGGCAATCGGCGCTGGCGCATGGGTCATGGCAGAGTCGATGCCCCCCTGGAGGCGGAATCAGAAGGCGTTCGTAACGGCATGATGCCGATTGCAATCTGTTACCATTCGGCCGTATGCACAGCACACACGACGAATGGCTCTCCGGTTGGGATAACACCCCTGGGATAGTCTCGGTGCACGCAAGCCTGGACGGTCACGCAACCGTCTGGCGCCGTCTCCCGGAATCCGGAAGGCTCGTACGCGACGAACCCCGATTCCGGCCGTGGCTGCTTCTCGAACACATCGAAGATCTCCAGCACCTAGGTGACAGACTTGGGGGAAGTGATACGTCGCGCGCACCGATCCGCCACCGTGAACTCGAGGGTCCGGGTGCGCTGCGGCACCTTGTCAGCGCAGACGATGGCCGAGCGCTGAGTGCGGCTGTTCTCAAAGGGGCGTCCGCGCGCCTTGGCAAATCGATCACACATCTCGCGGAGCTTGGTCAACAATCAGTGCTTTCCCTTCCACCCGAGGAACAGTATCTGGTTGCGACCGGCCGAACATATTTTCGCAATCTCACGTTCGATCAGCTTCACAGACTCCAGTTCGATCTTGAAACGACAGGGCTCGATGCGCACACCGCCCGCGTTTTCATGGTCTCGATCCGCTACCATAACGGCGATACCGAAGTACTGGAAGCTGACGGCGACGGTGACGCCGCCGAGGCGGAACTGATTCGACAGCTCATGATTCGGGTGGAGAAAGCCGACCCGGATGTCATCGAGAACCATAACCTGCACGGTTTCGATCTCCCCTTTCTCGATGAACGGTCGCGCGCACTCGGGGTCCCGCTCTCGCTTGGAAGGATCCGCACAAACGGACTCAAGCGACGAGCCGCTCGGCGCGGCGCAAGGTCAGCAGATCCGGACGATCATCGACGAGTGCGGTTCGTCGCACCTGGACGGGAGCTGATAGACACGCTCGATGCGGTACGACGATACGATTTCTCCGTGCGGGAATTGCCCGGCCATGGGCTCAAAGCAGTTGCCAAACATCTCGGCTTCGCTGCTCCGGATCGGGAATACATTCGCGGAGATCAGATATATTCTACGTATCGCACCGATCCGGAGCGCGTGCGTCGATACGCAACCGACGACGTCGAGGAAGTCGCACAGCTATCACGATTGCTGGGTGGTGCAGCGTTCGCACTCGCACAGATGGTTCCCCGCAGATACGAGCGGCTCGCGGACGCAGGTGCTGCAACCGGCGTCATAGACCCGATGATTGTCCGAGCCTACATTCGCGCCGGCGCCGCGCTACCGGCGCATCAGGACGGTGACGGTACAGAGCACACAGGCGCCGCGTTGCACCTGTTCGCCTCCGGAGTCGCGCACAAAGTGGTGAAGGCAGACGTCGCAAGCCTGTATCCGTCGCTCATGCGCTCATTCCGCATCGGACCATCACGCGACAGGCTCGGCGTGTTACTCGGACTCGTCGATGGACTCGTCGAGCGACGGCTTGAAGCGAAGGCCAATGGGCGAGCGGCGCTGCCAGGTTCAGTGGAGCGATACGAGAACGAAGCGATGTCTGCGGCACTCAAGATCGTTGTCAACTCGGCGTATGGTTATCTCGCGGCGGGCGGGCTGACAAGATTCGCGGACATTCACGCCGCCAACGAGGTTACGCGCCGCGGTCGCGAGGTCCTTGCAATGATGTGTGACGCGCTCGCGGAGCGCGGTGTAACTCTGCTCGAGGCCGACACTGACGGCGTCTATTTCGCCGTGCCGCCTTCGTGGGAGGAAGTCGATGAACGGCGAGTTGTAGCTGCGGTCGCGACGCTGCTGCCTCCGCTCGTACAGTTGGAGTTCGAGGGCAGATACGCGGCAATGCTGTCACACGAACCGAAGAACTATGCCCTGCTCCGCTACGACGGATCGCTCCTTCTGCGCGGCGTCGCGTTCCGGTCCAGCCGGTCGGAACTATTCGGTGACAGGTTTTTGCGTCGTGCTATCGCTGCGCTGCTGACGGGTGATATGACAGAGGTACGCGACAGTTATCTGGCAACGATCGGCGCACTGCGCACACGAGCAATACCTACATACGAAGTGTCTTCGCGCGTCCGGCTCACAAAATCACCAGCGCAGTACATGGCTACACGCGGCAGGCGCAAGGAATTGTCGTACGAAGCGCTGCTCGGCGCCGGCGAGCTGAACTGGAGGATCGGGGACCGGATTCGAGTATATCGCAAGCAGAACGGCACTCCTGGCGCCATCACGTCGGCCGAAGACGATCCCGGTACGTTCGACCCACGTGATTACGACATCGAGTACTACGAGCGCCTGCTACTGACATCGTTCGCCGAGCGACTCGCGCGTGCATTCACGTCGCAGGACTTCGCGACGATGTTCGCGAGCCCTGATCAGTATTCGCTATTCGCGCGACAGGTCGAAGCTGTCAGCCCGATTCTGACCGTGTACTGAGGCGAACCGTCGTTCTCCGACACGGTATCGCCCCAGCACAAGCAAGGATCAGTTTGGTGCGGCGCCGCTTTATCCGTCATTCCCGCGAAAGCGGGAATCCGTCTTCCACGCCGCCCGCCGAACGCCACACCCTGCCGTCATTTGGCCGTTCCGCAGCCGGGTAGTCTGAATGCGCCGATCCGGCTGGAGTATCTGGTCGAACCCTTCAGGAGATAGTCGCCGACATACCAGATGGTGCAATCATCCGTCGGATCGATCGCTGTCGCTGTGTAATCCTCCCAGCGCAGCGTGTTCTCCTGTGCGGCCTCTCCAGTAGCCAGTACAGCCTCACGGAGCGACATCACCCCTTTCGGATCGCTGGGCGTTCTGCCCGTGAAACGCTGACCTGTAAAGATCGACGCACCACCGAACGAATAGCCGATTCCGATATTACCCTTGCCATCCATCGCTGCGGAGCCGAGCCAGCGAAAGTTGCTGTCGGGTGCAAACGTCCCCTGTTGATACAGCTTTACATCGCGCTTGCCGTCGAGCCGGAATTCGTACCAGCGCACGCCGCCGCCACCGAGCGACGTATTGATGGAGTGCGACGCGACAATCGACTCCTGCTTGCCGATCCTGCGATACACGACGCGTGACATGAGCTTGTCGCCCTGTGCATCAAGGCGCCGGTCGGTGCCGGGCTGCGGGACACAACTCGTCAGCTGACCGTCGCACAGATAGTGATACGGCGCAACCGTAATCTTCTCGGGACCCACCACCCTGGTCTTGGACGGATCCTCCCAGTTCACGTAGTACTTCCACGCGTATATCGCGTCGGCTTCCAACACCTTCCGAAGCTGAGTGCCGCCCGTGGCAAGCATGATGTTGGGAGAACCAGCGGGTGGAAGTTGCTTTCCATCCAGATCCGCGTTGTTCAGAAAATTCACATCATCGATGATCATGCACTGCTCTGTTGCATCTTCGCCCTTGAGCATGCGTGCACGATCGGCGACGCAGGCGTGTTTCTGGATCACGGCGTCACCTGTGCTCGTCGGGACGTAATACCCGTCCGGCCAGATCGCCGGACGCGGATAATCCGGGAACAGTGGTCTCACGAATTCGTAACGATAGTATGAACCGAGCGGGTCGGGGCCGGCACTGACTGCGTAACACATTGCATACGAGCCGGAATCGGGGGGCGGACGCGTACCGGTTGGGCGTTGCCGCGGCCCCGCCTGCTCCGGCAATTGCGTGGGTGCTGCGCGCGGCGGCTGAGTCAATTGGGCATCACCGCCAGGTTGATTTGGTTGTCCTCGCTGACTCACCGCGGCGGGCTCGCCAGCACGCGGCGCCACCGGCTCGTCAGGCCGCCGCGGCAACCGCGTGAAGATCGGCATGACGATCAACCATCTGTCCGCCAGTTGATCGTATCGGACAACCGCGTCACCATTGTTGTGGGTCTCGCAAGCGCCGCCGAATCCCTTGAACACGTTGGATGTCTCGACCGGACCGTAGAGCGGCTTGCCTTCCTTGGTGAAGATTGCGGTTCGGCTGTTCACGATCTGGAATACGTGATTTGGACCGACGGCGAGACTGTTATCCGACGGATTCCGCAGAACTGTGTTGCCTTGCGGTCCGACAAAGTCGGCTCCCAGGCCAACAAAATTCGCCACGATCGCGGCGGCTGGTCGTTTGCCGAGCGTGTGCTGTTCGACGCGCGCCCCCCCGCGTGGAACAACGATCTTCGGCGCGGGAATCGTGTCCTGCCCCGCGACGCCATCGGGATCCTGATCGGGGTCGGACGCCAGCGCGCCGCTCGGAATATCAGCGGCACTCAGATCGGTTGAAGTTCGGACTGCGCCGCCGAGCTGCGAAAGCGGCGCAGACATGTCGTGTGTGACTGCACGATGTACGATAGCGGCGTGCGCGACGCCGTTCGTCGAGGTCGCTACGGCGTCCGTTCCACGCCGGCCGACGGCAACTGCAATCGCGCATGCAGCAACTACGACCGATGCAATTACCTTCCGATTCAATGAATGATTCTTCACGGTCCTTCCTGAAAATGTGATGGTACGAATGTCACCTGCGATGCCTGTTTACGACTTTGCAACCATGCTGCTTCCTCGCGTGCGCCGGTGCCATGATCACTTGGCAACGGACATCTTCAGCGCAGCATCGCTCAAACCGGGTTGCGCCATCAACTTCTCGATGTCAGCTATCTCGATCGGGACGAATGCGGACATGTTGATGTAGCCGGTCTTGGTAATCAGGAGCATGTCCTCGAGCCTGAATCCCGTGTGTTCGCCCTCGACGCGCATCTCCGGCTCGATGGTGAATATCTCACCAGGCTGAAGCGTCGCGGCGGCATACGGCACGTCATGCACCGACATGCCGACGGTGTGCCCGAGACTCCGCACGGTCTTGCCGCGATAGTTATCGATGAACGAATTCGCAGCCGTGCGAATTGCCTCGTCCGAGAATTTATAGTTGGCCACGATCGCTTCCATCTTCACTACTGCGGCTTTCGCGATGTCCGCCGGTGTCGTGTATGGCTTGATCGACGTCATTACGGCTTGATACAGCCGCAGGTAGATCGTATACATCTCACGCTGGCGCGGCGTGAACTTGCCATTCGCCGGAAAGATGCGCGTGACGTCGGATGTGTAATAATCGTAGTCGGGCGCGTAGTCGAATTGCACCAGGTCACCGTCCTTGAGCACCGCGGTGTCCTTGTGGTAATGCGTGTAGTACGTGTTCTTGCCGGTCGCGATGAGGGCGAAGTACGCCGGCCCATATGATCCGTACTTCTTGAACGCAAACTCCGCGTCCGCCTGGAGTTCGAATTCCTGCATGCCGGGCCGGGCGTCGCGCATCGCCTCCATGATCCCGAGGCCGGCTATCCGCGTTGCCTGGTGAATGACCTCGATCTCGCGTGGACTCTTGATGGCCCGCAACGAGTCCGTGATTGGCTCGAGCGGCTTGATTTCGCTGTTCGGCGCCACGCCCTTCATCTTCGCCTGAAATGCCTCTTCCCTCGATTCGCGACCATCCCACGGATCATTCTTCGTCGCGCGAGCGAGCGCCACCGGATCGCTCGGAGAGGCGCTTCCAAGCACTTCAGCTCGAAATGGGGTGAAAATAGCCCGACCTTCCTTGCCAATCGCCTCCAGAACCGCACCGAAGTCCGCGCGCGGGACTACCGACTCGATCCCGGTATCCTTTTCCGCAGAGTCACCCGGTGTGAGCGACGGTCCAAACATCGACTTCTCGCGCCGATCGGTGGTCGGGCTCAGAAACAACGTCGACTTTTTCGTTCTACCGTCGATAACTAATATCGCACGCGGCTCGATCACGCCGGTGAGATAGTAGAAGTCATTGCTCTGACGAAGTGGCTGCTCTCCTGGGCGTTCCGTTGTTCCCTGGATGATCGCCGCCCCATCGCCGATCGACTTCATGACAGCCGCTCTGCGCGACGAGAATTCCGCTGCGGAGAAAACGCGACCAATAACCGGTTGCGCTCGGGTCGCCGGCGCAACGCCAAGAATTGTGACGACAACCGCCGCACTCGACCATACGATGCGTGATCGGAGTGTCATTCCTCGCCGTGATGCGATCATGCTATCCTCATTTGTGGAACGTTAGTGAGTACGGGACGGATCGGTCCGCGTCATCGCGATGATCTGATCCGCGTTACCCGTCATTTCCCAGCGGATGAGTGACATCGGTATCAGTCCGACGGAGTTGAAGTCATCCATGAACGCGAGCGTA
>Ga0164241_10005465_pt1 | contig 11894 bp, 11 predicted proteins | sample OricomyardsoilBY_FD_108780 | JGI IMG/M metagenome (GOLD analysis project Ga0164241, IMG submission 108780) | Backyard soil microbial communities from Emeryville, California, USA - Original compost - Back yard soil (BY) | ecosystem: Environmental > Terrestrial > Soil > Unclassified | place: USA... | reverse complement strand
TTCATCACAGCCGTGCTGGGCTACCTGCTGGGCTCGATTTCGTTTGGCGTGGTGATGGCCCGGCTGTTTGGCCTCGGCGACCTTACGAAGATCGGCTCTGGCAACATCGGCGCGACCAACGTCCTGCGGACCGGCAACAAGACTGCCGCGGCGCTGACCCTGCTCTTGGATGCGGCAAAGGGTGGGGTCGCGGTGATCATCGCGGGACGTGTCACCGGCGGTCAGGATGCCGCGCAGCTCGCGGGTTTTGCGGCGTTCCTTGGCCATCTTTATCCAGTCTGGCTTGGTTTCAAGGGTGGCAAGGGCGTTTCGACATTTCTTGGCACGCTGCTGGTGCTGCAATGGCCGTTGGGCCTGACGGCTTGCGCGCTCTGGCTGATTGCGGCGCTTCTCACGCGGATGTCGAGCGCGGGATCGCTGACCGCTGCCATCACTGCGCCAATCGCCGCATGGTTGATGGGCTACTCCAACACAATTGTGCTGACGCTGGCACTTGCGGTGATTGTCATCTGGCGTCACCGCGCGAACATTGCGCGGATTGCCCAGGGCACCGAGTCCAAGATTGGCCAATCGAAACAAGCCGGACCGCAACCCGGGGCTTGAAATACGGCATAGATCGGCCTAGTCTGACGTAACGTCGCCAAGCCCAGGGGTGGGCCGCGCCGTATTACTGGGTGGGACCGGAACAATGGATACTGGATCTGTTATCGCTTCGGCGTATCGGAAATATTTTTCTATCACAGGGCGATCAACGCGGCCCGAATACTTCATCTTTCTGGCTTATGTCGTTGGCGTCACCGCAACCTTGATGTTGATCGAGAACGCTTTTATCGGCCGTGCGGCGCTCGGCCATGTGTCGCCGTCGTCGCTTTTCTTCTTCACGCATCTTATCCCGCTGGTCACGGTTTTCGTCCGGCGGCTGCATGATGCGGACGAGGACGTGCCAGTGATGATGGTGCCGGTCTGGTGTATGCTGTTTTGCGGCATCGGACTGATGGCGCAGTTCGGCTATGAAGTGCTGTTCGGCGTGGTGTTCGTGCCCTTTGGCCAATTGCTGTGCCTGCAGATTTTGAAAGATGCGGGCACAACCGGGGCGAACCGTTTCGGTGCTGATCCGCGCGTTGGCGAGGATCGGAGCTGGCATGAAGCGGCGGTTCCGGTGCGCGCGGCCGCGAAAGACATCTACCGCGTTCGGCGCTGACTGGCGGATTGAGCAAGGCGCGACCTGCTAAAAATGCGTTAACGGGCGGTAAACCCGTTAACGCTGATAGGCATTTTGTTAACTCTACCTTCCGTTGAGACGATTCCCCGATTCGGGTTAAGAGTTCGTTCATGCTGATACGGACTGCTCGGGTGGGCGTCCTGGCGAACAGGAAAAATCAAAATGCTGCAAGGATCGCTTCTTGGGCGGGCTTTCCGCCATTACTTCGACATGTCCGGACGTGCTAACCGTCAGGAATACTTCACTTTCCTGACCTATTGCGCCGGAACGACGGGCGCGATGATCGGTGGCGAACAAATGCTGCCCGGCACCTTGAGCGGTCAATCCTTCTCGCTTGCTGGATTATTCCTGGCCGCCCACGCGCTGCCGTTGGTCGGGGTGTTTGTGCGGCGCCTGCGGGACGCCGGGCAAGTGGTTCCGGTGCGCCTGCTGCCGATCTGGATCGCCTTGGCGCTGGGGTTTCTTCCCGCAAACCAGTTTGGCATCGGGGCGCTCTATGGTCTGATCGTCCTGACGCTTGGCCAGTTGTTGTGCCTGAGCAGCCTGACGCAAAAGGGTCAGCCGGAGGTCACGGAAGAAGACGAGCAACTCACCGCGGTCTGGCACCAACTGCCGGAAGCGGCGGCGCGCGGCACGTCTGAAATCTACCGCGTGCGGTACTAACTCAGGCCTAAAGCAGGCTGGTGGCGGCGTAGATCTTGGTGAGGTCGCCGCCCCAGTCACCTTGATAGGCCGCAAGCAGATCATCGGCTTGCACTTTGCCACGCGTGACGTTCTCGATCACTGGCGCAAGCCAGCGCTCTTCGCCAAGTCCGCGCGCGAGAAGTCCGGCCTGTGACAAGTTCAGAACCTCACGCGCAAGGTCTTGCATCGTCTTACCGCCAACCTCGGCCGCCAAGGCGCGTTCAGAAGCACCGACGCGCCAGGCCTCCCGTGTCGCGGCATCCCAGCCTTTGACCAAATCCCATGCCGCATCGAGCGTACCTTGATCGTAGGTCAGACCGACCCAGAATGCGGGCAAGGCGATCATATGCGCGCGATTTCCGGCATCCGCGCCGCGCATCTCGATGAACCGTTTCAGGCGGGCTTCCGGGAAGATTGTCGTCAGATGGTCCGCCCAGTCGGACAAAGTCGGCAATGCGCCGGGCAATGCTGGCAGTTTGCCCGCCAGAAAATCGCGGAACGACTGACCCAAAGCGTCGATATATTTGCCGTCCCGGTAGACGAAATACATCGGCACATCGAGCGCATAGTCAACGTAACGCTGGAACCCCATGCCCGGCTCGAAAACGAACGGCAGCATCCCGGTGCGCGAATTGTCGAGGCCGCGCCAAATCCGCGACCGCCACGAGCGGTGACCGTTCAACCCGCCGTCAAAGAACGGCGATGACGCGAACAGCGCCGTTGCAACCGGCTGCAAGGCCAGCGCAACGCGCATTTTTTGCACCATGTCGGCTTCTGAGGCGAAATCGAGGTTCACCTGCACCGTTGAAGTGCGGAACATCATCTGCGTGCCATGGGTGCCGACTTGACCCATGTAGCGCATCATCAAGCCATAACGGCCCTTCGGCATCACTGGCATCGTCTCGCCCGACCAGATCGGCGCGGCACCAATACCCATAAAGTTGATGCCCAGCCCTTCGGTCACGTGCCGCAACTCGGCGAAATGGGCGTCCAGTTCTTGCGCCGTCGCATTGACGTTGCTGAGCGGCGCCCCCGACAATTCAAACTGTCCGCCGGGTTCGAGTGAAATATTGGCAGCGTCGCGCTGCAGACCGACGGTATTTTCGCCTTCCTTGACCGGCGTCCAGCCATAACCATCCGCCAGCCGGGAAAATAGCGTCGAGATCGAACGCGGACCGGCATAGGGCAAAGGCGACAGGTCATCGGTCAGAAAGCCGAACTTCTCGTGCTCGGTCCCGATGCGCCAATCAGCGCGCGGTTTGACGCCTAAAGCGAGATGTTCAGCGAGCTGGTCGGGGTGCTCGATCAACCCGCCGCCAGATTGCGGTATCGACATGATCGAGAGCCTCCAAGCGTGAATCCGGACGTGAGAGGTGAGAGCAATTCAGGGCGAAGTCAATGGGTCTCGCGCAGGTGGAGCGCCGCATTGCCCTCACGTTCCCAGACCGTCACCCGCGACTGGGCTTTGCCGTTCAGCAAAGCCAGCATCCGTTCGGTGTCCATGCCGGGCAAAGCGGCAAATGCGTCAAACAGGGCGTTAGCCCCGGCGGCATTCGTCGGAATGTGCAGCGGTCGCTGGCCGGGTTCCAAGAGAACCCAGTGCAGGGGCTTTGCCGCAGGCTCCAGTTCGACACGCGAAAGGTTCTGGATTGACACCGATCCACCCTCAATCGGGCCGAAATATGTAATCAGCGCTTCATCGACCTGCACAATGCCCGGCCCACCGGCATCATTGCGAAACCGGGCGCGCTGAATACCCGTGAACAGCAACACCGCCCCGGCAACCGCAAAAGTTAACCCGAGCACCTGCCAGAAGCCGGAATTGGTGGCGGCAAGGACGATGCCCAGCAGTGAAATGACCAGCCCGCCGATCAGTTCGAGGTTCTGCATGACAAAGCGCCTGACGTCCGGTCTGATGAAATCTTCCACGTGCGCCTCCCGCTGCGTCACCCCGTAGCCCTACACTTAGGCACGGGTCAGATGTTTCGCCAATCCCCATTCGCCGCCTGCCACAGCGTGATCGCCGCCGTTGCCGCCGTATCGGCGCGCAAAATCCGTGGTCCAAGGCTTTTTGACACACCATAGGGCAGGGCGCGCAGCGTTGCGCGTTCCTTCTCGGAAAACCCGCCTTCTGGCCCGATCAGGATCGCCGCAGGGGCCGTCAGCCCCGACCAATCAGCAGTTTCGGCGGTCAATGTCTCGTCGCAGAACACCAAGGTCCGCCCCTCCGGCCAATTTGCCAGCAAACTTGGCAGCGAGCGGATATTCTCGACCACCGGCACGTAAGTGCCGCCACATTGCTCGGCTGCTTCGACCGTATGGGCCTGCAGGCGGTCCTGTCGGATACGTTCAGAATTCGTGTGCTGGGTTTCGACGGGGAAAATCCGGGCAATCCCAAGTTCGGTCGCCTTTTCGACGATGAAATCGGTGCGCGCTTTCTTGATCGGCGCGAAGATCAGCCACAGGTCGGGCGCATTGCGCTGCGCGGCAGAATGCTCCAGACACACCAGTGCCCCGCCGCGCTTGGCGACTGTATCGACGCGGGCCTGCCATTCGCCGTCGCGCCCGTTGAACACGGAAATCTGATCGCCAATCCCCAGCCGCATCACGGCAAACAGGTAATGCGCTTGCTCCGGCGCAAGGCTTAAGCCTTGCCCTTGACCCATCGGCTGATCCAGAAAGAGTCTGACCTTCGACATAGGACCAAAGCATATGCACAACGAGAGCGAGGCGCCAGCCGGGCCGGTTCCAGTCGGACAGGTTAGCGATGCGCCCAAACGCAATTGGGTCGATGCCTATGCGCCCGTTTGGTCGCGCCCCTGGCTCAGGCTGTCGCGCGCGGATCGCCCGATTGGCACTTGGCTTTTGCTGATCCCGTGCTGGTGGGGCGTTCTGACTGCCGCGCTGATGCGTGGGCAGTTTGGCTGGCTCGATATCCATGCCATGGTCATCTGCGCCTTCGGTGCCGCGTTGATGCGCGGCGCGGGCTGCACATGGAACGATTTCACCGACCGCGATATTGACGGTCGGGTCGAGCGGACGCGCTCCCGCCCGATTCCGTCGGGCCAAGTCTCTCCCAAAGCCGCGCTGGTCTGGATGGCCGCGCAGGCGCTGATCGCCTTCGTGCTGTTACTGACCTTGTACAAAACGGCAATCTGGCTTGGGGTCATCGCACTGATCCCGGTGGCAATCTATCCGTTTGCCAAGCGCTTCACTTGGTGGCCACAGGTCTTTCTTGGCATCGCGTTCAACTGGGGCGCGCTGCTCGGCTTTGTCGCTGTTGGTGGCTGGCTGTCACCCGTTGCCTTCCTGCTTTATGCCGCCGGCATTGTCTGGACGCTGTTCTATGACACGATCTATGCGCTTCAGGATGTCGAGGATGATGCGCTGATCGGCGTCAAATCGACGGCGCGTCTGTTTGGCAACAACGTCCGGAATTGGCTGTTCGGCTTCATGTGCGGCGCAGTGCTGCTGATGGCTGCGGCCTTGATCATGGCCGCACTTGCCCGTGAAAACCCGCTGCAACTGATCATTGGCATTGCGGCCCCTTGGGCGTTCGGCTGGCATCTGGTCTGGCAGCTCCGCCACCTTGATGCCGAAGATCCTGCTTCTGCGCTCAAGGCGTTTCGTTCCAACCGGAATGCAGGCCTGATCCCTGCGCTGTTTCTTGCCCTTGCTCTGATGGTGTGATTGCACGAGGCAGCCAATCCGCCTATGCGTGGCCCAAATATGCCAAGACTGATGCCGAATCCGCTGCAACGCTACATCCCTGTCGCCAGTATCATGCTTGGCGCACTGGTCAGCGTGTGGCTGGTCGCCTTGGTGACCGCGAACTTCATCGAGAAGCGCAGTTTTTCGTCGGTCTCGGCCTTGTTCATCCGCGAAAATCTGGGCTGGTCGCGAGTCTCGGTTGATGGGCTCGAAGTGATGTTGTCGGGCGTTGCGCCGTCAGAAGCGATGCGGTTTCGCGCGCTGTCGCTGGCGGGGACAGTGGTCGATCCGGCCCGCATTGCTGACAATATGTCCGTTGCGCGTGCGCAGGCCACGGTCCCGCGCTTTTCAATCGAAATCCTCCGCAACGATGCTGAAATTTCGCTGATTGGTCTGGTCCCGAAAGAGCCGGGTCCGGAAGCCTATCTCGACACGATTACCGACGCGACGAAGGTGACGACGGTCACCAATCTACTGCAAACCGCAAACTATCAGGCACCCGACGGTTGGCAGGATGCCATCGACTTTTCGGTTTCTGCCCTTGGCATCTTGCCGCGTTCGAAAATCTCGGTGCAGCCCGGTCGGGTCGAGATCTCGGCGCTTGCGGACAGCGAAGCGGACCGTACCCGGCTAATTACGCAATTACGCAAAATCGCACCGAAAGACATGCAGATCGAACTGTCGATTGGCGCGCCACGGCCCGCAATTACGCCGTTTACCCTGCGTTTTGTGCTTCCAGTGGGCGGCAAGCCGCGCTTTGACGCCTGTTCCGCTGATACGGAAGAGGCGCAGCGCATCATCCTTGCAGCCGCGCGCGCTGCCGGGTTTGAACGTGAGCCGCGCTGTCAGATCGGCCTTGGGTCACCAACTCCGCGCTGGGGTGAAGCTGCCGTTGCCGCGATGCGCGCGGTGCAGGAACTGGGTGGCGGCACGGTGACGATTTCCGATACTGAAGTCGCGCTGCAAAGCTTGCCAGACGCTGACCGTGCGCTGTTTGACACGGCGGTTGGCAAACTTGACCGCGCGTTGCCTGATGTCTTCAACCTGACCGCCGAGCGCCCCGAAACCAGCGAAACAACAACCGGCGTCATTGAGCTTCTCGCCCGCAAGGACGATGATGGCAAAGTGTTCATGCGGGGACCGACCGGCTCGGCGCGGGATCAGGTGATTGTGGATGCCGTTGCGAAGGCCAGTTTCAGCGTCAATGGGCTGACCAACCTGACCCGCGTCGGTGAGGGGTTGCCCGAATCCTGGAATGTCCGCGTTCTTGCCGGGCTTGAGGCGTTGAAACTGCTCGAAAGCGGCGAAGTTGTCGTGCGTCCGGGCAGCGTCAGCGTCACCGGGCAAACTGGCAACCAAGCAACTCAGGACACGGTGACACGTCTGCTGACGCGGCGGCTTGGTGAAGGTGCCGACATCGATATCGCCATTAATTATATTGAGCGGCTTGACCCGCTGCTTGCGCTGCCAACACCGCTGGAATGCGCCAACCGGATCAATCAGGTGCTGACCAACGAGAAACTGAAATTTGCGCCCGGCTCGCCGGAAATCGAGGCCGGGTCAGCAGGTGCGCTGAACAACCTTGCTGCCGCGTTCAAGGATTGTCAGGACTTCAAGATGGAGGTCGCTGGCCATACCGACAGTCAGGGCCGCGACGAAATGAACATGCAGTTGAGCCAGTCGCGCGCGGAATCGGTGATCGATGCGCTGCTGGCGCGCCGGGTTCTGACCTCGCAATTGACCGCAAAGGGCTATGGCGAGACGCAGCCGATTGGTGACAACGACACGGAAGAGGGACGTGAGGCCAACCGCCGGATCGAATTCCGCCTGTTGGCGGACGATGGGCGGATTGTTGTTTCGACCAGTGAACCGCCCGCGCCAGACGAGCAACCCGTGGTGAAGCCCGGTACCGAAGCCGAGGTTGTCGCCGCAGCGGAAACCACAGAGTCCACCGAGCCGGTTGCCGATCCGCTGCCTGTCGCCCATCCTGAACTCGCGCCCGATCAGGCGCCGGATGCCGTTCCAAAACTTCGCCCCGCCCGACCGGAAAGTGACAATGAATAGAAGTGAATTCATCATCGCAACGGCCATTGTGCTGTTCATCGCCTTCCTGCTCGGCTGGTTTGCCTATTGGCTGCTGCACCGGTTCAGCCGTTCGGCAGGCGCGGATATGAACGAAGTCGAACGCATGGCGCGCGAATTGCACGAAGCAGAAGAGGTCCGCGATCAGGCCATCGCCTATTATCAGGCGCGCGAGAGCGAGTTGGTTAATCGCTTGCAACAGGCCGAGGCGGAACTGCGTGCCACGATGGATGGTCTGCGCGAAGCGCGGGCTGAAGCGGAAGGCCTGAAGGATTACGTTGAAAGTCAGCGCGACGGACCAACTTCGTTTGCCACGGCACGGGTGGCGCTTTCGCTGACCGACGCGGATGCCGAGCACGACGAGTCGATCCTGGAAGCTGAAGTCGTACCAGAGCCCGAGCCTGAGATGCTCGCGGAGGCCGAGCCAGATTTTGACGCCGATCTGCCGCCCGAGCCGGAACCCGAGGTCGAGCCGGAACCTGAAACAGTTGCGATGGGCGATGGGACCGACGACGCGGCTGAGGTTGACGCTGATCCTGCCGAAGATGAAGCGGCACCCCGCCGTCGCCGCGCAAGGAAGAATGATGCCTGACGACAGCGCGCCGCTCGACGAAGACTTGGCCGATGTCAGTGACGACATCCATCCGCTGTTTCACGGCGCACCACAGGGCCTGAATTTCCGCAAACTCAGGAAGCGGATCATCCGCCAGACCCGCGAAGCGATAGAGCATTACGCGATGCTGAAGCCTGCCGGCAAATGGCTCGTCTGCCTGTCGGGCGGCAAGGACAGCTATACGCTGCTGGCGGCCCTGCATGAATTGCAATGGCGCGGGCTGTTGCCGGGGATCGAGTTGCTGGCCTGCAACCTTGATCAGGGCCAGCCGGGGTTTCCTGCGACCATTTTGCCCGAATTCCTGACCAAGATGGGCGTGAAGCACCGCATCGAATACCAGAACACCTATCAGATTGTCGTCGACAAGATCCCGGCGGGCCGCACGATGTGCGCGTTGTGCTCGCGTCTGAGACGCGGCCATTTGTACCGCATTGCGCGTGAAGAAGGCTGCACCGCGATTGTTCTTGGCCATCATCGCGACGACATGCTTGAGACGTTTTTCATGAACCTGTTTCACGGCGGACGGCTGGCGACGATGCCGCCGAAACTGCGGAACGAAGAGGGCGATTTGCTGGTGCTGCGTCCTCTCGCTTTTGTCGCCGAAGAGGATTGCGAGAGCTTCAGCAAAGCGATGAATTACCCGATCATTCCCTGTGATCTGTGTGGTTCGCAGGAAGGGTTGCAACGCCAGCAGGTTAAGGCGTTGCTGGATGGCTGGGAAAAGAACGCGCCCGGCCGCCGTCAGGTGATGTTCCGCGCGCTGATGAATGCGCGGCCATCCCATCTACTTGACCCTAAACTGTTTGATTTTGCTGGATTATTCCCGCATTCGCCGACCGAGAATGCGGCGGATGGCGTATCAGACCTGCTGCCATAGGCCGACGCCCAGCGGTTTTTTGGCAACTGAACCGCGCTGATCTGGACCGCGCTACGCATCCGGTGATTCGCACGCGCGCATGCGATTCCCCGCCCTATTAGGGAGGCGGCCCACCCTGCCGACCAATTCTTAAAATATCGTTAAGAACCGGGCGGGGCGACAAGATATTTTTGTCGCTGTGCAAGGATATCACGCCTTTGTTAAGCGAAGGTTAGCAGCCCAACACATTTTACCATCCAGCGCGGTCCAAACGGCGTCGAAAATCATAACATTTCCGAAGCCGTCTCAACTGGTCGATGACAAGGTCGGGCAACCCATCCCAGTCAGAACAACAGCAGTCAGCCCCGCGCTGGGATATTTTTCGCCTTGTCGACCGCCGGGCGCGCATAGAACCGCTTGTGATAGGCGACAATATTCGGATGGTCCGCCCAACCGAGCATCTCCCGCACCCCATAAAACTCAAGGCCATTCAGCCACGGCACAAGCGCCATATCGGCAATCGAATAGTCGCCGGTGATCCAGTCTTTACCATCCAATTGCTTCTCGATCACGGCGAGCAGACGCTTTGCCTCTGCCGCGTAGCGGTCGCGCGGACGCTTATCCTCGTATTCCGCTCCGGCGAACTTGGCGAAGAACCCTAATTGGCCAAACATCGGACCGACGCCGCCCATCTGGAACATCAGCCATTGGATCGTCGTGTATTTGTCGGCGGCGGTCTTGCCGATGAATTTGCCTGTCTTTTCTGCCAGATAGATCAGGATCGCACCCGACTCAAACAGCGACAGCATCTGTCCATCTGGCCCGTTCGGGTCAATGATCGCCGGGATCTTGTTGTTCGGGTTCAGGGCCAGAAACTCCGCCGACTTTACGTCAGCGTCCGACAGCGTCACCAGATGTGGCTCATAAGCCAGGCCCATTTCCTCAAGCGCGATCGAGACCTTGACGCCATTCGGTGTCGGGAAGGCGTAAAGCTGGATCACCGAAGGGTCCTTTGCAGGCCAGCGCTGATTGATCGGGTGATCGGTGAGTTGCATTGCCATCTCCTTGGGACTGTTGCGCGGGTTCATCTGATCATGAACGAATGCAAGAATTAAGTTCTGATCTTGCACAAAGTCGTGTTAACCCAAAGCGACAGGCGCCGGAAGTGCGCTGCAAAGTGGGGACTATCATGTTGAACGAATTCAAGGCGTTTATTGCCAAGGGCAATGTCATGGACTTGGCCGTGGGGATCATCATCGGTGCCGCCTTCACCGCCATCGTCAGTTCGCTCGTGGATGACATCATCCAGCCGATCATCGGTTTGATCGTCGGCGGATTCGACTTCTCGAACCTGTCGTTTGGCATCGCCGATGCGCAGATCAAGTATGGCAGCTTCATCACCGCAATTATCAACTTCCTGATCATCGCCTTTGTCGTCTTCATGTTGGTCAAGGCCGTCAACCGGTTGAAAGAAGGCGTGTCGACCAAAAAAGAAATGGAGGCCGCGCCATCAGGCCCGACCGAACTGGAAGTGCTGATGCAAATCCGTGACGAGTTGAAAAAGAGCTGACGATCCAGGCCCGCTTCGGCGGGCCTCTTCAAAACCGCGGCAGTCATTGCGCCTCCGTTCACGTCCAGTGAACAGGCGAACCCGGCATTTCAGCCAATGCCAGTTAAAGGCGCAGCGCGGCCTCACCACTGATTGACGGCAAACCAAGCGCGGTCCCGACCGCCTCATACGTCAGCTTGCCGGCATGGATGTTCAGCCCCGCCAACAGATGAGGATCCTCGGCACAGGCTTTCTTCCAGCCTTTGTCGGCCAAAGCGACCATGAAGGGCAGCGTTGCGTTGCCCAGGGCAATCGTTGACGTCCGCGCCACGGCACCCGGCATATTTGCGACGCAATAATGCATAACGCCGTCGACCGCGTAGATCGGGTCTTCGTGGGTCGTCGCGCGCGAGGTCTCAAAGCAGCCGCCCTGATCAATCGCCACATCGACGATGGCAGCGCCCTTCTTCATGCCGGACAATTGAGACTTGGAAACCAACTTCGGTGCAGCCGCCCCCGGAATCAGCACCGCACCGATCACCAGATCGGCGTCGGCGACCAGTTCTGCGGTCAGGCCGGTGCTGGCAAAACCGGTCTTGAAGGTCCCGCCGAACACGTCGTCAAGGTAGCGCAAACGCGGCAGTGACCGGTCAAGAACCGTCACATCCGCGCCCATTCCAGCGGCAACCTTCGCCGCATGTGTCCCAACCACACCGCCGCCGATGACAATCACCTTCGCCGGTCCGACGCCCGGCACACCACCCAGCAAGACACCGCGCCCGCCATTGGCCTTCTGCAACGTCCAGGCCCCGACCTGTGGTGCAAGTTTGCCCGCAACCTCGGACATCGGTGCAAGCAGCGGCAGACCGCCGCGACTATCCGTCACAGTCTCATAAGCAATGCAGGTTGCGCCCGAGGCCAGCAGGTCCTTGGTCTGATCCGGATCAGGCGCGAGATGGAGATAGGTGAACAGCACCTGACCGGCGCGCAGGCGCTTGCGTTCAACCGGCTGCGGCTCTTTCACTTTCACAACCATGTCGGCTTTCGCGAATACTTCTGCCGCATTGGCGGCGATCATCGCGCCCGCCGCTTCATAGTCAGCATCTGTAAAGCCAGAGCCGAGCCCGGCGCCGGTTTCGACCAGCACATCATGGCCATGCGCGACCAGTTCATGTGC
>Ga0164241_10005464_pt1 | contig 11900 bp, 16 predicted proteins | sample OricomyardsoilBY_FD_108780 | JGI IMG/M metagenome (GOLD analysis project Ga0164241, IMG submission 108780) | Backyard soil microbial communities from Emeryville, California, USA - Original compost - Back yard soil (BY) | ecosystem: Environmental > Terrestrial > Soil > Unclassified | place: USA... | reverse complement strand
GCACGTCAACGAGCCTGCCTGCCGGATGGCTTTCGTCACGAAATGCTATCCGTCCAAATGGCGGCAACGTCCACGGGTGCGTCCGCGCTTCCTAAGTCTGATATCCTCCGCGCTCTGGCGCTTCATCTCGTAGCGACGCATCACGGTTATGCCCGTCCGTTCGCACCACTGGTAGAAGACGACACGCCTCCAAGCGTAAGCCTTTCCATAAAGGACGAATCCATCGAGGTCACCGCAACCACGCGCCTTGAACATCCGACTCACGCATTGGATTCCGGATTGGTTGAGCGCTTCTGGCAAATGAACCGCCACTACGGCTGGTGGGGCATCGCCCTGCTCGAAACAGTTCTCCGGCTCGCTGATCAAAAAGCCAGCGCCAGAGCACAAATAACCCATTCATCTTCCTCATCCATAGCTGTAGTGCATTCATGAATACCAAATCTCATAAGCTGCATCTGAATGGATTAAATGGAGCCAACCCCGTGGCTTTTCTAGCTGCGATGGGAGCGTTCCGTTTAATCACAGAAGTTTTCACAGAAAGAACGGCTCGACTCAGTTGGATCCCGGCTGGCAGCTCTTGGACGGCCGTTTTGCACACTTCCGAAAAGATTGAGCCCGGGCAGTTAGTGGAGACATTCCACAAGCATCTCGCATCCCGCGCCAACAGCCCTGCCCTTACGGTGGCAGACAATTTGAAAATGCCTGCCAGCCAATTCCGTGTTTATACTAACGACGCAACCTTCGCATGGATGAACGGCTCCGATTCAGCATGGGCTGAGTTCGCTGCGGCGTTTGGCAGTGATGGAGTGTTGGACGACGAGGGAATGATTGAAGACACAGCATTCCGGACGATGAGCGGCGCCGGCCATCAGCACTTCCTGAAGTTCATGAATGAACTCGCACGTGATACATCCGAAAATCAATTGACCGAGGCACTCTTTGGTCCGTGGCAATATCGCGATGTAGGCTTCAGCATGCGTTGGGATCCCGAAGATGATCGTCGGTATGCTCTCCGCTGGTTTAATCCGAGCGGAGACGCAGCCCGAAACGTTCGGGGTGCAAATCGATTGGCTATCGAAGGCCTCCGTCTCTTTCCCACCATGCCCTCGATGACATATCTAGCCACAACTGGCTACAGTGGCCAGAAAGCAAACAACACCTTTTGGAGTTGGCCGATATGGGAAGTGCCAATCTCGCTCGATACATGCCGGTCGTTGCTGGCGCATGCGGAGTTAACGAAACCTCAACCCGCATCGAACGTATGCCGTGCAATCGGAGTAGTTGCGGTATTAAGGAGCCAACGGATCACGACCGGAAAATTTCGAAATTTCACTCCTGCACAGGTCGTGGGATCTTAAAGCTACGCCTCCCATGCCCGAGCAGCAGATCAACCTGGGATTGGACACGACTCACTCCACCGAGTCGGCGGTGGTCCCCCCAGTTGCGCGATGAGATTGCCGATGCGTGGGGTTTGCGCGGTGGCTGCTTCGCTCCCCGGCTCGGTTTTGCCGGTTGCCCCGCCTGCCCAACCCGACCTAGCTTCGCCTCCATGAAGACCATCACGCTTTCCGCCCGATTCGACGGCGAACGCATTCGTCTCGAAGAAGACTTCCCTTTGGCCAAGAATGCCCGCTTGTTGGTCACTGTCTTGCCCGACGGGCCGGATGACGAACAGGCGGTCCGAGCCTTCTGGCGTCAGTTGAGCGGCCAGTCACTGGCCCGGGCTTACGAGCAAAGCGAACCGGAATACACTCTCGATCAAGTCCGGGAACCCAACCCCAAGTATGACCCCAGGTGATGTCATCCTCGCCACTCTTCCTCAAGCGGACGGCCAGCGCAAACTTCGGCCTGCGCTGTTACTATGCCAGCTTCCTCCTTTTGGCGACTGGCTCGCCTGCGGCATTAGCTCGCAGATCCGGCATCGCGTGGACGGATTCGATGAAATGATCGGAGAGCGCGACCCAGATTTCCTGGACAGTGGACTACAAAGCACGTCGCTTGTGCGGCTCGGCTTCGTCGGTACATTGGTTGCGCCAGATATTGCCGGTACCTTGGGCCGCGTGGCTGCGGAACGCTTGCAACGTCTACGGAGTAATCTGGCTCACCATCTGGTATCGAGTAGCGCCGTATAATATCCCACTTCGGCCTCGAGCTTTTTCCCCTGTGACGGAAACATAACTACCCAGCATCCTTTCCTTCTATCGATGCCCGAGCAGCAGATCAACCTGGGATTGGACATCCCTCACTCCACCGAGCCGGCGGTGGTTCCACAATTGCGTGATGAGATTGCCCAGGCTTGGGGCTTGCCGCTGGGCGAGCGCGTCGAGATTCGCCTGCGCGATCAGCCTGCCACCTTCACCGGTGTGCTCGAGCTGCTCACCGCTCCGGCCTATCCGTGGAATCCCCGCGAGACGCTGCAGCTGCGCATCGCCGGCTTCACCTTCAACAGCCCCGAGATCGAATCCTGGACCTCTGCTAATCTCAAATTTCAAATCTGAGATCTCAAATTCCAAAAACCATGCCCACCTATCAACGCTTCGAAGACGTTCCCGTCTGGCAGGAAGCCATTGTCCTCGCGGAACTTTGCGAGGATTTTATCGGTATCGCCAAGGAACGCATCACCTGGTCCAAGCGCGATCAACTCGACCGCGCCTCGTTGTCCGTCTCCAATAACATCTCGGAGGGCTTCGAGCGCGGCACCACCAACGAACTCCTCGCGTTCCTCTACATCGCGCGAGGCTCCGCCGGCGAAGTTCGGTCCATGCTCTGTTTTTTCGAACGCCGCCTGGCGCTTCGCGATTTCAAATCTCAAATTTTAAATCTGAAATCAGTGGCCGAGAGTTGCTCGCGGCAACTGGGTGCTTGGGCGCAATCCCTGCAAAATTCCGACATCACCGGCCCGCGCCACTTGAACGACAAATCCCGCGCCAATTACCAAAAAGCCAGGGCTCGCGAAACCGGGGCCGCCAATTTCCAAAAGCTCCTCGCCCAACACCTCCCACCCGACCACCCGCTGCACCCCGCCAACCGTCCCGCCGCCAGGTAATCCCCAATTTCCCGCTTCGTCATCGCCGACGAACTGACTTTGCAGGAATGCTTCAAGGAAATGCGCGCGAATCCTTGGTTTCATTTCTGAGCATCAGCGAAGCCGGCATCTGCGATTCGCTTCGCACCGCGGTCGAAATATTGCGGGGCAAAATCATTGATCAGCGCGCCCGCGCGGCGGATCTGGAAAAGAACTGGAGGGAAGTTCGCGCCAACGCCCGCACCCTGTTTTTCGGAATGGCCCCTGTTCGCGGCGTGGCTTGAAGAGATTTTCGCCACGGGTTTGCTCAAACGCCTGAGCGCCACCCAACCCGCGCGCGCAATCCGTCTGCTCGCCGACCTCGAAACAACCGTTCGCGCACTGCCCGCTCGCGCCGAACCAATTGCTGCGTTCGCCGCCCGGCTTTTCGGCGACGCCCACGCACTCGACTCCGGTTCTCCCCGGGCGACGCTCGCCGTGCGCGCGGCCGCGCTGCTCAGCGGGGCGGTTTTCAAGGACGACGCCGAAGGCCGACGCGCCGCCTGGGCTTCAGTCGGCGTTCTCTGTGACGAATTAAGTACACCCGCGCTTGTGTACAACCTCCCCGCACATCAAGACACGCCGATCGCCCGCCTCCTGCGCACTGCGCTGGCTGACGCGGAACCGATCCATCTTTCCCTGCGACATCTGGTGCTCTGGCCGCTCGGCACCGACCCGGCCTTGGCCGGCTTGGAGATTTTTGTGTGCGAAAACCCCACCATCGTCGCGCTCGCCGTCCGCCGTCTCGGCCGTCGTTGCGCACCGCTGGTCTGCGTTAACGGCCAGTTCGCCACTCCCGCAAAAATCCTTCTTCGCCAACTCAGTGCCGCCGGCGCGCGCCTGCGCTATCACGGAGACTTCGACGCCGGCGGGCTGCGGATCGCCTGGCGGGTTATCCGCGACCACAACGCCAGCCCGTGGCGGATGAATGCCGCCGACTATCTCGCCGCACCCAAAGGCAAGCCCATCGCCGCCGATGCCTTGCTCTCCAGCCCTTGGGACCCCGGCCTGGCCGAAGCCATGCGACACGAACAGCGGGCGGTTCACGAGGAAGCCGTGGCTGGGGATTTGGTGGAAGACCTCAGCCGCTTTTCGCCCCACGCGCTCCCATGAATGCTTCCGACTCCGCGACCGCCCCCGTCCCGTCCGGAGAAAAACCGGTCGATCTGTTGCCGGCGCGGATGCTCAACGAGTTCGTCTATTGTCCGCGGTTGTTTTATTACGAGCATGTCGAAGGAGTCTTTCTCCACAGCGCCGATACGAAGCGCGGGGCGGCGGAGCACACGCGGGTGGATGCGGGCAAAGGCGCATTGCCAAGGGCAAAAAAGAAAAGCGAGACCGAAGCCCGGGAAGCCGGGGGCGATGACGATGCGTCCGATGAGGGCTCAACCGGTCCCTCGGTCGAAAATCCGGAATCGAAAACCCAAAATGACGAAGTCATCCATGCCCGCTCCGTCATGCTTGGCTCGGAATTGCTCGGCGTCGTCGCCAAGCTCGATCTGGTCGAGGTCACACTGGAACCATCGCAAATCTCAGATTTGAAATTTCAAATGCGCGAAAGTGCTGTGCGCGCGGTGTGTCCGGTCGAATATAAAACGGGCGCTCCGCGCGAAGGCGGCGCCGGCCGCGAACTCTGGGACGCCGACCGCATGCAGCTCGGTTTGCAAATCCTGTTGCTGCGGGAAAACGGTTACACGTGTCACGAAGGCGTGGTGTTCTACCGCCAGACGCGCCAGCGGGTGCGCTTCGCGCTCGATGCGGAGGCCGAGGACTGGATCAGGCGAGGCATCGCCGCCGCGCGCGCCTGCTCCACCGGGCCGATTCCGCCGCCGCTGGATCATTCGCCGAAGTGTCCGCGTTGTTCGCTGGCGCCGGTCTGCATGCCGGATGAAACCCAGTTTCTCCGGATGGCCGTGCCGGATGACGAATTGCCTTCGCCGGAATCCCAACTCGCCCTTCCGGGATTGGCGGGCGATGCGACGCTGTCCGAAGACGCCAAGGTCGAGTTGCTGGCCGACGCCCTTGAGGCCGATGATCCGGCATGGGAATCATTGCCGGAACCTCGCGTACCCCGGCTCGCGGGCGAGGGCGAGGTGCGCCGGTTGATCGCACCGGACGTCGATACCAAAGTGCTCTACGTGAATACCCCGGGCGTCGCCGTGACGAGGAAAGGCGAAACCGTAATCGTGAAGGAGAAGGGCGACACGCTGGCCGAGGTGCGGATCAAGGATCTGCATCACGTGGCCGTGTTCGGCGCGGCGCAGATTTCCACGGCGTTGATTCAGACGCTTTGCGAAAACGAGGTTCCGATCTCCTATTTCTCGATGGGCGGCTGGTTCTATGGCCTCACCCGCGGCCACGGGCTGACGAACGTGTTCACCCGCATCAAACAGTTCGCCCGCGCCGCCGACCCCCAGCAGGCGCTGCCGCTCGCGCGGCTGTTCGTTTACGGGAAGATCCGCAACCAACGGACGCTGCTCATGCGCAATCACGTCGAGCCGCCGCCGCTCGCGCTGCGCGCGTTGAAATATGCGGCCTCTGCGGCGCTCGCCGCGCCGGGACTTCCCACCCTGCTCGGCATCGAGGGCGCCGCCGCCCTGGTTTACTTCCGGAACTTCGGAGGGATGATCAAGGGAACGGAGGACAACGACGAGATCCCGGGACTCGAGGAGCCGTCGGACAGACGCATCGCGACAGCACAGGCGGCCTTCAATTTCGACTTCAAGACGCGCAACCGCCGTCCTCCGCGCGATCCGGTCAATGCGCTGCTGTCGCTCGCCTACAGTCTGCTCGCGCGGGACTGCACGGTGGCGGCGCTCGCCGTCGGATTCGATCCTTATATCGGCCTTTATCACCAGCCACGCTACGGCCGGCCCGCGCTGGCGTTGGACGTGATGGAGGAATTCAGGCCGCTGATCGCGGATTCCTGTGTCCTCACGGCGATCAACAACCGCATGATCACGCCGGCAGATTTCGTGCAGGCCGGCGACGCGGTGAATCTCTCGGCGGCGGGGCGGAAGCGATTCTTCCACGTCTATGAAAAACGCATGAGCGACACGGTCACGCATCCGCTGTTCGACTACAAAGTCAGCTACCGGCGGGCGATTGAATTGCAACTTCGCCTGCTGGCGCGCACGCTGACGGGCGAGATCGAACGTTACCTGCCTTTTACTACGCGATAAGCCAGATGCCGCCTACTCGCGACTCACTCCCCGCTACTTCAAATGAGCCGAACGAACTACATCGTCACTTACGACATCAGTAATCCGAAGCGGCTGCGCAAGGTGTTCAGAGCGTGCAAGGACTACGGGATGCATCTGCAGTTGTCGGTGTTCGAATGCGACCTGACTGCGGCGGAAAAGATCGATTTTGAAAGCCGGCTGTGCGGATTGATCGATCGGGAGGAAGACCAGGTACTGTTCATTTCGCTCGGACCGTCGGAGAGTCGTGGCGAGAGGGCGATCTCGGCGCTTGGTCAGAGCTATATCCGGATCGACCCGCCCTGTTATGTGGCGTAATGGGTTGATGGCGCGGGTGACGTGAACTGATTTTGACTTTTGTTCTTTGACATCGATAGTCTCGCGAGCGGTGGGGCGCTGCGCCCGCCCTGCCAACCGCTCGCATGTTTGTGTAGAGAAAGTTACAATAAAACCCAATCAACGCCCATCTCGTCTAATCTCGAATAAGCCCAGCGCTCGCATTTCCGCAAAATTGCCTCTCGCCACCAATCGCTTATAGACATGATCTTTCCGCGCACGAAAGTGCGCGGCTCCGTTGAAGCCGAGCGACACTTTCACGTCATAGCCGGTGTCGGCCACTTTCCGCGCACGAAAGTGCGCGGCTCCGTTGAAGCCAATCAGGCGCTCGGCACAATGGCTCATTACGAAGCCCTTTCCGCGCACGAAAGTGCGCGGCTCCGTTGAAGCATGGTGCCGAGCGAGACGTTGCTGCCCAGGCTGGGACTTTCCGCGCACGAAAGTGCGCGGCTCCGTTGAAGCAACGTCTGACCCATGCGCATCCGCTCCATCAAGCCCCTTTCCGCGCACGAAAGTGCGCGGCTCCGTTGAAGCGACATCTACAACGCCCTCGAGGACGACAAGGAACAGCGCCTTTCCGCGCACGAAAGTGCGCGGCTCCGTTGAAGCGCCGACGGACTGCACGGATGTCCTGCTCCACGATGACTTTCCGCGCACGAAAGTGCGCGGCTCCGTTGAAGCAGGTGCGGCCGTAGCCTCCCGCGGATTTTTGGCCACCCTTTCCGCGCACGAAAGTGCGCGGCTCCGTTGAAGCTTCATGGGAGTAACCGGGGAAATTTCGTATGAATTCTTTCCGCGCACGAAAGTGCGCGGCTCCGTTGAAGCAACTGGTAGCGGCCGCCCACATCCTTCAGCGGCACGCCTTTCCGCGCACGAAAGTGCGCGGCTCCGTTGAAGCTATGCACGAATACCCGTTCCGCTCGTAGAAAACGCCCTTTCCGCGCACGAAAGTGCGCGGCTCCGTTGAAGCCACTCGCGATACCCAAAGTCGGGATGGGGCAAGGATCTTTCCGCGCACGAAAGTGCGCGGCTCCGTTGAAGCTATTTGTAAAAGGAACATCGGAGTGGCTGAAAGATGTGCCTTTCCGCGCACGAAAGTGCGCGGCTCCGTTGAAGCGAACCACTCAATTATATTTGGTTTAATTTGATGACCTTTCCGCGCACGAAAGTGCGCGGCTCCGTTGAAGCATGAATGGGGTCTATACACCCGACCCCCGTGATTACAGCCTTTCCGCGCACGAAAGTGCGCGGCTCCGTTGAAGCCGGTGCCGGTGGTGCCCGAGGAAGACGTTGACCTTTCTTTCCGCGCACGAAAGTGCGCGGCTCCGTTGAAGCTCCTCTTCGCCGGTGAAATAGAAGTCAGACATCTTCTTTCCGCGCACGAAAGTGCGCGGCTCCGTTGAAGCTAATCTGGCGCTGACTCGCATGGTGGACTTTATCCGGCCTTTCCGCGCACGAAAGTGCGCGGCTCCGTTGAAGCAGGCGAGGAGATGGATTGAGATGAGAGCGGACGGTTCTTTCCGCGCACGAAAGTGCGCGGCTCCGTTGAAGCAGCGCGCGAAAAAGGACGCGCGCTCGAGCAGGTAGAACCTTTCCGCGCACGAAAGTGCGCGGCTCCGTTGAAGCCCGGGCAAGGTCGTCCAGAAAACGTCGAGTTCGTGCTTTCCGCGCACGAAAGTGCGCGGCTCCGTTGAAGCGAGGACATTATCAGAACGCAGGGAGATAAGATTCGGGTCTTTCCGCGCACGAAAGTGCGCGGCTCCGTTGAAGCAAATACACATCCCCATCGACACCGCCGCTGGGCGCGCCTTTCCGCGCACGAAAGTGCGCGGCTCCGTTGAAGCCCGAAGGAGCACGCGAACACCGGCCGGCGATAGTGCGCCTTTCCGCGCACGAAAGTGCGCGGCTCCGTTGAAGCGCGTCATTGGCTGCACCAGGGCATCCAAGACATTTCTTTCCGCGCACGAAAGTGCGCGGCTCCGTTGAAGCGGGTTTCGCTCGGGGTTCGGGGAAAGACGATGATCCCGGCTTTCCGCGCACGAAAGTGCGCGGCTCCGTTGAAGCAAATTCCCGAAGATCGAAAAACACATTAGGAACCTCCTTTCCGCGCACGAAAGTGCGCGGCTCCGTTGAAGCTTGGCGCAGGCTGCCGCCGACCGCGCGAACGTCCGGCCTTTCCGCGCACGAAAGTGCGCGGCTCCGTTGAAGCTGCCGCGTCAGCGGCAGCTAATGCGCGTTGGCAAACCTTTCCGCGCACGAAAGTGCGCGGCTCCGTTGAAGCATTCCACGGCTGCTCAGTGCGCCGAGGGTAACGTTCTTTCCGCGCACGAAAGTGCGCGGCTCCGTTGAAGCACGCTCGATGTCGATCAACATTGGTGGGGCCACCGCGCCTTTCCGCGCACGAAAGTGCGCGGCTCCGTTGAAGCAAGCTCCGCGGCTGGCCCGCCGATGTCGATCTCGTCCCTTTCCGCGCACGAAAGTGCGCGGCTCCGTTGAAGCATCAACAGACAGCGGCACTAAACGCGCAGGCAGAGGCCCTTTCCGCGCACGAAAGTGCGCGGCTCCGTTGAAGCAAATAAACAGCCCAGATTTGAAACGGAGTCAGGCCGCTTTCCGCGCACGAAAGTGCGCGGCTCCGTTGAAGCAACGTCTGCGCCATCCGCGCTTGCATCGGCCTCCGCGCCTTTCCGCGCACGAAAGTGCGCGGCTCCGTTGAAGCCCATCGCAGGGAATCCGGCGCGTGCCCGTGGTGTTCTTTCCGCGCACGAAAGTGCGCGGCTCCGTTGAAGCGGGATGAGTCCCGCCGCTCGCCCCCGTGTCAGCGGCCTTTCCGCGCACGAAAGTGCGCGGCTCCGTTGAAGCGCAAACGACGGATCTGGTGCTGGCCAAGGCCAAGCGCCTTTCCGCGCACGAAAGTGCGCGGCTCCGTTGAAGCTGGCTCGGTGTGTCGCGCTCGATCTCCTCCGCCTGCCTTTCCGCGCACGAAAGTGCGCGGCTCCGTTGAAGCCGAATCTGGTTCACATCCATGGCAGCGATATTCCGCCTTTCCGCGCACGAAAGTGCGCGGCTCCGTTGAAGCCGGGTAACGGATCGGGATACTTGTCCCGATCGCGCCTTTCCGCGCACGAAAGTGCGCGGCTCCGTTGAAGCTGGGCAAAGAGCGTCACCTGGCTGACGAGTGTGGGCCTTTCCGCGCACGAAAGTGCGCGGCTCCGTTGAAGCGAGCGCCTTACTTCCCGCTGCCTGATGGGGACACAGCCTTTCCGCGCACGAAAGTGCGCGGCTCCGTTGAAGCCGCTCGCGCCGCTCTTGGTGGGCCCGCCGTTGAGCGCGGCTTTCCGCGCACGAAAGTGCGCGGCTCCGTTGAAGCCCGTGGGGATGCTTCTCATCGACCTGATGGAAACCTTTCCGCGCACGAAAGTGCGCGGCTCCGTTGAAGCTTCGAGGATGTGCTGTGCCTGGAGGAAGACATGCCGCTTTCCGCGCACGAAAGTGCGCGGCTCCGTTGAAGCGAATCGATAAGCGACGCTGCCGCGATTCGGCAGGCGCTTTCCGCGCACGAAAGTGCGCGGCTCCGTTGAAGCTTCAACGCGAGTGTGCAAGACCTGGACAAGCTGGTCTTTCCGCGCACGAAAGTGCGCGGCTCCGTTGAAGCAAGCTGCCGGTGGTCTTTTCCTCTGCTTGTAGGTCCCTTTCCGCGCACGAAAGTGCGCGGCTCCGTTGAAGCCCCATAGTGGAACCAACTACAGCACCAACTCCACCCTTTCCGCGCACGAAAGTGCGCGGCTCCGTTGAAGCGATGTGGTGGTGGGCACGACCTATTATTACTGGCTCCTTTCCGCGCACGAAAGTGCGCGGCTCCGTTGAAGCACGGGGCGCTTCGGGCATGTGTGGTCGGGCACGGAGAACTTTCCGCGCACGAAAGTGCGCGGCTCCGTTGAAGCGCAATTGTTGAAGTCCGTACCTTCGTAACCGGTGCCTTTCCGCGCACGAAAGTGCGCGGCTCCGTTGAAGCGGGCACGAGGTCCGGCGCGGCTTCGAGCACTTCGTCCTTTCCGCGCACGAAAGTGCGCGGCTCCGTTGAAGCAAGCGAGTGAGCGGTCAGGCGATGCCCCGGATCTGCTTTCCGCGCACGAAAGTGCGCGGCTCCGTTGAAGCTTTATCGCCGTAGGAATTTACGACCGGACCCCACAGCTTTCCGCGCACGAAAGTGCGCGGCTCCGTTGAAGCTGTTGGTTGGTTGGGATCACGGCTGGTAGTGTGAGCCCTTTCCGCGCACGAAAGTGCGCGGCTCCGTTGAAGCGTTTTTCACGCGGGTGAGGAGGTCGCGGGCCTCCGCGCTTTCCGCGCACGAAAGTGCGCGGCTCCGTTGAAGCAAGACAATGTGCCTGACGAAGCCCCTCCTGTGGACTTTCCGCGCACGAAAGTGCGCGGCTCCGTTGAAGCGCGTAGCTACCAGTGCCCCAGCCGAGCAGGTAGAATTCTTTCCGCGCACGAAAGTGCGCGGCTCCGTTGAAGCTTCGTCAGCCGTACCGTACGAAAGAAAAACCTCGTCCTTTCCGCGCACGAAAGTGCGCGGCTCCGTTGAAGCTTCCGGCAAGGTCCGGTCGTCGGGCAGGCCCTGCAGGCGCCTTTCCGCGCACGAAAGTGCGCGGCTCCGTTGAAGCTTGAGTACGTCGCGGGGCTGCCGACCAAGGAAGGGGTCTTTCCGCGCACGAAAGTGCGCGGCTCCGTTGAAGCAAGTCCGAGTTGAAATGTATCGGCGTCGTCCCATCCGCCTTTCCGCGCACGAAAGTGCGCGGCTCCGTTGAAGCCAGCGTCGTGCCTTTCGCGCCGAGCACGGCCATGCGACCTTTCCGCGCACGAAAGTGCGCGGCTCCGTTGAAGCCTCCCCGATGGGTGAGTTTAACGCATGGCTTAGTCATTCTTTCCGCGCACGAAAGTGCGCGGCTCCGTTGAAGCATCGGCAGACGTGGGTCTCCGGCCCAGGCATCGGGGTCTTTCCGCGCACGAAAGTGCGCGGCTCCGTTGAAGCATCGCGGCTGTCCGCATCGATAACACCGCAGGGACCTTTCCGCGCACGAAAGTGCGCGGCTCCGTTGAAGCTAACATGGCCTACCTCGAGAAAACCGCCAATGAAGCCCTTTCCGCGCACGAAAGTGCGCGGCTCCGTTGAAGCAACTGCTCGGACAATCCCTACGGAAATCCGCAGGACTTTCCGCGCACGAAAGTGCGCGGCTCCGTTGAAGCGCAGATACGGGCTGCCGCGCCGGTATTCGTAGTTTTCCTTTCCGCGCACG
>Ga0164241_10005463_pt1 | contig 11900 bp, 5 predicted proteins | sample OricomyardsoilBY_FD_108780 | JGI IMG/M metagenome (GOLD analysis project Ga0164241, IMG submission 108780) | Backyard soil microbial communities from Emeryville, California, USA - Original compost - Back yard soil (BY) | ecosystem: Environmental > Terrestrial > Soil > Unclassified | place: USA... | reverse complement strand
TCCGGCAGCACTTCACCGAGCGGCGCGTTGCGGTCGTAGTCGCGCTTGAACTCGAGCAAGGCGTTGAGCAGCGTGCCCCACTTGCCCTTGGTGATGCCCAGCGAGAACAACACGAGCACCGTGAAGTCCGTGGTCTTCTCCACTTCGACGCCGCGCACGTGCAGATAGGCCGTGACCAGCGTCGCCGGGATGCCCTGCTTCTCGAAGCCACCCTTGTCGGCAACGCCGGGGGCAACGATCGACACCTTGATGGGGTCGAGCATGCAGTAGTCGTCTTCGATATCGCCGAAGCCGTGCCAGTTCTCGCCCGGATGCAGGACCCAGCATTGCGCATCGGTGGCGAGCTGTTGCGGGTCGGCTTCCTCGAAGCGCACCCTCTTGCCGCCCTTTTTGGATTTGACCGTGTCCGCGTTCCAGGTGTTGAAGAACCATTCACCCTTCTTCGCAAACTCGCGATGCGCGCGACCCATGGTCTGGCGGAATGCCACCGCTTCCTGGATGGACTCGTCGGTCAGCGCGCGGCCTCCGGGGCCATCCATCATCGCGGCCGTGATGTCGTTCGAGACGATGATCGGATACAGCGGCGAGGTCGACGCCTGCATCATGTACGACTCGTTGAATCGCGAATGCGGAATGGCGCCGCGGCCATCGCGCACGTGCAGGAAGGACGCCTGCGAGAGCGCCGCGAGCAGCTTGTGGGTGGAATGCGTGGCGAAGATCGTGGCGCCCTTGTGGTCCTTCGGGTCGCCATGCATGGCATGCCGATCCTTGTAGAGCGGGTTGAAACGCGCGTACGCGTACCAGGCTTCGTCGAAGTGGATGCGATCCACGCTGGGATCGAGCAACTCCTCCACGCGCTTGGCGTTGTAGCAGAGACCGTCGTAGGTGGAGTTGGTCACCACGGCGTACACCGCGCGTGAACTGACGCCCTTGGTGACGAGCGGGTTGTTCTTGACCGACGCCTTGAGGGCTTCCTTCTTCAGCCGTTCGGGCGGAATCGGGCCGATGAGCCCGAGCCGATTGCGCAGCGGCACCAGGTAGTTCGGGATGGCGCCCGTCATCACCAGGCTGTGTTCGATGGACTTGTGCGCGTTGCGATCGCAGAACGCCACCTGGTTGCGGCCCACGGCCGCCATGAAGCACACCCGGTTCGACATCGAGCTGCCGTTGGTCACGCTGTAGGTGCGATGCGCGCCGAAGACCCGCGCGGCGTATCGCTCGTGCGCTCCCATGGGACCCGAATGATCGAGCAGCGAACCCAGCGCGCCCACGCTGATCGACAGGTCCGAACGCAGCAGGTTTTCACCGAAGTAGTCGAAGAAGACCCGGCCAACCGGAGACTTCAGGAATGCGGTACCGCCGGCATGACCTGGCGTGTGCCACGAATACTCGTATTCCTGCGTGAAGCGCATGACGGCCGCCGCCAGCGGCGGCATCACCGCGATCAGGTAGCGGCGGATGGCCGCCACCACGCGTCCACCGACGAATGCGGAAGTGTCTTCGAGCGTCCACACGAACTCGTCGACCTGCTCCATGACATCGATCGGGATCGACGCCGCTTCACCCCGCTCGGCCATGAGGAAGATCGGGATCTTGTCGTTGCGCGCACGAATGGTCTTGATGAGGTTTCGCGCCTCGTCGTGACCCTTCGAGCTCAGCGACCAGTCGAGGAGCACCACGTGAATCGCCGAGTCCGACGAAATGACGGACAGCCCGTCCTCTCCCGAGTTCGCTTCCACGACCTCGACTGAGCGACTCTGCATCTCCTGCACCAGCGCGCGCACCGCCCGGCCCTCGGCGGTTGCGTGTCCGAGTTCGTCATCGACGACGAGAGCTCGCATGCTCAATCTATTGGCGCCTCGCTGGATCATCTCGCGTACTCCTTGGAATTGGGTCTGCCGCAGACGCTCACGGCGCTGGCGTGCTCCACATGAAGAATGTCTTCGCCCTCTCGTCCAAAGGCCCGAACCAACGGGCAAAAAGATCGGCGAAGTTTTTCGACGGATAGACGTTGGCAAGCGCGGTATCGACGGCGAGCCTGAAGTCGTCGTTGTTCTTCATGAGCGCGAGCCCGGCCTGTTCGTGGGTGAAGAGGCGGTCGACGATGATCAGGTCATCGCGTTTGGCGGGGTCGATGGCGCCCAGGATGACCTGGCGGTCGCCGAAGAACACGTCTGCCTTGCGATCAAGCACTGCCTGGAGACCAGCTCGATAGTCCGGAACATGCGTGATCCGCGCCTTGATGCCGAGCGCCGCTCCGCGTTCCTTGAGCCACGCTTCCGTGCTCGTCCTGGGGACGACCGCGTACGTCTTGTCCGCCAGGAGCCTCGTCGCCGGCGAACCGCGCCACACCGGTTTGTCGGCCCGATCGCCCGCCAGCGTTTGACGCAGGGCCGAGCTGGCATCTGCGCGGATCACCGCCCGATTGCCTCCCGCGAAGACCGGCAATGAAAAGGAAACCTCCTCGCGGTTCGACAGTGAGTCACTCGTGGGCAGGCACAGCAGGTCGACGTTGCCTGTCTGGATTTCCGAGAAGCGGCTCTCGACGCTCACGGCTATCCAGTCGGTGGTCAGGTCCGGCAGCCCCAGCTGGATTTTCAGTTGCCCGACGACGGCCTCACAAACCTGCACGCCGTAGCCTTCGGGGCTCGAGGCGCCCATGGAGGTGAACGGCTTCGCATCGGGCACGTAGCCCAGCCGGATGTGGCCGGTCTCGCGGATACGATCCAGAGTGGCCGCCGACGCCGGCATGGCGCCGGCAAGTGCGAGGCACGCAATGGCAAACAGTGTGGGTGTTTTGATTCTCATGTTTGTTCTCCTCAGGCCTTCGTCGCAGGCGCCGGATTTCCTTCCAGCTCGCCCGTGAAACGATTAGCGATGAATCCCCAGACGATGTAGACGATGCCGAGCACCAGCATGCCGCCCATGACCGCGTCCTTGCCCGAGGCGTAGAGCGCGAAGACGCTGTAGGCCATCGCCAGCACGCCGATCACGACGTTGCGCGTGTAGACGTTGGACGCCACTTTCGCCGATTTCATCATGACGAAAAGTGCGGAGAGCGAGACCACGTAGGGAATCACGTTGGTCACCACGGCCAGGTTCACCAGCGCGCTGAACTGCTCGCTGAGGGTTGGCGAGATCGTCGACAGCGCGAGCAAGGTCTGCACGATGCCGAGCACGATCATGCCTTTGACAGGCGCGCCCATCGAATTCACCTTGGCGAACATCGCGGGGAACATGCGCTGCTCCGCCGCTGACTTGCCGGTAGAGGCGATGGTGAACTGCCACCCGAGCAGCGAACCCACGCAGGCCAGCACCGCGAGCGCCATCACGATGGTGCCGACGGTCGGGCCAAACATCTTCGCGTATACGAGTCCGAACGGCCCCGTCGATTCGGCGAGTTCGGCATTCGGCACGATGCCCTGGATCACCGTGGTCGAGAGCACGTAGATGACGGCGGCGCCCAGCGTGCCGAACAGGCAGGCGATCGGCACGTTCTTCTTCGGATTTTCCACGGCGTCGGAGTTCTGCGCCGCGGACTCCATGCCGAGAAACGCCCACAGCGTCAGCGCGATGCTGGAGCCCATGCCCTGGCCGAGGCTCAGGCCCTGCGGATTCCATGCTTCCTTGAAAGTGTCCGTGCTGAACCAGAACCAGCCGATGATGGAGAGCAGGCCCACCGGAAGGATGACGCCCCACACCGTGACGGCGCCGATCTTGCCGGTGAGGCTCGGGCCGCCGAAATTCGCGACCGTCGTGAGCCACAGCAGGCCGATCACGCTGATGCAGGTCGCGATCGGAGTCGCCGACATGCCCGGGAAGAACGTGGCCAGGTAACCGACCGCCGAGATCCCGATCGCCACGTTGCCGATGGCGAGCGACAGGAAGTACAGCATGAACACCTGGAAGTATCCGGACTTGCCGTACGCGTCTTCCGCGTAGGCGGCCATGCCGCCGGTCTTCTGGTTGAATATGCCCATCTGGGCGAAGCCGTAGGCGATGGCCATCGACCCCAGCGCCGTGACGATCCACGACGTCAGCGAGATCGCGCCGACTCCGGCCATGTTCGCCGGCAACATGATGATGCCGGAGCCCATCATGTTCACGGCCACCATGAACGTGAGTTGCACTACGTTCATCTTCTTCTTGTCAGACATACCCTTTACTCCTTCCCGAAACGAAAAGAATTACTTCACGCAAAGCACGTGGAACACACCGTCGATTTCTTCGGTGCCCTCCACTTCCTTGGCGAACCCGGGGAACATGTGGCTCCATTCCTGGAGCGTGCGTAGATAGGTGATCCACGGGCCGTCGTCGGGCCCGAGGCTCTCACCGGGCATCACGATGGGAATGCCGGGTGGATAGGGAATGACGCCCACCGTCACCACGCGGTTCGCCATCTTGTCGAGCGGCACCTTCTCGGCGTTGCCGGCCATGAGCGCCTGGAACGCGCGGCGTGGAATCATCTTCGGGGTGGGCAGCGTCTCGTAGGCCTGCGTCTGCCAGTGGCCCTGGCGGCTCTTGCGCAGCTGCGCCCACATCTCGTCGCCCAGGTCCTTCAGGCCCTTGCCGCCATATCGATGCGGCGCCTGCGCCACGAGTTGAGGCAGCACTTCCGACAGCGGCGCGTTGCGGTCGTAATCCGCCTTGAAGTCGAGCAGCGTGTTGAGCAACGTGCCCCACTTGCCGCGCGTGACGCCGATCGAGAACAGGAACAGCACCATGTGATCGGTGGTGCGCGACGGCACGATGCCGTGGCGCCCGATATACGCGGTGACGATGTCGGCCGGGATGCCCTTCTCCGCGAGCTGCCCGTCGTCCTGCATGCCGGGACACACGATGCCGAACTTGATCGGGTCGAGCATGCACCAGCCATCGGGCAGCGCATCGAAGCCGTGCCACTTCTCACCCGGATGCAACACCCAACAGTTCGGATCGGTGCCGAGTTGCTCGGGTGATGCCTCGTGGAACGGAACCTTCTTGCCGGTCTTCGAATCCTTGATTTCTTCCGCATTCCAGGGCGCGAAGAACCATTCCTTCTTCGCCTTGAATTCCTGGTGGGCACGTGCCACGGCCAGGCGGCAGGCCACGGCTTCGTCGATGCTCTCCTGTGTCAGGGCATGACCGCCCGGCCCGTCCATGATGGCCGCGGCGACATCATTGGAGGCAATCAGCTGGTACAGCGGCGAAGTGCTGGCCTGCGCGCAATACGCCTCGTTGAAACGGCCATGGTCGATGGCGCTCTTGCCGTCGCGGATGTGGATCCACGAAGTCTGGGAGAGTGCCGCGAGCAATTTGTGGGTCGAATGGGTGGCGAAGACGGTGGGCCCGTCATTCGGATGCGTCGCCGGGTCACCGCGCATCGCATAGCGGTCGCGATACATCGGGTTGAAGCGCGCGTAGCCGTACCAGGCTTCATCGAAGTGAATGCGGTCGACGCTCTTCGCGAGCCGAGCCTGCGCGTCGGTGGCGTTGTAACACATGCCATCGTAGGTGCTGTTGGTCACCACCGAGTAGACAGGCTTCTTGCCACCCGCGGCCTTGGCGAGCGGATTGTCCGCGATGGCCTTCTCGATGGCCGCCGGCTCCAGGCCCTGCGGCGGAATGAGGCCGATGATGCCGTAGCGGTTGCGCGTCGGCCGCAGGAACACGGGAATGCCGCCCGTGATCGCGAGACCCTGCTCGATGGACTTGTGGCAGTTGCGATCGCACAGCGCGATCTCGTTGTCGCCCACGCATGCCGACATGATGGTGCGATTCGACGCGGACGTGCCGTTCAGCACGGTGTAAGAGCGGCCGGCCCCGAATACGCGCGCGGCATATCGCTCGCTCTCGCCGACGGGACCGCTGTGACCTAACAAGGAACCGAGTGCACCGCGCTCGATGCCCATGTCCGTTCGAAAGGTGTTCTCGCCGTAGAAGTCGAAGAACACGCGGCCGACCGGCGATTTGAGGAACGCCACGCCGCCCTGGTGGCCTGGCGCGGCCCAGGAATATTCCTTCTCGCGGTCATAGCGCAGCAGCGCCGCGAAATAAGGCGGCAGGAGTTGCGAGGTGTATCGCTCGATGGCGCCCTGAACACGGCCGCTGATGAAGACCGGTGTGTCGTCGAGAATCCAGATGAACTCGTCGGCGAGTGTCATCACCTCGACATCGAGGCTGCCCGCGATCTTGCGGTCTGCCATCAGGAAGACGGGAATCTTTGCGTTCCGCTTGCGTACGGTGCGCAGGAGATCGGTCGCCGCCCCATGCGAGTGGCTGTCGTTGCTCCCCTGCGTCCAGTTGAGGAGGATGCAGTGGATGCTCGAGTCGGACACGACGCTGGCGAGTCCGTCGTCATAGGAGGTGGACTCGGTGACCGCAATGTTCCGGCTGACGAGCTCATTCGCCAGCGCACGCACGCGGTTCGCACCGGTTCCGCTGCCCGTCAAGCCGCTGTCAATGATTAGAACGTTGCGCTTTATGGGTCCGGTACCCGTTCGTTGCGTCATGTCGCTTCCTTCGCGATGAGAACGGCAACGACTCTAGGAACCGGATTTCAACCGGTATATGGGACTAAGGGGCTAGCGCATGATCCGCGAGCACACGCCGCGAAGACTGCGGGAATTAGATAGCGATTTCCGCTACGCGAGGCGATCGCGCTGGTGCAGGAGTTTGCCGGCGATGTACGTGGCCCGGACCGCGCGGTCATCGGCCATGGTCATCTGGATGAACAACATTTCATGCAGGTCGTTGCAGAACTGCGTGCGGTATTCGATGAGTGGTGTCGATTTCAGATCGAGCACGATCACGTCGGCTTCCATGCCCACCGCGACACTTCCTATCCGATCCTCGAGGTACAACGCCTTCGCGGTTCCCCGTGTCGCGAGATAGAACGCATGACCCGCCGACAATGAATTGCCGTTGAGCTGGGCGGTCTTGTATGCCTCATTGAGCGTCTGGAGCATCGACAACGTCGTGCCGGCGCCGATGTCCGAGGCCAGGCCCACGCGCACGGGCCTTCTGGGATCCAGGGCATTGGCCGCATTGAAAAGCCCGCTGCCCAGGAATTGATTGGAGGTGGGGCAATGGGCAATGGCCGTCCCGGTGTCATGGCAACGATGCAGTTCTGCTTCGGAGAGCCAGACGCCATGGCCGTAGATAGACCGCGGCCCGAGTTGCCCATAGTGGTCGTAGACATCGAGGTATCCGCTGCGATCGGGATACAACTTCCGTACCCAGGCCACTTCCTCGCGGTTCTCGGACACGTGGGACTGAAGATAGGTGCCCGGATGTTCGCGCCACAGCGCACCCGTCATTTCCATCTGTTCCGGCGTGCTGCTCGCGGCGAACCGCGGTGTCACCGCGTACAGCGCCCGCCCCTTGCCGTGCCACTTCGAGATCAGGGCCTTCGATTCGTCGTAGCCACGCTGGACGGTGTCGGTGAGAGCCGCGGGCGCATTGCGGTCCATGAGCACCTTGCCGGCGATCATGCGCAGACCCAGCCTCTCGGACTCGTCAAAAAACACTTCCACCGACTGCGGATGCACCGTGCAATACACGGCGGCCGTCGTCGTGCCGGCGCGCAGGCATTCCTTCAGGAAGATCCGGGCGGTATCGCGTGCGAATGCCTCGTCCGCGAATTTCTGTTCGGCAATGAACGTGTATTTGTCGAGCCAGTCGATGAGCTGCGCACCGGGGGCGCCGATGACGGGCGTCTGCGGATAGTGCACGTGGCAGTCGATGAACCCCGCCATGATCAGTGAATCCGCGCCGTACTCTTCTATATGCGTGCCATCGGGCAGCTGGCTGCGGACCTGGCTGGCGGGTCCGAAATGCGTGATAAGCCCATTCGTCATCGCCACGATGGCGTCCGGCTCGTAGCGCATCGTGCGCCCGAGTCCGTCGACGAAGGCGTCACCGGTGTACGTGAGTACGGGTCCCCGTATCGCGCACGGCAGGGAATTCATCGTCTTCAGTACGTCGCCGCGCCCGCGAGCCCCAGCACCGCCACGCACTTTTCGCGGGTCTCCACATAAGGTGTGGGCAGCGTGCGGATCTCGCCGTTCTTGAGCAGGCGCCACTCGGGTGGATAAACCCAGTCACTCACGGGCTGCGCCCACAGCCCGCGCTTGTGGTCGCGCGCATCGGCTTCGATGTCGCAGAACTTCGGGTCCTTCATGTACCGGCGATAGGCCCAGGCATGGCCCTCGCGCAGCATGGCCTCGTTGATGTTGACGCGCTGGTCGCCGGACACCAGCCACACCGTGGCGACGAAACGATGGAAATGGTCCTGGGTCACCACCTCGAGCTCCACCTTCGAATCCAGCGGCAGCATGGCCTTCAATGCGGCGGAGGATTGCTTGCCGTACGGCTGGTCATACTCCGGCGTGTCGACGGCGGAAAACCGCACGCGCGCCGGGCCGGAGTCCAGGCGGACCTCGATGGAGTCCCCGTCGCTGACCTTGGTGACGACTCCGGCCAGCACCGGCAATGGCTTGGTGGGATCCGCAGCAAACGATGCGGCAGGCAATGTCAAGACCGTCGTGAAAAGGCACGCGAACCCGAGAATTCTTTGCATGGAGACGGTTTAGCACACCGTGATGAAAAAAAAACCTTCGCCGATAGAGGGGGATCATCGGCGAAGGTTTGCATCGAACCCCGAGCGGGGGCTCCATGTCTGAACCGGCCATGCCGGCATGGCGGATTTGTAGCCCACTCCTAACAGGGTTGCATCAGTACTTCTAGCTAGCGCGCCGGGGCCGCCCCGGGCTGCCGTGTTCGCCCCGTAAGACGATTCGTTCAGGCCCGGGTGCGCGCCGGGTTGTGCATACGTATTCGTAAGCAAAATGTCCGGCACCGAATTAGCGTCTCCCATACATACGGGGAGAAAGAACATGCAGTCGTTGTGCGCTCGCGCCCTCATTCCCTTCGCGTCGGTCATCCTGGCCGGCTGCGTCCTCACCGCCAAGGCCCAGACGGTTCCGGCCACGGTCGGCATCCCGGGCAGCTATCAATCCGAAGCCGGCTGCGGCGGCGATTGGGATCCAGGCTGTCCCGCCACGCAACTGGTCTACGACCCCGGCGGTGACATCTGGCGCAATACGTTCAGCGTCACTCCGGCTGGTGGCTATGAGTACAAAGTGGCGCTCAACGGTTCCTGGGACGTGAACTATGGTCTGCACGCCCAGCAGAACGGCGCGAACATCCCGCTGGCGACCACGACCTCGCCCCAGAACGTCACGTTCTTTTACGACCACAAGACCCACTGGGTCACCGACAACATCAGCTCGATCATCGCCACCGTCCCCGGCAGCTTCCAGAGCGAGATGGGATGCCCGGGGGACTGGGATCCCGCGTGTTTCCGCACCTGGCTGCAGGACGTCAACGGCACGTCTATCTACAGCTTCTCCACCAACGCGATCCCGGCGGGCTCCTATGAAGGCAAGGTCGCGCTCAATGGCAGCTGGGATGTGAACTACGGCCAGGGCGGCGTGCAAAACGGCCCGAACATCGCATTCACCGTGCCCGCTGATGGCATGGACGTGGCGTTCCAGTGGAACTCGGTAACCAGGGAACTGCGCGTGATCGTGGGTGGCATCAACGGCGACCTCACCAAGGCGCAGGCGTACTGGCTCACCGCGGACACCATCGCATGGAACGTCCCCACCGATACCGCCGTGGCGTTGTTCGCGGATCCGGATGGCGCGCTCGAGCTCGACGGCCCTGGCATCGTCGCCGGCGCGAACACCCGCTCGTGGAACCTGCAGTACGACCCGGCCGGACTCTCCCCCGCGCTGCGCGATAAGTACCCGCACCTGGCGAACCTGCCGGCGTTCAAACTACCGGCTGACGCCGTCGCCGCGGCGGCCGCGAGCCTGAAGGGCCAACTCGCCGTGGGCGCCGTGCGCGGAGTGCAAGGCGTCGACGCCACTGCATTGCAGATCCCCGGCGTGCTCGACAGCCTCTACGCCGCCAAAGCCGGGCTCGTCGCGCTCGGCCCGACTTTCAAGAAGGGGACGGCCACGCTGCGTGTCTGGGCGCCCACCGCGCGCGACCTGAAGCTGCGCGTCTACGAGGACTCGAGCACCCCGACGTACGCCACCTACCCGATGACACTCGATGCCACCAGCGGCGTCTGGAGCTACACCGGTGCCTCTGCCCTGCTTTCCGGCAAGTACTACCTGTACGAAGCCCAGGTCTACGTGCGCTCCACCAACAAGGTGGAGACCAACGTCGTCACCGATCCGTACTCCGTGTCGCTCGCGCTGAACAGCACCCGCAGCCAGCTCATTTCGCTCGACGATGCGAAACTCGAGCCTCGTGGCTGGGACAAGCTGCGCAAGCCTCATCTGGCCGCGCCCGAAGACATCGTGTTGTACGAGCTGCACGTACGTGACTTCAGCGCGACGGACGAGTCGGTGCCGGCCGAACTCCGCGGCACGTACGAAGCGTTCACGCAGAAGCGCTCGAACGGCATGAAACACCTGACGACACTGGGTCTCGCTGGTGTGACGCACGTACACCTGCTGCCGTCGTTCGACTTCGCCACCATCAACGAAGACAAGACCCAGTGGACGGCGCCCTCGTTCGATGTGCTCGCGGCATTACCAGCCGATTCGGCCGAACAGCAGTCGCTCGTCGCCGCGACCGCGGGTCGCGACGGCTTCAACTGGGGCTACGACCCGCTCCACTACAGCGTGCCCGAGGGCAGTTACGCCACGGATGCCAACGGATCGCACCGCATCCTCGAATACCGCGAAATGGTCCAGTCGCTCAACCAGAGCGGCCTGCGCGTGGTCATGGATGTGGTCTACAACCACACGAACTCGTCGGGCCAGAACCCGAACTCCATCCTCGACAAGCTCGTGCCGGGCTACTACCACCGCCTCAACGGGGATGGTGTGGTGCTCGGCGAGAGCTGCTGCGCCGACACGGCCACCGAAAACGCCATGATGGAAAAACTCATGGTCGACTCGGTGGTGCTGTGGGCGAAGCAGTACAAGATCGACGGCTTCCGCTTCGACATCATGGGTTTCCACCTGAAGTCCAACATGCTCAAGGTCCGTGACGCGCTGGACGCGCTCACGCTCGCGAAGGACGGCGTCGACGGGCGGTCCATCTACCTTTACGGCGAAGCCTGGAACTTCGGCGTCATGGCCAACAACGGCCGCGGCGAGAATGCGATCCAGGTGAACATGGCGGGCACGGGCATCGGCTCATTCAACGATCGCATTCGCGACTCGGTGCGTGGCGGCGGGCCATTTTCACCGCGCCGCGACCAGGGCTTTGCCACCGGACTCTTCACGGAGCCCAATGGAACGTTCGGCGGCTCGGCGGCCGACGAGAAGGCCGAACTCCTGCGGCTCACGGATCGGGTGAAGCTCGGGCTCGCCGGCAATCTCGCCAGCTATTCCATCGTCGATGCCACCGGCGCGACCAAGCCCGGCAGCGAGGTGGACTACTTCGGCATGCCCGGCGCCTACGGTGCCCAGCCCGAGGACACGATCCAGTACATCGGCGTGCATGACGATCCCGACTGGTTCGACGCCATGAACCTCAAGCTCGCGACCCAGGTGCCGCGCGCGGATCGGGTGCGCATGCATCGCCTTGGACTTTCCGTCATCGCGCTCTCGCAAGGCGTGCCGTTCTTCATGGCGGGCGACGAAATCCTTCGCTCCAAGTCCGCCGATCGCAACAGCTACGACTCCGGCGACTGGTTCAACCGCATCGACTGGACGCTGAAGTCCAACAACTGGGGCGTGGGCCTGCCGCCGGCGCGCGACAACGAGGAGAACTGGAACATCATCGGCCCCGCGCTCGCGGATCCGAACCTGAAGCCCAGCGCGAAGGACATCGAGGGGACGTTCCGTCACATGCTCGAGATGCTCGTCATCCGCAAGACCAGCGGCCTCTTCCGG
>Ga0164241_10005462_pt1 | contig 11901 bp, 11 predicted proteins | sample OricomyardsoilBY_FD_108780 | JGI IMG/M metagenome (GOLD analysis project Ga0164241, IMG submission 108780) | Backyard soil microbial communities from Emeryville, California, USA - Original compost - Back yard soil (BY) | ecosystem: Environmental > Terrestrial > Soil > Unclassified | place: USA... | reverse complement strand
GCGCTACGCCCTCGAGATCGGTGAAACCGTGGTGAACGGCCTGCGGCGGGAGATTTTTGCCAAACTGATGGAACAGCCGATGAGCTTCTTTCATCGGATCAAGATCGGGCGGATCATCGGGCGCGTCACCAGCGATGTGGAGGCGGTTCGCGTGGGCATCCAGGACGTGCTGTTTGTCAGCGTGATTCAATTCGGTTCGATGGTGTTCTCGGCGGCGGTGATGGCGTGGAGCGATTGGGTGTTGTTTCTGGTGGTGCTGGCGCTGGCGCCGGTGCTCTGGTTGTTGAACCGGCATTTCCGGGTGAAGCTGAGTTTGTACTCGCGTGCCTCGCAGGAGAGCTTCAGCCGCGTGACGGCGACCCTGGCGGAATCGGTGAACGGCATCCGGGTCACGCAGGGATTCGTCCGGCAGGCGACCAACGCCGGGCTTTTCCGGAATCTCCTGGCGGACCACGCCCGTTACAACATCGCGCTGGCCCGGACCTCCGCGATCCTCACGCCGCTGTTGGAATTGAACAGCCAGTTCTTTGTGGCGTTGCTGCTGATGGTCGGCGGGTGGCGGGTTTTTGACGGCGATATGAGCATGGGCAGCCTCATTACGTTTTTCCTGCTGGCCAACCAGTTCTTCGCGCCGATCGCAATCATCGGCAATCAGTACAACCAGGCGCTCATCGCGATGGCCGGGGCGGAACGGGTCTTCCGCCTGATTGATGTTTCGCCCGACTGGACGGATGATCCGGCGGCGATCGACCTGCCTGATCCGAGAGCGGCGCCCGGCAGCGGCGCAGCGAAAGGGGCTGCGGAAACCCCGTCCAAGGCGGCGTCCGGTTCCGACGCGAAACCGGGAATGCGCATTGAATTCCGGCAGGTGTCGTTCGGTTATGATCCGGCGCGGCCCGTTCTGCATGACGTCAGCTTTGTGGCGGAGCCCGGACAAACCGTCGCTTTGGTCGGACATACCGGCAGCGGCAAGAGCTCGATCATCAACCTGGCGGCCAAGTTCTACCTTCCGGGGAAAGGGGAGGTGCTGGTGGACGGCCGGGATATCCATGCGATTACCGGTCGGTCATTGCACCGGCAGACCGGCATGGTCCAGCAACAGAACGTGCTCTTTGGCGGCACGGTCATGGAGAACATCCGGTTCAGCCGTCCGGAAGCATCGGATGCGGAGGTCCGGGCCGCCGCGGCCGCGTTGGATTGCGCCGATCTCCTTGACGCCTTGCCCGCCGGATTCGCCACCGAAGTCGGGGAAAAGGGAGCGGGACTCTCGGTCGGTCAGCGCCAGCTTATCTGCTTCACCCGCGCAATGTTGGCCGATCCGCGCCTGGTGATCCTGGACGAGGCCACGAGTTCGATCGATGCGTTGACGGAGGCGCGTCTTCAACAGGCGCTCCGCCGGTTGCTGGCCGGCCGGACGAGCTTTGTCGTCGCCCATCGGCTCAGCACGATCCGCCATGCCGACCTTGTGTTGGTGCTCGATCAGGGCCGGGTAATCGAACGCGGAACGCATGCCGGATTGCTGGCGCGCGGCGGAAAATACGCGGCGCTTTACCGGCAGTTCGTCCAGGTGGATGATGGCGCGTGAGGGTCCGGTCGGAATTCGCAAGCCCAAACCCGGTCCAATCCGAACGCGATTTGCCGTGTTTTCCCTCTAGAAAATCGTTGCATTGGATTAGGCGGGTTCTATGACCAATGCCACTATGGCTAAAAAAACCACCCGTAAACCAAACGCCGCTTTCATGAAGCCGGTTACTCCGGATGCTGCGCTCGCCCCGATCGTCGGGTCCGCGCCGCTTCCCCGCACGGAGCTCACCAAGAAGCTCTGGGCCTACATCAAGAAGAATGGTCTCCAGGACAAGAAGAACAAGCGCAACATCAACGCCGACGCCGCCCTCAAGGTTGTTTTCGGTGGCAAGGCGCAGGTCAGCATGTTCGACATGACGAAATTGGTCAGCAAGCATGTGAAGTGAGTTTACGCTCCAGCTGAATTTTTGAAACCGCCGCGGAGCAATCCGCGGCGGTTTTGTTTTGCCGTTTGTTGCGATCGGCCGCAACCCGCGGTCACGATCATTCCTTCGGAGCCCGCGCCGGATTTGCCGGTCGAGATTCGTCCAATGTTTTCTTCCCGTTCAGTCCGCGGCCAGGCCGTCCTGATGCTCCTGCTCGCCAATCTTTTTTGGGGGCTGAGTTTTCCGCTCATCAAGGCGCTCCAACTCGTCCACCGGCAGGTGCTGTCCGCCAGCGGCGCATGGTTTGTCACCGCCTACTCCGTCGCCCCGCGGTTTCTTCTCGGGACGCTCCTCCTCCTCTGGCTGCTGCGGAAAAAAACCGGCACGATCACGCGCCTGGAAATTTCGCAGGGCCTCCTCATCGGATTGGCCGCCGGGGCGGGAATGCTTTTCCAGAACGACGGTCTCCAGTTCACCCCGGCCTCGACCTCCGCGTTTCTCACGCAACTCTACGCCATCATGATCCCCGCGTATGTCGCGATTCGCGGCCGGCGCCGGTCGCCGGCGACGGTCTGGGCGAGCGGCCTGCTGGTTCTCGCGGGCGTGGCGATTCTCGGGCGCTTTGATTTTCGGACGCTGCATTTGGGGCGCGGGGAAATCGAGACGCTGATCAGCTCGGTTTTTTTCATGATGCAAATCCTCCTGCTGGAGAACAAGGCGTTCGCGGCGAACCGGCCCCTTCCGATCACCCTCGTGATGTTCGCGACACAGGCGGTGTTCTTTGTCGCGATGAGCCTGGGCGCCGCGTCCCGTCCCGCCGATCTGACCGTGCCCTGGACGTCGGTTCCCTGGCTGGCGTTCACGCTGTTGCTGACGGTTTTTTGCACCGTGGGCGCCTACACGATCATGAACCGCTGGCAGCCGAAGATTTCCGCCACGGAGGCCGGCTTGATCTACTGCGTGGAACCGGTGTTCGCCTCGCTGATGGCGCTCTTCCTGCCGGCGTATTTTTCCGCGTGGGCCGGGATCGATTATCCCAACGAACAACTGACATGGCATCTGGTGGCCGGCGGCGGGCTCATCACCCTTGCCAACGTTCTGATCCAGTCGAAGCCGCCGCGGCCGTGACACGCAAGGTCGCGGGATTGAGTGGCGGTGCAAAAGATCGATGGTCCGCGCGCCCCGCCGCCGCCGGCGTTTGCACCGGGCCGCATTTAAACATACCTTGTTTGTAACCTTTCGCCCTTCCGGGCATCAAAAGGATTGATGCAAACCGCCGACCCGATCGATTCACCGCACCCGCTTCCTGAGATTACCGATCTCCAGGCGATCGACGAGGTGAACCGGGGTAATCGGGAAATGTTTGAGGTGCTGGTGCGTCGTTACAATCCGCAGTTGTACCGGGTCGGACTCAGCTACCTGAAGGATCATCAACGGACGGAGGATGCCATGCAAAACACCTATTTGAAGGCCTTCACCCATTTGGGGAACTTTCACCGCGAGGCGGCGTTTTCCACCTGGATCACCCGGATCATGATCAACGAATGCCTCATGACGATCCGTCGCGGACGGAGATTTCAGGAGGAGACGTTGAGCGAGGAAATGCCACTCCGTGACGAAACGACGGAGCGGGGGGCCGCTCGTTTGAACCTGAAGGAAATGAAGGCCTTGCTGGAGGAGGCGATCGCGGCGCTGCCGGGAAATCTTCGCATCGTGTATATGTTGAGGGAGGTTCAGCGTCTCACGACTGCCGAAACCGCGGCCAGTCTCGGCATTTCGCCGGGCAGCGTGAAGGTGATTCTCCACCGCGCGCGTGAACGGCTGAAGGCGGCCTTGCTTGATACGGCGGCGGGCCTGGAACTTTTCGAATATCGGGCCAATTATTGCGATCCGATGACCGCGCGGGTGATGGCGAAAATTCTTCGCTAGTCGCGAGGCAAGGAGAAAGAAGCGGACGGGCAACGACGCGCGCGGCGGCGAGTGGATCGCCCTCGGGCCGGGTTCCTTCGGGAAACTCCGGTTTTGTCCCGTCGATCAGGCGCTCGCATGCGTGAGAGCAATCTCCCGGCTTTGGTGGCCCCGCGCTGTAACCTTCGGTGACCGGCGGCATCCAATGGGTAGTTAGTTTAACAAGATTCAACACATTCAAACCCAGTAATTCCTATGAAAACGATCCGTTCCCTTGCCATTGTCTTTTCTTCCTTCGCGATGGTCGCCGCCGCTTCGGCGCAGCCGACCGACGCTCAAATTGCCGCCATCGTCGTCACTGCCAATCAGGTGGACATCGATGCCGGAAAACTGGCCGCTGCGACTTCGACGAATGCATCCGTCACGCAGTTTGCGAACATGATGATCACGGATCACTCGGCGGTGAATCAAAGTGCGGTCGCCCTGGTGACAAAGCTCAAGGTTTCACCCGAACCGAATGCGACGAGCCGGTCGCTGCAGGAAGAGGGGGACAAAAATCTCGCGGCCCTGCGCGGCCTGCGGGGCGCGGCGTTTGACCGGGCTTACGTTGACCATGAGGTGGCCTATCACGCGCAAGTGATCGGTGCGCTCGATGAAGTTTTGATTCCCCATGCCCAAAACGCGGAGCTCAAGGCGCTGCTGGTCAAGGTTCGTCCCGCCTTTGTCTCCCACCTCAATCACGCCAGGCACATGCAGGCTGAGCTGAAATAACCTTCCGGCCCCGGATTTTGTGAAACCATTTCGCCAGTTCCTTTTGATATTCTGTTTCCTTGGAATTTCCGCCTGGAGCCCGGTCGCCGCGGCCGGGCCGCAGGATCGGAAAACCCATGTGGTTACGATTGAAAACATGAGGTTTTCCCCCGACGTCATCCGGATGGCGGTCGGAGACGTGGTCGAATTCCGGAACCGCGATCTGGTGCCGCATTCCGCGACGGAAGTTCGCGCGGGCGGTTTCGACTCCGGTATGATCTCTCCCGGCGCGAACTGGAAAATGACGATCCTGCGGGAAGGCTCTTTTCCCTATCATTGCCTCTATCATCCCGAAATGAAGGGCGAGGTAGCGGCCGGCAGTGCGGCGCGAATTGCACGCCGGAACGCGCCGGCATTTCCCGAAATTTGCGGCAATCCCTGAGGAGGAATTTGCCGGCGGCCCGTGGGCGACCTCCGCTCCACCGGAGCCCGACAGAGCTGGCTCCGGGATCGTCGAGCGCCGGATATCCGCTGGATCCTGCACTGCATGCAGGATGGCAACGGAGTTTGAACATACGCCTTAAATTCACGTTCAAAGTGCCTTGTCTTGAGGGAGGATGTTTCTAAAAAGTCAGCGCAACCCGACGCTGTCGTTAAATTCCAATCCCCATGAAAGGCGCGAAAACCAAGAAAGAGCTTTCACCGGAAGCGCACGAGGAGGTACTCGGAGCATTGAAAGCCCGCTTTGAGAAAAACAGGAACCGCCATGAAGGGGTTGAGTGGGCCGGGGTGCGGGCGAAGCTGGAAGCCAGCGCGGCAAAGTTATGGTCGCTCCACGAAATGGAAAAGACCGGCGGTGAACCTGACGTCGTCGGCCAGGACAGGAAGACCGGCGAATTTCTCTTCATTGATTGCTCGGCGCAGAGTCCCGAGGGCCGCGTCAGCCTCTGTTATGACCGGGCGGCGTTGGACTCCCGGAAGGAATTCAAACCGAAGAACAGCGCCGTGGATCTGGCGGCGGCCATGGGAGTCGAGCTCTTGACGGAAGAGCAATATCAGGAACTGCAGAAGCTCGGGGAATTCGACACAAAGTCGTCGAGCTGGTTGAAGACACCGCCGGAGATCAGAAAGATCGGAGGCGCCATCTTCGGCGACCGTCGTTTCGGCCGGGTCTTCGTGTATCACAATGGCGCGGAGTCCTATTACCGCGGCCGGGGTTTCCGTTGTTGGCTGAAGGTCTGAATCCAAACCGGGCCGGCACCCCCCTCGCCGGCTGGGCCATCCAGCAAGGATCCGACAAGGAAGACCGAAGGAAGCTGTCCTGATCATGCTGGCCGATCCGCGATTCAAGAGCCAGTGAACGTTTCCGGAAGAAGCAGGTTTCGCGTCCGATGATAACGAAGGCGTCCAGTGATCAGCCGATCAGGAAAGAGAAGAAATCATAGCAAGCCCGTCCTTTTTTAGGGGCGGTGTGCCGGGTAGGATAGACAAAAATCAAGCCTTGGCCTTGCTGTTCGCCCTGCGTCTCCAGCCGATGATACCAAGGAGAAGAAAAGAAGCAAAAACACCATAAGTCGAAGGTTCGGGAACCGGAGGGAAAGGCGACGGGCCCAACGGCGGCCCCTCTGCGATTGGCGGCGGAGTTAACCCGCGATCAAGCAGCCATGCTGAAACGTGTTCATCGTACATACCGGAGCCAACAAGATAGCGGCCATCTGGAGTTATTCCAAAGGGGGTGATCTTTTCCCACCCGGCCAGTTGATCTGCAATTCCGTAATCTTCATATAAAACGCTGGAGAAATCGCGAATGCCCGATTCCGGCGTCCAGATGTAGCCATAACCATTGTCGGCTCCACCGATGACGATCGATCCGTCGTCCGAAAGCCCCCTGGCAACGTTGTTGAGATAACCGGGAAATATCCCGAGCGGAATCATCCCCGTGTCTGCCGACCACAGGAATGAATCGCGCGTAAATGTGGCGGGGTGAAAGAGCGTTCCCGCTATGATCGACCCATTGGAATTTATCGCTTCGCCGAGGCTCCACGCCCCGCCAATCGTTCCGATGGAAATCATGCCGTCCGCCTCGGTCCAGCGGAATGCCCGCTCGGTGCCATTCGCGAGGGCGCTCACTCCCGTCACCACCGACCCGTCTTGGGAGACCGCATAAGCGTGGCTTTCGCCTCCTCCCAAAGTGCCGAGCCCGACCGTTCCACTTTGCGCTGTCCAGCGGACGGCCGTAATTGGAACCGTCCGGCCGTCGCCAACAATGGTGGATCCGTCGCCCGACATTCCCCGCGCGTAAAAGGAAGTTGTTCCGGGAAGTCCGCCAAGGGACATCTTCCCGCCGGATTCAGTCCATCGATACGCACCCGAGTCGGGCTTAAAGTTGAGGCCTTCTCCCGCCATGACGGAGCCGTCTCCGGAAACAAATGCACCGGAGTCGTAAAGTCCCTCCAGTCCGTTGGGCACCACCTTGCCCGTGGCCGCCGTCCAACGAAAAACGCCGGACTCCAGGGAAGATCCGACCACGACGGTACCGTCATCAGACACGCGGGTGGCGCTGCCAAAGCCCAGGTTGGTGAAAACCACCTGGGCCTCCGTAGGATTTGACAAACACAAAGCCGCAACGGACACCGCCACGACGGAAATTCCACGATAAGCGAAACGAAGGGGAAGGCGCATCTGCTTCAGGGTTTGTTTCACCGTACACGAACGGCATCCAAGCGCCATCCGGCGAATGCTCCCGTGCGACTAATGTTTCCCCTGATTTCCAGGCCGAATCGATGCCGCCCTTCGTGTCAGGCGCAATGCCCGGTCGGAACCCGACGGATAATCGTCCGCGCATTTTGCCCTGATCGGTCACGCTCAAGGACAGCCGGCGTCACAGTGTATCGCCAATTGAATGCCGGTTGCGCGGAGTTCAGTCGCGCGGCGGCGATTGCAGTTGGTAGCGGGTGCTGCGACCCCCGCTTGTTCCGGAAATCAGGATACCGGCGTCGAGCAGCAGTTTGATGTCACGCAGGGCGGTATCGAGGGAGCATTTTGCCAGCTTCGCGTAGCGCGACGTGGAAAGCCCGGGATCGGCATCGTCCAGGAGGGTGTTGATGACGAGGCGCTGCCGGTCGTTGAGCGACGTGGTGTGGTTGATCCACTCCCACACGGCCGATTTTCCGACGATTCTTGCCAGCGATGCTTCCGCGCTCAGCAGGGCCCGGTCAAGACAACCGAGAAACCAGGAAAGCCAGCGCGTGATATCCAGAGTCCCTTTCTGGCTTTCCTCCAACGCGAGGTAGTATTGTTTTTTTTCCGCCTCGATCTGCCTCGACATGCTGTAGAACCGCATCGCCGATTTATCCGCCCGCGCCAGAGCCATGTCGGCAATCGCCCGGCTCACGCGACCATTGCCGTCTTCGAACGGATGGACGGTGACGAACCAAAAATGAGCGATGCCGGCCCGCAGCACGGGGTCGATGCGATCCGTGTTTTCGAACCACCCAAGAAAGGCGGCGACTTCCGCCGGCAGGCGATCCGCGATGGGAGCTTCGAAATGGATGTTTTTCCGCCGGATGGCATCGCGGCCCACCGGACCAGGGATCACTTGCACGGGATCCATCGCCGGAGTGCGCCATTCGCCGACGAGGACGGGGCGCAGACCATTTCGTCCGCCGGGAAAAAGCGAGGACTGCCAGCCAAACAAACGGTCCGCAGTGAGCCGTCCGGTGTAATTCTGCGTGGCATCAAGCATCATCTCGACTGCGCCTTCCATGTCGCGACCCGGTGAAATGTCGGGCTTCGTTTCCATGCCCATGCGCCGTGCGATCGAGGAGCGAACCGATGCGGCATCGAATATCGTTCCCTCGCTGAGGTCGGTGGAGGGAGCCCCGCCCGGCTCACAATTCGCGCAGGGCGGCGGCGATGGGGAGACGGGCGGCGCGGAGGGCGGGGAGCAGGCCGCCGAGGAGACCGATCAGGGTGGCCCAGACGATGCCCTTGATGAGAAGCTGCGGGGTCACGGCGAAGGAGAACGCCACCTGGCTGAAGCTCTGCCAGTTCATCGTCGAAGCCTGGAAGTTGTTGAAGGCGGCGTAGGCGAGCAGGCCGCCGACGGCGCCGCCAATCAAGGCGAGCACAAGGGATTCGAACATCAAGGCGATGACCACCGCGCCGCGACCGAAGCCGAGCGCGCGCAACGTGGCGATTTCGCGGGTGCGGGCGGCCACGGCGCTGTACATGGTATTGAGGGCGCCGAACACCGCGCCGACGGCCATCAGGGCGGCGATCAGGTAGCCCAACGTGGTCACCAGCCTGGACAGCATTTCGGACTGACCCGCGTAGTAATCGGACTGGCGTTGCACCTTCACGTTGAGCTGCGGATTGGCGGTCAGGGCATCCTTGAAGGCGGGAAAGGCGCCGGCCGAGTTGAGGCGGACATAGACGGACTGGAACGAATCGCCGCGATTATAGGCGGCCTGCAGCACCTTGGCGTCGGTCCAGATTTCGGATTCCGCCAGGCCGCCGCCGGCGGTGAATTTTCCGACGACCGGCCACGATTCGCGGCCGACCTTCACGATCCCGCCGACTTCGAGGCCGGCGAACTGGCCGGAGGCGCCGGCGCCGACGATCACCTCGTTCCTGCCCCAGGCGAACATGCGGCCCTCGACGATCTGCATCTTGTCGCGCACCGACATCGCGGCACCCTCGACACCGCGGAGGGGCACATTGGCGTCGGTGCCGGTGGAGCGCTTTGGCACGTTGAGGATGACGAATAATTCGGCGGAGGCGAGGGGACCCTGCTCGTTGCGGGCGACGCCGGGGGCGTCGGCGATCAGGCGGGTCTCGCCGCGGCCGAAACCGCTGACCATTTCGCTGTCGGCGCCGCTGCGCAGGATGATGGCGGCGTCGGCCGCGCCGGAGGAGGTCATGGCCCGCCTGAAGCCGGTCGCGATGGAGAGCACGCCGACCAGCACGGCCACCACGCCGGCGATGCCGAAGATGGTGGCGGCCACGGAACCGCGTCGTTGCGGGATGCTCATCAGGCCGAACTTCGTGATGGAGGTGATCTGGGCGAACCAGTTGAACAGGCTGTTCATGAGGGGGAGGGAGGGGATTACATGCGCCGCAGGGCGTCGGCGACGCGCAGGGACGTGGCCCGGCGGGCGGGGAAGATGCCGGTGAGCAGGCCGAGGACCACGCTCAGACCCACGCCGAAGAGGACGTTGCTCTTCGGGAGAAAGAACAGCGGCAGCATGCCGCCGGTGGGATCGCCGCCGGAAATGAGCAGCATGGCGAGACCGAGGCCGAGCCCGCCGCCCAGCACGGTCAACAGGCAGGATTCGGCGAGCACGAGCGCGACGACCCGGCCGTTGGTGAAGCCGATGGCCTTCAGCACGCCGAGTTCGCCGATCCGTTCGCGGACGGCCTGGGACATGGTGCTTCCGGTCACGAGCAGGATGGTGAAGAACACGGCGCCAAGGATGCCGGCGACGATGAAGCCGATGTTGCCGATCTGGTTGGCGAAGCCCTGGGCGAAGGCGCCTTCCGGTTCGGTCTTGGTCTCGGCGGGGGAATTTTCAAATTCCCGGTCCACGAGGCGCGCGACCTCGGCCGCCCGGGCCGGATCCTTGACCCGGATGGTGTACCAGCCCACCAGGCCGGCGCCCCAGTTCATGCCCTGCCGCACCTCGTCGAAATAATCATAGCGGAAAAACAGGGCGGTCGTGTCGGTGCCCTTCTTCTCGCCGTCGAAGATGCCGACGATGTCGAACTCCCAGGTCTTGTTCATCCAGATCGGGGACCTGATGGGGATCTTGTCGCCGATCTTCAGGTGGAAGCGGTTGGCGGTGTTGCGGCCGACGATGCAGCCGGTGCGGGTGGCCAGCCACGCTTTCATCTCATCAGGAGGCAGCTTGAACTCGGGAAACATGGCCATGAAGTCCTCGGGCACGACCGGGCACTGCATGAAGAAATTCTTCGGATCCTGGTAGATGCCGCCGAACCAGGTCTGGTGCGCGACGGCGGCGACACCGGGAATGCGGGCCATCCGGGCCTGATAGGTTTGCGGCAGCAGTTGGATGATGGAGACCTTGTGCCGCACGATGAGCCGGTCCGCACCCGCCAGCTCCACCCCGCCGACCAGCGCCTGCTTGATGGCGCAGAGGAAACCAAACAGCACGAAGGCCACGAGGACCGAGAGGATGGTGAGGGACGTCCGCAGCTTGCGGCGCATCAGATTGCCCCAGATGAGCGGGAGGAATTTCATGCGACGGGATTGTCGGTCAGCCGACCCTTGGTGAGATGGACCGTGCGCGAGGCGCGGGCCGAGGCGTGCGGGTCGTGGGTGACCATGATGATCGTCTTGCCCTGATCGCGGTTCAGCGCGGTGAGCAGGTCGAGGATCTCGTCGCCCGCCTTGCGGTCGAGATCGCCGGTGGGTTCGTCGCAGAGGAGGAGCGTGGGATCGGTGACGATGCCGCGCGCGATGCCGACGCGCTGCTGTTCGCCGCCGGACATCGTGCGCGGGTAATGCTTGGCGCGGTGGGAAAGGCCGACGACGGCGAGCGCGGTCTCCACGTGCTTCCTGCGCTGGGCCGGGGAGAGGTTGGTGAGCAGGAGGGGAAGCTCGACATTCTGCGCGGCGTTCAGGACCGGCATGAGGTTGTAGAGCTGGAAGACGAATCCGATGTGCCGCGCGCGCCAGGCGGCCAGCCGCCGGTCGGAGAGGCCGTCAACCCGTTCGCCGCCCACTTCCACCATGCCCCTGGTCGGGTGGTCGAGGCCGCCGATCAGGTTCAGCAGCGTGCTCTTGCCGGAGCCCGACGGACCCATCAGCGCGAGGAACTCCCCCGCCGGCACGGCGAGGCTGAGGCTGGAGAGGACGGGAATGTCTTCCGAGCCACGATGGAATTTCTTCTCAACGTCGGTGAGGCGCACGAGAACGCTGGCGGGGGACTCAGGATTGCTCATAAGGATTTTTCCCGGACGGCGGCGCCGTCGGTCAGGCCGGCGGGGGCGTCCACGGCGACTTTCTCGCCCTCGGCCAGGCCCGCGCTGACAGTGGCCTCGCCGGATTGGGAACGGGTGACGGTCACGGCGCGGCGCTCGGCGCGGCCGTTGCCGATTACGTAAACCACGTCGCGATCGTTGACCGACTGGATGGCGCCCTGCGGCACGATGACCAGGCGCGCGGCGGGCGCGGAAGCGGAGGCGTCGCGGAAACCGACCTTCACCGCCATCTGCGGGAGGATGCGCGGATCCAGCCGATCGAACCCGACGCGAACGCGGACGGTGGATTTCT
>Ga0164241_10005461_pt1 | contig 11901 bp, 9 predicted proteins | sample OricomyardsoilBY_FD_108780 | JGI IMG/M metagenome (GOLD analysis project Ga0164241, IMG submission 108780) | Backyard soil microbial communities from Emeryville, California, USA - Original compost - Back yard soil (BY) | ecosystem: Environmental > Terrestrial > Soil > Unclassified | place: USA... | reverse complement strand
GTCGGTGGTCGGTTCGAGCGGACGAATCCAGACGCCGGCGCGGCCGCCGATCTGCCGTACGTCAGCGGCAAGCGCGGCCATGTCCGGAAATTTCTCGTTACCCCGATCCCATGTCCCCGCGCCATTTTTCTCTGCGCCGCGGCCTGGCTGCCAGCCGTCGTCGATGACGACGAAAGGCCGATTCACGCCCGTTGGTGATAGCTCGACGATGTGATGCGCATCGGTGCGCACGGAATCGGCGCTGTTGTTTCCGTAGGCCCAGTACCAGTCATTGCTTCCGTAGACCGGCTGTTGCGGCAGTCGCGGCTGGGCGCACATCTGCTTGCAGAACGCGTGTAACGCCGAGAAGGACGACTCGCCAACGTCGCCTGCGCGGCAGACGATGTCGCAGACATCCAGAGTGCGATTTCCGAGTTGCACTCCGGTGCTTGCACTACGAACGTCTGCACAGAGACTGATGCCACCATCGTCGATCTGCCAGTAGCAGAACGCTCGCGCGCCGGTGCGAACTCCGTACGCGTGAGTGAGTGTACCGTTGTGCGTTGCGAAATACCATGGCATGATGCGATCGGGAACCCGTCCGCGCCACTCGAGATCGCCGTACGCGCGCTCCCATGCATCACCCATGATCAGTTGCGTACCAACAGTGCTGCCGCGCCAGCGTAGATACACTCGCTGGATCGGAAGGCTCGGCGACGACAGCGCGACGCGCAGCGCCCGGGAACGTATCGCTGTATCGAGGACGATACCGTCGTCACCGATCCAGCGACCGTTGGTGTAGCGCAACGATCGTGTGTCGGTTGCGGTCTGTATCCGTACCAGATCCGGAGCTCGCAGAAGATCGAGAAAATCGGTACCGGAGGGAGCGCGTACCGGCGTCTCCGAAACTGCTGCAGCCGAAGCAGGAACACTCAACCCGAGCGCAGTCAGTGCCGCCCGCTCGACGAACTCGCGCCTCGTAGTCATCAGGCGAGTATATCGCGCCGGGCGTGATCCGGGAAGGTTTCAGATCGGGTTTCAGATGCCGGCGTCCGATTCTGTCGACCACGCTGATGCACGTTATTACTGCTGATGATCGTCTCGTTCCGGTAAGCCGACACAGCGGCGCTGGCCAGAGGACGACGCACACGCCGGTTCGTGAATATCACGGTCGTCGCGCGCCGCAAGCTTCGACAGCTTGAGATTGCCGGTCGACTCAGTGACCTGGCCGTGCCCCCAGGCAACCATTTGGAGTTACTCAAAGGAGACCGGGCCGGACAGCGAGCTATTACCGCGGATTCCGATCTCTGTCTTTGCCGGTTCTTCGGATTGTCCAATGGATACTGGCTGCGTGCGCAAGTGGCTTACGATACGGAGGTAGCAGCCAAGGCTCTCGCACCGGTGCTTCGTCGAATAAAGCCGTGGGTGAGCACGGCTTGATCTTCCAGTGCGGCGTCCAAATCGCAGCACTAATTCCGGAGTTACCGAGCCACTTGCTCCTGCGGTGAAGACACTTCAGCTCGCGATCGGCTCACTTCACCGAATCCGCCGTCACGATGATAGATAGACTAGCTGTGAGCGGAGCTGCCGGCGGAACAAGGCGAAACTCCGCCGCAGTTCTGCCTATACGCTGCGCCACGACGGTGTCGGCGCGCATCGTGACCGTACCACCAGGGACGCGGAAATTGAATGCACGTAGCCGCCCGACGGTGGCTCCGTGTCCGTCGATTGCGAGCACGCGTACATTGTTGATCAGTAACTCCTGGCCAGGGTGCAGCACTATGGAATCGGGATCGACGCGAAGGCTCGCAATCTGCGCTCCGAGCTCCGCGATGTCGGCGCTGCCCAGATCGGTATCGTGCACCCCGACAACGGCGCTCTGCTCAGCTCTTGCTGCGTCCTGTGCGACGATCAGTTTCTTCGCCTGCGCTACGCCGTTGTCTGCGAGAAGGTGAAGAGCTTCCACCGCGCTCGAATCTGCCTGCCACCCATAGCTGTAACGAAAGCTGAAGCTGGCGTTCGCATCGTGTGGATCGACTCGACGTAACATCGTGTGATCGCCAGGTCCAACGCGCAGATTCAGGGGAAATGGGCTGCAGTCCTCCCGAATGTTTTGGCAATCTCGCAGCGTCACGCTGTACACATGGATCGGTACGGTCGACGAATTGCGAATCCAGATTGTCTGCGATGGAGTCGAGCCGTAGCCTTCTTCAATGTCAGTCGTCACCGTCGCGCTGGTCGGTGCAACGAATCGCTTTCCACGATCCTGCGCCGCGGCAAGCACTGGAGTCGCCGCGATTGCGCATACGAAGCCGAACAACACTCCACGTCCTGAAGATCTGCATCTCGTCAATTCCAGGACACTCACCAACGTCGTACGTCGCCTGTTCTTCCGAGACAAAGTTCGCATGTGGGTTTGCCGGGTTGAACCGGAACCAGGGTTGTGCCAGGCGCTCCAAGCCAGCCTGGGATTGCAGGCTAAGCTACCGACATATGGTACTTCCCGCCAGCAGAACGACCGCACGGAAGTTATTGGACATGGCTATCGCTCATAAAACCTGTTCGTTCCGGCGCCCGACTCACCAACATCGACCTGTACGCTGGCCCATGGATCCAGACCAGGTACAGGTACGGCAGTATGGTAAGGGCCGCGAGCGGAGCTCCCATGGATGAGAGGAATAGATGGAACGCGGCAATATTGACGATCACCGGTGCAATGACCGCTAGTGCCAGAGGCACGAAGCGGTTCGAGAGAAGCAGTATCGCTACGAGTAGCTGAACGCCGGATATCAGCGGAAATATGTATCCGCTCGCCATCAGGCCGCCCATGAACGCTGTAGCGTTCGCCGGCATCGTCGCCGGATGCGGGAGAAAATCCAGGAACCCGTTGAGGCCCATTACCAGAAACATCAAGCCGACCCATGTGCGAGCAACAATCGGATAGAGGCGACTGACTCGCGAGTTGCTACTGGGTCGGACAGGAAACGTGGGCGGTGTCATTTCTGCCTCGCCGCTGCCTTCGCGCGAAGGTTCTCCTCGTGTTGCCGAAGCTCCGGGGTGAATTCCGCGCCGAAGTCATCGGCCTCGTAGAGCTGGCGAAGCTCGAGCTCCACCTCGCCGTTGCCGTCGATCTGCGGCCAGCGCTTCATCCATTCGAGTGCTTCGTCACGGGACTTCACATCGATGATGCTGTAGCCCGCAATGAGTTCCTTCGCCTCCGCGAACGGACCGTCAATGATCGTCGGCTTCCCGCCGTGGAACTTGACGCGCGCGCCTTTCGAACTGGGCTGCAACCCGTCGCCAGCCAGCATGACACCAGCGTTGATCATCTCCTCGTTGTACTTCACCATCTCGGTGACGAGTCGCTCGGTGGGCATCATGCCTGCTTCGGTGTCTCTGTCGGCCTTGCGAATTACCATGAAGCGCATCGGATCTCCGTTCTCATTTTTGATTATCGAGCCCGCTGTCAACTTCCGGTCGGCAAGTTCCGGGCTCTATCCCTGCGTCGGATGAGACAGGGCGAAATCGACGTAATGCCAGAATAAATCGTAAAATTCATTCGAACGATCGTCCCATAGTGGGTTTATTTCTATTAGATAGAATGTGGGTAGCAATGACTGCCCAGCCCACGCTACCATTCGCAATCGACCAGCGAACCAGATCGCGGTGAATCCCGGTAAACGGTTTCTCACCTCGCGGCGTCCTTCCATATGATGCTAACCGATCCTCACCCTGGCGAGGGCTATTCTCCATCGGGCGCGCCGGACCAGTCCGAATCCACCGCGCACCTGCTGTCCCGGTGGCGGCGCGGTGATTCTGGCGCGATGGATGATATCCTGACAGAGATCCAACCAAGGATCTATCGATGGGCGCTCGCGAACGCGACAAACGTCGACGATGCCGACGACATCGCCCAGCACGCGCTGATCACGGTCTATCGAAAGCTGCACCAGTTTCGTGGTGATGCACCGTTCGATGTCTGGCTGTACAGGATCACCACGCACATCGCCCGTCAGCGGCACCGCAAACGTGCTCGACGCGCGGTGCTGGACACCCGCGCACATGCAGATGACAGTAATCGCGTGTACACCACGGATCCCGGCGGCAGAGTAGATCGTGACCGGCTCACTGCGGTGGTACACGAATGCTACAACGGCCTGCCTCCACAGCAGCGCGCCGCAATCACGCTCGTGGATTTTGAAGGACGCACTCCGGCCGAAGCCGCTCGACTCATGGAGCTGGGCGCTTCCACATTTCGCGCTAACCTGTTCAAGGCGCGCGCATCGATTCGTCGCCGGGTCTTCTCGCTCGAACCAGCGTTGGCGGAACGCTTCGCAAATATCGTTACACCCACATCCTACAACTCGGCGGAGGATCAATCATGACACGACTTCCTGTTGCCGCGGATGTCCTGGTAGCGTCGCGTGATGAACTTGCCGCAATGCAGCTTCGGCTCACATCCGTGACTGAGGGACACGCGGACAGTGACCCTCTTGCTGCAAACGCCGTCGCGCTATGCATTGAAACCGATCTCGCTCTCGTTGCGCTGCTCGCTGACGCGCGCCCTCTGGAGCCCGCTGATGTGATAATCGCAAGATATCGCCGCCGCTGGAAAGGCAGGTTCATACGATGGGGGATCGTTGGTCCGCTCGTGTTCATTGGCCTGCTGCTCATGGGAATCGTCATCGTGACGCTCGTGACTGCATTCATCTGGCGGCCGTGACATGAACACTGCTCTGCAATCAATCTCGAGGCACGGAAAGCCGCTGATCATGCTCATGCTCATGCTCATGCTAGCAACCGGTTGTCGTACGCGCGATACACACAATTTACAGTCCACAAAATCAGTGGTTCCCGACTCGAGCGCGATCGATGCCGAAGCCAGGAGACTGATGATACGCGAAAACGTGCAAGGACTGGCGCTCGCGGTCATCGACGACGGCAGGATCATCGACGTGTCTGCCTTCGGTCACCGCAATACGGCTCGCGACCTGCCACTTACGACGTCCACCATCATGTATGGAGCGTCTCTTACAAAGACGGCGTTCGCCTATATGGTGATGCAACTCGTCGACGAAGGTCGGCTCGATCTCGACGCTCCGGTCACGACGCTGCTTCCCCACCCGCTTCCCGAATACGACAGCAAGGACGACGACTACACGGATCTCGCCAGTGACTCGCGCTGGAAATTGCTGACGCCGCGCATTCTGCTGACCCATAGCTCTGGCTTTGCCAATTTTCGATGGCTCGAGTCCGATGGAAAATTGCGTTTCCACTTCACTCCAGGTACACGCTACGCCTATTCCGGCGAGGGTTTCTACATCCTTCAATTGATCCTCGAGCAGGGACTCCACCTCGACGTCGGAAAGGAGATGCAGTCTCGTGTGTTCGATCGCCTCGGCATGACGAATACCAGCATGATGTGGCGGCCGGACTTCGCCAGGAATCTTGCCGATGGTTACGCACTCGATGGAACGATGCAGCCGCACGACGAGCGTAGTCGCGCTAGCGCAGCCGGTTCGATGGATACGAGCATCGAGGATCAGGCTCTGCTCTGGTCGGCAATCGTTCGTGGTGACGGTCTCAGCAAGACGGCACGCGCCGAGATGTTTCGGCCACAGCTCGCCATTACATCCGCGTATCAGTTCCCATCACTCGATCCGGAGCAGAATCCGCACGACCGGGATATCGGCCTTTCAGCCGGACTCGGACTCGTCACGTTTCAGGATGCGAGCGGTCCCGCATTTTTCAAGGGCGGTCACAACGACTGGACCGGCAACATGGTGATATGCCTGCAAACCGAACAGCGTTGCGTGGTGATGCTGGCGAACGACGTCAGGGCGGAACGCATCTATCCCGAGCTTGCGCGCTTTGTGCTGGGCGATACGAAGATGCCATGGCACTGGGAATACCATTGACTGCCCTGACTACCAGGCACGACGTGGAACGATTGCAGGAGCAGTTCGAAGCGCAAGTGGAAGATGCAGGCAGCGGCCAGTAGCAAAGTAGCAAAGTAGCATCACCTCTTGTTGGTCCGCGAGAACGCAATCCTGAGCCTTTCGAATATCATCGTACCGTCTGACAGCGAGCCATCCGTGTGTGCGGTGAACCTGATCTCCGTGCCGTCCGTAAGTTCGACGAACTCGTTGCCAGACCGCGCGACTAGCGGCTCCGGCGCGCTGCCCGGATAACTCAACATCAATTGTCCATCCGGACTCTCGATAATCGAGAAAGTTCCGTAATGCCCGATGTCGTACGTGCCAGGTATTTGCTTGCGCTTCACGTCACTGAGCGCGACGGGTGACAGTTGCGCGCTGCGAAAGTCCGGCCAGTCATACACATCTGCTATACTGCGCACGATCTCGCGTGTGAGCTCGGCACCTTGATCACCGTTGGTCAGCACAACGGCGCCATCGCCACGCGTATCATACGCCACGATGTAGCCGACGAAGCCGTGGGTGTCGCCGCCCTTGGTGAAGTATCGATGCGTGGAATCTCCACCGAGCTCGACGCCGAGGCCGTAATCGTCGAGCACGGACGTCAGCATCCTGGCGGACATCGAGGCGGACAACGGCGCGCCGCTGACTCCGGCTCGAGCATGCTGAATCGCTATGATGTAACGAGCCAGATCCGTCGGCGTGGTCCACAGACCGGCAGCTGCCAGTTCGGGATAGACGTGCGCCCCGCCCGCGATGACATGCCCATCACCATCATGCGGTAGCGTCGCGCTCGCACGCAGTGATTGTGGTAACGGCTGATCGAAGCTGCTGTGGCTCATGCCAATCGGCCCAAGAACCAGATCCTGGAGCACCGAAGGAAAGGCGTGTCCGGTAACGTCCATCAGCATCTGCTGGAGTATGACGTATCCCCCGCCGGAATATTTCCATGCTGAACCGGGCACCGCAATTACCCGGATGGGCGGAGAGTTCGCCGGTTTCACACCGTCGAGCACTTCGTGCAGCGTCGGTACCGCAGTACCGGACGAGTAACCGTTGAACCCCCCCCACCGACATGCCAGCGGTATGCGAGAGCAGTCCACGCACAGTCACCCGTGAGTTTTGCGTGAATTCATTCGCGGGCACTTTCCAACTTCGGAGGTAGTCATTCGCGTTGGCGTCGAGCGATATCTTGCCTTGCTGCGCGAGTCGCAGCACCGCCAGCGCAGTGACAGACTTGCTGATGGATCCGGCCTGGAAGATCGTCTCGGGTGTGATCGGTGCGCCGCCATAATGCGTGACACCGTAGCCCTTCGCCCATTCCACCTTGCCGCCATGAATGACAGCGACGCTTGCGCCTGGAATGTGAAGTCTCGCCATCTCCTGGCGGATCGTCCGAATCAAAACGGGCTTCCCGCGCAGAGTGAAGGCGGGGGCCAATCCGTTCTCGACAGCGGTGATCCTGCGTGTAACTGCGACATCCTGCGCGACACTCCGGGATCGACTGTGTGGATCGCTCTGCGCGCGAATCGGAGCTGATATGACCGACAGAAAAAGGAGCGTAAGAATTGAAGACTTCAAACAATCCATGTTTACATCATGGCGAAATTATTGGTAACGACCGTATGGGTTGGATGAATACGATCATTGTATGGTTTGAACCAATCGTCTCGAGACGGATCTACGCTGGCGTCCGCGGCAAACCGTCGGCGTCGCCCGAGTCGAGTAATGGAAGAATGTGCGGGTGCTGCAAGCCTGACGGTGGTCTTGATCTCGCTCAGGAACCTGTCGCCACCGAGCACCTCAATGGCGTCCATCACGGTATCGAAGATGGGCAGGTTGAGCCGACAGATCGATGGCGCAAGATCGACAAAATGTACGCGATCGGACCCACTAGCAATTGGTGGCCGAATCTGGCGTGTTGCCAGCTGATGCCAGATGATGCCCTGGTAATACCAGCGTGGTGCGCGTCCAGAGCACGCACCACGGCTGTCCCTCTCCCAGCTAGTCCCTTCAGGTCACCCGATCGGCGTTCCCGGCGGCAGCTCGATCACTCCCGTTGGCCTGGGAGGCGCGATCCGGCGGTCCAGCCAGTTCCGCACATCGCGCACAACTGCACCATTCGCCGCGCGATCGTCAGCGTCGCTCGTCGTCGCACTCGACAGTGTCTTCGCCAACTGATTCAACTGATCGTCAGCGACCGCCCGCGCATCAGCTGTCGCGCGCGGATTCTGCGCCAGAGAGAACAGCGCGTCGACCACCGCTCGCCTGGCCTGCCGACGGACGCCGCGCTGATACGGCGTTGTCGCCGCCGATGTCGTGTACACGCTCGCGATCATCTGGCCGATCACCTCATCGGCCGACGGTGACGCAGCATCGCGCGAGTGGAACGAGATCACCCGCTCGATACGGTCCGGCTGCAGAATTCCATCCGCCACATTGCTCGCAAACGCGCGCGCAATCGCGAGCGGATCGTACACGATTCCTGCCGGCGTCGTCGAGAAACCCCATCCACCGCTGAATCCGTACGGCGACGGTGGAATCATCTTGACAATGCGCTCCGGTACCGCGAGCTCCTTTGGATCGAGCGTCGCCATCAACAGTCGCAACGCTTCACGCTGCTTCGTCGGCGCCACGACCGTCGTTGGCGTCTGTCCATCGCCGCGCATTGCGAAGGTGTACTCCATTCCTCCGATCGCTTTCGTTGCGGCCTCGATCGCGTAGCGATTATGCAGATACACAGGCACAAAGCGCTCGTTGAGCAACCACATCGGCTCGCCAGGTGCAATCACCGATTCATTGAATTTCGAGATGAGCACGTCGCGTACAGCGTTCTGGCGCGCGAGTTCCTTCACAGCATCATCACCATTCAACCAGCGTGTCACCTCGGGGTATACGCCCGCCGACGCATCGCGATCCGTGAGGAAGCGCGCACCACCGGCTATCGCCTGACGTGCCAGTGCTTCCTGCCCCGCATGCTCGGCAGCTGCGTTCGCGTACTGCGTGTAGTCGAAGCGAATCGCCAACGTATCGTACGCGCCGGTGCCCGCAGCCCACGCATGTGAAACATCGAGCGTGCCGTTCGGCCTCAGCGTCACGAGCGGACCCGGATAGTCCATCACACTGGCACGACCCTGCGCATGTGAGATGTAGTTGTGCGCGAGACCAAGTGTGTGACCAATTTCGTGCGCCACGTGCTGGCGGCGACGCGACATGACGAACTCGGTGCCGTTGACCTTGGGATCCAGCGACGCCATCCAGTCGGTCGTTGCATCGTACATTGCGGGCGTCATACCAGCGTAGATGTTGTAGTCTGTGATCGAGCGATACGTGTCCATCTTGAGCATCGCCTTGATGATCTCGCCCGTGCGCGGATCAACAAACGACTGGCCCACGGAAAACCCGGGATCGCTCCGGTGTACCCACTGAATGATCGAATAGCGCGCGTCCATCGGATCGGCGCCGGCTGGCAGATCCTCTACACGAAAAGCGTTCCTGAATCCCGCCGCCTCGAACGTCTTGTTCCACCACGACGCACCCTGGCGGAATGCAGTGCGATACGGTTCCGGAATACCGGGATCGAGATAGTAGACAATCGGCTTGACCGGCTCGGAGATTGCGGCCGACGGATCCTTCTTCTCAAGACGCCAGCGATTGATCCAGCGCATCGTCGGCTTCTCGGTGAATGGACGCGAGAAATCGTCGAATGTGACGGAGAAGATGCCGACGCGTGGATCAAACGCGCGCGGCTTGAAGTTGGAATCAGGGAGCTCGACGAACGAAAGATGCTCGCGCAGCGTGATTGCGTCACCATCGGCCGCATTGCGTGAGACTTCGCGGCCCGGCGCGTCGCTCGTGAAGGTCAGTAGTGTTTCGATTTCCGTGTTCTTTGGAAATGCCTTTGTCTGCGCCGGGTAGATCGCACTGCGATTGCGATCGAGCCGATACGTACCCTGCTTTTGCCGCTGGATCGTCGAGGTGACGCCCATCACGTCCTGCACCGCAAAGTCGGTGGCGTCCACCAGCAACCGCCCGCCTTCCTCGGCGACTATTGGCATGCCCGCGAGCGTGGACGTAGCGAACGATTCCTCGACCGAGTGTGCCTGGAGCGAGTCCGCGGTCGCGCGGTAACGCATGTTCTGCTGAACCAACAGCACCCGCGGCCCGAATCGCTCGAAGCGCACGAGCGCGTCGGCGCCCGTCGTACCGCGATCGAGTCCGAGATCGTTCGACCCCAATCCCGTAGCCAGCGTCGACAGATACAGGAAATCCTGCCCGAGACGTTGCACCTCAAGCAGGAGCTTGCCGGTCCGCTGGTCGTAGTAGAACGGGATGAAACCGTCGTGGCGTTCCATGCCCGCCGTCTGCGAGGCGATGGTGTGCGGGGTCTCCGCTTGTGAGGCAGCGCGCTGCGCGCCGAGCGCCGCTGGTGCGGACGCGATGATGAAGCCAACGACGGAGGCCACGAGGGCAGAGCGGACAACTCGCATGAGCATCGAGGGAAGACGGTGGATTGATCGACCTTGCCAATGTGGTGCAGAAGCCGGCTCGATGCAATGCGGCGGCTTGAAGCGTCGCGCTGCCAGCGCAGCAATTCCCCGATCAGTATGCAGTGCGCTGGGGCGCTGTCGGATCCTCAATCCGCTCGCAACGCCGTCACGGGATCCACCCGGCTCGCCCGAATGGCGGGCACCCACGCCGAAAGACACGCGATTACCACGAGCGCCGTCGTCATGACGACGAAGGTTCCGGCGTCTCCCGGAGCGACGTCGTACAACAGCCGGGTCATCAACCTCGTGAGTGCAAGCGCGCCGACGACGCCGAGCGCAACGCCTGTCACTACTGCCGGCATGGCTCGGCGTACCGTTTCGCGGACTACGATCGCTCCACTCGCGCCCAACGCCATTCGCACACCGATCTCGCGCGTGCGCTGACCCACTACGTAGCTCATCACGCCGAACACGCCAATGGCCGCCAACACAAGTGCAAGCATTGCGAACGCTCCGAGCAGCAGCATCGCGAACCGCTGGTCGGCCACGGATTGACCCATGATCTGCTCCATGGATGTAAAATCGCGAACGGGGAGATATGGATCGATGTCCTGAACCTGCTTGCGGACACTGGCTACCAGACGAACCACGTCGATGCCGGGCGCCGTCTTCGCAACGACCGCCATGTCGCCCACCGGGAACTGAGCGTGGGCCAGGTACACCGTCGGCCGCGGCGGTGTCTGCAGCTGGTTGTCGCGTACGTCGTGCACCACACCAACTACCTCGCCACCCGCTCGTCCTCGACCAAGACCGAAGCTCGTGCCAATCTCCATCGTGTGGCCAATGGGGTTCACGCCCCGCCACAGCAACCTGGCCGCAGCCTCGTTAACCACAACGACTTTCGGATCTCCGTACCGATCGGTTTCCGCGAACACGCGTCCTGCCAGCACTGAGATACCGAGCGTCTTGAAGTAGCCCGGTGTTGCCACGCGAATCTGCGTGGACGGCTGACTCTCGTCGGGTATGACCTGGCCGTCGATTGCGTGCGTGCTGATCGAATAGTCGTACCCGGAGAGCGGCAATCCCGAGACAGCTGCCGCCGTACGAATCCCGGGCAGCTGACGCATGCCGCCGAGCATACGGTCAAAGAATATCTGCGACTGCTCCGGCGTGGGATAGCGCGCCTCTGGAAGTGACAAATTGAACGCCGCCACACGCGATGCGTCGAAACCAGTCTGTACCTGCTGCAGTCGCGCGAAGCTGCGGATGAGAAGGCCGGCTGCAGCCAGGAGGATCATCGCCAATGCAAGCTCGCCCGCAACCAGCGCGCCGCGCACCTTCCATCCGCCGCGACCGATCGTACCAGTTCGTCCTCCCGCCTGCATCGTACCGCTCAGCGTCGATATGCGAGCCGACTGGACCGCTGGCGCAATTCCAAACAATAGTCCGGTGACTATGCTCAGAACAAAAGTGAAGCCGAGCACACGAAGATCGAT
>Ga0164241_10005460_pt1 | contig 11902 bp, 5 predicted proteins | sample OricomyardsoilBY_FD_108780 | JGI IMG/M metagenome (GOLD analysis project Ga0164241, IMG submission 108780) | Backyard soil microbial communities from Emeryville, California, USA - Original compost - Back yard soil (BY) | ecosystem: Environmental > Terrestrial > Soil > Unclassified | place: USA... | reverse complement strand
GATTCTTGGCGCCGGCCCGATTGTGATCGGCCAGGCTTGTGAGTTTGACTACTCTGGCGCCCAAGCTTGTAAAGCTTTGCGTGAAGAAGGCTATCGTGTGATTTTGGTTAACTCCAATCCGGCTACCATCATGACCGATCCGGCCATGGCCGATGCCACCTATATCGAACCGATTGAATGGCAAACGGTGGAAAGCATTATTGCGAAAGAACGTCCCGATGTAATTCTGCCAACAATGGGTGGGCAAACTGCGTTGAATTGCGCATTGGCACTTGCAAAAAATGGTGTGCTGGAAAAATACAATGTTGAATTGATCGGTGCGAAAGAAGAAGCCATCAATATGGCAGAAGATCGCAATTTATTTGATCAAGCCATGAAGCGAATAGGCCTTTCTTGCGCACGCGCAAAAATTGTTCACACCATGGAAGAAGCCAAAGAAGCACCGAAAGAATTTGGTTTCCCATGCATTATTCGTCCGTCATTTACTATGGGCGGATCAGGCGGCGGTATTGCGTACAATTGGGATGAATTTGAAGAAATTTGTACGCGCGGTTTGGATTTATCACCAACGAATGAATTGTTGATCGATGAATCACTGCTCGGTTGGAAAGAATACGAAATGGAAGTGGTGCGTGATAAAAACGACAACTGCATTATCGTCTGTTCGATTGAAAACTTTGATCCCATGGGTGTACACACGGGCGACTCAATTACTGTTGCGCCTGCACAAACATTGACTGATAAGGAATATCAAATCATGCGTAACGCTTCGATTGCGGTACTGCGTGAAATCGGTGTCGAAACGGGCGGTTCCAACGTGCAATTTGCGGTGAATCCGGTTGATGGTCGCATGGTGGTGATTGAAATGAATCCGCGTGTATCGCGTTCATCTGCACTCGCATCAAAAGCGACAGGATTCCCCATTGCAAAAATCGCCGCAAAATTAGCAGTAGGTTACACACTGGATGAATTAAAGAATGACATCACCGGTGGTGCAACTCCCGCATCTTTTGAACCCTCAATTGATTATGTTGTAACTAAAGTCCCGCGATTTACGTTTGAAAAATTTGGCGAAGCCGATGCGCGTTTGACCACACAAATGAAATCCGTGGGCGAAGTCATGGCGATTGGTCGCACTTTCCAGGAATCATTGCAAAAAGCCTTGCGTGGTTTGGAAGTTGGCTCGGCCGGTTTTGAATCAAAAGTGGATATCACCACCGAAGAAGGTGTCTCACGTGTTCGCAGCGAATTGGCAACACCCGGTGCTGAACGTATTTGGTATGTGGGCGATGCATTCCGTATGGGCATGAGTGTGGATGATGTTTTCAATCTTTCAAAAATTGATCCCTGGTTTTTAGTACAGGTTAAAGAATTAATTGATATTGAATTGTCATTACGCAGTAAGTCGATAATGGATTTATCTGCCGATTCTATTTATCAATTAAAACGTAAAGGGTTTTCGGATAAACGTTTGTCATTGTTATTAGGGACTACTGAAAAAGCCGTACGTTATCACCGTCAGGGTTTGAATATACGTCCGGTTTATAAACGTGTTGATACTTGCGCTGCAGAATTTTCTACGTCAACCGCCTATATGTATTCCACTTACGAAGAAGAGTGCGAAGCGAATCCGAGTGATAAGAAAAAAATTCTGGTGATTGGCGGTGGCCCGAATCGAATTGGTCAGGGAATCGAATTTGATTATTGTTGCGTACACGCCGCATTGGCTATGCGTGAAGATGGTTACGAAACCATTATGGTCAACTGTAATCCTGAAACGGTTTCAACCGATTACGACACCTCTGATCGATTATTTTTTGAACCTGTCACGCTTGAAGATGTATTGGAAATCGTTCACAAAGAAAAACCGATTGGTGTAATTGTGCAATTCGGTGGCCAAACACCATTGAAATTGGCGCGTGCGTTGGAAGCTGAAGGTGTGCCGATTATTGGTACCAGCCCGGATGCCATTGATAAAGCAGAAGATCGCGAACGCTTCCAACAAATGATTGAAAAATTAACATTATTGCAACCGCCAAATGCAATTGTGCGTTCGCTTGAAGAAGCATTGGTTGCTGCTGATCGGGTAGGTTATCCCTTGGTGGTTCGTCCATCTTATGTGTTGGGCGGCCGTGCAATGGAAATCGTTTATAAAGAAGATGAGTTACGCACTTATATGCGTACCGCCGTGCAAGTATCAGAAGATGCGCCGGTATTACTCGATCACTTTTTAAATAATGCAATTGAAGTTGATATAGATTCTGTTTCTGATGGTAAACAAGTTGTCATTGGCGGCATCATGCAACACATCGAGCAATGTGGTGTGCACTCAGGCGATTCTGCCTGTTCATTGCCACCTTATTCATTGCCTGCCGATGTGCAAGATGACATGCGTGAAATTGTGAAAAAAATGGCAATTGAATTGGGCGTGATTGGTTTGATGAATACGCAGCTTGCCTATCAGGATGAAAAAATTTATGTCATTGAAGTCAATCCACGTGCATCGCGCACTGTGCCATTTGTTTCAAAATGTATTGGCGTGAGTTTGGCAAAAATTGCCGCACGATGCCAGGCGGGAATGTCTTTGGCGGAACAAGGTTTTACCAAAGAAATTATTCCGTCCTATTACAGTGTGAAAGAGGCAGTTTTCCCATTTAATAAATTTCCAGCTGTCGATCCAATCCTTGGCCCGGAAATGAAATCCACTGGCGAAGTCATGGGGGTGGGCGATACGTTTGGTGAAGCTTATGGTAAATCACAGTTAGGTGCGAACAATCCCATTCCATCTTCCGGTACCGCTTTTATTAGCGTACGTGATATGGATAAAGATGGCATTGTCAGTGTCGGCAAAGATTTGGCGGATTTAGGTTTTAAATTGGTCGCTACTCGCGGTACTGCGTCTGTACTGGAAAAGGCAGGCTTGAATGTACAAGTAATCAATAAAGTGCAGGAGGGTCGTCCGCATATTGTTGATATGATTAAAAATGATGAGGTTGATTTAATTATCAACACCGTTGAAGGTCGTCAAGCCACGCGAGATTCATCATCGATTCGTCGCAGTGCAGAAAATCATCGTGTTTATTACAACACCACATTAGCAGCAGGTATTGCAGTGTGTATGGCCTTGAGAGAAGGTCTTGATGGTGAAATTGATGTTCGTCGTTTACAAGATTTACATATGAGGATAAACGCATGAGTGCAAAATTTCCTATGACCCAGCAAGGTGCTGACAGGTTACAAGCAGAATTGGAAGATTTAAAAAAAGTACAACGTCCCCGCATAGTGCAAGCGATTGCCGAGGCGCGTGAACACGGTGATTTAAAAGAAAATGCAGAATATTCTGCCGCGCGTGAACAACAAAGTTTTTGCGAAGGTCGTATCCAGGAAATTGAAGGCAAATTAAGCAACGCACAAATTATTGATGTAACAAAAATTCCACATACAGGCAAAGTTATTTTTGGTGCTACTGTCACTATTCTTAATGAAGACACTGAACAATCATCAACTTATCAAATCGTTGGTGATGATGAAGCGGATGTGAAAGCCAATAAAATTTCTGTCAACTCACCGATTGCACGTGCATTAATTGGGAAGGAAGAAGGCGATGTTGTGGTTGTAAAAGCCCCCGGTGGTGATGTCGATTATGAAATTGAAAAGGTTGAGCACATTTAATTGTCAACCAAATAAAAAAACCGATCCCTGTGATCGGTTTTTTTTGGCCCTCACCTAACTCTCTTGGAATAGAGTTAGGTGAGGGCAACAAATATAGGAATATCTTATGCAACAAGAACCAATAGATGCCGTCATTACCTGGGTCGATGGCGCAGATCCAGCGCATGCAGAAAAATTACAACATTATCTGGCATCAATTGGAGGTTCTCGTCCACAAGCCGCCAATAAAACACGTTTTCATAATGCGGGCGAAATCGATTATTGCGTCACATCCATTTTAAAGTTTGCGCCATGGATAAGGCACATTCACATAGTAACTGATCACCAACGACCCGCTATATTCGATAAATTAAAAGGTACTCGATATGAGCACAAAGTCCAACTGGTTGATCACAGTATAATATTTGCTGATTATTCTGATGCTATGCCAAGCTTTAATTCCATGGCGATCAGTTCCTTGTTGTGGAAAATCCCCAATCTTGCGGAAAAGTTTTTGTATTTGAACGATGATTTTGTCTTCATTCAACCAACAACACCCGAAGATTTTTTTCGTGACAATAAAGTGGTTTTGCGTGGCCGTTGGCATTCACAACCCTATCCACTAGTGAATGGGGTTAAAAAAATATTTAGACCCAAACGCAAACATAAAATCAGCTTTTGGACGCTACAGCAACAAGCAGCAAAGCTTTTGGGATTTAATGAGCGCTATTTCAAATTACCACATGTGCCCCATGCCTGGACCAAATCAGCTTGGCAGAATTTGTTTATACAATATCCAGATGCTATACAAAAAAATATTTATGCCCATCTTCGCAAACCGGACTTAACAGTCCCTGAGTCCTTATCAGCTCACTATCATTTAAAGAATCATTCAGCAGTAATTGATAACTCGAGAATAAATGTCCAATTAAAACCATCCGAGCAATCCCTGTTGCGGATTAAACTCAAACTTTATTTTGCAGGAAGATCAGATAACTATATTGTGTCCTGCGTTCAAAGCATAGAAGCAGCTCCAGAAACAAAACAGAAGTTAATTTTCGATTGGTTGGATAAAAGAATTGGTAGCCTGGACCAGCTTATATAATAAATCACCGGGTAATTATTCCCTGCGATATTTCTGTTCGCGATACAAAATAGAAGGCAGCAATACATGTGCGATTGCTTTTTGTTTGTCTTCTGCTTTTACAGCTGTATTCAATAAATGTACTTTCTGTTCTATGCGATCATATTTTGCTGCAACAGCAGTTGCATCTGGCTTCAAAATAGTTAAATTATTTTCTTCCATCAATGCAAAATAATCTTCAAATTGCATCAATGCCCGGCCATTCTGGTTGGGATAGCGTGCAAAATCACGGCCTATCATAGGATGGCTGCCAGTTACTCCCATTAATGATAAAAGAGTCGGTCCCAAATCAATTTGACTGGCCAGTGGCTGAATTTTTTTGGGTTGAATATCGGCTCCCAAAATTAATCCTGGGATGTGGAATTTTTCAACAGGCACCAGATTGTTGCCATACACACGGTCATCGTGGTCAGCCACAATTAAAAAGACAGTATCTTTCCAATAAGGACTGGCCTTAGCTTTTTTAATAAAATCGCCTAAAGCGTAATCTGCATATTTAACCGCATTATTCACCGTGTCTTTGGGTTGTTCATATAATTCAATACGTCCATCTGGAAATTCAAAAGGTTCATGGTTACTGGATGAAAAAATCAAACTGAAAAAAGGTTGATTCCGTTGGTGCAATTTTATTAAGTGTTGATGCGCATGGTTATAAAGGTCTTCATCACTGGCGCCCCAACTGCCAACAAAAACCGGGTTTTTGATATTTTTGATGTCGATAATTTGCTGAAAACCGTTACCGGTAAAAAAACTGCGCATGTTGTCAAAGTGCGCTTCACCACCATAAATAAATTCGGTATGAAATCCCTGGCTTTTTAATAGATCCGCCAGAGTAAAAAAATTCTTTTGCGATAACGAAAGTTTTACCACGCTTTGTGCAGGTGTTGGCATAAAGCCGGCAGTGACTGCTTCGATTCCCCTGACGGATCGAGTGCCTGTTGCATAGAGCTGTTCAAACCACCAGCCTTCATTTTTTATTTTTTCCAATTCGGGTGTAACAGCTAAGCCACCCAGGCTTTCGACAAAGGTTGCACCTAAACTTTCTTGCAGCAAGATGACAAGGTTCAATGGTTTTTGGCGTTCTATAAAAGCCGTTTGATTGTGAAGCGTAGGCAATTCCGGATTGTTAAATTGATATTCCTGTAGCCATGGCCAACTTAAATTTTCTTTCATCACAATTTCTTGTGACAGTTCACCATAAACCTCACTGGATTTGGCTTCATGTTTTAAGTTGTAAATAGCAAATAGCACGGAATAGCTGGAACTAATTACCAGGGAGTTAACCAGCGCGTCACCAGTAATGGAAAAGAATGCAGGGTTAGCTGGCCTATGTTGTGTCGTTGAACGAATACAGGCAACCAACACTAAAATTATTAATGGCCATGTTAATAGAATTATCCAATAGGATTTTTTTGTTATTTTTTCGTCTTTATCGCGAATTAGGTATATTGCAAGAATGCTGACGATTACTGTTAATGCTGCACCAAAAATTAAGGCGGCACGGAACCCATTCCATAAGGTTGAAATAACTTCTACGGGATATTTTAAATACTCAACAAATAAACGGTTGGGGCGCACGTCGTATTGCATAATAAAACCGGGCGTTGCCAATTCCATAAAGATGATCAGTATTGCACCCAGGCACGCCCAGTAATACGTAAATTTATCCCATATTTTTTGCCATTGATTTGGCTTAAAAAATAAAATAACTAGGCAAGGAAATAATATCCAAAGACAGACCATTATTAAATCAGCCCGTACACCTTGAATAATAATATTAACCAACTGTTCCGTTGCAGCAACGCGATCATATTGCCATATTAATAAACTGATACGACTGATACTTAAAAAGACCAGGCTAATCAACACCATGCGAAATAGAAATCGATAAGGACCAGAGAACAAGAAGTTAGTCATCATATTATTATTCACAATTATAAAAATAGTTGTACTGCTAATTAATTACACTTTAATTGCAAGGTGGAGAGATCACGCGAGCTTGACACAATAGCCTTAATTTTTGGTTAAGTCTTGATACTTTTAATATTATTTATCCAGCAAACAATAAACAGGAGACCCATTTAACTCAAGATTTTCAATGCTATTACCTAAATAATCCCACGCCAAACTAAACGGGATATCTGTGACAGCGGAGGAAGGTGATATAGCCCATGCCATTAAATAGCTTTTTTGGTCTTTTGAAAATTCAAGAAGATAAGTATTTGCATCGCTTGGTAATTTTCTTTCAAATCTGGCGTCGCCTAATAGTGTTAGAAAAAATTCCAATGCCTTAAATGCGGGGCGTTCACGAAAATAGTGTTGATCATCAATCAAGCCATAACCATGCGCAGACAAGCGCCACCAGAAAACTTGATCGACATGACCCGAACAAATCGTAATTGCTAAATAACGCAGCATAAAATGAGCGTAGACATCTTCCTCTTCTCCAGGATCAATTCGTTGCCACTTGGGGGTGACATAAGGGCACATAATCGGTGACCAAACTCCCGTGTATTTCACTGGCCAGTTAACTTCAGAAATGATGACCTGGTCTGCACAATTTATTGAAGTTTTTGCAAGGCTTTTTAATAAAGCTGCTTTTTCCAATGTTGAAAATTTTCCCTGACGATTTTCAGGTGCGCCACGACGATCCACATAAAGTAAATGAGATAGAGCAGAAAATTTATTGTCAGCAGGTAAAGATTTAAGTGCAGTAATGACGGGTACATATTCAAAATCTATACAGGCAGGGCCAGTCAATTTAATTTGCGGGTAGATTTTTTGTAAGGCAAAAGCAGGTTGCATTAATGCCATCAATTCACGATTGTTCCATACTCCCCATTTTACTCGATTGTAAGCATGCGTAATTTCAATGTGATCAACAGCCTCCGCAATTGCCGGGATAACGATATTCAGAAAAGCTTTCCAGAGGTCGGGGTAGATTACCGCGCGCCTGTCTTGAATGAATGCCACCATGATTGATACATTTTCTGCGTTTAGTTGATGAATCAATTGAATAGATTTTTGCCAATCGCTTTCAGTTTCGTGATGATAAAAACGAATCAGAACCGGCGGTTGATTTAATTGTTTATGCAGAACAAGTTCGTGCTTCAAGTAATCTTCTTTTGGATGCAACGCGAAACCAATGCGATTTTTCATCTCCACAGGATGTTGAAAGCTTTGTTTGAGAGTGTTTTTGTATTCTTGCCAAATCCCAGGCAAGGCAATTAAGGTTTTCCACAGCGAGCTCAATATAAATCGCCATTCGCGATGTCGCGCTTTATCTTTTCTTGACAAGCTAATCATCGGCTGTGCAGTTTTTTCGTCCCATAGCCAAAGATCCTTATCTTGAGGATAAACTGGTCGCTTGGCGAATTTCTTGCGTTTAAAATAACGAATGGGATGGCGATATTTACTGTTACGTCTGTGGCGGGTAAATGCGGATCTGAATTTTTCTTCGTAAGTTAGTAGTTGTTTGTCGACATCTTGATGATTGGAATAGATATACAAAAATAATGTCACATAAGCACTGGGTAAAATCATCCTCGAAATATCCAATGCTCTTTCTTTGGCATTGAGTGGCCGATCAAATATTTTGCAGCGGTTTAAATCTATCCATTGTGGCGCAAGCCACTTACCTTCTGCATTTTGCGGGATAAAAATATTTTGATTGCCCATATCGCCATGCATAACGCCTGCATCATGCATTTTTCGAAGTGCGGGTGCCAAATGCAATAGCAAATCCATCAAGGGTTGGTTATCGCGTTTGTCCCATAAAATATTGGAAACCAAATCGCGAAAACAGGTTGCCGGTTCAAATAAACAAATGTAATAGCTTTCCAACAAGCGGTTACCTTTCCACTTTTCCATAAAAGCAATAGGAGTTGGTGTGCCTAATTGATGTTCCAATAAATAGATTGCTGCATTAAAAGATCTTTCTGCTTTTGACTTATTTTTTTTATCGTACCAGTCTTTCAAAGAAGATTGCCGCTTGAATACTTTAATCGCTACATCAACATTTTTTTGTTGAATTTGCATCGACGTTTTAACAACATAATCCGCACCGTTGGATAATTTCACAACAGTATTGGCGCTGAGTAGAGCGTGAATATTCTCCAGTTGGGATTGAATATCGGTCAATGCGACATCATTCAGCAGTCCACCCTTGAATTGACCAAGGGAGAAGTTTATTGCCAAATGTGACGCTGGAGATAAATTCATATTTTCAGTGCTTTATAAATCGTGACATATTATTCAAATTTTGTTGCAATATTTTTCTTGGCAGTGTTTTTTTCTTAACTCTTTTGTTTTCTGTATTCACTACCTTTCCGCCATTCGTTAAATCGACGAAAAACAAATGATCCTGATAAAAAATGGCGCGATCAGTCCAGCTTTCCATTAATAAACTGCGATCGTGATTGTTGGTGGTAAATAATGATTGCCCGGTTGAATACTGCTTGATATCCGTGGAGCAGCCCAATAGATCTTGCATTATACTCGGCACCAAGTCTTCATGTGAGGTCAAATGCGAATAACTTGCTGCTGATTTATTTGGCCAAAGTAAGAGTAAAGGTACCTGGGTCTGCCATTTACTGAAATTGCTATTATGTCCCCAGTAATTCAATCCGGTTTCATTAAACTCCTGTCCATGATCACTGGTAATAATAATTAACGTGTTGGCGGTAAGTCCTTGTTGGTCCAGGGTTTCAACCACGCGTTGTATTTGTGTATCTACATAATGAGCGGTGGTCTTATAAAGATTTAAAAATGGCAGGGGATCATAATCTTCATCCAGTGCTAAATAATTAACTTCAGCTAATCGGGGTGAAAAAATATCTGGGTAATTTTCAGGCAGACTGTAAGCATGTGGTGAATCGTAAAATACAAATCCAAAAAATGGTTGCTTAGGGTTACGTTTTTGGATGTCATGAATTAATCGTTGAGTTATGTCAGCGTCATTTTCGGCGCTGGTACTTAAGGCACCTTTTTGCAATTGATGGCGTAAAGCAGAAAAAAATGTTCTATCGAACTCTGGAAATGTTAAACGAGTACTTCCATAAATATAATGTTGATATTGCATGGCAATAGTTTGATCAAACAATACACTGCCGCGCTCAGCATCTAACATCGGATGCCAATAACTGCCCGGCAACCCATAAAATATACTGAACATGCCATAACGTGTAGAGCTACCACCGCTGACATGATTTTCAAAACTAATTGCCTGCTTTTTTAGTTGGTATGTATATGGCATGACATCTTGAGTTAACATATCAAACCTGAGTGAATCCACTATGATAAATAGAATATTCAGTGGATTTTTCCGGGAACATTTTAATGTTTCCAGTGGATAATTCAGGCTGGATGCAGTAACTGTCAGTGATGATGGTATTCGTTCAGTATTAATATGCATGCCCATTCGTTTTAATTGTTTACGCATGGTAATAGGCGGCTGCCAGGGAATGTAGCGATTCTGTTCGCGAATTACACTCCAATTTTTTGCATCCGCAATCCCATTTAACAAAGCGAAGCTGATGAATAAAATAAATAACCATAAAAATAATTTAATTTTTGAGTAATTGGAAAAATAGATATTTGTTTGTAACCATTTTTCAATTGCCCATTGAATCAGAATTACCACGGTAAAAATGCCAATTAGGTTTATCCACATCAACCAGGAAAAAGCGATGTTTTCCAGTAAGGAACCACTGGTTAATAAATTCAATACCATGCCATTAATATGAAAATGATAAAGTGAATATATTTGCAGATTGGTGATCACAATTAATTGTGCAAACGTAAACAATAATATGATTAGCATTTTACGTGCGGGTGAATAAATCCAACTGAGTAAACTGATCATCGCAGACAGTGCAAGGCACATTAGTGAAAATTGAATTAACAATCCAGCAAAGCGATAAAGTCCTCCCAAGCTTAATAAGGATTCAGTAGAAATGCACAAGCTAATCACTGACATAATAAAGGCATTGATCAAGCTGAAATTAATAAGGCTATTACGATAAGCGGCAGTGTGATTTGTAAGCATGGTTCTCTTTAATCAGAAAATAACGTGCTATTGTCCGTATTTATACAGATAATTGCCAGCCTCCAGAAGAGGATAGAATCCATCCTTTAGATTCAAATGAAGTGGGCATAGTTAATTATGGGGAGTGAATCTTTTACCCAAATTACAAAAATTGCTATTCTAATATCTCTGTAACCAACGAGTAATATAAGTTTGTATATTTAGCTCGCATCAAATTGATTGAAAATTCGTTAAATGCTCTCTGCCTCGCCTTACGGGCTAATCTTTCTGCCAAACCTTGATTGAGAAGCAGTGATTGAATCGCATCTGCCAAATTAGCCGAAGATTTATGCTCAACTAACAAGCCATCTTCGTCATGGTGAATCATTTCTTGCACTCCTGAAACAGCAGTTCCGATTACTGCACAGCCAGCAGCCATTCCTTCTGCTAGAGCTATAGGCATACCTTCATAATGTGTGCTTAAAACGCATATTTGATGTTGCATTAACTGTTTTGGTAAATCTGAACAATATCCTGCAAAAACTATCTGAGATTGCAATCCTAAATTATTTACCAGCTCTTGAGCTCGTTTGAGGTAACGTAATTCTCCTTGTCCTGCAAAAACTACCTGAACGAATACACTGCGTTTTTTCAATATATGTACCGCGTGAATTAGTGTGGCATGATCTTTCTGCTTTCCAAAACGAGCTGGCATAATCACTGATGGTTTTCTGTCACAAAACTGTGTGTGGGGAAGGTCGTTAAATTTTTCAAGATCTATACCGTTGTTGATGACCAATATTTTGGATTCCGGAAAACCCAATTTACATAACTGAACCTTCACTCCTTCAGCACAAGCAACAATTTTATCGGTATATTTAGTTATCCATAATGCTTGAAACAAGCGCCAGCGAGAATAATTTTCCTTTGAGTTATGCTCAATATGTACAATCCTGGGAACCCGAGCCAGCAAGCCTGCATAGCGTCCCCAAATATGTTCTGTGTAGCCATGAGCCATTAATATATCAGGCTGAAATTTTCGACATATTAGATAAAGTTCAAGAATGGTAATAAATTTTAAT
>Ga0164241_10005459_pt1 | contig 11903 bp, 11 predicted proteins | sample OricomyardsoilBY_FD_108780 | JGI IMG/M metagenome (GOLD analysis project Ga0164241, IMG submission 108780) | Backyard soil microbial communities from Emeryville, California, USA - Original compost - Back yard soil (BY) | ecosystem: Environmental > Terrestrial > Soil > Unclassified | place: USA... | reverse complement strand
TTCCTTGCTCAAGAGTCTCAGTAGCGAATCGAAAAGCCAACGGTCCAGCCCAGATCGGGGCTGGTGTTGGTGAGCCCGCGCGCCATCGCCACGTCCACCTGCATGTCATTGGAGAGCAGGTAGGTCAGACCGGTGTCGAAGGTGACCAGATTGCCGCCATTGCTTTTGGAGGCCAACTGCTGCCCGGAGACCTCGAAGAAGCCGCGCAGGTTTTCCGTCAGCGGCTTGCCCAGCGTGGCGGCCAGAATGCCGCCGCTGAAGCGCTTGCCCTGTTCATTGCGGTCCAGATAGATGCCCGGCATCACGCCGAGGGACCAGCCGCCCGGCAAATCCCATTCGGCGACAAAGCGCAGCGATGGCCGCAAGCCCTGGCCGCGATAGGCGCGCGAACCGCTGTTGCCATCCACATGGAAGAGCCAGCCCATGCCCGGCGTGCCGGTTTCTTCGTTCCCATCGCTCTGATGCCATTTGAGGCCCACCGCGAGATCGGACCAGCCGCGGCTGCGCTGCGTGCTCAGGCCATCGGTCTCGCGCGAACGCATGGCGCCGTCGCCTTCAAAGCGCAGTTCCCAGGTTTCGGCGATGCCGATTCTCAGCAGGCTGGGTGTGCTGCGCTCCCAGGAACGCAGGCCGTCCTGGCGGTTCACTTCCCAGGCCAGGCTGGTCTCAAGCTGGAAGCGACCCTTGCCCACGACATTGCTGGACTCCACGAAGTCAGGGCGGTCGGTGCCCAGGGCCTCGTCCGCCTGGGCGGCGGCAAAAGGAAGGAGAGCACTGGTCAAGGCCAGCGCCGTCAAGACAGGCTTCATGGAACGCGTTCCCTCTATGGATTAGGTATTAACCCTGGATGACTATAAGAGGCAAGTGCGCGTTCGATACAGAGCCGCTGTGGTGCGGATGACGCAAGCTCTGACAGCAAACCGTCAGCAGCCGCTACTCCGGTGCGCTGGCCTCGACGGGCGGCGTGAGGTCTTCAAGTCCGAGGCTGCGCACGCCGGCATCACCGGCAAATTCCTCGAAGCTCCAGTCGCCGTTGGACATCACCAGGCCTTCGGCCGGCGGCTCGATCTCTTGGACGGGGACGTTGCGCAGGGCGACGCTCATGTAGTCGATCCAGACGGGCAGGGCGAGGCCACCGCCCGACTCACGGTCGCCCAGCCCGCGGGGCTGGTCGTAGCCGATCCACACGACTGCGGCCAGCGAGGGCTGGAAGCCGGCGAACCAGGCGTCCACGGAATCGTTGGTGGTGCCGGTCTTGCCGTAGAGGTCGGGCCGCTTGAGCGTGGCCTGGGCCTTGGCCGCGGTGCCGCTGCGGGTGACCTCCTGGAGCAGGCTGTCCATGACGAAGGCGTTGCGCTCGGAGATGGCGCGGCGGTCGTCGGCAGTTTCCGATGGTGGGGCTTCGAACAGGACCTTGTCGTCCGCGTCGGTGATCTTGGTGATGAGCAGTGGCGTGGTGCGCAGGCCGCCATTGGCAAAGACCGAGTAGGCGCCGACCATCTGCATGGGCGTGACCGAGCCCGAGCCCAGGCCCAGGGTGAGGTTGTCCGGCATCTTGTCGATGTCCAGACCGAAACGGGCGGCCCAGGCGCGGGCGCGCTCGGCGCCGATCATCTGGATCACGCGGACCGTGACGAGGTTCTTGGACTTGGCCAGGCCTTCCCGCACGGTCATGGGGCCGTCGAAGGTGTTCTCGTAGTTCTTGGGTTCCCAATCGCCAATGGTGATCGGCGCATCGTTGACCAGGGTCGAAGGGGTCAGGCCCTGTTCCAGCGCGGCCGAATAGACGATGGGCTTGAAGCTCGAACCGGGCTGGCGCCAGGCCTGCGTCACGTGGTTGAACTGGTTGCGCGCGAAGTCGAAGCCACCGACCAGCGCGTGGATGCGGCCAGTGGCGGGCTCCATGGAGACGAAGGCGCCTTCGGCCTCGGGCGCCTGCGCCACCACCCAGTGCGTGCCTGACTTGATCACACGGATGATGGAGCCCCGCTTGATGCGGATGTCCTTGCGGCCCTTGTTCGAGAGCGCGTTCTGCATGCCGCGCAGGCCTTCGCCCTTGAGTTCGATGTCTTCGCCGCTGCGCAGGGTGGCCAGCACCTTGTCTCTGGCTGCGCTGGTGACCACGGCGGCGCGCAATTCGTCGTTGTCGGGGTGATCGGCCAGGCCCTTGCTGATGGCCGCGTCTTCGTCGTCGGCATCGTCGGGCATGTCGATCGTGCCTTCCGGGCCGCGATAGGCCTTGCGGCGTTCCAGGTCCATCAGGGCGCGGCGCAATGCGCGATAGGCCGCGTCCTGCTCAGACGCAATCAGGGTCGTCGTGACCTTGAGGCCGCGGGTGTAGCTGTCCTCACCGTACTGCGCCACCACCGCCTGACGGGCCATCTCGGCGGCGTATTCGGCGTGCATGCGGGCGTCGTGACTGCTGCGGATGTGCAGCTTCTCTTCCCGCGCCGCCTTCTCCTGGGCATCAGTGATCTGGCCCGTCTCGCGCATGCGCAGCAGCACCACATGCTGGCGGCGCGTGGCGGCCCGCAGATTGCTGATCGGGTTCACGTAATAGGGGTTCTGCGGCAGCCCGGCCAACATGGCCGTTTCGGCGATGGACAACTGGTCCAGCGGTTTGCCGAAATAGGTGCGCGACGCGGCGGCAAAGCCGTAAGCGCGGCTCCCCAGGTAGATCTGGTTCATGTAGATCTCAAGGATCTGCTGCTTGGAGAGCGTGTTCTCCATCTTGTGCGACAGCAGAATCTCCACGAACTTGCGCCCGTAATCGCCGCGCCGCTTGGTCAGGTAGACATCCCGCGCCAGCTGTTGCGTGATGGTGGAGGCCCCCTGCAGCCGGCGGGTGAAGAGATTGCTCAATGCGGCGCGCGCCATGCCCGTGTACGACACGGCGCCATGTTCGTAAAAGCCTTCATCCTCAACGGCCAGCAAGGCATCCTGCATGGCCTTGGGGATCTTCTCCAGCGGCAGGTAGTCGCGCCGCTCGGCACCGAACTCAGACATCAGCTGCCCGTCGGCCGTGTAGATGCGCAGCGGCATCTTGGGCTGGTAGTCGCTCAGTTCAGCGAGGTCGGGCAGGGTGGGGTAGACCAGGGCCACGGCAATGCCCAGCAGCACCAGCAGGATGCCGAAGGTGCCGGCGGCGATCAACAGAATCTTCTTGCGCAGGGCGGGAGTCAGGGTCATCGGATGGGGGCTTGGCTCGAAGTGCCGAGATTATGGGATGGGTTATCGTGAGGTCCATGAGCGAGATGACCTTTTTCTGGCACGACTACGAGACCTTCGGGCGCGTGCCGAGGCGCGACCGGCCGGCGCAGTTTGCCGGCATCCGCACCGATGCCGAGCTGAACGAGATCGGCGAACCGCTGATGCTGTACTGCCAGCCCGCCCCCGATTTCTTGCCCGATCCCGAGGCCTGCCTGCTGACGGGCATCGTGCCGCAAACCTGTCTGGCCCTGGGCGTGCCCGAGCACGAATTTGCGCAGGCCATTGAAGATCAACTGGCCCGCCCCGGCACCATCGGCGTGGGCTACAACACCATTCGCTTCGACGATGAGGTCACGCGCTTTCTCTTCTGGCGCAATCTGATCGATCCCTATGCGCGGGAATGGCAGAACGACTGTGGCCGCTGGGATTTGCTCGATGTGGTGCGTTGCGCCTATGCGCTGCGGCCCGAGGGCATTGAATGGCCGCAGCATGACGACGGCCGTCCGTCGTTCAAGCTGGAGCACCTGAGCGCCGCGAACGGCCTGGCTCATGAGGCTGCGCACGATGCGCTGTCGGACGTGCGCGCCACCATCGCCCTGGCCCGCCTGATCCGCGATCAGCATCCCAAGCTCTTCGAGTTCTGCCTGCGACTGCGCAAGAAGGATGCCGTCTGGGCCGAGATCGGCGTGGGCCGGCCCTTCCTGCACATCTCGGGCATGTATGGCGTGGAGCGCGGCTGCATCGCCCTGGTCTGGCCGCTGGCGCCGCATCCGACCAACAAGAACGAGCTGATCGTCTGGGATCTGTCGGTCGATCCCGGCGAGTTGCTAACGCTGAATGCACAGGCCATCCGAGACCGCCTGTTCGTCAAGCAGGAGGACCTGCCCGAAGGCGTCACCCGGCTGCCGATCAAGACCATTCACGTCAACAAATCGCCGGTGGTGATCGGCAATCTCAAGACGCTCGCCCCGGCCATGGCGGAGCGCTGGGGTCTGGACATCGAAATGGGTCTGGTACACGCGGCAACACTGGCCAAGCAGGGGCGCATGCTGGACGGGCTTTGGGGCGATGTGTTCCGCCGTGATCCGCTGCCCCCGCAAGACGTGGACGAGGATCTTTATGGCGGCTTCGTTGGCAACGATGATCGCCGTGCCTTGCAGCGCGCGCGGACGCTTGCCCCTGAGCAACTGGCCGCCCGCGCGGCGGACGGCAAGCTCGCCTTCAGCGACCATCGACTGGAAGAGATCGTGTTCCGCTGGCGCGCACGCAATTTCGCGGCCACGCTGTCAGGCGACGAGGCCGGGCGCTGGCGCGCCCATCGGGCCGAGCGTCTGGGCGGTGAAACGATGGCCGCCTACTTTGAATCCATTGACCGGCTGGGCGAGGCACTGGCCGAAGACGACGAGCGGGGCCAGAACATCCTGGGCGCGCTCTATGACTACGCCGAATCCATCGCGCCGGAGTGAGGAGACGAGCCCATGAAGACCCTGCTGCCCTTGCTGCTCCTGAGTGCCGGCCTTGCCTCGGCCGACGAGACCCAGATGCAAACCTGGGCGCGCCAGGTTCGCGCCACCGAATGCGCCTTCGCCGACAGCATGGCCAAGCGCGATCTGACCGCCTTCGAAAGCCTGCTGGCCGAGCAAACCCTCTTCTTTGGCGGCGCCGGCGGGCCGATGCATGGCAAGGCCGCGGTGGTGGCGGGCTGGAAGCGCCTCTACGAAGGGCCGAAGGCGCCGTTTTCCTGGGAACCTGACGAGGTGGTGGCCGTAGGGGACGGCAGCCTCGCCTATTCGACAGGCCCGGTATTCAGCCCCGAAGGCAAGTTGGTCGGCCGCTTTGCCTCGGTCTGGCGCCAGGAAGCGCCCGGGCGGTGGCGCATCATCATCGATCGCGGCGTGCCCCCCAGCGAAGCTGATCGCGCCAAGCCTCAAACGCCGGGCAAGGGTTGCGAAGGCATCTGAGCTTGCGGGGCAGGGCGCGCCGGGGTTTTCTTCGAACCTTAAAACGGTTACACCATCGGGAATCCAAACAGGAGTCAAGCAGATGAATACCGAGAGCCAAGCCGCTTCTCCGGAAACGGCGCGCATGCGCGCCATGCTCCAGCGCACCCCCGTGGCCGTGGCCTTTGTGCGGGAGGGGCGCTTCGAGCAGGTCAGCGAAGCGTTCAACACGCTTTTCGGCCATGGCGACGAAACCGATCTCACCGGCCAGCCCATCCAGGCCGTCCACGTTTCGGCCGCCGCGCAAGCGGGGGTTGCTGAGCGCATGAAGGAGGCTTTCGCGGCTGGCCGCCCGCTGGACGAGGAGGTCGAGTACGTCCGCGATGATGGTGGCCGCTTCTGGGGCCAACTCCAGGCCACGCCGATCGCCTGGGAGCAGGCTGAGGGCGAGAGCATGTGGCTGGTGGAAGATGTGACCGCCGCGCGCAAGGAGCGCAGCCAGCCGACCTGGACCGCCAAGCATGACAGCCTGACGGAACTGGCCAACCGGCGCGAGTTCGAGCGCCGCCTGGCCGAGCATGTGGGCAGCCTGCGCCACATGCCGGTGTCGGTCCTCTGGGTGGATGTGGACAAGTTCAGCGAGGTCATGCGCTCCATGGGCACCGAGGTGGGCAACCATTTCCTCTATGGCCTGGGCCAGATGCTGATCACCAAGGTGCGCGCCTCGGACATCGTTGCCCGCCTGGAGGATGACCGCTTTGCCGTGCTGCTGCCCGACTGCGACCAGCACTACGCCGAGATCGTGGCCGAGAAGACCCGTGCCGCAATTGCCGCCTACCGCCTGCGCTGGGGTCTGCATCGGGCGCGGGTGAAGGCTTGCATCGGCGTGGTGCAGGTGCAGGGCACGCTGGAAACCGTGGACGCCGTGCTTGGCGCTGCGAGCCACGCCTGTGCCGAGGCCAAGGCGGCCGGCGGAGACAGCGTTCGGGTGTTCATCTCGGCCGGCAAATTCGAGGAATTGGCCAGCTAAGGCCTCTTTTTTCACGGGATCGCAATCGGTCAACCTGTGACAGGGCGGTCGATTGCGTCTATCCTTGGCGTTATGACTGCAGACCTCTCCACCGCCCTGTCCGGCATTTCAGCCGCGAGCGAGCGTTTGCGCGCCTCGGCCAGCAACATCGCCAATCTGGCCGATGCCAACCAGAAGCGTGCCCAGGTCAACCTGAGCAGCGTGGCCGATGGCGGGGTTCAGGCCGAGACCGTGATGACGGATCAGACGATTCAGCCCGCCAATGAACTCGTCGAGCAGCAGTCGGCCACCTATTCCTTCGTGGCCAACCTGAAGGTGCTGGAAACGCAGTTGCGCGCCGAAGGCACCGTGCTGGACATCAAGGCCTGAATTGAAGCCCCTCGCCCAGTCTCGCTCCGCCGAACGCGGGCCAGACTGATCGGTCCGCCGGGGGCCAGCGCTCGGCCCGGAATACCGCGTTTGATGCGTCGCGGGCTAGACCAGCCCCTGCTTGCTCGCCAGCACCGCCGCTTCCGCGCGGCTCGACACATTGAGCTTCTTGTAGATGCTCTTGATGTGGTCGTTCACCGTGAACCACTTGATGCCCATGAGGTTCGCGATTTCCTTGATCGTGAAGCCCTTGCTCAGATAGGTCAGCACTTCGTTTTCACGCGGTGTCAGGCGTTCCCATTCGGGTGGCGGATCCAGCACCACGCCACCGCTGCGGCCCGGTGCGAACTGCGCACTGGACGACAGGCTGCCAAAGCCTGAGTGCAAGGGAATGGGGCCGCTGTCGCCGGTGGAGCCGGGCCGGAAGTGCGAAAGCAGGCGCCGCGCGATGGCCGGCGACAGCGGAGGCTGACCGCGGACGATGCGCTGCAGTTCTTCGACGAGCACTTCGAAACGGTCTTCCTTGAGCAGATAACCGTCTGCACCGCATTGCAGCGCGGGGAAGAGGTGGTCGTCGTCGGAATAGAGCGTGGTGACAATCTTGGTCGCGCCGGAGTTGGCCAACTCGGACAGAAATTCCATGCCGTTGCCGTCCGGCAGTTCGAGGTCCACAAGGATCAGCTTGAACCCTACATCGCCTCCACGTTGTGACGCTTGCGCCACTTGGCGGCGTGCGCCTTCCAGATCACCAACCTCGGTGATCTCCATTTCGTCGCTGAAACTTTCTCGTACCACGCGGCAAAGAAAGCTCCGTGCGACCGGGTTGTCTTCGATGATCAGGACATTGACGGCCATTCGCTCCACTCCAGGCTTTTCAATTTCGATACTAGCTCACAAGCTTTGTACATCCCATCAGCGTGGCACCCAGGTTGGTGGAAGTGCCGACCCTCAATCGCTTCGCGCTTGCTCAGGATCAGTTGCGCTCGGCGTGCCCACTCAAACCAGTGATTGCCCACGTCGCCGTGATGGCCGAATTCTGCGCCGTCCCGGCTTCTACCGCTACCTACAATGCGTCGATGCTTATCCTCATATCCAACGACGACGGCTATTTGGCGCCGGGGCTGGCGGCACTCGTGAAGGCTTGTGAGGGCCTCGGCGAGATCGAGGTCATCGCGCCGGAGCAAAACGCGAGCGGCGCATCCAACTCCTTGTCGCTGAGCCGCCCGCTGACGGTTCATCGCGGGGGCAATGGCTTTCGCTTCGTCAATGGCTCGCCGTCGGACTCGGTCCATCTGGCGCTGACGGGGGTGCTGAGCCGCAAGCCGGACCTGGTGCTTTCGGGTATCAACAACGGCGCCAACATGGGCGACGACACGATCTACTCCGGCACCGTCGCCGCGGCCACCGAAGGCTATCTGTTCGGCATTCCTTCCATCGCCTTCTCGCAGGTTGACAAGGGATGGGTGGAACTGGATGCCGCTGCTTCTGCGGCGCGGGCGGTGGTCGAACAGGTGATTGCGGGCGGACTGGCCCTGCCATTTCTGCTCAACGTCAACATTCCTAACCGTGCGGATGCACTGACATTGCCACGGCGCATTACGCGCCTGGGTCGGCGTCATGCCAGTCAGCCGGCGATCCGCCAGGAAAGCCCGCGCGGCGAGACGATCTACTGGATCGGCCCGGCCGGCGACGCGCGCGAGGCGGGCGAGGGCACGGATTTCCACGCCACGGCCAATGGTCAGATCTCGATCACGCCCTTGCAGATGGACCTCAGCGATCACGCCGGTATCGCGCCCTGGACGACCCGACTCGGGCTTTCTCAATGAGCGGGAGGCCCAAGCGCTTTCCGCTGCCGCTGGAAAAGATTGGCTCCGGGCAGTCGAGTCAATCGCGCCCGCTGCTGATGCCGCAGCGGCATCTCCGCGAAGCATCGCTCGATGCCCAGCGCAAAGCGGCGCCCAGCGGGCTGGGGCTGGATTCCGCACAGGTGCGTGTCCGCATGGTCCAGCGTCTGCGCGCAGAGGGGCTGCGCGACGAGCGTGTGCTGGAAGCCTTTGGCCGCATCCCTCGCCATATCTTTGTGGACAGCGCGTTGGCCATCCAGGCCTATGAGGACACCAGTCTGCCGATCGGCCTGGGCCAGACCATCTCGAAGCCTTCGGTCGTTGGCCGCATGCTGGCACTGCTGATGCAGGGCACGAAGGCGATCAAGCAGGATGGCCTGGGCCGGGTGCTGGAGATCGGAACGGGCTGTGGCTACCAGGCGGCGCTGTTGGCGGAACTCGGTGCTTCGGTCGTCTCCATCGAGCGATTGAACCTCTTGCACGAAAAGGCCCGTGTTCATCTGAGCGGCCTGGGTTTGGCTGAACGAGTTCGCCTCGTGTTTGGCGATGGGCGTCTCGGTCATGCACCGGGCGCGCCTTACGACAGCATCGTGGCCGCGGCCGGCGGCGAAGACATCCCGGCGGCCTGGCTGGCGCAGTTGGCGCCCGGTGGCCGGTTGGTAGCGCCCACGGCTGTTCCGGGTTCGCGCGGGCAGGTGCTGGTCGTCATTGATCATCAGATTCAAGGTGGCACAAGCCACTTCATTCGCAGCGAGCACGAGGGGGTGCTCTTCGTCCCTCTAAAATCCGGGGTGCTGTGACGCGGCGGGCCTGCCTCGTTACGCTTTCACGCTGGATCCAGACAACATTCCAAGAGACGCATGAGTTCACTACGCCTACTGCGAATCCTTTTCTCCGCCGTCCTGCTGATGGTGATCGCGGCCTGTTCTCACGTCTCGCTGCATCAGCCCGCGCCGGTTGAGCAGCGACAGGTTGGCAAGCCTGCGCTTGCTGCATCGGCGGCCAGCAGCCCGGCGTCCGAAGCGAGCGGCCCCGCGATGTCGGTGGTCGACAAGCCGCAACCCGGCTACTACACCGTCAAGCAGGGCGACAGCTTGCTGCGCATTGCGCTGGACAACGGCCAGAACTGGCGTGACGTCGCGCGCTGGAACAACATCCAGAACCCGGATCGCATCGACGTGGGCCAGGCCCTGCGCGTGCTGCCGCCGACCGTCGATCCCAATGTGGTGAGCACCAAGCCGATCACCGGGGCTCGCTCCGACGGGCTGCGTCCTCTGGATGCCAAGCCGGACATGAGGGCTGATGGCAAACCTGCCGCCGCCGCTTCGGCGCCCTTGCAGGCCAGCGCACCCGTTGTCGCGACCTCGCCGCGCGGTGACGACGAGCCGCCCTGGGGTTGGCCGGCGAGCGGCCCGGTGATTGCCGGATTCGACGATCCGCGCAACAAGGGTCTCGATTTAGGAGGCAAAGCCGGCGATCCTGTCTACGCTGCGGCTGATGGTCGAGTGGTCTATGTCGGGAATGACTTGCGTGGCTTCGGCAATCTCGTCATCATCAAGCACAACGACACCTACCTGAGTGCTTACGCGCACAATCAGAGCTTGTTGGTCAAGGACGATCAGGTGGTACGCAAAGGGCAGAGGATTGCAGAGATGGGTTCCACCGACGCCGATCAGGTCAAGCTGCATTTTGAAGTGCGCAAGCAGGGCAAGCCGATTGATCCTGCGCGGGTCCTGCCTGCCCGTTAGAGCGTTGATGGGAACAACGGGGTCATGCCATGAAACGCGTTGCGCCCAAATCAACAGACTCGCATGGCGCAATGCCGGCCGCATGGCTGGCCGGCAATGGGCTTCTGCCTGACGGCTCCGCGGGTTCTGCGAGTGCCTCTCCTTTTGAAGACGACGCGCAGGTATCGCGCAACGGCATGGCCGGCGAGGTTGAACTGGGCAATGCGCTGCAGGCCTACTTGCGCGACATCCGCCGCACACCACTGCTGAATCCCGAACAGGAATACGCCACTGCTCAGGCCGCACGCGGCGGCTGTTTCGCATCGCGCCAGGCGATGATCCGGCACAACCTGCGCCTGGTCGTCAGCATTGCAAAGAACTACCTGGGCCGTGGCTTGCCGATGAGCGACCTGATCGAGGAGGGCAACCTCGGTCTCATGCATGCGATCAGCAAGTTCGAACCCGAGCGTGGGTTTCGCTTTTCCACCTATTCGAGCTGGTGGATACGCCAGAGCATCGAACGCGCGCTGATGCATCAGGCGCGGCTCGTGCGCCTGCCGGTACACATCGTTCGCGAGCTCAATCAGGTGCTCAAGACCCGCCGCCTGCTGGAAGCGCAGCAGGGTCAGCGTGGTGAAGACGCACAGGTGCGGGCAGAAGATATCGCGCAGCATCTGGGGCGCCCTCTGGCCGAAGTGACCGAGTTGCTTGCCTATGCCGAACTGCCGAGTTCGCTCGATTCACCCGTGGACCGCACGTCCGACGGCGGCGAGTCGATGATGGACCTCGTCGCCGACGAGCAGGCCGTCGATCCTATGGGCCATCGGCTGATTCATGAGCTTGAGAGCCTGCTGGATCTGGGCCTGTCCCTGCTCAACGACCGCGAGCGGGAAGTGCTGTCCGGCCGCTATGGTTTGTCTGACCGCGAGCCCGAAACCCTCGATGTGCTGGCCATTCGCCTCGGCCTGACGCGTGAGCGCATCCGCCAGATTCAGCTGGAAGCACTGGCCAAACTCAAGCGCAACATGCAGCGCAAGGGCATCGACCGCGACTCGATCTTCTGACACAAAGCCGACGCCGCCTGGCCATTGAGATAATGGCGGGCTATGACGCAAGTATCGGAATGGCTCAAGGTCCAATCGCTTGACCTTGAGGCCCAGGGCGTGGCCCACAACGCAGAAGGCAAGGTCGTGTTCATCGAGGGCGCATTGCCCGGTGAAGAGGTGCAGGTCACCGTCGGCCGCAAGAAGAACAATTGGGAGCAGGGCGCGCTCGTCGCGATGCGGCGTGAGAGCTCCCAGCGCGTGCAGCCCGGCTGCCCCCATTTCGGCCTGCACGGCGGGGCCTGTGGCGGCTGCAAGATGCAGCATCTGCACACCGGCGCGCAGGTGGCCGTCAAGCAGCGTGTGGTCGAGGACAACCTCTGGCACCTCGGCAAGGTCAAGGCGGAAACGCTGCTGCGGCCCATCGAAGGCCCCGCTTGGGGATACCGTTATCGCGCCCGCTTCTCGGTGCGCTATGTTGCCAAGAAGGGCACGGTGCTGATCGGCTTTCATGAGCGCAAGAGCCGCTATGTGGCCGACATGCAGGTCTGCCGCGTCGTGCCCCAGGTCATCAGCGACATGCTTCTGCCCCTGCGCGAGCTGATCATGTCGATGGATGAACGCGAGCGCTTGCCGCAGATCGAGCTGGCCATGGGCGATTCGGTCATCGCGCTCGTGCTTCGCCATCTGAATCCGCTGCTGGACGGCGACAAGGCCAAGCTGCGCGCATTCGCCGCCGA
>Ga0164241_10005458_pt1 | contig 11905 bp, 10 predicted proteins | sample OricomyardsoilBY_FD_108780 | JGI IMG/M metagenome (GOLD analysis project Ga0164241, IMG submission 108780) | Backyard soil microbial communities from Emeryville, California, USA - Original compost - Back yard soil (BY) | ecosystem: Environmental > Terrestrial > Soil > Unclassified | place: USA... | reverse complement strand
CGCCCCTCGTCGCCCAGGCGCCAGCCGGTCGCCCCGTCGTACTCGATCTCGCCGGAGGCGTTGGACCGGTTGCCCAGCTTGTCCTTGAGTCGCTGGACGAACAGCGCGTTAGGGGTGCCGTCCGGGAGAACCCGGGGCACGACGAAGCAGGTGAGCCCGCCGGGGGCCTGGGCCAGGGTGAGGAACAGGTCGTTCATCGGGGCCGAGGTGAACCACTTGTGCCCGACGAGCCGGTACTCGCCGTCGTTCCCGCCGGCGGGTGCGGCGGTGGTGGTGGCGGCCCGGACGTCCGAGCCGCCCTGCTTCTCCGTCATCGACATGCCGGCCAGCAGCCCGCGCTTGCCGGCGGCCGGTCGGAGCCCGAAGTCGTACTCCCGCGACCGCAGCCCGGGTTCGAACTCGCCGGCCAGGACCCGGTCGTGGCGCAGCGCGGGGACCGCGGCGTAAGTCATGGACATCGGGCACAGGTGCCCGGATTCGGTCTGGGTCCACAGGTAGAAGCCGGCCGCCCGGTGCAGGTGGGCGTGCGGCCCGGCGTCCGGGGCCCACGGCGCGGCCTGCAGCCCCGCGCCGATCGCCCGACTCATCAGCGCATGCCAGGACGGGTGGTACTCGACCTCGTCGATCCGGTGACCGGCCCGGTCGTGGGTGTGCAGGACGGGCGAGTTCCGGTCGGCCAGCCGGGCGTGCTCGGCCCACTGCGCCGAGCCGGCGTCCACCGCCAAGGCTCGCAGGTCGTCGGTGAACGCGGCACCGGCGGCGGCCAGTCCGGCGGTCAAGGCCGGGTCGGGGGCGGCGGCGTCGAACCCGACCAGCGGTTCGACGGTGTTGACGACGGCATGGGTGGGGGGCACGGCGCTGGGCTCCTCGGGGCGTCTGCGGCGACCGGTGATCGGATCGGTGGTCTGGTCAGTGTGCCGCGAGTGCGCCGCCGACGTCCGGGTAGCGTCCGACGGTATGACGGTGCGGGGCATGCGGGTGGCCGGAATCGACTGCGGCACCAACTCGATCCGGCTGCTGGTCGCCGACGTCGCCCACGACCCGGACGGCCGGCCCCGCCTGGCCGACGTGCATCGGGAGATGCGGGTGGTCCGGCTCGGCGAGCGCGTCGACGCGACGGGTCGGCTGTCCAGCCACGCCCTGGACCGGACCTGGCGGGCATTGGCCGACTATGCCGCGGTCATTTCCGCCTCGGGTGCGGTGCGCCTGCGGATGGTCGCCACGTCCGCCACCCGGGACGCGCAGAACCGCGGCGACTTCGTCGAGATGGTGCGCTCGACGCTGGGCCAGGACCCGGAGGTGATCACCGGCGACGAGGAGGCGGAGCTGACCTTCGCCGGCGCGGTCGGCGATCTCGACCCGGCCACCGGCCCGTTCCTGGTGGTGGACATCGGCGGCGGGTCGACCGAACTGGTGATCGGCGAGCGGGACGGCGCGGCGAACCGGCTGGCCGGCGGGATCAGCCTGGACATCGGCTGCGTGCGGATCACCGAACGGATCCTGCGCGGCGACCCGCCGACGCCGGCCGAGCGGGACGGGGCCGAGCGCTGGTCGCGGCAGATCCTCGCCGACGGGCTGGACCGGCTGCCGGTGCAGCGGGTGCGCCGGCTGGTGCCGGTGTCGGGAACGGCGACCACGGTGGCCGCGGCGGCATTGAAGCTGCCGACCTACGACCCGGCCCGGATCCACCTCGCGCAGATCCCGGTCGGGCGGGTGCACGCGGTGGCGCAGACGCTGCTCGGCGCCACCAGGGCGCACCGGGCGGCACTGGGCTACATGCATCCCGGGCGGGTGGACGTGATCGGTGGCGGCGCCCTCATCCTGTCCACCATTGTCGACCTGGTGGCCCGGCGGACGAGGATCCCGATCGACACGGTCACCGTCTCCGAGCACGACATCCTCGACGGCATCGCCCTGTCCCTGGGCTGATGCAGCTGCTGGCCGATCGGCCCGGCCTCTACGCTGATGCCGCCGGTGCACGCCCCCGTAGCCCAATCGGCAGAGGCAGGCCACTTAAAATGGTTCCAGTGTGGGTTCGAGTCCCACCGGGGGCACTCGGCACGGGTCAGCACCGAGCCCGCAGGATCGGCACACCGTCGCCGGTCAGATCCTCGCAGAATGCGCCGCGGCCGGTCATCGCCATGACGAGGGCCACCGTCGGCCCGTCGCCGGCCGCGAACGGCCCGTCGGTGGCCACCAGACGCAGGTCGGCGACCCGCCCCTTTGCCAGGACGACCTGATCGGCGCCCCGGTAGTACCTGGCCACCGCCGTCAGCGTGTCGATCGGGGAGGCGCGGTCGAGGGCCAGCGGACGGCGAATGTCCTGCGCATGCACGATCACCTCGCCCAGCAGGGCGAGCCGCGGCAACGGCGGGCAGGTGGTGCTCGCCACGGTGGCCCGGAACCGGGCCAGGGTCTGCGTCCCCGACGCGCCCAGTTGCTCGGCCAGCCGCATCGACACCTGCCTGTCGAAGTCGAACCGGCAGCGCAGCACCCCCGCGAACCACCGGATCGCGCCCAGACTGCCGGAGGCGGTCAGATGGGCGAGCACCTCGCGGACGGTGAACCCGGCACACAGCGACGGCGTGGCCCAGGCCACGTCGTCCAGACCGGTCAGATCGTCGGCCAGCGCGGCCCGCTCGGTGTGGATCAGCGGCCAGATCTCTCGCTTCGTCCTGCGCATCCTGGAGGGACTCCTCGGTGGGGTGGATCTCATCGGCCTTGCGTTCACCGCCGGGAACCAACCCACCGCCACGCGCGTTGCAGCTAGTGGGAACCTCGAGTGTCACCCGAGGGTGATCTTCGTCGGTTAGGTTCTCGACAACGGTTCGGTCCAATCGCCTCATCGGAGGGCAGCGTGCAGAGCTCCAGCAATCCCGCCTTCAGGAACATGGAGAAGGTGATCGGCTCGCAACAGCAGGCGGCACCCAGTGCCCAGTACCTCGACCAGATGTACCAACAGCCTGCCTACCAGGCGCCTGCCCGCGAGCGGTTCCTCACCGTGGACGACGTGGTCACCAAGACCGCGATGATCCTGGTCCTGGCCGTCGTCGCCGGCTTCGCCACCGCCTGGTTCCAGGCCTACTACCTGGCCATTCCCGGCGCGCTCATCGGCTTCGTGCTGGCCATGGTGGTCATCTTCAAGCGCAAGATCAGCCCGCCGCTGATCATCGGGTACGCCCTCGCCGAGGGTGTCTTCCTGGGCGCCATCACCGGCGTGTTCAACCAGTACTACCCGGGCATCGCCGCCCAGGCGATCGTCGGCACCCTCGGGGTCTTCGGCGGCATGCTCGTCATCTACAAGACCGGCGCCATCCGGGTGACTCCCCGGCTGACCAAGATGATCATCGGCGGCGTCGTCGGCGTGGCCGTGCTGATGCTGTTCAACCTGATCATGAGCATGTTCGGCATCAACATGGGGCTCCGCGACGGCAGCACCATGGCGATCGTCTTCTCGATCATCTGCATCGCGCTGGCCGCGTTCAGCTTCCTGCTGGACTTCGACGCGATCGACAAGGCCATCAAGCAGGGCGCGCCGGCGAACACCGCCTGGTACTTCGCGTTCGGCCTGATGGTCACCCTGGTCTGGCTGTACCTGGAGATCCTGCGGCTGCTGGGCTACGCCCGACAGTAAACGCGTCGGAAGCCGACAACGGCTCCGCCCGAGTTCGCTCGGTGCGGGGCCGTCGTCGTAACTCGGCGCTCGGCCGACTGTGCCGAGTGGCGGCCTCGCCGGCTCGGCCGACTGTGGCGAGTGGCGGCCTCACCAGCTCGGCCGACTGGGCCGAGTGGCGGCCTCGCCGGCTCGGCCGACTCAGGCCGACAGCGGCTGCGACACCGGCGTGTCGGCGAGTTCGGTCCCCTCGAGTTCGGCGATCGCCGCCGGCAGCAGCACCTGCATCGCCCGGCCGTAACCCGCCCCGGACGGGTGGAACCGGTCGGCGGCGAACAGGTCGGGTTGGCCGACGAAGTCGGGACTGACCAGCCGGGCCAACGCGACCGGCCGACCGCCCGCGTCGTTGACCGCTCGCTCCTGCAGCGCGGCCAGCCGCAGCGACCAGGCGCTCAGCACGGTGCGCAGCGGCTGGGGGATCGCCGTGATCACCCCGAAGTCGGGGCAGGTTCCGACGACCACCGGGACACCGCGCGCGGTCAGCGCCCGCACGGCCTGTCCCAGCTGGGCGGCCGATCGCCACGGCGGCACCATGTCCCGCAGGTCGTTGGCCCCGATCAGGATGACCACCACGTCCGGGGCTTCGGCCGCGCACAGTTCGAGCTGGCGGGGGAGGTCGGTCGTGCGGGCACCGGTCAGCCCGTGCGAGCGCAGGTGCACCGGACGGTTCAGGTGCCGGGCGATGCCGCGGGCGATGATCACGCCCGGCAGTTCGTCGGCGGTGTGCGCGCCGTAGCCGACCGAGGTCGAATCCCCGAGCGTCACCAGGGTCAACGGTGTCCGTCCGAGGCCGACCACTCGGGCTCCCGCCTCGACGTCGGCATCCGATTGCAGCAGACGGCCGTCCTGAAGGTAGACGCCGTCGCCCTGCGGCAGGCGGATGTGCACCAGATGATCGGCCACTCGTTGCTGGGCGTCCGTCGCGCCGGGCACCGGCGGTGGAACGAGCGTGCCGTCGGCGAGCGCGGCCACCAGGGCCGCCTTCTCGATCGCCCGGCTGGTGCTCCAGGCCTGGCCGAGCAGGCCAACCACGGCGCTGCCGACCCCGGCGAGCAGCCCGAGACCGGCGACGGTGGCCACGCCACGTCCGAACGGCGCACGGGACCGAGTGGATGATGGGGCGGCTCCGGCCATCGACGCGGCGTATCCGCCCACGGATCCGGACACCCTTGTCGGGAAGATGCTCATTTCTGCCTCCCAGCACCACCAGGCACGACTTGCTGTCGAACCGACCCCTTCGTCGTTCGGGACTTCTTCTTGTGTCAACCCCGGACCGACCCCGATTGTTTCCCGCGGTTCACTTCTACAGAGCACTATTTTGCGCCACGACCTCGCCCCGGCGCTGCCCCTCGAAATGACGAGAATCCCCGCACCCGACCGTTCGCTCCGACGGCCGACGCACATGACGTCACCCGCTCGAGTGAGCGGGACCGTCACGCTGGGTGTCGGATCCCCTGCCTGACAGAGGCGTGACCGGCGCCGGCTGATACGGCTCCGCGGGACCCCCGGATAGCCTGACCGGGGCCGTCACCCGCTGCCGGCCAGGCATCGACCATCCCGCCCCGTGGAGTGACCCGTGCGCTACGCCCAGTCCGTCGTCGAACTCATCGGCAGCACTCCGCTGGTCAAGCTGGGGCCGCTGGCCGCCGACGTGGCCCCGCTGGTGCTGGCGAAGGTGGAGTACGTGAACCCCGGCGGCTCGGTCAAGGACCGGATCGCGGTCAAGATGATCGACGCCGCCGAGAAATCCGGCGCGTTGCGTCCGGGCGGCACCATCGTCGAACCGACCAGCGGCAACACCGGTGTCGGGCTGGCCCTGGTCGCCCAGCAACGCGGCTACCGGTGCATCTTCATCTGCCCGGACAAGGTCAGCGAGGACAAGCGCAACGTGCTGCGGGCCTACGGCGCAGATGTGGTGGTGTGCCCGACCGCGGTCGCCCCCGACGATCCGAACTCGTACTACTCGGTGTCCGACCGGCTGGTCCGGGAAACGCCGGGGGCGTGGAAGCCCGATCAGTACTCCAACCCGAACAATCCGGCCAGCCACTACGAATCGACCGGTCCGGAGATCTGGCGGGACACCGACGCGAAGGTCACCCACTTCGTCGCCGGGGTCGGCACCGGCGGCACCATCACCGGCGTCGGCCGGTACCTCAAGGACGTGTCGGGCGGCCGGGTCCGGGTGATCGGCGCCGACCCCGAGGGATCGGTGTATTCCGGCGGCACCGGGCGGCCATACCTGGTCGAAGGGGTCGGCGAGGACTTCTGGCCGACCGCGTACGACCCGACCGTCACCGACGAGATCATCGCGGTGTCGGACGCGGAGTCGTTCGCGGTGACCCGGCGGCTCGCCCGCGAGGAGGGCCTGCTGGTCGGCGGGTCCTGCGGGATGGCCGTCGCCGCCGCGCTCCGGCTGGCCGGCCGGCTGACCGCGGACGATGTGGTGGTCGTCTTGCTGCCCGACGGAGGCCGCGGCTATCTGTCCAAGATCTTCGCCGACCCGTGGATGGCGTCCTACGGCTTCCTGTCCCGGGACGGCGAGGCCACCGTCGGGCAGGTTCTGCGCGGGAAGAGCGGGGTGCTGCCGGCGCTGGTGCACACCCATCCCCAGGAGACCGTGCGGGACGCGGTCGAGATCTTGCACGAGTACGGGGTGTCGCAGATGCCGGTGGTCAAGGCCGAGCCGCCGGTGATGTCCGGCGAGGTGGTGGGCTCGGTGTCCGAACGAGACCTGCTGGATGCGCTGTTCGCCGGCACCGCCTCGCTCGCCGACGCCGTCGGCAGGCACATGGGCCCGCCGTTCCCGCTGGTCGGCTCGGGGGAGGACGTGCCGACACTGCGGGCCGCGCTGCAGGAGCGGGACGCCGCCATGGTCATCGACGACGGCAAACCGGTCGGCGTGCTCACCCGCGCCGACCTGCTCGCCTTCGTCGCCGGCGGGTAGTCGGCCCGGCGACCCGCCGCGGGTCCGCCCATTCGTCGCGCGAAGCCGCCCGGAGTCCGCTCCGAGGCCGCTTCGCGCCACCAACAGCGGGCGCGACCTGCTCAATTGCGGCGCGGAGTCGATCCTGGCCCGACCGGCCTACCATGGTGGGAACCATGGCTCCGGAGGCGTCGTGACCTATCTACCCGCTCCGTACGAGACGCCGCAGCAGGACGATCTCGTGGCCACGCTCGCCGCTGTCCTCACCACGACCGTCGCGGCGTTGACCGCGTGGATGCTGGGCTCCTGGGCGTACTCGACGATCCGCCTTCTGGTGGACCAATTCGCGGTGAACGACCCGCCGGATCCCACCACGCGTCAGATCGAGTCGGCGGTCGTCGCCTTCGGATGGGGCCTGTCCGCCCTGTTCCTGGGTCTGGGCGCGCTGCTGGTGCTGTTCCGTCGCGGGCGCAAGGCCGCGATCTGGGGCGGCCTGGTGGCCGCCGCCACCACCGCGCTCGCGCAGTTCGGATTCGGCTACGGGGATGCCGGCGCCCAGGTGCCGATCGACAACTGGCCGCTGTACTGGGGCGGGGCCGTGGTCGTCGTGCTCGCCCTGTTGCCGGCCACCGGGCGCTGGGTCGGGCGAACCCGCCGGCCGCGGGCCCCCCAGTCCGGGGTCATCGGCACCACTGCCTCCGGCGCGATCCTCTGGCCCGGCACCTGACGGGACCCGCGGCCCGCCCTACCCTTGCCGGTATGACGCACGCAGCCGGTCCCAGCGCCCAGGAGTTTCCGGGTTTCGCCACCCGCGCCATCCACGCCGGCCAGGATCCGGATCCGCTAACCGGTGCGGTCGCCGTGCCGATCTACCAGACCTCCACGTTCGCGCAGGACGTGGTCGGCGAAACCCGGGCCGGATACGACTACTCCCGCGCCGGCAACCCCACCCGGACGGCCCTGGAGCAGGCACTGGCCGCCCTGGAGGGTGGCCCGTTCGGGTTCGCCTTCGCGTCCGGCATGGCCGCCGCCGATACCTACATCCGGGCCGCGCTGCGACCCGGCGACCACCTGATCCTGCCCGACGACGCCTACGGCGGTACCTTCCGGCTGGTTGACAAGATCTGCGTGCCATGGGGTTTGACGTATTCGACGGTGCGGCTCGGCGACCTGGACGCGGTCCGGGCGGCGATTGGACCGGCCACCAGGGTGATCTGGTGCGAGACCCCGACCAACCCGCTGCTGGGCATCGCCGATATCGCGGCGCTGGCCGAGCTGGCCCACCGGGCGGGCGCAGAGCTGTTGGTGGACAACACCTTTGCCTCACCCTATCTGCAGCAGCCGCTCGCCCTGGGGGCCGACGTGGTGCTGCATTCGACCACCAAGTACGTCGGCGGACACTCCGACGTGATCGGCGGCGCGCTGGTCACCGGGGCCCCCGAACTGGCCGAAGCCCTTGCCTTCCACAGCAAGTCGATGGGTGCGGTGCCCGGACCGGTCGACTCCTGGCTGACCCTGCGCGGTGTCAAGACTCTTGCCGTCCGGATGGACCGGCACTGCGACAACGCCGAGCGGGTGGTCGAGCTGCTGGCCGGGCACGCGCGGGTGGCCCGGGTCTACTACCCGGGGCTGCCGGCGCATCCCGGACACGAGATCGCCGCGCGGCAGATGCGCCGGTTCGGCGGGATGGTGTCCTTCAGCGTGGTGGGCGGCCAGGAGGAGGCACTCAAGGTCTGCCGTCGCACCCGGCTGTTCACCCTGGGGGAGTCGCTGGGCGGGGTGGAATCGCTGATCGAGCATCCGGGCCTGATGACCCACGCCAGCGTCGCCGGCTCGGCATTGCAGGTGCCGGACGACCTGATCCGGCTGTCGGTCGGCATCGAGGATGCCGACGACCTGCTGGCCGACCTGCGGGACGCGCTGGACTGACCGATCCGTCGCTGTTGACTCCTCAACTCGCTGTTGACCCCGGACTCATGTTGACCCCGGACTGGCTGTTGACCCCGGACGCTCTGTTGATCATGGGAGCCGGCCGGCCCGGTGCCGGCGTGTCGTGAGAATCGTCGGCGTGTCGACGGCATCGCGCCATGATCAACAGGAATGGGGGTGCGGCTGGCAGGATGCTCGGCATGGACCGGGTCAGTGTGGCGCAGGTGCGGTCGGCGGCGCAGGTGCTGCGGGGAGTCGCCAGGTACACCCCGATGGAGTCGTCGCGACCGCTGCAGGAGGCGGTCGGCGGGCCGGTCCACCTCAAGTGCGAGAACCTGCAGCGGACGGGCTCGTTCAAGATCCGCGGCGCCTACCTGCGGATCTCCCGGCTGTCCGAATCGGAGAAGGCGGCCGGGGTGGTCGCCGCGTCGGCCGGCAACCACGCCCAGGGGGTGGCCCTGGCCGCATCGCTGGTCGGCACCTCGGCCACGGTCTTCATGCCGGTCGGCGCGTCCATCGCCAAGCTGACGGCCACCCGCGCCTACGGCGCCCACGTCGAGCTGGTCGGGCAGACCCTGGACGAGTCTCTGGAGGCCGCGCTCGACTTCGCCGCCCGGACCGGCGCGGTGCTGGTGCACCCGTTCGACCATCTGGACGTACTGCTCGGGCAGGGCACCGTCGGGCTGGAGATCGCCGAGCAGGTGCCGGACGTGGCCACCGTGGTGGTCGCCGCCGGTGGTGGCGGGCTCATCTCCGGGGTCGCCGCGGTGCTCAAGGAACTCAAGCACGGGGTGCGGGTCGTCGGGGTGCAGGCCGAGCGGGCCGCCGCATGGCCCGGATCGCTGGCCGCCGGTCGGCCGGTGCGGCTGCGGGAGATGTCCACGCTGGCCGACGGCATCGCGGTCGGCGAGCCGTCCGCGCTGACCTTCGCGCACGTCTCCGACCTGGTCGACGACATCGTGACGGTCTCGGAGGATCAGCTGTCCCAGGCCATGCTGCTGTGCCTGGAACGGGCCAAGCTGGTCGTCGAGGCCGCGGGGGTGGCGGCGGTCGCCGCGCTCATGGCGCAGCCGCGGATGTTCACCCCGCCCGTGGTCGCGGTGCTCTCCGGCGGCAACATCGACCCGCTGGTCCTGCTGCATGTCGCCCAGCACGGATTGGTCGCGGCGGGCCGGTTCCTGTCGCTGCGGGTGGACATCCTGGACCGGCCGGGCTCGTTGGCCGCGCTGCTCGCCCTGGTCGGCGAACTGGGCGGCAACGTCATCGACGTCGAGCACTCCCGGGTCGGGTCGTCGCTGTCGCTCGGCGATGTCGAGGTGGCGCTCCGCCTGGAGACCCGGGGGGCCGAGCACTGCGAGGCGATCGTCGCAGCCATCGGCGACGCCGGGTTCCGGGTGATCGACCGCCGCTGACCTCCGGTCAGCCGGAGAACGGCTTGGCCTCCAGCACGCTGACCTTCTGGATACGGCCGTTGGGCAGGACATATTCGCGGGACTCGCCGCGGCTGGCGCCCAGGATGGCCTGGCCGAGCGGGGACTGCGGCGAGTACACCGGCAGCGAGCCGTGCACGCCCTCCTCGCGGGAACCGAGCAGGAACGTCTCCTTGTCGTCGTCGTCCCCGTCGTAGGCGATCGTGACGACCATTCCCGGCTCGACGACCCCGTCGTCCGCCGGTGCGACCCCGACCTGCGCGTTGCGCAGCAGCTCCTGCAGGTGCCGGATGCGGCCCTCCTGCTTGGCCTGCTCGTCACGCGCGGCGTGGTAGCCCCCGTTCTCCTTCAGGTCACCCTCCTCGCGCCGAGCGTTGATCTCGGCAGCGATCACCGGGCGATGCGCGACGAGCTCATCGAGCTCGTGCTTGAGACGGTCATGGGCCTCCTGGGTCAACCAGGTCACGCCGGTACCGGTCATGGCAACTCCTCACTACACAGGTATCGAACGACGGACATCGGTCACCACCGCCGGCGGTACTGACGCGTCCGGAGCGCGGTGTGTCGCGAGCCGGTCGCGACACGCGTGCCCGCACTCGATTTGGCACAGAAATACGTCGCGGCCCCCTCGGGGGCCGCATTCACTGAGAACCCATGGTAACACGCCGTCGGGCGGCGGTGTCCGATTCCGGCGACCGGGTGAACCGGCACCCAGGTCGCCGGACGTGCCGTCGTCGGGTCGACGGACACGCCGCGACCTGCGGTGATGACTGTTCGGCCGGCTGGCGGGGTGGCGGTGGACGGCATTGTCGGTGGGTCCGTGGACAATGGTGGGCGTCCCGGACGCGGCAGCGGATTCAGCCGGGACGAGCGAAGGTGAGGTACAGATGGCGAGCGACGCATTGTCGTCCCGGGACGTCGCCGACTCCGAGCACCCGGTCGCGCACACCGATTCCGAGGAATTGATCGCGACGGGTGCCGACACGGCGATGGTCGACGCCGCAGAAGCGCGGGACAGGGCCGCGTTGGCCGCCCCGCTGCGGTTGATGGCGGTGCACGCGCACCCGGACGACGAGTCCAGCAAGGGCGCCGCGACGCTGGCGAAGTATTCGACCGACGGCGCCGGCGTGGTCGTGGTCTCCTGCACCGGTGGCGAGCGCGGCGACGTGCTGAACAAGAAGTTGACCATCGACAGTGCCGAGATCCCCGTGTTGCGGATCCGGGAGATGGCCCGGGCGGCGGAGATCCTGGGCGTGGCGCACGTGTGGCTGGGTTTCCACGACACGGGCTACCACGAAGGTCCGCCGGAGGAGTGGAACCTGCCGGCCGGCTCGTTCGGCGTCCTGGACCCCGACGTGGAGATCGAGGCGTTGGTCCGGGTGGTCCGCCGGTACCGGCCGCACGTCATGACGACCTACGACGAGTCGGGCGGCTATCCGCATCCGGACCACATCCGTTGCCACGTGGTTTCGGTCGGCGCGTTCGAGGCCGCGGGCGACCCGGAGGCCTATCCGGACGCCGGGCCGCCCTGGCAGCCGCTGAAGCTGTACTACAACGTCGGCTTCTCCGGGGCGCGGATCACGGCTATCAACGACGCGGTACGGGCCCGGACCGGCGAGGGCCCCTACGACGAGTGGATCAAGCGGTTCACCGACCATCCCCGGCCGGATCCGGGTACCCGGATCACCACGCGGGTGGCTGTCGCCGACTACTTCCACGTGCGGGACGAGGCGCTGCGCGCCCACGAGACCCAGATCGACCCCGACTCGACCTGGTTCGCGGTGCCGCGCGAGGTGGAGGCGGAGGTCTGGGCGACCGAGGACTACGAGTTGGCCCGGTCGTTGGTGGACACCACGCTGCCGGAGGCCGACCTGTTCGCCGGCGTCAGGGAGAGGGTGACGCGATGACCGCAGGGCGGGTGGGCGGGCTTGTTGACAGAGGGAATCATGG